>Ga0334894_1001206_pt1 | contig 23200 bp, 24 predicted proteins | sample GraSluR3_MG_6_FD_207225 | JGI IMG/M metagenome (GOLD analysis project Ga0334894, IMG submission 207225) | Sludge microbial communities from methane-producing bioreactor in Wageningen University, Netherlands - Granular Sludge_12_05 R3 | ecosystem: Engineered > Bioreactor > Anaerobic >... | reverse complement strand
CGATGGTATTGAACGCCCTATTTACGCTTTCTTCATGATCCTCGGCTATTCACGAATGCGGTATGTGGAATTCGTAACCGAGATGACCACGATGACCTTGATCAGGTGCATCGAGAACGCCTTCACGTATTACGGCGGCAGCACCAAGGAAGTGCTCTTTGACAACATGCCCCAGATCGTGAACCGCTGTCTTACCACCAAGGGTGGCAACTCTCTGGAGCGGATGCTGATTCCCGAATTCACAGCCTTCGCAGACCATGTAGGATTTGACATAACTCTTTGTAGGATAAGGAGACCGCAACAGAAGGGCAAAGTCGAGCGAGTCGTGAAATATTTTAAAGAAGGCCTCATGCCCATGCTTCCCAAGAAGACAGGGCACTCGCTGATCGATCTGAATGAGCAGGCTATGCAGTGGTGTGATGAAGTGAACCACCAGGAGCACATGACCACCATGGAAATTCCGTTTGATCGCCTCGGCTCAGAGAACCTGAACCCACTCCCCCGGATTCCCTATCTGGAGGATACCACAGCCAAGGTCTCCAAGGACGGATGCGTTGCCTCCGTGGCAGGGTGTTCAATGTCGATATGCGCTTTGCCGGAATCGAGGGCAAGATAATCGACCTTGAGGACACTATCTTCGGTTACTTCGATGGCAAGCTGGTCATCCTGGGTAAGCGTGACTTGCCCGTTCATGTTCGGCATCAGTATTGCCACAGCAGGCACTCGGGAAAGATCAAGCAGAAACGCTCCAAGCCGATCCATTCCAACATCTCCCGATGGCTTGGTGGCAATCTGCCGCAGAAGATATCGGTTGATTGGAAGCTGATCTATGCGTGACCCGTTTACCAAGCAGGTACTGCAGGATATCGCGTCTTTCAACAATCGCTATCTTGGAGGCATTCTTGCAAACCTCTTTGAATCTCATCCTGAGCTGCAGGAAGAGATCGCCGATTCCATCATCGGTGCGGTTGCCGCCAAGGAAAATGACAACGTAAACAAGCTTCTGGAGGAGGCGTTTCTTCCCGGGTATCCCGATCACCCCACCCTCTCGGATTTTGATGCATCCTGTCTGTCAAAGACGGACAAGGAGGTGTATGATAAATACATGACGCTCGACTGCCTCACCGACAGGAACAGAAAACCGAATCTTGTTCTCTACGGTCCTCCCGATTGTGGCAAGGAGAAGGTTGCCATCGGATTGGGCGATCGATTGTGCAGGGAGGGAAAATCGGCGCGCTTCATCGATTTTCATCATCTGATGGAGGTGCTGCAGACCCATGGGAGACTTCCCTCCAGCAACACCCTGTACAGGATACTCACCAAGGTGGAGTGTTTGATCATCGATGATTTCGCCTGCATGAACATCCATGATGCCGATCTGCTTGACAGCCTCTATGTGTTGCTCAGGACCAGGATCGACGATCATCTCAGTCCGAAGACCAAAAAGAAGATCCGCGCCACATTTGTCACGACCCATCATCATCTTGAAGATTGGCCGCGCCATTTGATCGGCGACGACTTCAAGGTGCTGCAGATCATCAACATCCTCTACGGTCGCGGGACCCTGCTGTCCATCGATGAGAAGGCTCCCAGAATTGAGGAGGAAGAAAACACTTCCTCATCTTCCGATACTACCCGGTAACCATCAACCCCGAAAATTCAATTACGTTTAAAAAGTACCTTTTCACAAAAGGCGCAAAAACCATGTCTTTTTCAATCCGGAAAATTGGAATGCTCAAAATGCCGAAAATTGCGATGCTGTCTACAGAAAACACTTCCTCAGCATCCGAGGCTACCCGGTAACCATCAACCCCGAAAATTCAATTACGTTTAAAAAGTACCTTTTCCCAAAAGGCGAGAAAACCATGTCTTTCTCAATCCGGAAAATTGGAATGCTGGAAATGCCGAAAATTGCGATGCTGTCTACAGAAGAAGGATGGGACGGTGATTATTGAAGTCCCGAACAAGCAGGTCAGGGATTTCTATCAGGAGCTGAAGGTGAAAGTGCCATCTTCACTAAACCTGAAGGAGTTCAAGGTTGATACCCTAAAGCTGAAAGCTAACGTGTCAAAAAAATGAACTGATTTATGGTTCTACTTTTGTGTTTATCGTAGGTTTATTCAAGGCTTTTGTCATCATTAGTTGAACCATAATGAAGGTAGTTACATATACAAGAAACATCGATATTGTATATAGAATAATCGCTAAAAGCTCATTATAACCTAAAAATTTGCATAGAATAAATACTATTACTACTACGATAACTCGAAATATATCAAGTAGCAACGCGATATTTTGTTTTTCATATATTGAGAAAATTCGACTAAATGGAATAAAAACCAACCTTGCATAGACCAAAAAAGAAAGGATTTGAGCATACCTACCAGCAATCTCCCAACGATTGCCAAAAACAATCGAAAATATTAAGGGGCCAAAAAATACTAATGTGATGAATGGTAAAAAGCCAATTAAAAGCAATTTTTTAAAAAGCAGCAAAGATAAGACTTTCAGTCTTTTTGGATCAGAGTATCTGAGTTTTGCAGCTTCTCCATAAAAAACATCTGCAACTGAATTTCCTACTAAAAGAACAGGTAGTGATATAACACTAGAGGCGAATCCAAAAGCACCAACCACTTCAATACCATATAGAGATGCAAGAAATATCTTTGGCAAATTCAATCCTGCAGTATTCAATATTTGACTTGGAGCAGAAAATACTGGAAAATCTCTATATCGTTTTGCAATTATTTTTATTTGATTCCAGGAAATATCGCAAATCCTATATTTATCTATCTTAATAATGTTCTTAATTAAGCTGATAGAGCCGGCACTTATTTTTAGAATACTCCCAAGAATCAAACCTATAGGACCTACACTAAAAAATCCGAACCCAATTCTCACACTTTCTCCAGTGATTACCTGAGAAAGCTTAGTCTTCGCAATTACTTTATAGGCTCTATCTCTATAACCTATTTGAAGTAGAATATTATATAATCCAGTAAATAAAACCCCCATGGGAAGGAATAAACGATATGGATATAGTTCTAACCCAATTATTCTAATAATTATATCTTTTTCTGGAATAACAAGAAGCGAAGTAATCAAAATCGAGGTTATACATAAAATTGAAAAACTTAATGCTACAATGTTTATTACCTTTTCGTCTGACTCAGCTATTGGAATACTCCACTCATATTTAAGCGATGCAGCAATAGCAATCATACTCAACACCGCTGAATAAAGTGATAAGACACCAAACTCTTCAGGGGAATATAATCTTGTTACTATTGGTGACAACAAAAAAACAAGGAGCTGTGTAAGTGCTGTACCCCCTGCCACAATAGTCACATTTTTTGCAAACGCTCCTTTGAATAGTCTAGAATAGATTCTTTTTAATTTTTGTAATAGTGTCATCGTATAATACTACAGATAGATTTAACGATATATTCCCCTTTAAATCCATCCAAGGGTAAGGAGAGTACAATTTTACATATCTTCTCTGTAACTGGACAATTTACAAACAATTTTGTTTTCTCATATGCCGTCTGCGCATGCATCGGTTTGGGATAATACACCATGGTAGGTATACCTTGTTCCTTGAGTTTTCGTTGTAGGACAGTACGTTCTTCTTCATCCTTAACCTGGATGGTGTACTGTGCCCAACTTGAGTAATATCCATCCGGGACAACAGGAGTCTTCACCTTGTATTTCAAGGCCTCGGTGTACCAGAAAGCCACCTTGTTCACATCCTTAAGCTCATATTCTTGGAAGGCGTCAAACTTCACCAAGAGGATTGCTGCCTGAATGGTGTCAAGACGTGAGTTCCAACCGATCCGCACATTATCGTACTTGAAAGATCCCTTCCCATGCACTGCAATTGAACGCAAGTATTCGGCTTCCTGGTCATTATTGGTAAAGATCGCACCGCCATCTCCGTAGCACCCTAGTGGTTTGGCAGGAAAAAAGGAAGTGGTTGCAGCATCACCGAGCGATCCTGCCCTTCGGCCCTTGTAGATCCCTCCGAATCCCTGGGCTGCATCCTCAAGCACCTTCATACCGTTCCGGTGAGCAATCTCGTTAATGCGATCATAATCGGCAGGGAGGCCGAACAAGTCCACGGGAATCACGACCTTGGGAGCCAGCTTTCCTTCAGCCTTGACGGCTAGGATTGCCTTCTCAAGACTTACAGGATCCATGTTGAAGGTATCGGGATCGACATCGACGAAAACCGGCGTTGCACCTTCGAAAGAAACTACCTCGCCGGTGGCAAAGAAGGTGAAGTCGGGGACGAACACCGCATCACCGGGCCCGATGCCCCAGGCCATCAACATCATCGTCAGGGCGTCTGTCCCGTTTCCGCAAGTGATGCAATGCTTCATACCCACATAGGCTGCGAGCTTCTCTTCAAGTTCCTTCACCTGCCTGCCGCTGATGAAGTTGCAATCGGTCATCACTTCGATGACGGCCTTATCCATCCGTTCTTTTAATACCTGATATTGTTTCTTTAAATCACGAAATTCCATGATCAATCCCTTCGTCTTTCAACAAGACCGCTTTCATTCTGTTCATACTGCCGACCGCAGCTCTTGCAGTGAAGGTCCCCGTCAAGGACGGAACCGCACTCGCAGGCCCAGCCCTTCTGCCTGGCGGGAACCCCCACCATCAGGGCATGGTCGGGGACATCCCTGGTCACCACGGCCCCGCTTCCAATGAGGGCCCACCTTCCGATGGTGATACCACAGACGATGGTGGCGTTGGCTCCAATGGAGGCTCCTTCTTTTACCAGCGTCTTAAGATAGCTCGCTCTCCCCTTGGGGTATTTCGATCTGGGAGTAAGGTCATTTGTGAAAACGCAGGAGGGCCCGCAGAATACATGGGCTTCCAGCGTTACACCCTCGTATATACTCACGTTGTTCTGAATCTTGCACCCATTGCCGATTGTCACATTGTTGGAGACGTTCACGTTCTGTCCGAGCGAGCACACCTCCCCAATTCTTGCACCGCCCTGTATGTGGCAGAAGTGCCAGATCTTGGTACCCTTTCCTATGGTCACATTGTCATCAATATAGGAGGAAGGGTGTACATACCAGTCCATCAGGAGAACCTCCCTGAGAAATCAATGGTCGCACAGTCGTCCAGAGGAAGTCTTACCGGCTTTCCTTCTGCGGCAGACTTGTAGATTGCCAGCACTAGCTCCAAGGCACGCTTCCCGTCCTCGGCTGTAACCATCGGCTGCCGGTTCTTCTTGATTGATTCAATCACATCGGCAAACAATGGGATGTGTCCATACCCATACACATTCGGGGGATTCTCATGATACGTTCTCTTTACTTCGTCAGGGTCATCAAGCAGGTCGGAGAAACGCCACTCCTCGATGATATTCACCGACTGCCCTCCTGCTTTCACTGTGCCTTTTTCCCCGAAAAGATAGAGCGTCTCTTCCAGGTTCTGAGGATAGATATTGGTGGTACCTTCAATGATGCCGTAGGAACCATTCTTGAACTTGACCAAGGCAAGTCCAAGATCTTCAGCTTCGATGTAGGGATGGGTAAGGTTGTCGGTATAGGCAAACACTTCTACAATATCGTCACCCATCATCCAGCGTAGGAGATCAATGTTATGGATGCATTGATTCATCAATGCTCCCCCATCCTGCTCCCAGGTACCTCGCCAAGAGGCTCTTTCGTAATAGTCCCTGCCACGGTTCCACCGGATATGAGCGGTCCCGTGCATGAGTCTCCCAAAACGATTTTGCTCCATGGCCTCGCGAATCTTAACAACCGACTTATTGAATCGGTTCTGGTGGCACGCGCAAACCTTAACATTATGCTCTTTTGCCTTCTCGATGATAGTATCAGCATCTTTGATGGAAAGTGCGATTGGTTTCTCAATAATGAGATTTACTCCTGCCTCAATACAATCCAAGGCGATTGACGCATGATTACCGCTCTCAGTGCAGATGGAGACTAACTCCGGCTTCTGTTCCTTCAACATCTCCCGGTAATCGTGATACCTTGCCACATTCTGTTCATCCAACTTGAATTTGGCCATTTTGTCATTGATCATTGAGGAATCAATATCGCACAACCCCACAACTTCCAACTTGTTGGTTAGGGCTGCAGCCAGATGATTAGGAGAAATCCTTCCACAACCAATCAGCGCATACCTCATCACAACACCTCTATATTGTCGCGGTTCTGGATTGCTTTCATCACATTCTTGGTATCAAAGATCGCTTTCGCATGCTGCTGCACAAAATTATAATTCACATTACTGTGCGCCGCAGTAACCATGACCAAATCAGAACCTTCAAGTGTTTCCTTAGTCAGTTCTTTCAATCCCTCTACTATTTTTCCCTTATACTGGTAGGTGGCTACCCAAGGATCATAGTAAGAAACCTCAGCGCCTAAGCCCTCCAATATCTCTATAACCTTCAAAGCTGGGCTCTCCCGATAGTCGTCTATGTCCTGCTTATATGCTACACCAAGCACGAGAATCTTCGACCCATTGAGGGCCTTTTTGAATCTGTTCATAATCTTGGAAGCACGTTCAACAGTATATTCAGGCATGGTATCATTGATCATCATTGAGCTCTCAATCATCGAAGTATGGAACCCGTATTCTCTCGCTTTCCAAGATAAGTAGTAGGGATCGAGGGGAATACAGTGGCCTCCCAAGCCAGGTCCCGGATAGAATGCCTGGAATCCATAGGGCTTTGTCTTTGCAGCATCAATAACTTCCCAGATGCTGATATTCATCTCGTGGCATAGCTTGGCAAGCTCATTCACCAACCCGATATTCACATTACGATAGGTATTCTCCAGTATCTTCTCCATTTCGGCCACTGCAGGACTTGAAGCCTCATACACATCACTCGAAAGCACCGCACGATACATAGCAGCAATAACCTCGGTGGCATCCTTGCCAATACCACCTACTACCTTGGGGGTATTCTTGGTCTTGTAGATGAGATTGCCCGGATCAACACGCTCGGGAGAAAAGCCAAGATAGAAATCCTCACCACAAACAAGACCAGATCCTTTCTCTAAGAGTGGCTTGACCAGTTCCTCTGTGGTGCCGGGGTAGGTAGTGGATTCAAGAACTACGATGGAATTTTCCCTCAGATGCTTGGATATCTCGATGACGGAATCCCTTACATAGGATATATCAGGTTGCTGGTGTTGGTCCAAAGGGGTGGGCACGCAGATGGCGATGAAGTCGCACTCGCTGACAAAGGAGAAGTCGCTGGTTGCGCGAAGCATGCCCGACTTCACCAGCTCTGTTAGATCTTCCTGTACCACATCCCCAATGTAGTTGATGCCATGATTCACCATGTCGACTTTCTTCTGTTGGACATCGAAGCCGGTGGTCCTGAATCCCGCCTTTGCTTTCTCTACAGCCAACGGAAGACCAACATAGCCAAGACCGATAACACCAACTGTTATCTTAAAATTTTCCACCATATTAATTAATAGATTTTTATTCATCATTATTTTAGCTCTCCTATCATCATTTTCTAAGGAATAAAATACAAGTCATATATCAACAATCCAGTCCGAAATAGTTTTGGCAAAATTCTAAAACAGGCTTCATCATGGCTTCTGAAGAACATCTATCTTTGGCAAATTCTCGAATTTTAAAGGCAATCTTTTCTTTATCTCCAAGATATATTCGATCATAAAAACCCAAAACTTCTTGAATATTTACAGGGGAGTCATCTTCAGGTACCTGTAGAAAAAAAGGATAATTTTGGGGAATATAATCAATTTTACTTGAACTCACTATCGGAAGCCCTTTAGCACCATATTCTCGCGATTTAATAGAGCTACTGATTTGTCCTAGAGAACGTCTATGTAAACCAAATGTTTCAAAAGCTATTGTAACTTTATCGTATATTTTCTCTAAATCATGAAATGAAAGCCTACCATAAAAATATAGATGCCCTCCTTTTACTAATTGCTCGATCTCTCTATCCATCGTAATTACTTTATTAGTGGGACCTACTACATGTAATACAAAATTCCTTTCATAGTATGAATTCTTATAATAAGCTTTTATTCCACCAATCAATCTATCAAGCCCATGCCAATACGCAAAATTTCCGACAATAATACCATGAACAGAATTATCGTTTATTTCCTTAATCTTCCTCAATGGTGTTAATGAAAAATCTATTCCATTCAATATTGAAAGTGTGGGAACTTTAAAAATCAATGATCTTTCAGAAGCAACTAAAACAATACGATTAGTATATTTGTATAATTTTCGTCTATTCCATTTCTCTTTAAGCAACAACGGATAATTGAAAAATCCTCTCATCTCTTGATCATAAGGATAAGTAGGAATTTCGAAGAGTATTAAGCTCTTCGGATTTTTCTTCCTAATTTTCTTAAGTAGATTTATGACGAAGCCATCAATTAAGGATCTTCTTATATAGACAATATCTACATTTATAATACTCCCAATATTTACCACATAAAGAAGGTTGGAGGGGAAAAATGGTAAACGTCGAAGAAAATTCCATAAAAATCTATTCTTGCTCCTAGAGGTATAAGTGTAACGATTAACCTCACCAAGCTTATTGAGTTCTTTGATTTGGGCAAGTTTCTTCCTCTCTATCCCGCTATTGTTAATATTAGCATAGGGGTTTCCGAAATCAATATAGACAGTATTTAATTGCGTTTTCATATTAGTACTAAAACAGATAAGACCAATTTAAATCTTTTTCATTTAAGTAATACTTGAAATTAAGACCCGGCCACTTTATCCCGATACTCGGATCATCCCACATGATGCCTCCCTCGTCCTCTGGATGATAGAACTCGTCACACTTGTAGGAGAACTCCGCTTCCTCTGAAAGCACAAGAAAGCCATGGGCGAAGCCCTTGGGGATGAAGAACATGTTCTTCTTCTCCGCTGACAATATCACTCCTACATGCTTGCCGTAGGTGGGGCTGTCTTTTCTCAAATCAACTGCGACATCATATACTTCGCCCTTGGTCACCCTGACCAGCTTTGCCTGCGGGTATTGCTTCTGGAAGTGCAACCCCCTCAGTACTCCTTTGCTGGATTTGCTCTGGTTGTCCTGTACGAATTCGCACGTGATGCCGGCCTTGCAAAAGTCCGCCTTGTTGTATGTTTCCATGAAGTAGCCGCGCTCATCACCGAACACCCTCGGCTCGATGATGAACACCCCTTCAATATCTGTTTTGGTGAATGTGAACTGTCCCACCTGTATCCCTCTTTGCTATCTGTTTGCGTACATCTCTTGATAATAGTGCTGGTAGGAGCCGCTTGTCACATGTTCCATCCACTGCCTGTTCTCAAGATACCAGTCGATGGTCTTCTTGATGCCCTCGGCGAACATAGTCTCAGGCTCCCAGCCCAGCTCCTCGCGGATCTTGCTCGGGTCGATGCCATAACGACGGTCGTGCCCCTTGCGGTCTGTCACGTGCTTGACCAGGCTCTCGTCTATGCTCGGGTCGACCTTCTCTGACACATAGGCTATGATGCTCTTCACAATCGCAATGTTGGGCTGCTCGTTGTGCCCTCCCACGTTGTACACCTCTCCCGACCTCCCTTTCTGGAGCACCAGGTCGATCGCCTTGCAGTGGTCCTCCACATACAGCCAATCGCGGATCTGCATCCCGTCCCCGTATACGGGAAGGCTCTGTTTGTTCAGGCAGTTGTTGATCATCAGCGGGATGAGCTTTTCGGGAAACTGATACGGACCATAGTTGTTCGAGCATCGGGTGGTGGTCACCGGCAGCTTATACGTATCGCCGTATGCCTTCACCAACAGGTCGGCAGAGGCCTTGCTCGCCGAGTAGGGGCTGTGCGGATCCAAGGGTGTGATCTCGGTGAAGAAACCGTCAGGGCCCAGCGAACCGTACACCTCGTCGGTGGATACCTGCTGGAACTTCACACCCTCCCGGTAGGTGTCGTCACCCGTCTTCCAAGCACTCTTGGCCAGGTTCAACAGGTTCAGCGTACCCATCACGTTCGTCCTGACGAACACATCGGGATCGGTGATCGAGCGGTCCACATGGCTCTCTGCGGCAAAGTTCACCACATAGTCTATCGTGTATTGCTCGAACAGTCTTTGCATGACCTCTGCATCGCAGATGTCGGCCTGCACGAACACATGACGCTTGTCGTCAACCACAGCCTTGAGGTTCTCAAGGTTGCCCGCATAGGTGAGCTTGTCCACGTTGACGACAAGGATGTCGTCATGCTTGTTCAGCAGGTAATGAATGAAGTTCGAGCCGATGAAGCCGGCCCCTCCTGTAACCAGGTAGGTCTTGCTCATTGCATATTCTCCTCTTCAAGGTACTGTACAAGAAAGCTGTCCAAGGCTTCCTTCCAATCACGCATGCTGTCACCTATCGTATCTCTGAGGTGTTTGTTGTCCAGGGCCGAGAAGGCGGGCCTGCTTGCAGGACGTGGGAACTCAGCTGTAGTGCAGGGCTTGACCTCAACGGCAAGGCCGGCCTTGCTCATGATTCGCTTGGCAAAGGCATTCCAGCTCACGGCCTCCCCGTTGCAGGTGCAGTGGAAGATTCCAGTCTCCTGTGATGCTCCCAACAGCACCATCTGCCAAGCGAGGTCAACGGCGCTTGTGGGGTTTCCCACCTGGTCGTCCACCACTGTCAGCTCTCCCTTCTCCTTGGCAAGCCGGAGCATCGTCTTGACGAAGTTGTTGCCCACATGCCCGTACAGCCAGGCGGTGCGGCAGATACAGCTGTTATAGCAGGATTCAAGCACGAACCGCTCGCCTTCAAGCTTGCTTCGCCCGTAGGCTGTATTGGGAGCTGGCATGTCGGATTCCATGTAGGGTCTTGTACCCAGGCCGTCAAATACGTAGTCGGTGGAGATGTGCATCAGACGTGCACCATGCCTCTCGCAGGCGAGGGCAAGGTTTTTGGGCCCGACGGCGTTGACCAGGTATGCCGCATCCTCGTTGCCTTCGCAGCCGTCCACGTTAGTCATGGCGGCGCAGTTAAAAACAAGATTGGGTTTGTGCTGGGTAAAGAAAGAATCAACTGCATCTGATGAGGTGATATCAAGCTCATCGATGTCGACCGCAAGAATTCTACATCCTTCATACAGAAGGGGAAGTTTCCCCCTCTCGGAGACTCCTTCCCCCAATATTTTTCCCAGTTCATTGCCAAGCTGTCCCTTGGCTCCTGTTATCAGAATAGTCATGAAACCTTCCTAATACCTAGTAATGGATCTTTCCCTCTGCCACCTGCTTCAAATGTTCACCGTAAGGGCTCTTTCCGTACCGGGCGGCACTCTCCAGTAGTTTCTCCTTGGAAATCCATCCGTTTCGGAAGGCTATCTCCTCAGGGGCGGAAATCTTGATGCCCTGCCGCTTCTCGATCATGCGCACAAAATCGGCTGCATCCACCAGACTGTCCATGGTGCCGGTATCCAGCCAGGCAAAACCCCGGCCAAGCAACTGGACCTTCAAGTTACCTGCTTCCAGATACAGCCTGTTCAGGTCGGTGATTTCAAGCTCGCCCCGTGCTGACGGCTTTACCTGCTTGGCAAGCTGGACCACCCGGTTGTCGTAGAAGTACAGGCCGGTGATTGCATAGTTGCTCTTCGGCTGCTTGGGCTTCTCCTCGACCGAAACCACATTGCCTAAGCCATCAAACTCGACCACCCCGAAACGTTCGGGGTCGGAGACATAGTAACCGAACACGGTTGCCTTTCCTTTTTCGGCATCCACGACAGCATTCCTGAGCAGGGGGGAGAAGCCGTTGCCATAAAAAATGTTGTCACCCAACACCATAGCGCAAGTATCCAAGCCAATGAACTCCTCCCCCAACAGAAACGCCTGGGCGAGACCATCGGGAGAAGGCTGGACCTTGTACGATAGATGAATTCCAAACTGGCCGCCGTCGCCCAACAAGTGCTCGAACCTGGGAGTATCATCGGGTGTGGAGATGATCAGGATGTCCTTGATGCCTGCAAGCATCAGGGTGGACAAGGGATAGTAGATCATCGGCTTATCGTAGATGGGCAACAGCTGCTTACTGGTCACCATGGTCAACGGATAAAGACGTGTACCGGCTCCACCGGCTAGAATGATTCCTTTCATACTAATTCCTCGATTATCTTACAAATATATGTAATGAATTGACTGATTTCCAGAAGACATCTATTCGAATGAGTCTGCAATTTTCCGGAAAAACAGCCCAATTTTTTCTCTATAGTCTTTCCTTAGGAATAATCCAATAATGTACACAGCAAAGTAATATATAATAATTGGCATTATCCATATAAGTGGTCTACCTAAAATTTTTCTTATATAATAAATTTCACTAGCGCATTTATATATAAGACTGGAAGCAGATATAAGTCTGCCTTCGGATCTATGGTCATGAATGACTTCAGCATATGGATTATAAATCACCTTTAAATCTTTATCAGATAACCTTTTCCCGATTAAAGGCTCTTCCATATACATAAATAATTTCTCGTCGAGAGGAAATATTTCCTTTATCGCTACTAATGAAAAAGCTAAGCAACTACCGGAGGTTGTAAAAACTTCTAGCAATTGATTGGGAGGGGTATTCGTATAAAACATCTTATCTTTAACTTTATTGAAATTTAAATATACGATAGGAACCTTTAAAAAATATAATTCTTTCAACTCTGTAAGTTTTTTTCTTGGGTTGTACTTACTTATGGAACCATCAGTATTTAAAATTTTTGGCCCAACTAATCCAATCTTATTATTCTTTTTGAATGTAGAGATTAAAATATCTATAGAATTAGGAAGAAAAATGATATCAGGATTTGCAATAATAAAAAAATCGCAATTATCTTTTAAGGCCATGTTTATTCCAATGTTATTGCCTCCAGAATATCCTTGATTCTCATCATTTAAAAAAACACTTACATTTGGTGAATCCTGATATTTCTTATTAAGTTCAAAACCTGAATTGTCTTTAGATTTATTATCAATAATGTAGATTTTATATTTATTAATCGAACTCATTCTGACTGAATCTACACAACGAACAACATCGTCAAACGTGCAGTAATTAAGAATTATGATAGCTGTTAACATTTTCAATTCTTTTAATTCTTCGAATTTTCAACATACAAACTCCAATTAAAACCCAAAAATAGAATCCAATTCTATAACCTAAAAGACCAGGCTCAATAAGGCTATGTATTACAATATAGAGTGTTGCATAGTAAGAAGACTTTATAAAATTATCACTTATTGAGTATTTTTTCATTTTAATCATTGATATAGATAATGTTAATAAATAAATAGTTGCAGTAACGATTCCAGAATTATAAGCCTCTTGCAGAATAAAATTATGCGATGTGCCTTGAATATTGATAAAAGGTTTATAAAATCCATTACCAAAAATTGGATGCTTGCTAATACCATCGACAAACTCAATAAATAAGGCAATTCGTCCACTTGAAGCATCACTAATGTTACCTGAGAAAATTCTTCTCACCCTTTCTAGAAATGTATTAGGCGTTAATTGAATATTCGGAACAATTTCCAGCGGTATTAAAATCACTACTAGCAAATATGCTAATAGTGTAAACGAAAGAACTCGAAACATTAATCTCATTGGAGAATTATTATTGATATATATAACTACGATAAACACGATGCTTAATATTGCGCCATCTGAACTTGATATCAACAGAGATATAAATAGTAAGAACAGCAGAATGAAGTTTTTAAAAGATCTATCATAATTGATTGAGCCAAAAATTAGCAGAAATGCCACCATCATTGCAACAAAATTTGAACGTCCCATCGGAATATTGATCATGCTTTTTATTGAAGACAATTGAACTCCCATTAAAATTGCATCAATAAAAACATAAGATATTTGCATTACAAGAATTAAAGAAATTATTTTAAAAATCCAGATGATATTTTTTTCGATATCATTATCGTTTATATTAATTGTCATTATATAAACCATAGTTAAAAAGATTAATTGAAAAAAGCCCGCTTCAACAAACTCAATCAGTGTACCATTATAATTAATTATTGAGGTTAGTGAGAAGACAACTCTTATTATTAGCAATAGTGCAATTATATCAAACCAAATATCATCAAATGCTCTAAACGTAAAAACTATTATCATGAGAATTAGTAGAATAACTGTGAATCTTTGAAGTTCAAGATTTAAAGTAATAGCTTGATGAACTCGCCCTTGTTCATCCTTAGAAAATAAAAGAAAAAAGGAAAAAAGGAGTAGTATAATGTATTTATAAAATTTATCTTCAATCCCTTCTCGTATAATATTAATTTTGTATTGTTTTCTCTTCATACCCTTACTCGGTATATAATTTTTCATAACCTGATTTTGTGTCATATAGCTCAGCATGAACAGAATATGATTGTTCCTTTATAGAAGGTAATTTCAAATAGTCCCCATACCTAATTTTTAAATAGGCATGCGTATCATAAGGACCTGAAAGCTCAGTATCCTCAAATCTAATACTGGAATATGTCCCAAAAAGATAATGTGGAAATATCCCTTGGTGAAACAATGCTTTAGTTATAAAATAACACCAAACATAATTCTCTTTTATACTATCATATTTATAAATATTTCTATAACAGTACTTTGCAACCATTTGTTTCGGCAAAAAAATCATGAATCTAAAGAGCATAGCTTGAACTCTTGTTTTAGGTTTCCAACTACGCTGTGATAGCCCGTATAACGTCACAAATTTTGACTGCAAATAAACCAGTCGTTGAATAACTGGATTTTTTGGTACTTTATGCAAAATCATTATATCGATGTAGATTCCATGATGCATATCTTTTCTATCTTTGAAATTGGCTTCAATATAGGTTGTACCATTCATCCTAACCTTCGCATATTCAAGATATTCTGGTACGGTCCTCCATTCTTGAATCACAAATTCTTTGTTTCCATCCTCATCGAATACTTTCTTGAAGTGTTCATATTGATCGGGCGTCATGAAGATGTCTAAATCATCGTCCCAAGGAATGAATCCTCCATGGCGAACCGCTCCTAAAGCAGTACCTCCCATTATAAAATATGTTATCCCATTTGTTCGACACAAATTATCAACATATTTCATTATATAGAGAATTTTCATCTGCAATTCTCGCAAACTCTGTTCTTGAGAATTGGATTTGATGGTTATTTCTTTCATATTTTTTTTGCCAAGTAGTAGAATCTATTTGCTAGCTTTTTGAATAATGTGAAATTATATAATAATTTTGCAATTTTCCTCACAATATTAAAACACACTTTTTTAATATAAAAAATAAATAGATTAGTCTCCCAACGATGCGGATGAATGCTGACTATGCAATTATTTCTCGCTATATAATCTTGGAGTTTATCAAAATCTTCAATTGTATGATTTTTCTCATCAGACTTACAGATATCATTTGTCAAAGGGTCAAATATTAATTGCATTTTCCTACCTGCATCAGAAAAGTATAAATAATCAAGACCAACAGTATTCTTAAAATTCACCATAATGTCTTCAATCTGAGGGTAAATAGTCTGAACTTCTTTACTTCGAAAAAAGTCACGATTTGAAGAATATCCTATTCTTTCAATTAGTGGATTACCATGTTGGCAAACGGTGTCTACATAGAATCCATTCTCAATAAATAGAGTAAGGTTCTTCTTGAATTCAGATAAAGCTAATTGTAAATCGCCTTTTGCAAAATCCATCACGTCATGATGATATGAAACTTCATGACCCAAACCCTGAATCTTTTTTAAAATCTCAATATTCCTCTTCCTGTTAAGTAAATAGGCTTGGACATAAAAAGAACCTCTATGCCCAGATTGAGATTCAATTTTTGCAATTCTATATGCTCGCTTTACATTTGTTTCAACATCATGCTTTAAAACAATAAATGGAAGTCTTTTTGATTCTGATTGAAGATACAAATCTAGTGCAGTGTTACTTAAATGACCGTTATCTTGAAGATTCTTACAAAATTTGGCCCATTCTGATAAAGTAAATCTCATTTGTTTAACCGCTCTCGTAAGACTGTAGAAGAGATCCCCTCAGTATGATTTATGTAAACTACAACACACCCAACAGTTGCAAATTCTTCTTCATAGGCATTCCATTCAGCAGTCCCACGCCAGTCAGAACCGACAAAAACAACATCAATTCCGAGTTCCTTTACCGATGCCAGCTTATTCATATTCGCTTGAGGAACAACCTTATCAACATACTTCACTGCTTCAACTATTGCCATTCGATCTTTTTCACAAATTATTGGTCGCTTATTTTTCCTTTGAAGGCAAAGTTCATCTGTTGTGACTCCAACTATTAAATAATCGCATAGTTCTTTTGCATGTTTGAGAATATTCAGATGCCCAATATGAAACATATCAAACACACCAGTAGTATATCCCACTTTATATTTTTTCATTTAATCTTTTTCCGTGCAAATTTTTGGAATACCCAACCTCGTATTGAATTCGGTAAAACTACTTGGACAACAAATCTCTGACTCACATTCATCAGGAATAGCCCCAACGAGATAATGCTTTTCTCATACATAAATCGCTGAAGTCGATATTCACTCTTAAAATATTTTATTCCGCCTCTTCGTTCATACATCTCAGGACCAATTCTAACGTTCACAAGTACGTCAACAATATTGAAGAACTCAGCATTAATAAGAGCAAGCCTAATCCATAGATAATAATCTTCCTCATTATGCCAATCAATATAGCCTCCAGCTTGTTCAACAACGGCCTTTTTAAACATTACTGTTACTTGATTCAAAGGGCATCGCTTTTTCATGTATGTTTTAATCGCTGAATCTTCGGAAGGGACAGTTCTCTTGGCAACAATATTTATAGGATCATCAATAAACTCAGTAATTAGCCCTCCCACTATAGATATAGAAGGATTCTTTTCGAATATCTTTAGCTGTTTCTCAAATCTTTTAGATACACTTATATCATCGGCATCCATCAAGGCTACTAAATCAAAATTACAATTTTCTAAACCAATTCTTCTTGCATTTCCATGCCCTTGGTTTTCTTCAAGTCTTATCGTTCGGAATAGTGGATTGACTTCATATTTACATATTACTAAATCAAGCTCGTCAGGGACTGGGCCATCTACCACTAGGATTACTTCTGTGGGAGGTATGGTTTGATCTAATATACTCTGTACAGCAATATCAAAATGCTTTGGATTATCTTTCCCATAGACACACATGGAAACTGAGAATTGAGCAGAATTTACCATCCAGACCTCAATAAAAATGATTTCTCTATCTCAATTTTTTTTAAATACTCTTCAATTGATAATTGCTTATTCTGAAGCAAATACTCCCCCAAATCCATTCCTGTATCCATCCCCTCTTGCGATATCCCATCCCTCTTGACTGTTTTATGCAATGTTCTAAAAATCAAAGCTATATCTCTAAGAAAGGTAATTCGTTTTAAATAATCTAAATCATACTGCAACTTAGCTTCCCAAGTAATAGCGTTCCTACCATTCACCTGAGCCAATCCGGTTAGACCTGGTCTAACAGTATGCCTCTTACGTTGTTCATCAGTCATGAACACCATGTCTTTGATTAATTGAGGCCGCGGCCCCACAACACTCATATCCCCTTTCAAGATATTCCAAAGCTCAGGCAGCTCATCCAAACTTGTTGATCGGAGCATTTTCCCGAACTTGGTGAGTCGTATTTCATCGGGAAGTAGTTTGCCTTGCTCATCCTTCTTGTCGGTCATGGTGCGGAATTTATACAAGGTGAATATCTTCTCGTTCAGGCCAGGGCGCTTTTGCTTGAAGACGACAGGACTTCCTAGTTTGATTCGTACAAGTAGTGCGGTAATCAGAAGAACAGGAGAAAGCACGATCAAGGCGAGAAGAGAACACACAATATCAAAGAGTCTCTTGAAGTACTTCCTATACATCTTACTTAAAGCATCCTTTAATGATGTTGATAACAAAGGCCTGCTCTTCCTCAGTTATCTTCACATCACTCGGCAGACACAATCCCCTCTCAAACACCTCTGCTCCAACATCAGTTGCAGCATCTACAGAGATAAAATCATGTCCTTCAAATACCGGCTGCAGGTGCATAGGCTTCCAGATTGGCCTGCTCTCTATGTTTTCTTTCTCCAATGCTTCCCTGATTTGAGTAGGAGTAACTGGACAGGCCTTATCAATCAGCAAACATGAAAGCCAGAAGTTTGGTTCACTATCAGCAGTATGGGGATTCATAGAAATAGGCAGATTTTTGAAAGCTAGTTTATAGGTTTCAAAGATCTGCCTCTTCTTCTGGATATGCTCATTAAGATAGACGAGCTGACCTCTCCCAATACCAGCAACAATATTGCTCATACGGTAGTTGTACCCGATCTCACTATGTTGGTAATGGGGGGCAGGGTCCCTTGCTTGAGTTGCCCAGAATCGTACTTTCTTTACTGCAGCTTCATCATCTGAGAGGAACATGCCACCACCACTCGTTGTGATGATTTTGTTGCCATTATAGGAGAGAGCACTATATTTCCCAAACGTTCCAGTCTGCTTTCCCTTGTAGGTGGCACCAAGGCTCTCAGCTGCATCTTCAATGAGAGGAACGTTGTATTGCTCACACAAAGCTAGTATCTCGCCCATCTTTGCCGGGGTACCGTAGAGATGAGCAACAAGGACTGCCTTAGCTTGTGGATACTTCTTGAGGGCAAACTCAAGAGCTCTAGAATCCATATTCCAGGTATCGTACTCGCTATCGACGAAGACCTGGATACCACCTTCATAAGAAACTGGATTAACAGTAGCCGAGAAGGTAAGATCACTGCAAATGACGATGTCTCCCGGTTTCACTCCACAAAGCTTGATAGCAAGGTGAAGAGCGCTGGTTCCACTGATTAGTGCTGCAGCATGCTTAATACCAACGTAGGCAGCCATCTCCTTCTCAAACTCATCCACATTCTTGCCAAGAGGAGCTACCCAGTTGGTGTCAAACGCTTCCTGTATGTACTTCATCTCCAAACCATGCATGGTTGGAGATGAGAGATAAATCCTCTTGTTCATGAACCTTGTCCTTATATATTCAAATGAGCTCCTCCTCAGGAACTCATCACTCCCACCCTATGTTCATAAGTTCCCCACCACCTATTTCAGCTCTGCGCCAAAATTCCGGTATGGCTAACCTCTTCCGTGCTCTCTTTCGACCTGCTTCAACACATCCCGTTCAATATCCCAAAACCCCTCGATTCCTGTATATTTATGCAACTTTCGAGCCCCCAGACCCTATTCCCGTATATTCCTTGCTAGTCCTATTCTTCAAAACGACTAAAGAAAAGGCTGTGAAGTCAGCGACTTCCCCAGCCTTTTTTCCCTTATAGGTAGCACCGATAGCGTGAGCACTATCAGCTAGGATGATTACTCTGTCGAATACTGCTTGCACAGGAGAGGTCGGAGTATAGAGAGCCTTCTTCTCTTCGACAACCTGATAAAGATGGTCGTAGTCGATCATGACCCCGCCGAGGTCTACGGAGATGATGGCTTTTGTCTTGCTGGTGATCGCTCTTCCGACAGCGTCGTAATCCATGAGAAATGAATCAGGAGAAACGTCAACGAGAACAGGAGTAGCGCCAACGTGTATGATGGGACTACAAGAAGCGGTGTAGGTGAAGGCGCTGGTGATGACTTCATCACCGGGACCGATGCCCATAAGAATCAGGGCTAACTCAAGGGCTGCTGTCGCGGAGTTCAAGCAACAGACAGTGCTGGTATTGCAGAATGCGGCGAGGTTCTTCTCAAACAGTTTTGTTTTTGGACCTGTGGTAATCCAACCCGATCGCAAAGTGTCGACGACTTCATCTATCTCTTCTTGGGTAATGTCAGGAGGAGAGAAAGAAATGGGCTTGTGTAATTCCATCAAAGTATTCCTTACCAATCAAGTAAAAACCGAAAGGAGGTTTTCACATATATAGCCGTGTTGTGAACATAAAGCCTCATCCTCTGAAGTCCAGACAAGAAGCACGATGTCGGAAGGAGGAAATAGTTGCATAAAAGAGTCAAAAGAGTGTTCTTTATATAGGTCTGCAGGCAAGTTGTTTGCATCAAGAACTGAGTCGATCATCTGAAAGAGTTCATCCTTTGGACCGTAGAAACAAATCTTTTTCCCAGGATTTCTTCTTTGTAAGCTGTTAACAGCCCGTGTAATCTTTTGTTGGTAGTCCAACAACTCCCTATACACCCTCACTACATACCCATACGTCCTCTCCAACTTACTTGCTATCCCGGCGGGGGTGAGGAAGTACTTGACGGAGTTGGGTTGGAGGCGGTCTATCTTGATCAGGCCTTTTTTTACAAGGCGCTTGATGAGAATATTGATGGTTCCCAAGGATACACCGACGTGCTCAGACAGTTGGCGCTGGGTTGCGTCTGAGTTTTGGTCGATGTAGGAAAGGATGGAAAATTCCTTGGGTGTATAGTCTGATTGCATAGTAGGCGGATGTGTCGAGGAAGTGTGAGTAGGAGTGCTTGGCTGTGTGCCGTTCACCAACTGAACGCTCTTCCTATAGTAAAACCTTTTCAAGAAAGGTATCCCCGAAAAGGAGTGTAGAAAAGGCTGAGAGTGTGTTGTTGCAAGAGACCGAGACCATAGCTTCGCCGATACAGCCCCGGGTTGTAGGAGTGCATTGGTGGGTGAAGCGGTAGGGTCAGAGCAACGGATGCCGAAACAAACGCGCTGCATATCTTCCAAGAGGAAGCGGGGGCTCCCTACTGAAAGAAAAACCTGCAAGGGTGCTCAAAGGTTACACGATGACGAAATAAGTCTTCTGTCACGGGTGTGACGCACTTTGCACTTGCAGACTATAGTAGCACCAGATGCGCAACAGTTCAACCAAAAACCGGATTTTCTTTATAAAATTGATATATTTCTCATATCAGATGTCTGCTCATAGCACAACTGGTGTTGCTCATTGCCAAAAAATTAAGACCGGCACCTCGGTAAACGAAAATGAGCAAAGAAGTTATATATGGTTGTAAGAAGTGGCCTACATAACGGGACTGAAACACTACTAATGTCATAAGATTTTGATTTGAAGGGTGTAAAACAAATCTTTTTTGAGAAATTCCTGAAGCAAATTTAAAACGGATGCCTCTTTAGAGCTAAGAATCGATAATAGGAGGAAGCTCTATGCAGTTTCAACAAGCGCTGTGTCTGGCGATGGAAGAGAGGCACGTAAGTCAAGAAATGTTAGCCGCGCGAACCGACGCAAACCCGAGGTGGATCGTCGAGGTGACGACAAATCCGGAATGGCATCCAAAGCTGGATACCATTCTACGGCTTTGTCTTGCGCTCAGGTACGACGTAATTTCGTTTTTGGAGTTGGCAGAGGTCGGATCGCGCGGCTTAGCTCCAAGCTCCAAGCTCCAAGCTCCAAGCTCCAAGCTCCAAGCTCCAAGCTCCAAGCTCCAAGCTCCAAGCTCCAAGCTCCAAGCTCCAAGCTCCAAGCTCCAAGCTCCAAGCTCCAAGCTCCAAGCTGAAAGAGAAAGAGAAAGAGGGGCGTTTTCGTTGGAAGAGCAGATGGTGCTGGCGCTGGAGGTGATGCCGTCGCATGTGGCGATGGCGCTGCGAGCTGCGCGGCTTGAGTCGGGGTTGTCGCAGAGGAAGCTGGCCAAGCTTACGCCGTTCTCGATATATTCGATCAGTATGCGGGAAGGGCATCGGAATACGAGCTATCCGACGGTGACGACGTTAGAGCTCTATTGCGATGCGTTCAAGATGACGCTATCGCAGTTCATGGCGTGGGTGTTTCTCTGTACGAAGAGAGATCAAGGCCGTACGCCGATCGATTCCTTGAAGTTATACGAGAAGTGGTAGACCAAGGCCTGCTCGAAGGCGTCGTAATCTCGCGCTTTGAGGGCGTCGAGGATGCGTTTGTGCTTTTCATAGCGCAGGATGCCGTCGTCGATGAACTTAGCCCGGTAATAGCGGTCGCAGGCCCAGGCTGAGTCGATGAAGGCGATCAAGACGTCGTTGTTGATGTTACGCAAGATCACCTTGTGAAAGTTTGCGTCCAAGGTGTAGAAGTCTATATGGCTGTCAGCGGTCTTCATGGTGTCCAAGAGTTGCTCGAGCTCGGAAAGCTGCTCTTCTGTCATGGTGTCGAAGCTTTGACGGGCGAAACCGAGCTCCAACACCTTGCGCACCTGCTGTGACTGACTGACCAAGTCGACGTCCTCTCCGATGAGGTTGAGAAAGATTACAGAGGAGAGGAAGTTTGCGTTGAAGCTGTTGACGACGATGCCCACGCCGGGCTTGCTGGAGACGACCCCGATGATTTCCAAGGTTTTGATCGCCTCGCGCAGCACGTTGCGCGAGACGCCTAAGGCCTTGGACATCTCCATCTCGGTGGGAAGCTTGTCCCCCGGCTGGAGGTTGTTCTGCACGATGTAACCACGAAGTTCCTCGTAGACCTGCAAATACAACTTCTTGTTCTTTAAGTTCTTCATGTTCCTTCCCGCCTCGTATGTCCTGTCTACCATATCCAAAAGAACGTGGTGTATCAACGCTTGTGACTGGCAAAATCCATCAAAAGCTGATCGTGCATCCCGTCGATGAATGCCCACATCCTATCCATCACCTCTTGTGAAGGCCGGTTGAAAGGCCGACGTACAGGACCGACGTCGACCCCGCTGTCGGTGAGCAGTTGCTTGATCACGCCGAAGTGCCCGTATCGTACTGCCTCGACGATGAACCGCGTTGCGTGTCGCTGCACTTCCATGGCCTGTGTATAACAGCCCTTTTGACAGAGGTCATAGATCTTGAGAAATACGTCGGGGATGATGTTGTAGAAAGAACCGATCAAGCCGTCGCTGCCGGCGAGCAAGCCCTGGGTTGCCATCTCGTCACAGCCTGAGTAGACCATGAAGTCAGGACCGAGGCGCTCTTTGAGCAGCGCCATGTCATGATGCTGGGTACCGGTGAACTTCAAGCCGCAGACGCCGTCGATGGTAGCAAGTCGCAGTACCAGGTCGTTGCCCATCAAAGTGGCGAGGGCGATGTTGTAGACGATCATGGGCAGATCGACGCTGCTGCAAAGGTCCTCGTAATACCGAAAGATTTCATCAGGGGTGTACTGGTAGTAGAAGGGAGGAACGCTGCTGATGGCGTCAGCGCCGATGGCTTGGGCATGCTGGGCAAGCTCGATGC
>Ga0334894_1001198_pt1 | contig 23314 bp, 20 predicted proteins | sample GraSluR3_MG_6_FD_207225 | JGI IMG/M metagenome (GOLD analysis project Ga0334894, IMG submission 207225) | Sludge microbial communities from methane-producing bioreactor in Wageningen University, Netherlands - Granular Sludge_12_05 R3 | ecosystem: Engineered > Bioreactor > Anaerobic >... | reverse complement strand
TGTTCTATCTATACTTATCCTCAATCACCTCATAGTTATGATGGTTTATCATGTCCCACTGGGTCTTTTTCCATTTCACAGCCTTAATCATATGGTTTATCCAATCAGGGTCATACTCCCTGTAGTGTTGTTGCTTTGCCCACTCTCTTGCCTTATTGTGATGCTTGCTGTCTGGATTCTTGTACTCCTTGAGAAACTCCACAAATCCAGCCACTCCTCCCACATCCTCAGGGGGAGCATCTCCCTCACCATCCAGAAGGGTCGGGTAACCAAAATAGTAGTCATTTACAACATCCTCAAGGGTGATCAGAATATTCCATCCATCTCCGAAGTCATAGGTGTACTCTAGGCTTCCATATTCCTCTAAAAACCTGTCGATTTTGATCCCTGAAGGTTTTCTCACCTGGATACCCAGGGCCTTGATCCTGTTTCTCTCAAATTCAGAATACTGGGATTTGGACTTCTTCAATTTGTTCATATACTTCTTCTTGTTCCTCTCAAAATCCTTGTGCTGTTCATATGAATCTTCGTCATTGGTGACCCTGATCCTGTCCTTTTCCAGTACAAACTCATAGAGATGGTAGTCAGTACCAAGTATGCTTTTGAAATTGGTTGCAAACTGTATAGTCTCGTGCAGCCTTCTAAAGGTGCACCCATCAGGAATGACAAGCCTTCTCCACACCCTCGGTGACAGGTCGGTAAATTCGATTGTAATGATATATCCCTTCATATCTTCTCCCCCTATAGGTTTAATATATTATCTCAAGAGAATCCAATTTTCATTTAAAACACATCCTCACAAAATAGCCTCCTGTTCAAGCTTCACATTGTTCTCCAACATATATTCAACGGTCTCTCTAAATTGTCCATCAAGTAATTTCTTAAGTCTTTTTCTATCGTTTTCAGAAAGTGGTTTTCCATTGTCCTCATATTTTTTCAAAGTGTCCTTATCCATTTTATATGGCATAAATTCGATTCCTGTAGTTCTGTTTAAATGCTCCAATATAAGAAACCCTCCAGCATCAATATCGCCAAAGTGAAAGAAACTTGTTTCTTTGTTCTGGTCATGAAGCATTCTGATAAAATTTCTTCTCACTCTGTTATGGAACCCACCCAAGTATATTACAAAATATCCCTTTTCATTGAATCTATGGAAGGAAGTAAGGTTCTCGACCGTCATAACTTTTCCCTCAAAAACCTGAACAGCTTCAATGTCATCTATCATACTTGACGAGATGGCGATATCCGAATCCAACTTGCTTAAGTCAATTTTCTGACCAGACAGACAAATTTCCCCGGCACCTTTGAAATTAACATATGTAGGTGTTCTGAACAGATTGAAATTACCTAATATTTCTTCCTTCTCGGGGTAATCTCCGTAATCGTAAAGAAGACTTTCTACCTTTCCCTGAATATGCCCAAATGCCTTTGAATCGTTATATAGCTGCACTGAAAACTCCCTTATGAATTGCTCCTCTTGCAGATTTCCTAGCTCTTTAACAGCAACAAGCACTCTTTCAAATTCATCGAAGTCACCTGAAAAGAACCTTACGCCCCTGTTCTCTCTTATCCTTTGAAGCTGGTCCTTCAGGTAACTATCTAAAACCTCACTATTTCTGCAATATTTTCTGATTAATCTTTCCAGTCTATCGTTTATTTGGTTCTTTGGGATCCTCTTGATGTACCTATAGACTTCATCAAGAGCTTCGGTATTTAGATAAACCTCGCTGATTACTCCTCCACCTGATTTTTTTGTCTTTACAAGTCCTTTCCTGGCCAGTACTTCCACCTCTTCATTTATATCTCTGAAAAGATCGTAGTTTGAATGGTCCTCATACTTTGGAAACAGGGTTGATATCCTAACCTTGAATTTTTGATTCACCTTATTTGTTCCCTCAAAGCTCTTGCTGCTTTCATACTTGTCCAAAAGCTCATTTAGGATTTTCTTTTCATATTTGCCCATCATAGGTCATACACCTCAACAATTGCATTGTTACCTTCCCTTATGGCCAAGAGAACGGTATCGACCTTTTCTCCGATGATTTCCATCTTCCCTGGTGGTGTAGCCAATATGATCTGGAAATTTTGGCTGTTGAAAAAGTCCATCATTGCAGCTATCCTATTGTCGTCCATCTTGTCAAAAGCCTCATCCAGCATGATTATCCTGATCGTGTTCCCTGCCCTATACAGCTGTACAAATGACGCCGCTATTGCAACATAGTAGGGCGTTTGGGTCTCACCACCGCTCTTTTCGCCATAGATATTTGAGAACCTCTGGCTGCTCCCATCCATTTTCTCAACGATTATGTCATAATCCAGATAGCTTCTGTAATCTGTATATTCCAAAATCACCTTGTCTCCCAAGTCGTCGTATGCAGTCAGTTTTTCAAAGAGGTCGTTTATTTCCTCCTGATACTGACTTTCAAAACTATAACGGAACATCTGGCTGCCTCCAGTGTTCTGGTCGGACATGATCATCTGGTAAAGCTTCTCCTTCTTCTTGTTGTTTGTAATCTCGAACCTGTAGCTGTCCTCCCCGTAGTAGATTCCCCTAAGGGCCTTGTTTAGCTGCTTGAACTCAAGTCTGGCACTTTCAATATTCTCCTTTAACCTGGCCAGGAAGGATTCCTTGAACTCCAGCTCGCAGTTATCCTTTGCCTTGGCCAGCTGGTCCTCGTACTTCACAATTTCAGATGAGACCTGCTTATGGTGTTCCCTTACATACTCCTCCATTGCCTCCCGTCCGGTTCCAAAATCACAATCATAAAGGCTACAATATCCCCTCTGTTGGTCCTTAAGAATGTCAGTGAGTTTGACCACCGTGTTCTCAAGACCTAACGTGTGAGGTGAAAAGTTTGTGATTATGGTCTCTGGCGACTTGGATCTTGACTGGTCCTCATACTTTCTAATTCCTTCTTCAAAGGCATCCGATTCAGTCTCTCTGAGATTATTGAGAACTCCCTCCCTTTCCTTATATTCTCTTTCTATTTCAGCAGTCTTGCTTCTGTTGGTCTCCATATCCTTCTCTAAAGCCGTACACTGGGCTACGTACTCCCTACTTTCCCTAAGAAGTCTTTCTACCTTTTCTCTACACTGGGAAATCTCACCCTTAATCTCCAGGTATGTTGGATTGCTTTTTGCCTTTTCCAGCTCATTTCTTTTTATGAACAAATTTTCTTCTATTCTCGAAATCTCATCAGGTATTGGCAGGTTATCCTTGACTGTTTCCATGTGGCAGGAATCAAGGGCATCGAGGATGGTTTCAAATCTTTCAACATCCTTTCTCAATATGCCCAGTTCCTTGACTGTCTCCTCAAGCTCAGCCTCCCTGATTTCAAGCTGCTTTTTGTAAGCGATTGCGCCTATGAATGGAGGGTTGTAGATCTTCTCGTCAATCTTCCTGGCAGCATAGTTCTGATACAGCATGCAACCTTCAGTTATTGCAACCTTATGTTTCTTCAAATCCTCAAGCCTGGGACACCTGGTAACCCTGTTAAGGAGGTAATATGCATATGACCTTGCATACCTGTTGTTACTTGCTACAAAGTAGGCCAAGGATGATCTCTCTGCCTCAAGCTCCAGGTTCAGTTTGTCGGTGTTTATCAGACCTACGGAATGGATCCTTTCCTTAACTCTGTTATATGTATCCAGGGCCACCTGGTAATACCTGGGATCTACCAGCAGGTAAAACCTCTGTGTGTTCAAGTAGCCCTCTATGGCATTTTGCCAGGAAGGATCGGTGATTTCAAGAAGTTCTGAGAAAATCCATACATTTGCTCTTATTCCACGCTTTTTGAACTCTGACAGTATTTCCTCCCTTAGATTAACGGTGTTCTGTGGATAGGTCAACTTCTTGTTCTGAAGGTCCCTTATCTCATCCTGAAGCTTTCTCCTTGTGTGCTCCAGCTGGCTTATCCTTTGCCTTGAACCGTAAAGCCTGTCGTTGTATTGACTCTTGTTGACCCGGACAATTCCCTCCATCTCATATGCCCTTTCAAGCTTTTCATCCAGGGGAAACTTGCTGTTCCCCATATCATCAATCTGCTTCCTGGTTATGGTTGAAATCCCTTCTCTGAAAAGTAGTTCAAATGCTTTCTGGCATTTCTGTAACATGGCAGAAAGCCTTCCCAGTTTTTCAGCCAGATGTTCCTTCTCCTTCTCCATGGACCCTATCTGGTTCTCAATACCCTGAATCAGTCTTGTGACCTCGTTGCTCTGGAGAGCAGCCTCAAGTCCAATGAGTCTGTTGTTCTCTCTTTCGTATGCCTCCTCGGTCTCTCTTCTTCTTGTAAAAACATTGGCTAGTTTCCCCTTTATCACATAGGTATCCCTCTCCAGTCTATCCATCTGATTCTTGAGTTTCTCAAGTTCTGCTTTCTTTAGAAGGATTTCATTGACCTTTCTGTCCTTCTCCTTTGACTGGATCTCAGCTTCCTTTTGGAGAATACCCTCTAGTGATTCTATCTTGCTCCTAGTCTTTGCCATAAGCTCCTCAAATTCCTTAAGATGGCGGATGTTCTCCCTGAGGGAATGTACTTCAATCCTTTTTTCCGAAAGGATGAACTTGTTGATGAAATCCTTCACATTGTCCATGGGCTTAAAGGCCAGTGACTTTGGTATCATGTCAAAGAATCTGTCTTCAAGGTTCCCAAGCCTTCTTCCAAATCTTTGTTTTGCTTCTCCCATCTGACCGATAAGCACGATTTTTCTGTCCTTACGCCTAAACTCATCCTTCATTGATGGTCTTCCGCCGGTTATGAAGCTTATCTCATCCAGCCTGCACTCCTCCACGAACCACTTTGTACTAAGCCTTGCGTCCTCATCAGGTGACTCCATCATTGCCCCCATTGTAAAGTATGACGATTTTGTCTCTTCAAAAAACTCCAGGGCGACGTAGGATATTACGGTCCCTTTCCTCAGGAATGCATTTTCCTCATCCCCTGTCTTGCATCTGACATAACCCCTCAAATCCCTTTTGCTCTTCTCATTGGCAGCTGTATTGAACTTCCTGGTATTGGTTGTCAGAACCAGTTGAATGGCATCAAGCACGGTTGATTTTCCGGATGTGTTCTCTCCAGAAATGAGGAAGGATCCATCAACTTCAATGGTTTCATTTATGAAATAATGCCAATTAATCAGCCTGATCCTGGTCAATCTCTTCATCCTCAACACCTCCACCTGCAAATTTTTCAAGTCTCTCTGATATCTCCTCTGCCAGCTTGTTTATATTCTCACCAGGTGCTGCAAAGAGTACCGATGGATAGATTACTATCCTTGCATCGGAAAGAGTCACATCAGTATCAATGTTGGATACGATATTGAATCTTTTAAAAAGCCTGATCACTTCCCTAAATGTGGTCTTGTCCATGGTGGGCTTGGATTCTATCCTAAGCATTCCATACTTATCATGGATATCCTCTGAAAACACCATTATATCCTCATTTGCACTTAATTCCCTTCTTTTTTCTATGTAAAGAAGCCTCAAAATCAGGAGGACTATGGTCTCAATCTTCTTCAAGCGAAACCTTCCCGTACCATTGTAGTTAACAAGTCCAGCAACATCGCTATTTTCATTGATTTTTAATTCATAACCCAGAAGATCAAAGTACTCCTGGAATTTTTCCCTATGCTGCAGAATGAAAATATAGTCATTTCTGGTATCTTCCTTCTTCTTCAGCACAAAGCAATGGTTGAGAAGCTTGTTCGCAGCGCTTCTGAATCTTTCCTTCTGGGTTGAGCTTTCACTGAATATTTCCATCCCCATCCCGCCTTTCTATCTCAAAATCCTCAAACCTAAAACCTTTTGATTCAATTATACTTCCATTTCTCTTTACCCTATAGCTGGACAGGTGATGCCTTCCATAGAGGCTTATGAATATGACCCTTATAAGGTCCCTCTTTGTTGCCAGTGGCAGGGTAGATGCAAGGATTGTCTCCCTGTCTCCCAGACTCTCCATCACAAAAGAGTTGACGTTTTTTCTTGAAAACCTGTTTCGGTGCTTTTCCCTGAGGGCCATCTTTCTTACCAGTCTTTCCTCATCACTTAATCCAATTGACTTGTCCAGCAGCTGGGGTAGCTGGTTCTTCCTTGTGATGGGCATGACATATAATGACTCCCCATCTAGAAAACCCTGTGGGAATATTTCAAATATCTTTAGAAAATCATCCTCTGTATCATCATTTAGGCCAGTCTCACCCTCCCTGTTAAGCTCATCCGCCATAAGGGCAAGAATCTGGAATATCTTACCGTCCGTATTCCCAGAATCATTCAAGAGAAACTTTGCCCTGGCAACAGAGCTTGAAAGGTATTTCGTATGCTTATCATCAATTTCCCTTGCAATATCATCGTAGCTGTTAAAGGAGGAGATCGTCCTTAGGATTCTGCTCCTAAGTTCCTCCCTGGCAAGTTGCCTGCTTTCCACCTGCTCAAGTTCCATAAATCCGTCCACTGTTCTCTCAAATACGTTTTTATCATCCATAATATATCTTAGTCTTTCCACAATCTCCAGCCTGTAGTGGGAAATATTCTCACTGGTCTTCATGCGGTGGTAGCTTTTCGATCCTATCTCTATGTTGTAGTCGAAGAAATCCCTTACAATCTCTGCTGCTGTCTTATCCCTGGTTATACTGTCTATCCTGTTCTTGATGGAGGTATTGAGCTTTTTAAGACCAACCATGACATACTCCGTATTTTCGATGACCTTCTTTATTACGTTCTCATAGGGTCTTCCATATCCCTCCAGGTTCATAAGGATACCATAGATTGAAGATATCTCACTTTGGTATTCCATCTCCTCATTTCTATCAACCTTGATAAGTGCTTCGATGATTGTTGCAGCATAGTCATGGAGATTGACCTTCACATTGTAGCTGGCATCGTGTTCAAACTCAATCCAACCACAGTTTTTCAGATGTCTAAGAACGGAAGTTGCCTTGGATCTCGAATCCGTAACAGATACTTCCTCCTCGTCAAAGACCATTTCATCAGGATGCCTTTCATCAAAGTATTGCTCAAGCTTTCCAATCAGGACCTCCCTTTCCACGCCAAAGGAGAACTCGGTTCTGTAGGTATCATATATTATCTCCATGCAATCCACATAGGTTTCTTTATATTTACTTGTTAGTGGCTTGAAAAAATCATCCGAAAGAATGTTGAACAACTTCATATGAAAACTCCTTTAGATCAACCATTTGCAAGACTAATGACCCTTGCCATCCATTTAATTCTACCACTAATTCATAAAGAATAGAAAGTAAAATACCAAACATTATTTTCTGTACGAAAAATGCAGCCCTCAGTGGGGCTGCATTTACATTATAAACTTATCCTCCTCCAACAGGTGGAAAAAACAAGACACTATCGCCATCATTTAGTTTGGTGTCAAAACCCTCCCTTGCAAATATATTGACACCATTAACCATTATGACCAATCCTTCTTTTAGTCTATGCTGTCCGCTCATTGTGATGTTTGTAAACTCCTTGCCGAACATGTCTCCAAGTTCCTTGATCATGCTTCCAACAGTGCTGTCCTTAGGCAGCTCTATCACCTGTGATTTTTTTCCTCCAAACAGCTTCTCCATTCCCATAAATGTGTTCAGGGTTATGCTAATCATATTATCCCAGCTTAATATTCAGTTCCTGAAGCTTCTCTTTGGTTGGTACTCCCTCTTTTGTCCAACCTCGAACCTCATAGTACTCATCCAGCATGGCATCCAGATCTTCCTGAGGAATATGCTGACCCTTTGAATCCCCAGCCTTTATGGGCTCCGTCATGATTCTTTTTGGGAAAGTATCATCTTTTCTTGTCATTCCGGCGGAAATGTTAAAGAGTCTTGCAAGGTTGTTCACTCGCTCCCCAACCCTTTCCACCTCTTCCGGAGTCAGGCTTAGACCTGAAGCGGCATTTACCATGTTTGCAGTATTCTCCAGAGCCGTCCCTGGAAGTGCCATGTCAAATAGGAATGCACACATAGTTGGGCAATCGCAGGTTGCTGTTCTAACATCCTGGTTCCACTTGGTCAGTTTTCCCTTGCCTTCAATTGCAAATCTGTCCACCGCATAGGGCACCGGGATGGAAAAGATCTCCTGGAATGCATATCCCCTGTTGTGGTCTGCCCCGGTGTAGCTTGTGGCGTAGTTCAACCCATGGGCTTTGGCTCCCCTAGGGTCATATGCAGGGAACTCAAGTCCCTTGACATGCATGGCGTAATCTTCACTTGCCTTGCCTAACTTCTCAGATAACACCCTTGAACCATCAGCCAGCAGCTCTCCCAAGCCCTCTTTCTTATATGCAATTTCAGTTATCGCATCGTACATGGCTTCATGGTTGCCAAACTTAAGGTCAAATCCGCTTAAATCATCCTTGGATAGTAGTCCTTTCTCATAAAGCTCCATGGCAAATCCAATTGTCACACCGGTTGACATTGTGTCCAGCCCCAACCTATCACACAGGTTGTCAGCTGCGATTATGCTGTCAAGGTCCCTTACGCCGGTCTGGCCCCCAAAGCTGTAGTATGTCTCATACTCAGGGTCTGATAGAGCCCCGATGTACTTGCTGCTGCCCCTTACAAGCTTCAGCTGGCTGCACCCTACAGGGCATCCATAGCAGGGTTCACTTGCAATGCTTGCCTCGATGCTTTTTTCCGCTCCAATATCAGGAGTATAATCCTTCTCCCCTGTGGTCATGAAGTTTTCCGACGGAAACATTCCCAGGGCATTTATTGCATCAACCATCATGGGAGTACCGATTTTGGAGAAGCTTGGATAGAGAACAGGACTCTCCTTCATGTGTTTTAGCATGGCGCTTCTGGCTTCTTTGAAGGCGTTCTCATCTGCAATCTGGACAGTTCCAGTGCCCCTGACAGCAATTGCCTTAAGGTTCTTTGAACCCATTACAGCTCCTACTCCCTTTCTGCCAAAAGCTCTCCTTTCATTGATTATACAGGCCATCTTGGAAAGATTCTCCCCTGCAGGCCCAATACAGGCAATTCTAAGCTGCTGATCATTAAGGTCATGCTTAAGAAAAGACTGGGTGTCAAAGGTCTCCATTCCCCATATCTTATCCGCCTTTCTTATTTTTACCTGGTCGTCCTTGATGTGTATGTAAACAGGCTCCTCAGACTTCCCCTCAACAATAAGTGCGTCATATCCGGCAAATTTAAGCTCCACTGGAAAATGACCACCTGATGTTGCCATGCCAACAGCTCCAGTAAGGGGCGATTTGGTCACAACAGACATCCTGCTGGCGCAGGGGCTGCTAGTCCCGCTCAACGGACCTGGCGCAAATATCATCTTATTGTCTTCACCAAATGGGTCAGCATCACCAGGAACCTCATCGTAGAGATACTTAAGACCGAAGCCCGCGCCACCAATGTAGTCCCTTGCCATCTCCTCCTTGAGCTCCTCTTTGGTAATCTCACCAGTTGTCAGATTGACCCTTAACACTTTTCCTTGATATCCACCTTTTAACATAGTTATCCTCCTTCCATAAATTCTCTAATCCATAACCAATACAGGCTTGATCGTCAATCCCTTGTGGGAATCCTCAAAGGCCTGATTTATATCCTCAAACTTATACTTCTTAACAAGCTTGTCAATTGGGAATTTTCCTTCCTTATAGTACTTGATCAGCTCCGGTATAAATATTTGAGGTATGGAATTTCCTTCAATAAAACCCTTCATGGTTTTTCCTTCAGCCATCAAGGCATTTTGGATGTTTAAGGTAACATCACCGGTAGCCCCCACAATCGCACAGGTTCCCAATACCTTAAGTGCATACATGGCTTGGTTTACAATTTTGGGAACTGCGGTTGTCTCTACGGTATAATCAGCACCACCATTTGTTATTTTCTTTATTTCCTCAACCACGTCATCTACTTCCTTGTAGTTAATCAAATCTGTAGCACCGAAGCCTTTTGCCATTTCCAGTTTTTCATTGCTACCGCTTACCACAAGTATCCTTTCACAACCAGCAATCTTTGCCCCCATGACAGCTGTCAATCCAACAGATCCCATGCCAAACACCACCAGGGATGAGCCAACTTGAGGCTTCAATCCATTGAGGACTGTCCCTGCCCCAGTTTGAAACCCACATCCCAAGGGTCCAACTACCCCAAGGTCAACGTCTTTATCGACTACAACAACATTTCTTTCATTTACTGTTGCATATGTAGCAAAAGATGATTGTCCGAAAAATGTTGATACCTCATTACCGTCTTGAGACAGCCTCTTGGTTCCATCATTCATTATTCCACCAAAGTTCAGATCATTAAACTCCTTGCACACATATGGCTTCCCCGTCAGACAGTTATGGCATCTACCGCAGGAACTGAAGGATAGAACCACATGGTCGCCTTTGTTCACTCCCTTTACACCTTTCCCCACCTCTTCCACTATTCCAGAGCCTTCATGTCCCAGGACAGCTGGTAGAGGAACTGGTATCAATTGGTCTCTTGAAACTGCATCAGTATGGCATACTCCGCAAGAAACGATTTTCACAAGGACCTCATCATATTTTGGACCATCCAATTGAACATCTTCGATCTTAAACTCTCTTCCCTTACTGTGGGTCACTGCTGCTTTGATTAGCATTTCTTACTCTCTCCTCCAAATATTCAAAAATTTCCAACTACTTCTACTTCAATCTTATATTACTTTAAATCAACATGGAAACATCACTTATTTGTAAACCCAACAACTAAGAGTTGTAGTACTGTCCATTGAACTGTATAATATTGTAAAGAAGGAGATGACCTGAATGGATATAAATAAGCTTAGATATTTTTTGAAAATCTGTGAAGAGACCAATATTTCAAAAGCCGCTTCTGGATTGTTCATCAGCCAGCAGGGCTTGAGCAAATCAATCATCAGCCTTGAAAATGAATTGAAGGTCCCTCTTTTCTACAGGACAGCCGAGGGTATGATTCTGACCAAATACGGGTCAGCTATTAAGGAGTACGCTGAGGAGATTGTCTCCAATGAAGCCAAAATCCTGGAGACCATAGATGGGTTGAAAAATCCTGAAAAGCAGCCCTTGAAGGTTTTTTTCGCCCTTGGGGTGCTGAACTCCTTACCTGTGGACTTTATAGACCAGTTCACCTACAACCACCCGGATATAGATTTTAGTTACATGGAGTACCCTGATAACATGTGCCACCAGGCAGTCCTTGACAACGAGGATTGCTTGGGTATAGTGCTCGGGCCCACTGATGATTCAACGTTTAGCTGTGAACTACTGAAACGCCATACGCCCCATGCAATCGTAAATAATACCCATCCTCTTGCAAGTAGGGATTCCCTGAGTCTTGAGGATCTGCATCAGGAGAATGTGATCACTATAAACGAGGATTTCCAAATGTATCACAACTTCCTGCAGGCATGCAGGACAAAGGGTGTCAGTCCAAATATCGTCCATACAACAGGCGAAATCTTCGTCACCTACAAAATGAGTAGTCTGGACAGGGGCATTGGCATATCCGTTGACTTTGTATCTGAAGATCTTAGTTTTTCAAATGTGAAATCAATACCTATTATCTGTGATATTTTCACCTGGGATGTGACGGTCATTGCCAAGAAAGACAAAGCCCTTGGTTGGGCAGGAGAAAACTTTGTGAAGTATTTGAAGAGTTACTACAACTCAACTGAATAATACAAAGTAATATTTCCCTTGCTTTTCCCATATTGAAAGATGCAGCCATTGCCTGGCTGCATCTTTTAAATAGTATCCTCATATTATTGCCACTTTCCTCTTCCTGAGAACACCCTACTTATCAAGTGGGATATTCAGATTGAAACAGAACATATTCTCCGGGTCATACCTTCTCTTTAGACCCACCAGCTTCTCAAATGCCTCCTGCGAAAAGGCATCCCTGGTTCTGTTCCATTTCTCGTTTCCAACAAGGAAGTTCAGATAAACACCCTCTGCAGAAGATGCCTTCAGCTCATCCCTGAAGCCTTCAATTATTTCACCTAGAGCCAACTTCATCTCTTCAGTTGGAATCAAGCCCAATAACTTCAGTATATACTTTGCATCACGCTGGCTGTATGCATTGGAGCTTCTATCCACCCTCTCCACAGCACCTCCTGCATGGTATATCTCCCCAAACAAAAGTGGAATAGGCTCATTCTGTGGAAATCCCCTCCTTATCATGGTGTCAAACACATCATCATTCAGCTCAGTCAGTATAATGTTTGTAACTGATGCAGGGATTGGATCCTTTGGATCGTTGCTGATGGTATCTGAATCCCTAAAGGGTATGACTCCAAAGAGATTTGCCATAGGTTCCTTCCACTGGGTCCATGACCTGATGGCTTCCTCCCCCTTTTCCTCAGGACCGTCATAGCATCCACGGACTATTACCACGGACTTACCCTGCAGGAATTCCGGTACTATTGGCAATGGAGGGAAGTTGGCAACTGCAATGGATGTGGACCAATCATCCTCAATGTCCTCTATCCATTCCCTGTATCTTGAAAACACTTCCTTGGCAGCTTCGCGGGGGTAGATAAGGTTTCCGGCATAGACATCCTTCACAGGAACCAGCCTTATTTCCATGGCTGTAACAACTCCAAGGGCAGGTCCTGATCCACAAAGCCCCCAGAAAAGATCCTGGTTTTCATCCTTACTTGCCTTCAGTATCTCCCCTGTGCCTGTCACAACATCAAAGGAGATGACATTATCAACCGAAAGTCCATACTTACGAGACAACCATCCCATTCCTCCACCAACTGTATATCCCACGGCACCAACATCCGATGAAGATCCCATAAGCGGCGCCAATCCTTCATCCTGTGCCTTTTGGAGAACATCAATCCACTGGGCTCCCGCTTCCACCCGTGCTGTCTTATTGACAGGATCCACCTCTACCTTCTTCATGGAGGACACCACAATGAGCAAACCGTCATCCGCAGGTATTGCTGCACCATGACCGGTGCTCTTGACAGCGACCTTAAGTCCATGGTCCTTTGCGAACCTGACCGCCTCTGCAATATCCGAGGCGTTCCGGGCAACAACTATCACCTGGGGTTTCTGGACCACAGAAAGCTCCCAGTTCGACCTGGCAGCATCATATTCCTCACTTTCGGAGGTTAGGACGCTTCCACCTATCCTTGAAGTCAGCTCTTCCAAATCCTTGACTGTCACCTTCACTTAAATCACCCCTATAATTAATTATTTAACAAAAGACCCCTTACAAGAGTAAGGAGTCTTTTATGTAGAGTATGATTAAATAAATTTAGATTTGCCTATCATCATCGCTTTATTCATATACCCTTTTAAAGTATTGCATAAACAAACTTTAATCATCCTGTTGTTATCTTTTACTTGGGCCTCCAGATCAGGTTTCTACTCCATTTCCTGATGGCTGAGCATCTCAATAAAGCTCTCAACCAGCTTGGGATTTAGTCCGGTTCCAGCGTCGTGACGTAATATTCCAAGGATCTGATCATGGTCAAGACGGGTTCGGTATGGTCTGTTGCTTCTAAGTGCATCATATATATCCGCAATGCTTATCATCTGACTGACAAAATGTGGTTTCCAGGTATCCGTTATGTTAGGGTATCCACCTCCATTGTATTTGATGTGGTGTTCCAATGCAGCTAAGATTGATATCCTTGGTATTCCCTTCTGATTGCACAGATACATGACCCCCTTTAAGGTATGGGATTTTATTATTTCAAACTCATCCGGTGTCAAGGGTCCTGTCTTATTGAGTATCTTCTTTGAAACCAGCATTTTTCCAACATCATGCATCAAGGCTGCATAGATGATATCCAACAGCTCCGATCCGGCTATGCCTATGTGCTTGGCAAGGGACATGGTGAGAAGTGCTACATTTATTGTGTGCACATAGGTGTACTCATCCTCACTCTTGACTTCAGCCAGGTATTTCAATGGGCTGGCTGAATATCTGAAAGTATCAACCAAATCTACGGACAGGTTTTTTACCGTATTGAAGTTGAAGGACTTTTGAAAATCAAGATTTTGCAGCATCCAGATGAAGTCCTGGGATGAATCCAGGTCCACAATGGAATCGACCTTCTTGTGGTTGTCAGCTATTTCCTCTTCAGAGATCCTGCCCAGCAATATATGTGCATAATCAGAAGGCCCAAAATTGTCTCCACCCGTTCCAAAGGTATCTGAGAGAAAAGCAGACAGCTCTTCCGCTTCCAAGCCTTTCAAAAATACAATCTGGTCTATATTGACCTCTCTCAAGACCCGAACCATGGCCTCCGATACCCTTCCATTTCCAACTACCGGCATCTGATCAACCAGCATGTTTTCATTGAATACTCCAACAATGAGTCTGTCCTCGGCTCCAAGAACCTGGTTAATCCTGTCCATCACCTGTACTACAGACGATCTTGCTTGAGGATGATTGTGAGAGTATAGCCTTATGGAATTGATTGCACCCAACAGATCAGGCAAAATATGGTCTTTTCTATCTAGGCTTGTATTCATGGCTGACTCCTTTTAGATGCTTTCTGATTCTCCTAAGGTTTTTCGGCGATAGGGTGATTCTCTTTCTCATCAGTTTCTTTTCCATATCCTCATAAGCCATGTAATCTATGGAAGATACGGTATCGATTGTCTTCACTATGAACTTGAACATGGTATCATCAATGTAGAAGGTCCTGATCCTGTTTAAAAGAGTACCGATAAGCTCCGTAATCTTGAACTCCCTAATCAAATCAAGCAGGCCAAATATCATGTCACTTTCACCATTTTGAATGGTCCTAGCAATGTCATCCCTGATGCCCTCATCATTCTGGGTCAACAGGATTCTGATAGCCAGCAGCTTGGCATCTGCCGAATCAAGGGCATGCAGCCTTGATGTTAGCTCCTTTGGTATTGAGCCTGAATGCCCCTTGATTATTGGCATACACCTTGATACTCCAATTGTAGGGTCCTCTACAAGCCTCCTGACAGCATGAATGGCTGCAGTCTCCTGAAAGGACTGGATCAGGCTGAGAATACCTCTTCTTGTAGAAAGATTCTCTTCCTTTATGTAATCATCCATCAGCCAGTATAGGTTCTTATGACCACTAACCCGTATTACATCCTCCAAATGATTGTCCCTGTATGAGTTGCTGCCCCTTATTGCTTCCGACATTCTCAGAACCGTTGAATCCTGCTGAATATATGAACATACCAACTGGTCATCTGTCAATGACTGGATGAATTGCCAGTCATTATCATCAATAAACTGGTCGAGATAACTATGTATGCTGTCTACAAAGCACATATGCATTTCACTGTCCAATTTGGCCTTTGTCAGCTGAATAAGTGCAGTTACTATTGTCCTGTTGATAAGGGTCTTGTCAAACATATCAATTTCGGTGATGGTTTCCATGGATTGACCATCATATGCCAAGAGACTCCTCAGATGCTGTCTGTAATCTTCTGTAACATACAGCTCGTATGCTTCCCTCTCAACCAGCTTGTTGACCTGGTCATGGCTTATTCCATCAACGGGTTCCCCCAAGCTGTCATGCCCTGCCAGCTTTCTGGCTGTATCCATTGCAACAAGCAGGTCAATCAATGAAGGAGATATGGAATTTTCCTTGGCCTTTACCCTTGCAATCATCTCAGAAATTACTTCATCCGACAGTCCCTGAATAAAATCCGGAACATCGGTCTGGGACATTTTGGAAAGCTCGTCAAGGGCAATGTCTATCAGTTCATCTGTATCGCAGCTATCAATATTTGGATTAAGGGGCTTCAAAGACTCATAAAGCTGAATTTTGATCTGATCTACATCCCCGGGCTGGTCCTGGACTTCATTTAGGTTCCCATAACTCAGTCTCCCATAGTCAATCTCCTCAACCTGGATTGAATCAATATTATGAATGGCATACTGGATATCAGTATGATACAACAGTTTGCTGCTGTTTGGGATGGAATTCAGGAGATATAGGAAATCCATAATGGCCGAGAATCCCACCCCTTCATGGAAAGTTACTGAGTTGATGCCACGACCACTAAACAAATGTGTAAGGTAACCTACTTTTAAGTTGTCCACACTAAATTCCACATCATTAATGATCATGCTAAATCCAGTATCCACTATCCTGATACTAGGTGTGCTACCATGTAATTCACCAATTGTTCTGAGAAGATCCAAGGCAGCCTGGTTGACGAAATCATGACCACGTGAATACAATAGATACTTTTTTTCCAGTATCACCAGTTCATTTAAAAACTCTTCGTATTTGGCCATCAAAACAATCCACCCCATTTTTCTGAAGCAAACCAGCTATGTGAGGGATGTGCAAATTCCATTTGTACCCATCTCTACAGATCCATATGCTTTCCCCTTAATTTTAACATTTTAGCCGAGTAATGCAAAGAAAAGTGTTCTGTTTTTAACACTTTTCCTTAGTCCTGTACATGGAAGTTTGGTTCTGCTTGAAATTATAGAGGTCAGAACACATGATGAATATATTTAATTAAATACTATGAAAGGCAGAGACTAGCAAGTGCATATTTTTCATTTTATAATTCTATAATAACCCAACTATGATATTTGTTTCGAGTATATTCGATTTATTAGTTGTTAGGGATGCAGCCCTTCTTGAAAGTATACTGAAATACATTGCAGCAAATACAGGGAGTATTGTCTCCACTAAAAAGATTAGTGATTATCTAACAAGTAGTGGAAGAAAGACAACAAGTGATACAATTGATAATTATCTAAAGATGCTGGAGAGTGCATTTATAATCTACAAGGCTAACCGTTATGACCTAAAAGGCAAGATTTTCCTAAAGACCTATGAAAAATATTACATGGTCGACATTGGAATACGCAATAGATTAACAGGTCTTCAAAACAAGGACTATGGCCATGTTCTGGAGAATATTGTATTCCTTGAATTGTTGAGAAGGGGCTATGAAGTCAGTATTGGAAAGGTAGGGTCTTTAGAGGTTGATTTTGTTGCCACAAAACCCGATGAAATGATTTATTATCAAGTTTCTGCCACAATCATGGATGAAAAAACAAGAGAAAGAGAGCTACGACCCTTGGAAGCAATATCCGATAATTATCCAAAATACATCCTGACCATGGATCAGAATATCTACAATGACTACTCCGGAATCAAGATAAAAAATATCATAGACTTCCTCCTTGAATGACAATTAGCCCCATAATGGGGCTATTCTTGTTTTTTTATACGTATTTCAAACTCTAGTCAATGCATCAAAATCAAAATATGCATTTCTTGACCTAAACGGTGCCGGACATGTATAGATGAGTCTAATCTTTTCAAAATCGCTTATTCTCCTGGAGTGATAATATGACAACTCAAATGACAGCATTTCATCCCTTAACCACTGAGGAACTACTTTCCCAACGATCTGGAGATAATAATCTATTATGGCTGCAACTTTGGTTAAAAAAATCAACTCCTCAGCTTCACATAGGCTAATATCAACAAGTTTGTTCAAACTCTCTATGAACTCATAATCATTGCTTATGATCATTTCCATAACCTGATTGAAAGCTGTATCTTCATCAACTGCTTCGTATAGTTCAGCCAAGTGTCTATTTCCAATCATAACCCAAGTCCTCCCCTAAGTATTTGATGAAATTAATCTGTCTTTCACCCAAGGATTTTATGGGTATATATTTGAGAGGTGTTTCCATTAGTTCTTCCTTTGTTGTTATCTTTAGCTCCTTGCACAGAATATATGCATCAACAAAATCCTTTGCTGGTTCAGGCCTTGCTGCTAATACCTTCATAGCCAACAATTGTTCAGCCATTGGTTTTAATATCTTGAGATTTGAATATACTTTTATGTTTCAATATCCTCTCTGATAATTTCTTTTAATGGCCCCTTTATTTCATAATTAATCCATCCATCTTTCAAACCAAAAGTGAATTTTGTCATATCAAGAATATTATCAAGAATCATACTATTAGTTTCACTGCACACGCAGTCAATCTCCTTTATTGCAGGTCTGATATCATACACCATAGTCATAATTGAATCGCAATAGATAGTGATTTCCAGTTGAAGCTGATTCTCCTTCAATCTTTCATTAAGGTAATCAAATATTTGCAGTAGCTTTTCTCTATTCATTAGCATCTCCAATTCACCACTCACTAGTCTTCATCATATTCTATTTTTGCCTTAAACCTTAATTCACAGCAATCTAAATTCAGGAGTAATATTTCTGAAATTTACTTTTTGGCTTATCTGGTAAAGTCATTTTACTTTCCCTGCTTCAATCAATGGATTGACTCCATTCCCTTGTCCTCAGCATCCATTTCAGCTTGGGGTTTAGTGGAATTATCGACATAAATTCTTGCTCGTCAGAAATGTTGTATTTTCGGCAATGATACTCTTTAAATTTTTCTAATCCGTGTACCATGGCTCACCTCGCAAGATTTCCTCTAATGCCTGCTCAACTCTCTCATCAGATTCTTCCTTCAAAGACGCATACAATGACAGTAGATCCACATGACGACTATTAGAAAACAGTCCAGGATCATAGTCCCAAAGCTCGAGCTCCACCGGTCTTGTATCATTTATAAGGTCCTTATTCTTAATAATTTCAACCTGCTCTTTATTCAGCTTGTTTCTGTCTATTGCCATGATTGGATTAGCAGGTGGATTGATCATGGACAATTCTGCCAAAGCATCCAGTCCAGCTGTCAAAGCACCAAAAGGTTTTGTCTTTGTGTAGATGATTTTCCTCACTGGAGTCTTTAGATATTCGCGCCCTCTTAGAAAGTAGTCCGGGTCTGGGATCCTCTTATAATCCTTGCTGCGGCCAGTCATACCTCCTATTTCATAGGTGATGAGATTCGCATGGTATAGATCATTTAATGCTCTAGATGCTGTCATTTTATTGAATCCCACCTTTTCCGCAAACTCAGTCGTGTTTAAGACTTCCTCCTTATGATACAAAAAGTACAAATACGCAATCTGTGCAGGTGTTGTAAAGCTAATCTTCTTATCTTCGAAATTTTCTTGGGCCTTTTTCATGTCAAGTCCCAAGAATGGCATATACATCTGTCCATCTTCAATTACAAAGGATATCCTGTTTTCAATCAGACTTTTTCTTCTATACCTCGTGATATCTCTGTAGAACAAAACAACTTGACAATCCGTTAGGTTCTTAACTTGTTTTATATGCTTTTGAAGCTGGTTGATATTTGGCATTTCATCAAGGACTTCTAATAAAATACACCGTGTCCCAAGAATCTTCATCTCATAGAAGTTGTAGCTATCCCCTAAAAAAACCGGAAAATTATTCTTTTTAGGCCACGGTTTTACTGTAAGATGTTCATCGATGTTTTCTTTCAAATAAAGCTCTGCTGACATGACCAATTGGATCACCTCCTAATGTAACATATATTGATTTTAATATACCATTATTTGTGTTATATTTCAACTTGTATTGTTATATTAGTTTTTTTTGTATCAGCTCGACTAGATACAGTTTTTGATATTTTGAACAAAAAATACCAAAAGTCACAAAATTGGCATTTTGTGACTTTGGCAAACTTTTGTTTGGTTTTAATAATTAAACATTTTATATTATCTACATTTATACGTATATCTACCTATCTGAGTAATACTTTTGATTTGGACTTGTTGGTTTATCAGGCATTGTGAGATTCAAAAGATTCCCTTTAATTAGTGGTTTCAATATACTGTTAGCAAAATATTTCCTATCTTTCAATCCCAAAAACTCCTGAATTTCTTTTCTACTTCTTGGCTCTTTGCAGAATTCCAGGATTAACTCCGTTCGCTTATCCTCCGAATCAGTTTCAGCTTGAGGTGTAGCTTGAGGGCTTGCTTGAGGGCTTGCTTGAGGGGTCAATGGTATAACTGTCTTAAACACATCTCCCTCATTGAATTCAGGTTCTGCTCCAGAGTAGATCTTATTATACTTGTATATATTTCTAACCCCTGAGCCAAGCTCATCTACCCAACCAATTTCTTTGAAGAATTTTGCTATTGTTGGGTTCTTAGGATAAGGAGAATAATTATTTGGGTCAATGATTCCGTTTCCATGTGGTTTATTGCTGTTCTCAATATAAACCCTATTCGTCTCAATAATTAGTTTTGCAGGAAAAGGATTCGAGAATTCTCTATGAATCAGTAAATTTGAGATTGCTTCCCTGAAAATCTTATCTCTCAAGCTAACTCTTTGATCACCCTCAAGATAAAACTTATCATTGAGGTGTTTTGAAATGAATTGCATTAGTCTTTCATAACTTCTTAGAAGATTAACTCTAATATCATCCCTATCATCATACCGATCAAGATTCTCTCTTCTCAATATTGCGTCTGTCCTATAGTGCGGAAGCGCTGTTTGTATCATCAGTTCGCTGCCAAAAATCAGGATGCCTGCGAGAGTAATACCTTGCTTACCTGTACTCTGGTCCTTCAAATACATCCCAGCGCTTTTCAACAGATCAATATTATCCATCGATACCCAAGGATGACCAGGTCTTAAGTTTCCAACAGTTTTCCTAACTCTTGTAAATAAATCACCTTCTAGCTCATCCATGTCAGCGTAAGGAAAAATTCTATTTTCAGTATAAGTACTTTGTTTTCTAGTATACAGTTTGGAGACCAATGTGGTATTGTCAGTAATATTAAAATCTCCATCCTCATTCCTGTCAAATATTTTACCCTTATATCTATGAACTTGTGAACTTTCAGGAATGTTTATGTGTAAAACTGTCTTCCCATCAATTTCATAATCTTCTACATTCAAATAAAAGGTTGGATTCAATATCAGTGGGTTGTTAATGGAAGAAACAAAATTCTTCTTGAGTAATTCTACTGAGTCCTTTTCTACACCTACAATTTCACCATTATCTTTGACACCCAGTAGTAAGTGACCACCATGGCGATTCAAAAAAGCACATACGGATTCATATACATCTTTGTTTAGTTTATTCTTACTTTCCTTAAATTCAATTGTTATACATTCACCTTTATTAATGAGGCTTTCCAAATTCTCAATCTTAACTGTTTGCATGTTCTTCTCTCCTAATATTTTAGAAATTTACCCGGACTACTTGTAAACTGCAATTAATGTTTATAGAATTTCACTAATAAAACTATTTCTTGACGGAACTAAGATCTTTCTTCAGAAATATCCCTAATCCTCTTATCATGAGTCTTCCCCAAAGTCACCAAAGCCAGTGCTGCGCCTATAAAAGCCAATAGCATATCCTTTTGAGTATCCAGATAATCCCCTTGAAGAGAAAGTACATATCTTGCAGGCAGATTAGAAATTACAACTGCAAAGAACTCCAAAAGCTCCCAAGCTGCGCTTATGGCCAGTACAAATGCAAAAATAGTAACTTGAACACTCTCGCCACTTATAGAAGTGGGAGATTCCTGATTCATAGTCTTGTGCCTCCTTAGGTAGCAAGGTCTTATTTAAGACTCCACAGGCTTAAAATCGGGTGGTTCCAGCACCCTAACATATAGTGGCAAAAGGCTTATGAAGCTATCCTTAAGCCTTCGGCTTTAATGTTTTTAGCTGCATTTTCATCTCTATGATGAAATGCACCACAATGAGGACATTCCCATGTCCTTACATGTAGCTTCTTTGTATTTTGGTTAATATAGCCACAATTTGAACATAGCTGACTACTTGGGAAAAAGCTATCTACTTGGACATAGTTTCTTCCGTACCAAGAAGACTTGTATTCAAGCATATTAAGAAAGATGCCCCAAGATGCATCAGCTATAGATTTGTATAATCGTCTGTTTTTAATCATGTTCTTAGGTTTTAATCCTTCTACAACGATAGTTTGGTTTTCGGCTACTATTGTAGTGGATAGTTTATGCAGGAAATCCTTTCTGGTATTTGCAATTTTCTCGTGAAGAAGCGCTACTTGAAGCCTAACTTTTTCATAATTTTGAGAGCCTTTCTTTTCTTGGAAAGTCTCCTTTGAGCTTTGGCTAATTGCCGTTCATATTTTCTAAAGTGTTTAGGATTAGGTACTACTAAGCCTTCCGAAGTTACTAAGTAGTCTTTTAAGCCTAAGTCGATGCCAATTTCGCCAGAAGATGAGGGCATGGTCTCAATCTCAGTATCAACACAAATCGATATGTAGAATTTATTTGTGTTGGTCCTTGAGATGGTAACATTAAGAATTCTGCCTTCAACTTCTCTGGATTTAGCAAATTTCACTAGGCCTAGCTTTGGCAGTTTTATGTAATTATCTGTAATTTGGATATTGTTATTTACCATTTGACAACGAAAGCTCTGCTTAGGGTTTCGCTTGCTTTTAAATTTAGGAAAACCTCCTAACTTTTTAAAAAAGTGAGCAAAGGATTTGTCTAGATCCTTTAGTGTTTGTTGTAGAGATGTAGATTCCACTTCTTTCAAAAATGGATATGCTTTTTTAAGCAAGGGAAGAGCCTTTGCATATTGACTGTAGTTTAAGTATCCATCACTTTTAGCTAATGCTAAAAAATGATTGTAGATGAATCTGCTACATCCAATATTTTTGTTAATTGAATCAGCCTGTTCAGTTGTTGGGTATATTCTATATTTATATGCTCTGTTCATCATACTCAACTCCTTGATATGAGTATATCACAGTTAGCTTAGTCGAACAAGTGTTTTGTAGGGAGACCTGGTAATTCGTCTCCTACCTACAGAGGAAGGAGTATTCTTACCAAGAGATTTTGATAAAAGAATTTGCTCTTCTTGAAATATCCCTTCCTAAGCAGAAACTCCCTTGCAACTATAGCAGGCACAAACCCTTGGGCCAGATACCCCAAACGATCATAGTAATTTCTAGAAAAATCAAATGTCTCTTTCAGTTCCTCGAATAATGGATTGTGAGTATAAGTATATTTTGCACCGATTAGAAGTATCACAATATGAATGAAAACAAGTACATAAGCAAAATAGGTGAATCTAAATTTCTTGTGGGTTGCAATCAAAGTTCCTGCATAAATTATCGCTGGAATTGTAAGCATGGTCCATGCAAAATAATCCTGGGCATTTATGGCCGACCAAATCAATACAATGATGAGCGCCAATACTAAGCGTTGTTCCCTATAATAATCTTCGCTTCTATCCTTTGAGTTCATCTTATTGCTCCTCGCTCATACTTTCATAAACTTTGTTTGTGTTAAATTAAAACTGTACCACCAGTGGCGCGGATTTCCATTGACAAATACATGAACCATGATTTTCACATTATCACCCACTCAAACCTAGTCAAATTATTGTAAATTTGAATTGGAAATAATTTATGAGATTGAAAATCATCTTAGGTGATGCTTAGGTGAAGCTTAGGTGATGACCTCTGGTAATAACTTAAGCA
>Ga0334894_1001191_pt1 | contig 23378 bp, 11 predicted proteins | sample GraSluR3_MG_6_FD_207225 | JGI IMG/M metagenome (GOLD analysis project Ga0334894, IMG submission 207225) | Sludge microbial communities from methane-producing bioreactor in Wageningen University, Netherlands - Granular Sludge_12_05 R3 | ecosystem: Engineered > Bioreactor > Anaerobic >... | reverse complement strand
GGCCGAACGATAAGCCGACGACCTGGGGCATGTGGGCCCCCGATCAGCTCAATCATCATCCCAAGTGGATCCTCGAGCGGGGACTGAACTCCCTGGAGATCCTCAGCCATCTCAAGGTCGCGCACCACGTGACGGGCGACGAGAAGTATCATCGCGAGTACATGGCGCTGATCGACGACCACGGCTACGCGATCAACACGATCCTGCAGAAGATCGTGTTCCCGCCGACCGAGGTCAATCACAGCGACGACGAGCTGGCGTTTCTGGCCTACTATCCGCTCCTTCAGTACGAGAAGGATCCCCGGCTTCGGGAGATCTACCGGATGAGCCTCGAGCGGAGCTGGCTGGCCGAGCGGCCCGAGCGAAGCGCCCTGTTCAACTTCATCTACGGCTCGGCCGCCGACGGCCCGTTCGACCTGGCCGAGTCGGTTGCCTCGCTTCGCGACGTCCCCCTCGACCTGGTCTGTTGGACCGTGAGGAACAGCACGCGCAACGACGTGCCCCGGGCGAAATTCCTCGGCCGGTTCGACCAGGCGGTCGCCTCGGTCGTTCTGCCGCCCAGCGAGCGGCGCCTGATCCGCTGGAACGGCGACCCCTACCAGCTCGACGGCGGCCACGACGGCCTGCGCGAAGACGACGGCACGTTCTTCCTGCTGCCCTACTGGATGGCGCGTTACTACCAGTTTCTCGTGCCGTAAGGCACGGGCGAATTCATGACGGACGGGAGCGAGAGATGGAAATGTTGCCGCCATCGGCCAAGTGGCTCGGGATCGCCATGCTGGTCGGCTCGTGCTGCGGGCGGCCGGCCCTGCTGCAGGCCGCCGAGGCCGATCGCGCCGAGCGATCGCCGCCGATCGCCTGGGAGCCCGCCGGGCTGTCGGGCGGGGGCGGCATGTTCGCGCCGGCCATCTCGCCCGCCGATCCCGACCTGATGATGCTGAATTGCGATATGAGCGCCGCCTACGTCTCGGAAGACGGCGGACGCAACTGGCGCATGATCCACCAAGCCCAACTCCGATCCGACACGCGATGCCGGCCCGCGTTCCATCCTGCCGAGGCCGACGTGATCTACGCCTCGTCGGGCGGAAGGCTGCGGATCAGCCGCGACCGCGGCAAGACCTTTGCCCCCATCGGCGACCTCCGGGAGGGGCTTTTCGGCGAGATCGCCATCAACCCCGCCAACCCCGACGTCATGCTCGCCGGCACGCGCAGCGGCCGCTGTGCCCTGTCGCGCGACGCCGGCCGCACGTGGACCCCGTGCGACGGGCCCGGCGGCGACGTGATCGGGTTCCACTTCGACGCCACGAACCGCGGCCGGATCCTGTTCGCCGCCACCGATCGCGGGATCTGGCGATCGGACGACGGCGGAAGCACCTGGGTCGAAAAGACCACGGGCCTGCCGTGTAAGGAGATCCAGGGGTTCGCGGGAGGCTCCAGCACCGGCGACGACCTGAGCATGCTCTATGCGACCGTGGCCAGCCGGGAGGAGAACGGCACGTTCCGCGGCGGCATCTACCGGTCGCGCGACCGCGGCGAAACCTGGGAGCCGGCCATGGGCCGGGGCATCAACACCGAAACCCAAAGGGCCGACCGGTGGGCCTACGGCTCGATCGCCCAATACAGGCAGGTGCGCACGACCGACGCCAGGCCGCTGACCGTGTACGCCTGGAACACGAGCACCGGGTTCCATCCGCCCCATCACGACACGGTGTACCGCAGCGACGACGGGGGACGCACCTGGCGCGACACCTACTTCGAAGACCCGCGATTCGAGCGGTACAACGTGGCCCCCAACTACGTCACCGCGTCGACCGGGCAATGCTACAAGGGCGGCGGCACGCCGTTCGGCGTGGCCATCTGCAACACCGATCCCGACCGGGTGATGCTGGTGCGAAGCGACTTGTACGTGACGCACGACGGCGGCGCCACCTGGTTCAACGGCCACACCTATCCGGCCCCGGGCGAAAAGCCCGGCCCCGGCTCGGCCTGGGTGTGCAACGGACTGGTCGTCACCACGACCTGGCACTATTACGTCGATCCGTTCGAGGCGAACCGGCACTACATCGCCTACACCGACATCGGTATGGCCCGATCGCTCGACGCCGGGAACACGTGGATCTGGTGGGACAAGCGATCGTGGGCCCCTTGGCGCAACACCTGCTACGAGATCGCCTTTGACCCCGGCGTGCCGGGCAAGATGTGGGGCGCGTTCTCCGATGTGCACGACATCCCCAACGACAACATCATCTCCGAGCGCCACGGCCACAACCGGCCCGGCGGCGTGTGTATTTCGCGCGACTTCGGCGCGTCGTGGAAACCCGAGGCCGAGGGCCTGCCTCCCCGCCCCGTCACCTCGATCGTGCTCGACCCCAACACCCCGAAGGATTCTCGAACCCTGTATGCCGGGGTGTTCATGGAGGGCGTCTACAAGTCGACCGACGACGGCAAGACGTGGTCGCAAAAGAAGGCCGGCCTGGGCCATCCCGACAACATGCGGGTCTCGCGCGTGTTTCTCCACGGCGACGGCACGCTCTTCGCCATGGTCTGCGCAAAGCGCCCGGCCGCCGGCAAGCCGCTCATGAGCCAGGGGGTCGGCCTCTACCGCTCCCGCGACGGGGCGGAGACGTGGGAGAAGATCAACGCCTCGCGCCCGTTGCTGTATCCCAAGGACTTTTCGGTTCACCCCGACGACGGCAACGTCGTTCTCGTGGGCACCTGCGATTCGAGCCGCGACGACCGGTCGGGCGGCCTGTACCGCACCGAAAACGGCGGCCGGTCGTGGGAGCGGATCGGCCGCGAGGGGCGGCAAACCTTCGGCGGCTATTTCCACCCGAAACGCGAAGGCTGGATCTACATGACGCTGACCGAAGGCGCACCGGGCGCCGGGCTCTGGCTCTCCCGCGACCGCGGCCGAACGTGGGAGGCGTTTGACGACCTGCCCTTCGCGAACGTCCAGCGCGTCGTGTTCGATCCGGCCGACGACGCGCGCATGTACGTCACCACCTTCGGCGGCAGCGTCTGGCGAGGGCCGATCGTGCCCGGCGGCCCGTGAGCGGCACGCCGCTCCAAGCAGCCCCCCCACGCAACAAACCCCGGGGCGGACGTCGAGCGATTGAACCGGATGCTCGGTCCGCTCTCACTGCCCGTCGAGCAGTGCCGCCAGCCGTTCCAACGCGCCGGCGGCGCCCGAGGCGATCAGGGCGTTCTCGGCGTTGGCGTGCGACGACGAGTGCTGCGCGGAGAGGCGGTCTTCGCGGAGCAATTCGGCCAGGCGCCGGGCCTCGGCGTCGTGCCGCCGGGCCGTCTCGCGACGGCCGGCCCGCGCCTCGTGGAACGCCCGCACGCAGGCATGATAGTAGTCCAGGGTCCGCTCGGCGTATTCGAAGCACCGCGCGTCTTCGGCGATGCGCGCCTCGACCCGCGGCGGCAGCGACTTCGACCGGGCCTCGGCCAGCAATTGCCGGCAGCGCCGCCCGTGCTCGATCATCTCCAGCAGCGTGGGACCGCTGCACTCGACCCCCGGCCGGCGGTCGTAGCGCAGATGGGCGTCGGGGAACAAATCCTCGGCGCCGCGGTTGAGTCGTCGTGCCAGGCCGTACTTCAACTCGTTGGCGTTCGAGAGCATCGGTTCGAGCGACTCGTAGAATCGGCGCATGACCCCGGCCGCCGGGCCGTACCGGCGCGCGAAGTAGTCGCGCCACAGCGCTTCGCAGTCGGTCTCGACGTCCCAAAGCTGCCGGGCCATCTGATAGTTGGTCAGGGCCTTGCTGCCCCAGTTCGAGGTGGTCACGTGCATGTAGTCGAAGGCCCGGGCGCCGGCCCGATGGTAATAGGGAATGTCGTTGGCCATGGTGTGCATGAAGCAGATCGGCAGGCACTTGAACACCGAGACGTTGTAGTATTCGCCGATCGCCAAGCGCCCGCGGTAGTGGCGATCGGGGTCCCGCGTCCATCCCGCCAGTTGCCCGCGGTACTTGTCGTTGACCGCGCAGGCGGGATCGTCCAGGCGATGGACATAGCATCGCCGGATCGGGTAGAAGGTCGCCATGCAGTAGTCGGGCGGAAATCCCTCGGGCAGGGGCCGCGTGGGCGGATCGACCACGTCGGCGTAGGTCAAGAAGGTCACATCGAGCGGCCGGTGGAGGCGTCCCTCGGCCCGCGCCTCGTCGATCGCGCGGCAGAAGCGGTGCACCAGCAGCAGGTAGCGGTCGGTGGGCGTGCCCTGGGCCCGGCAGGCTTCGCACTCGCACCACTTGCCCCCGTCCAGCGTCCAGAAGCGCACCACGTCGGCGTTCGCGAGCGGGCCGTCGACCAGGGCCTGCACGTAGTTCTTGACGAGCTCGGCCGCGGCGTGCGGGTTCGACGTGCAGAAGTTCGTGCCGAAGCGCTCGTCGCGAATGCCCGGCACGCGCCGGCCCTTCACGAGCGGATACCATTCCGGGTGCGCCTCGAAGTAGGTGAGCCGGCCGTCGCCGTCGGCATCGCCCTGGAACTCGCCACTGACCGGATAGGGATCGCGCGGCTTGCCCTCGTCGCCGGCGAAGCGGGGATGGTCGTAGGGATAGTCGCTGTGCGGGCCGAGGTACAGGTGCTCCGAATCGTGCCGGCCACACACCATGCGGATTCCCAGCTTGTGCATCAGCGAGTGCGGCTGTTGGGCCAGGGTCCAGTAGTCGAGGCGGTTCCGGGCCATCCACCGCAGGAACGCCTCGTCGCCGCGGTCTTCCCAGGCCAGAAAGCCGCGGCTCGCGAAGCTCGGACGCTCGGTCACGTCGAGGTCGCCGATCGTAGCGTCCTCGGGCGGCTCCTCGTGCAGATCGCCCGGCGCGAACCAGCGCCACCCGAGGCGGTAGAGCAGGCCGTAGACCCCGTAGAGCGTTCCCACTCGATCGCCTCCGGCCACGAGCGTCAAGCGGCGCCCGTCGACCACGGCGCTTCGGATGCGATAACCTTCCCGTCCCAACGCGGCCAGTTCGACCTCGGTCACGCCCAGCGCACCGACCGCGCCCCGGGCGCCCGCGACGGCGGGCCGCCCCACCACGATCAGATCGCCGGACGAGGGCGCGTCGCCGACGTCGGCCAGAGGGAAATCGTCGTTGCGCCCCGACGCCCTGCGCAGGGATCGCTGCAGTTCCAGGGCGGCAAAGCACTCGGTGCAGGCCGTGTCGTCGGAGCGATCGGCGTCGAGCCAGTCGACGCCTTCCTCGGCGTTCGCGGCCTCCTCGACGGAAGGGAACGGGCCGCTGTCGACCACGATGGTCGTTTCGGCCGCCGACGCGGCGGACGCCCACGCGGTCATTGCGACGAACACGATGCGACGGACGACAATGCGTTGGTTTGGGGTCATGATTCTCACCTCGTTTGGGACGGTCCGGCGCGGTACGCCGGTACTTTGCCCGCGAACGGCCCCTCACGCAACGCCCGGATGAGCGGCTCGCCGAGCAGCAGCACCGGGTCGGCGGCCGTGCCGTCGAGCGAGTAGAAGCAGGTGCCTCGGGCTCCTCGATCCATGCACATGCCGTACTGGGAGAAGATCGCCTCGACGTCGCGCGGGGCGTAAGAACCGCCCTGCTCGCGCTTCACGAAGATGCCGAGTCCGGGCACGATGCGTTCGAGTTGCGGATCGACCGAAATCCACTCCTCGAGCTGCTTGGCCAGAACGTCGTCCTTCGTCGTATAGGCCATGGGGATCACGTAGTCGACGATTCCCTCGCGGATCCACCCGGGCCAGTCCTGGTAGACGTTCTCGGCCGAGCCCAGCCCCGCGAACACGGCCGCCGTCACCAGGGCGTCGGGCCTGGCCTGCTTGGCGCGCCGGTACACGTCGCGCACCAGCTCGGTCACTCCCGCCTTGCGGTATTCGGCCCATTTGTCGCGCTTCCGCTGAAGCTGCGCGAGATCGATCTCGACGTCTTCGCACACGAGAAACTCGCTGGGCCGGGCCGGCGCGATCACCTCGAGCCGGTTGAGGTACTTCGCCGGCCGGCTCATCCCCAGCACGCGCTGGATCGAGGCGTTGCGGATGGACAGAATCGGGCCGTCCATGACCAGCAACAAGCCCCCCTCCCGCACGTACTGCTCCAGCGCTTGGGCGAAATCGTCGGGAATCAGGTAGACGTCGCCCAGCACGACCAGCGAGCCGGCGGGAAGCTCCGCCAGCCGGTTTTCGGGAGTGACGGCGGCACGATAGCCAAGATCGCGCAACGCTCGGGCGGCCTCGGTCGTGCCCTTGTCGCCGTAGCGCCGGCGGTTGGGCTCGGTGTCCATGACGAAGACCTTGTCGCGCGGGGCGTTCCACCGGCCGAGCACCCGCTTCAGAGTTTCGACGACGGGCGCAAGCGGCGGACGCACCGCGTGCCAGTTGAGCAGCAGCACCTTGCCCTTGCCCAACGCGTTCGTCGCCACGGCGGGCGTGCCGTCGGAGAATTGCGCCAACACCTCGGCCGTCGTGGGCCCGGCCACGGGATTGCCGGCAATCGCGGCCGCGACGGGAAACGACGGGCGCTCGACCCGTTCGAAGGGTTCGCATCCGTAGCGCGAGGCGAACTCCGTTTGGCAGTGCGCGCAGTAGCACACCGCCGATCCGTCGTAGCGGATGTAATCGAAGTGCACGCCGTCGAGATCGTAACGCGTGAGCGCCTCGATCATCAGATCGCTCTGGAACGCGCGCACCTCGGGCTTGCCCAGGTCGTACCACAGCCGGTCGGACTGCCCGCTGCCGTCGACCAGCCAGTCGGGATGCCGGTCGAGCAGGTGGAGCGGCTCGGGGTGCCCGTAGGCGCCGTTGACGAACCAGGCGTGGACCTCGATCCCGCGCCGGCGGCACTCCTTGACCAGGTAGCCCAGCGGGTCGTAGCCGGGCTCGACTCCTTCGAGCATCGGGCAATGCGGGGTACGAAACGCCGCCTGCCCGCCCCAGTACCACACCAGCAGAAACGCGGCGTTGAAGTTCGCCCGTTCGAGCCTCTCGACGCAGGCGTCGGCCTCGGCCGGAGTGCGGATGAAATTCGCGTGCATCCAGATGCCGCGAAGCTGCGGCTCGGCGGCCGGGCTGCTGGTCGCGAGCCCGATCGCCGCCGCGACCCCGATCGCGAGAAAGCGCCCTTTCGCGCCGAACGTCCGAGGGGAGTCCTTCATGGGTCGAGCCTTTCGTCAGAGCTGAAGGTCCACGGCCGATCGTAACATGCCCGAAGATAGCCCGTCCCCGCGCCCCCTGTCAAACACCTTGGGCCAATCGGGCGCCCGGGGCGCTTGAGCATGCCGACGGCGGCAGTTACGTTAACGTGTACCGTAACCGACATCGGGCGTCACCTGGTTCCCGGACGGAGCAATCTCATGTCGACACGACGCGCGTTCTTCCTGCTGGCCTTGTTGGCTTGCACGGCCGCGCCCGCCGCCGAGTATCCGGCGGTGGCGAACCTCCCGCGCGACCAGCGTCCCGAATGGCTCCGGCGCGAGGGGCTGGTGATGGCCGGCAGTTGGGAGCAGATGCTCTTTCGCGTGCGCCGGGGCCGTCGCGGCGACACGCCGCCCGAGTGGGAAGCCCCGAACGACGGGCGCGACTACCGGCCCACGCCCCAGCAGGCCGAGGCGTGGCGCCGCGAGCGAAGCGACGAGATGATCGATCGCCTCAAGCGCCTGGGCGTCAACTTCGTGATGATCCCCGCGTACAAGGGCGCCGGCATGGTCGCCGAGCGCGAGAACATGGAGGACGTGGTCGAGTGGGCCCAGCGCTGCCGCAAGGCCGGGCTGCACGTGGGCGTGTACGCCGACAGCGAGACGCTGCTCTGGGAACTCTTCTTCCGGGAGAAGCCCGAGGCCACCGACTGGCTCATTCGCGGTCCGGACGGGCAGCCGTTGCTCTACAGCCGCGGCCAGCCCTTCCGATACCTCTACAACCGGCTGCACCCCGACGCGCACGAGTACTACCGCGACGTGCTTCGGTTCGCCATCACCGAGATCAAGGCCGATTTGATCCACCTGGACAACTACCTGCGCCCGCCGGGCACCGAGGCTTGCTCGGCGCGCCTGTTCCGCGAGTACCTGGGCAGGACATTCTCGCGGGAGGAGCTTGCGGCGATGGGCGCGGCCGACCTCGAGACGGTGGCGCCGGCGCCCGCGGGTCCGCCCGACGACCTGCTCGGCCGCGCGTGGATCGACTTCACGTGCGAGTTCCTGGCCGAGTCGTATCGCCGGCGCTGCGAGTTCGCGCGCTCGCTGCGCGGCGACGTGCTCATGGAGTGCAACCCGCACGGCGTCCTCGAGCGCATCCGTCCGCCCAGGGATCATTTCCGGCTGGTCCGGTTCGGCGAAGCCTTTTGGGACGAAGCCCGCGGGCCCGATCCTTGCGGCATCAAGAACGGCGAGCTGCGCACGCGAATCCGTTCGTACAAAGTGGGGCGTCTGCTGGACAACATGGTCTTCACGAAGAGCGGCACGCCGCTGGAGCTGGCCGAGTCGATGGCGTTCAACCTCGATTGCCTGGGCTGCGTGTGCTTCTTCGAATACGGCATCGTGCGCCGGCGCCCCTACACGCCCGAGGGCGTGCTGCCCGAGTCGATGCCGATGATCCGCTTCTACAAAGAGCGGCGCGACCTGTTTCGCGAAGGCCGGGTCGTGGCCGACGTGGCCGTGTTGCGGAGCTTCCCCTCGCAGGTCTTCGGCGATGCCGCGACGGCCCTGCTCGCCGACCGCGTCGAGCAGGCGCTGATCGAGAACCGTGTGCCGTTCCAGATCGTCGGCGAGCGGAACCTGGATGACCTGGGGCGCTATGCCGTGCTGGCACTGCCCGGCTGTGTGGCCCTCTCCGATCGCCAGATCGCGCAGATCCGCCGCTACGTGGCCGAGGGCGGGCGCCTGTGCGCGTTCGGTCCGGCCGCCACGCACGACGAGTGGATGCGTCCGCGCCGCGAGCCGGGCCTCGGCGAGTTGCCCGCCGATCGAGTCGTCGACGCCGACGCCTCCGCAGACTCCCTGGAGGCGATCCGCCGCGCGTGCGGCCGGACGTTCTCGCTCGAGGTCGCCGGCGTCGACGAAATCGGGCTTTGCGCCGAGTTGATCGAGCAGCCTGCCCGCCGGCTGGTTCACCTGGTCAACTACCGGTCGGAGGGCGCGGTCCAAAACGTCGACGTGCGCGTTCGCCTCCCGCAGGGGCGCGAGGCCGTCGGCGTCTGCCTGGCCGCTCCCGGCCGCCCCGACGCGCTCGACGTGCCCTTCGAGCAGCACGGCGACGTGGTCGGCTTTCGCGTGCCGCGCGTCGACGTGTACGAGGTTGCCTTGGTGCGGTGGCAGCCGTAAACAAGGCCGGCGGTAAGCGGACGCCGATCGCATGGGCTACGGCTTCGCCGGCGGGCACCGCTCCACCAACTGGAGAGCCTCTCGGATGAAGATCGATCCCGTCCTTTCGCCCAGCGAGGTCCGCGAGATGTACTCGTAGCGCGGGAAGCTGTCGAAATCGACCTCGGTCAGGATGTATCCGAAGGCGTCGTTCGTCAGCCCGAACAGCAGGTTGTGCTCGCCTCGCATCTTGCGCTTCAGGTAGAAGCCGATGTTCGGCAAGGCCTCGCCCGGGATCGTGAGGATCTGGGCGTTCCCGACGTTGACCAGGTTGACGCGCGTGGTCACGCTACGGTCGTCGTTGTGCGGGTACTTGAGCGGCGAATGGACGACGACCGCCCAGATCAGGTCGGACTCGACCGGAAACGTCACGTCGACGGCCTCGCAGAGCAGGGCCGGGTCGTGCTGCACGGGAGCGTCGGCGATGATCCGCAGGGCCTCGTCGGCCAGGGTGTGCCCGATGCGAAGGCATTCGTCCCAGGTTCGCTCGTCGTGCCAGCGGGCGCGGAGGCCGTCGCTGGGGCGATCGAGGTCGCGGTTGTCGGCCGTCACCATGCCGCCCAGGGCGCCGTTGATGAACACGGCTCGGCCTCCGACGGTCGCCTCGATTCGCTCGTACAAGGGACCGGCCAGATCGGGGCTGAGGATGCCGGCGCCGGGGCCCAGCACCTCGGGATGGACCGCGTAGTTGACCAGCGTGGCGATCGTCTCGCCCGTTGGCGTCACGGCCTGGATCACGCTCGCGCGGCGGTCGTAGAGGTCGGGCGCGTAGTAGTTGTAGGCCACCTTGCCCTCGACTTCGCCCGTGGCCACGCGAATGTGCGCCGGGCGCAGGCCGTCGAGCGCCTCGTTCACCGCCTCGGCGATCTCGTGGCACACGTGGTTCATGTAGTCGAGGTCGCCCGTGTGGCCGCCGCGCCCGTCGGGAAAGGCGTAGCAGTCGGGCGCGCTGTGCGTGTGGGTCGACGCAATGAGCACGTTCTCGCCCGGAATGCGGGGCACCAGGGCCCGGGCTCGATCGCAAAGCACCGAGGGAAACCCCAGCACGTCGACGCCGACCACGGCCACGCGCACCCGGTCACGCTCGAAGACCACGGCCCGGGCGGTCAGGTCGCCCCGCTTCTCGCGAGCGGGCGAGGTAGGGCCCAACCCGCCGGAAATCGGCAGGAGCGGGTCGGGCGTGATGACGCGCATTGCGCTTCCCACCTTGAACTCCGCGCGCGCCGCGGTCGTAACGAGCACCGTGATGCACAGAGCGATTGCGATTGGTTTGGGCATGGATCGGCTCCGGATGCGGCGGTCGGCGGTTCGGGCCCCTCGGCTTACCCCAAGTCCGGCGGGCCTCCGATTCTCGGGGCGCGCCGTCGTGGTGGATCCCCCAGCCGGATGATTCTATCGCCGGGCGACCGCCGCGCACAACCACAAGCGGAAGGAGTAAACCACGCTCGCTTGTTCGGGAAACGCGAATCCAGCGCGCCTATCGATCCACCGACTCGAACGCGAGAGGATGCTCGGAAAGCGGGTCGGTAATGCGGATCGACTTCTTGCCGGCCAGCAACTCGTCGAACGTGTGCCCGACGACCTCGGCGCGCCAGCCCCGGGCCAGGCGGGGCGGTTGGTCGGAGTTGGCCAGTCCCGTGCGGTAGGCGATCAACTCGCGAACGTCGCTGGGCGTGCCGAGCAGGCCCGGCGAAATCTCGATTTGGCGGCAGATGCTGCCCAAGGCCGCGAAGAGAACCTGTCCCAGGATGGTCAGTTGCGGCTGGGGTTCGCGCCACGCCCCGGCGGGCCACTTGTCCTCGGGCAGCGCCAGGGCCCGCTCGATCGCGCGGGCGATCTTCGGCAGGCGCGGTTTCAGGTCGCCCCGTTCGAGCCCGCGGACCGCGCGAATCCGCTTGACGTCGGCGGTCTTGCGCTTGGCGAGCTCGACGATCAGGTCGTCGCGCAAAACGCGGCGGGGCGGGCAGTCGCGCCGCTCGGCCTCCGACTCCCGCCATCGCCACAGCTCGCGAACGACGGCCAGGCTCTGCCGGTCGAGGCCCGAGCCGCCCGAGACCCGCTGCCATCGCTCTTGGGCGAAAGACCGTTCGATCTCGCGCTGCCACTCGTCCATCTCCTCGTCGAGCCAGCCGCGTCTCTCCAGCGCGTCGAGCCTTGCGCCGAGGGCGTCGCGCAGGGCAAACAGATGGCGGACGTCGTCCAGAGCATACTCGATCTGCCGCTCGGAGAGGGGCCGCCGCCGCCAGTCGGTTCGCGTCTCGGCCTTCGCCGACGCGCGGCCCAAGACCCGCGACAGCAGGTTGCGAAATCCCGCGGGATACTCGAACCCCGCCAGGCCCGCGGCGATCTGCACGTCGAACAGTCGCGCCGGTCGCCGGCCGGTCGCCCGAAGGCTGAATTCCAGCTCGCCCCGCCCGGCGTGGACGATCGTCTCGTGGCCCGGCTCGGCCAGCGCCCGCCAGAACGGCGTCATGTCGTGGATGGTCATCGGATCGACCAGCGCGAGCTCGTCGTCCAAGGCGACCTGAACCAGGCACAAGACGGGCCGATACGACCGCTCCGACACGAACTCGGTGTCGAAGGCGAGCCGGGGGCGACCGATGAGGCGCCGGCAAAACGTTTCGAGTTGCTGGTCCGTGGTGATGCTGGTGTACGACACGCGGCGGAGCAGGGGGGAAGACGGTTCGAGAAGAGGACGAGGAGCACGTTCGGAAAGAATGTCGGGGGCAGAGCGAAACCGACCTGCCGAGTCTCGTAAGAAGAAACCATTTGGGCCGGAAAATCAACCCCGGCCCGCCGTTCCGACGGCGGAAAGGCCCGGGAAGGTGCCGATCGCGACCGCTTTCGCGACCCGACGGCCCAGAAGGGTTTTTCCCGAAATACTTGACAAATCGGCTAACATTCAGAATACTATCGAATCAGGGAGAGGGACGGCCTCACGGACGGGGGGGGACTGCCTGGCGCATGCAATGAGGAGGATCGCGGTGCCCAAATCCGTGCTCGAAGCGATCAAGATGGGACAGTGGGACTTCGAGCCGCTCGAAGTCCCAAGCGACGAATTCGACTGGACCGAGGCCATGCCCGGCACCAAGGCAAAGCTCGAAGTTCTTGCCAAGCGGGTCGCCTCGGGCCTGCCCTTGTGGCATCCGAACGACCGCGATGAGTTGCCCGACGTCCGTCCTCGCTTCGACCCGTCGGTGCGAGTCAACGGGCCGCGCTAGTCGACCGTGCGACACCGGGGCAACGCGGGCATCGGGTCCGCGCTGCACGGCCGCGACGGCTGGGCTGCGCCACCGCGCAGGCTGTTGCGTGTCGCCGGGTAAAGCCCCGCGCTACCTCCGCTTGGCTGCCAGGTAGCCGAATCCTTCCAGACTCAGCACGGCGCTGCCGTCGTCGGGCTCGACCGTCGCTCCGTCGGCGATCAGGGTATCGTACGACCACGAGGCCGAATCCTGCAGCGCAATGCGCACCTCGACGGGGTCCTTCGACAGGCTGACGACCGACAGGAGCTCCTCGCCGGTCGTGCGACGGACGAACGAGGCGACCGCCTCGGGCCGGTCGTTGTCGAGCCAGACGACCTCGCCGTGCGTCAGGGCCCGCTCGGCATGGCGCATCGCACAGAGCTTCTGGCAGAACGCGAACCGCGCTTTTCCCGCCGGCGTCTCGCCGGCCGCCCAGTCGATCGGCAGCCGTCCGAAAATGCTGTGCCGGGCCGTGTCGGCGACCTCCTGGCCATTGTACAGGAACGGCACGCCGTCGAGCGTGAAAATCAACGCGAGCGCCGCATTCACGCGCCGCGTTCCCCACGCCTTTTCGACGCGGTTGTGGAACGCGTCGTTGGCGATGTCGTGATTGTCGATGAACCGGAGGAACCGCGCTCCTCCACGGGGTCGCTCGTCGCGCATCTTCTCCCACCGGGCTCGAAACCTGGCGGCACTGTCCCACGGGAAGCCCCAACCGTAATCGAGGTCGAACGCCTTGAGCTGATCGGCGGGTCGGGTGCCCTCGGCCAGCAGGGCGACGTCGGGCCGGATCTTCTCCAGACGCTCGCGCGCCGTTTCCCAAAACGCCAGCGGGATGCCGTCCGAAACGTCGCAGCGGAATCCGTCAACGTCGAACTCCCGGCACCAGTACTCCATGTTCTTCCACAGATACTCGCGCAGCTCGGGATTGGCGTGATTCAGCTTGGGAAAGTTCCAGGCGGCGTAGACGATGTTGCCCTCGTCGTCGCGCTCGACGAAGTCGGGATGCTCGTCGAGAAAGACCGCCTTCGGGCCGCAGTGCAGGTAGACCATGTCGAGCAGTACCCGCATCCCCAGCCGGTGCGCCTCGGCCACGAAGGCTTTCAGATCGTCGTCGGTCCCGTATTCCGGGTCGACGTGGTAGTAGTCTTTCATCCGGTAGGGATTGCGCGAATTGTTCATGCCCGACGCCTTTTGCCGCGGGCTCCAGAACCGGGGGTCGGGGTCGTCGTCGGCGACGAACACGGGGCAGAGGTAGACGATATCGACGCCCAGCGCGGCAACTTGAGGCAAGCGCGCGGTCGCGGCCGCAAGCGTGCCTTCGGGCGTGAAGGCGCGCGCCTGGACCTGATACATCACGCCGCGCGTCACCCACTCGGGCGACGGCCGCGCCTGCTGCTGGTTGAGGGGGACGGCCTGCCCGTCGGTCGCGAGAGTCGCCAGCGCCAATAGCCCTGCCCATGCGGTCGGAGTCATGTTCTTTCGCCCTTTCCAACGGGAAGACGTTCGATTTCACGCTCGGGCGCGGTCTTGCCGGGCCGTAGGCCCGCGCCCGCGCACCCGCTAGAATAGACCGACGTCGCGGGCGCGGCAACGCGGGCCGATCTCTGCGCCGGCTTGCGACGATCGTTTGCGCGCGTCGGCGTCTTGGACGAGCGTCGTCGGGATGCCTCGCCATCCAGCCCCGGAACGCTTGGAATACCCGCCGTGAACCGTGCGAAATCTGCCAGTTCGTTGGTGCTGCTTCCGTGTTTCTTCCTGGTCATGGCGAGCGCCGAGGCGGGGCAGCCCGGTCGGCCCGCCGGTGCGATGGACCGAGCCGCGGCCACGCCCGACGCCCGCATCGAGCGCGACGGGGCGGTCTGGCGCGTGCGCGTGACTCGCAGCGAGGGGCGGCCGGGCATCACCTTCCTTCCGCAAGCCGGGGCTTGGGACGTGACCGGCCTCGGGCACATGAAGGCACGCGTCAAGAATGTCGGCAAACGCACGCTCAACGTGCATCTGGCCGTAGACAACCCCGATTCCGACCGGGCCGAGCGGAAGGGCTGCTGCATCGCGTCGGCCACGATCGCACCGGGCGAAGCGCAGACGCTGGAGGTCACGATCACCGCCCGGCCCCCGAAAAACCTCGAAGCGGCGCTGCGCGGAATGCGCGGCACGCCCGGCGGCTTCCAGACCCGCGCCGGCAGAGGCATCGACCCGGCCAACGTGGCCGGCATCTCGGTCTACGTCTACCGGCCCGGGACCGACTACGAATACGAAGTGTCGGACCTGCGAGCCGGCGGCGAGCCCACCTTTCCCCTGCCGGAGAATCTCGACGAACTGTTCCCGATGATCGACCGCTTCGGGCAATACATGCACAAAGACTGGCCCGGCAAGACCCACTCCGACGACGAACTCGTCGCGCAGCGCGAGCGGGAGGCGGCCGACCTGGCCGCGCGTCCCGGCCCGGAGGGCTGGAACCAGTACGGCGGCTGGCTCGACGGCCCGAAGCTCGAGGCGACCGGCCGGTTTCGCGTGGAAAAGTGGCGCGACAAGTGGTGGTTCGTCGATCCCGAGGGGCGCCTGTTCTGGTCGCACGGGCTGGTCCGCGTGACATGGTCGTGCGCCTACACGCCGATCACGGGGCGGCGGCACCTGTTCGCCGATCTGCCGGCGCCCGACTCGCCCTTGGGCGCGTTCTACGGGCGGAGCACCTGGGCGATCTCGGGGCTCTACGAGCGGGGCGCCGAGACCTACAACTTCAGCGGGGCCAACCTGCTGCGCAAGTACGGCCCCGGCTGGCCCGAGGCGTTTGCCGAGGTGTGCCATCGCCGCCTGCGAAGCTGGGGAGTGAACACGATGGCCAACTGCTCGCAGCCGGCCATCTACCTGAAACGCAAGACGCCCTACACGGCCACCGTGTACAGCCTCGACTCGCCCCCCGACGACTCGCCCGGCGGCACCGGCTACGTGGCGACGATCCACGACGACGGTCGCGTGATCGAGGCGGCCGGCGGCGGCTGGGGCAAGTTTCCCGACGTGTTCGATCCCAGCTTCCAGGCCACGCTGCTTGCGGAAGTCGCCCAGCACCGAGGCAAGGCGGCCGGCGATCCGTGGTGCCTGGGCTATTTTCCGGGCAACGAGCTGAGTTGGGGGCGCGACGAGACGTGGCTTGCCCGGGCCGTCCTGGCCTCGCCCGCCGACCAGCCGGCGAAGCGCGTTCTGGTCGATGATCTGAAGGCGAAGTACGAGACGATCGAGAAGCTCAACGAGGCGTGGCACACCGACCACGTTTCGTGGGATGCGCTGCTCGACTCGACCACGCCCCCCGGCGAGCAGCACGGGCGCGACGATCTGGCGGCCTTTCTCGCCAAGATCGCCGACGCCTATTTCCGGCAGTGCCGTGAGGCGGTCAAGGAGATCGACCCCGAGGGGCTTTATCTCGGCTGTCGCTTCGCCGGGTGGAGTCACGGCGTGGTCTTTCGCACGGCGGCCCGGTACAGCGACGTCATCAGCGTCAACCGCTATACCGAGAGCCTGGCCGATCTGCGCCTGCCCGACGGCATCGACCGGCCCGTGCTGATCGGCGAGTTCCATTTCGGGGCCCTCGACCGGGGCAAATTCCACGCGTCGCTGCGCCCGGTGGCCGACCAGGAGGCGCGCGGAGCCGCTTACGAGAAGTACGTGCGAAGCGCCCTGGAGAACCCGTTGGTCGTCGGCACCCACTGGCATCAATACGGCGACCAGGCCACCACGGGCCGCGACGACGGCGAGAACTTTCAGAACGGCTTCGTCGACGTCTGCGACTCCCCCTACGCCGAGACGATCGCGGCCTGCCGCCGGATCGGCTACCGGCTATACTACGTGCGAGCCGGCCAAGACGTGGCCTCGGCTCATTGACAGACCGCTTGCCGCACCTTCGTTGCCTTCTCAGGAGCACCACACCATGAGAACCCCCGTCACCATCGCGTTTGCCGTTCTCGTCGTCGTCGTCGCGCTGGGCCCGGCCGTCGCTGCGCCGGGCGCGCCGCCTGACGGCGAAGGCTGGGAGTCGTTGTTCAACGGCAAGGACCTCTCGGGCTGGAAAGTGCCCGAGGGCGACAACGGCCACTGGAAGGTCGTCGACGGCGTGATCGACTACGACGCCCAGTCCGAGGCGAAAAAGGACAAGAACCTCTGGACCGAACAGTCGTTCGGCGATTGCGTGCTGCACATCGAGTGGCGGTTCAAGAAGACCACGGGCCTTTATCCCATGCCCAACATCCTGCCCGACGGATCGTACGAGACCGACGCCGAGGGCAAGGTCATCAAGGTCGCGCGTCCCAACGCCGACTCGGGCATCTTCCCGCGCGGCTCGGGCAAGGCCCAGATCAACCTCTGGTGCTGGCCGATCGGGTCGGGCGAGCTGTGGGGTTACCGCAACGACGTGTCGATGCCGGCCGAGGTGCGCGCCGCCGCCGTGCCCAAGGTCGCCGCCGACAACCCCGTGGGCCAGTGGAACACGATGGTCATCACCATGAAGGGCGAACGCCTCTCCGTCGAGCTCAACGGCAAGACGGTGATCGACAACGCCCATCTGCCCGGACTGCCCGCGAGCGGTCCCATCGGGCTCCAGCACCACGGGGGCCTCAACGCGAAGACGGGTGAGTTCAGCCCCGCCTCGAGCCTGATCCAGTTCCGCAACATCTACGTGAAGCGGTTGGATTAGTCCCCCACGCCGCGGCTTCCTGCGCGGGCGCCGATTCGTCGCCGCGCTCGATGGGGATCTCTGGATTTCGCAACCCAGCGAACCACGGAGACGCCGCGCGGTGGTCGTGGGGTATCCGAGGCGAGCACCGTACTGGATGCGGCCGGTGGGATCGTCAGCGCGCCGGAGACGTCGTCGCCACGGCCCGAACGCGCGGGCCCCTTGAATTCGGGGCCGCGAAGACGATAAACTAGGAGGATTTTATACCCGGCGTTCCTCCTCCGGAGGGGGCGCCGGCGTTCGGCGCAATCGGTGCGCTGCTGCGGAAAGACCATCAGAGACGGAAAATCACGTGCCACGTCGCGACGACATCCACAAGGTTCTGCTCATCGGGTCCGGTCCGATCGTGATCGGGCAGGCGTGCGAGTTCGACTATTCGGGCACCCAGGCGTGCAAGGCCCTCCGCGAGGAGGGATACGAGGTCGTCCTGGTCAACTCGAACCCGGCCACCATCATGACCGACCCCGAGATGGCCGACCGGACCTACATCGAGCCCCTGACGTGGCCGATCGTGGCCAAGGTGATCGAGGCCGAACGGCCCGACGCCCTGCTGCCCACTCTAGGGGGGCAGACGGGGCTGAATCTCGCCATGGACCTGGCCCGAAACGGCGTGCTTGAGAAGTACGGCGTCGAGATGATCGGGGCCACGGCCGAGGTGATCGCCAAGGCCGAAGAGCGCGACCAGTTCAAGGAGGCCATGGAGCGGATCGGCCTGGACGTGTGCCGGAGCGAAACAATCCAGACCCTCGATCAGGCCCGCGAGGTGATCAACCAGATCGGGCTGCCCTGCGTCGTGCGCCCGAGCTTCACCCTGGGCGGCACGGGTTCGAGCATCGCCTACAACCGGGAGGAGTTCGACGAGCTGATCTTGCGCGGTCTGGCCGAGTCGCCGATCCACGAGGTTCTGCTCGAGGAGTCGGTGATCGGCTGGAAAGAGTACGAAATGGAGGTCATGCGCGACGCCGACGACAACGTGGTCATCGTCTGCTCGATCGAGAACTTCGACCCGATGGGCGTCCACACGGGCGACTCGATCACGGTGGCGCCGGCCCAGACGCTCAGCGACAAGGAGTACCAGCGCATGCGCGACGCCTCGCTGGCCGTGATCCGTGAGATCGGGGTCGAGACGGGCGGATCGAACATCCAATTCGCCATCGATCCGGCCGGGGGGCGCATGGTCGTCATCGAGATGAACCCCCGCGTGAGCCGTTCCAGCGCGCTGGCCTCGAAGGCCACGGGTTTTCCCATCGCGAAGATCGCCGCCAAGCTGGCCGTCGGATACCGCCTGCACGAGCTGCCCAACGACATCACGCGCGAGACCCGGGCCTGCTTCGAGCCCACGATCGACTATGTGGTGACCAAGATCCCCCGGTTCGCCTTCGAGAAATTTCCCGAGGCGAACCCCGAGCTGACCACGCAGATGAAGAGCGTGGGCGAGACCATGGCCATCGGGCGGACCTTCAAGGAGTCGTTCCAGAAGGCGCTTCGCGGGCTCGAGGTGGGCAGCTTCGGCTTCGGCTGCGACGGCAACGACCTCTGGGGCACGCCCGAGCAGCCGTCGCTCGACGAGATCTGCGCCAAGCTGTCCAGGCCGGGGAGCGAGCGGGTGTGGCACATCCGCTACGCCATGAAGCAGGGCATGTCGATCGACGAGATCCACGAGCTGACGGGCATCGACCCTTGGTTTCTCGACAATCTCCACCAGATCGTCGCGCTCGAGGACGCGCTTCGCGCCCGGGGAAGCATCCGCCGCACCGAGGTGGGCCTGCTGCGCCGGGCCAAGCAGTTCGGGTTCTCCGACCGCCAACTGGCCAACATCTGGAACATGACCGAAATGGACGTCCGGGCGGAGCGGAACCGCCGTGGCGTGGTGGCCTGCTTCAAGGCCGTCGACACCTGCGCCGCCGAGTTCGAGGCCTACACGCCCTACTATTATTCGACCTACGAGGACGAAGACGAAACGCCGCCCAAGAAGCCCGGCCAGAAGCGCGTGATGATCCTCGGCGGCGGCCCGAATCGCATCGGGCAGGGCATCGAGTTCGACTACTGCTGCTGCCACGCCAGCTTCGCCCTGCGCGAGCTGGGCATCGAGTCGATCATGGTCAACTCGAACCCCGAGACGGTCAGCACCGATTACGACACGAGCGACCTGCTGTTTTTCGAGCCCCTGACGACCGAAGACGTGCTGAACATCTGCGACCGGATCGATCCCGACGGGGTGATCGTCCAGTTCGGAGGCCAGACGCCCTTGAACCTGGCTCGGGCCCTCGCGAACGCCGGGGTGCCCATCATCGGCACGAGCGTCGACACGATCGAAGACGCCGAAGACCGCGAGAAATTCGCCAACCTGCTCCGCCGGCTGAACCTCAAGCAGCCGGCCAACGGCATCGCCCGCAACATGGCCCAGGCCCGCATCGAGGTGGCCAAGGTGGGGTATCCTGCCCTGGTGCGTCCCAGCTTCGTGCTGGGCGGCCGGGCCATGGAGATCTGCTACGACAACAAGCAGTTCGAGCGCTACGTGGCCGAGGCGTTCCTGGCGGCCCAGGGCCAGCCGGTGCTCATCGACCGGTTTCTCGAAGACGCCGTCGAGGTCGACGTCGACGCGATCGCCGACGGCGAGCGGGTCATCGTGGCCGGGGTCATGGAGCACATCGAGGAGGCGGGGGTTCACTCGGGCGACTCGGCCTGCGCCATCCCCCCGTACAGCCTGCCCGGCCCCGTGGTCGCCGAAATCCGCCAGGCCACCGAGGCGCTCGCGCGGGAACTCCGCGTCAAGGGGCTGATGAACATCCAGTACGCGGTCAAGAAGGAGGACGGCCGGCCCAACGTCTACGTGATCGAGGTCAATCCCCGGGCCAGCCGGACCGTTCCGTTCGTGTCGAAGGCCACGGGCATGCCGCTGGCCAAGGCGGCCGCCAAGGTGATGGCCGGCGTGACCCTGGCCGAGCAGGGGTACACCAAGGAGCCCATCCCGGCCCACGTGTCGGTCAAGGAGGCGGTGCTGCCTTTCGTCAAGTTCGCCGGGGTCGACATCGTGCTCGGCCCCGAGATGAAGTCGACCGGCGAGGTGATGGGCGTCAGCGAGCGGTTCTCGATCGCCTTCGCCAAGAGCCAGATCGCCGCCGGAACGCTCCTGCCCGAACGGGGCAAGATCTTCATCAGCGTGGCCGACCGGGCCAAGGAGCACACGGTCGGCCTGGCCCAGCGCTTGCACGCGATGGGCTTCGAGCTGCTGGCGACGCGCGGTACGGCCAAGCGGCTCGAAGAGGCGGGCGTGCCGGTCACCCGGCTCAAGAAGATCCAGGAAGGCCACCCCAACGTGCTCGACTACATGCTCGACGGCGAACTGCAACTGGTGATGAACACGCCCAGCGGCAAGGGCGCCCGGACCGACGAAGGCCGGATCCGCGCGGCCGCCGTGTCGCACGGCATCCCCTGCCTGACCACGATCCAGGCCGCCGATGCCGCGGTCCGCGCCATGGAGGCGCTGCGCGAGGAGGAGCTGACCGTCGAGGCGGTGCAGGACCGGTTTCCTCCGAGTCGTGGTTCCGCGTGATCCGGATCCCATCTACTTAGAATCGTTTATTCTGGTGTCTTCTTGACATAAGCTCATCTAATGATAAGATGAAAGGGCTCGACGCAGCGCGACAGCGGCAATCCGAGTGTCGCGCAAGCTCGCGCCGGTAGAACGCGCTCTGGGGCCTGCGTCCTGACGAGCTGCCGCAAGTCGTTTTTTAGCAGTGGCTTAAGACAGCGGTCTGAGGCCGCGTGCCCCGGCTCGCGTGGGGCCGGGCGGTGCGCGTACCAACCCGATGGAACGAGCCAGCGACCATCTATCCGCAGGGTGCGGCTTCGATACCAAGCCATGGCACGCCATATCCCAATCAGCGGGGGGCTATATGACCCCACCTACGAGCACGATGCTTGCGGGATCGGGGCGATCGTCAACATCTCGGGACGCCGCGATCACGCCATCGTCGAGCAGGGGCTCCAGGTCCTGCTGAACCTCATGCACCGCGGGGCCGCCGGGGCCGACGGCAAGACGGGCGACGGGGCGGGCATCCTGTTTCAGATTCCGCACGCCTTCTTCGCCGCCGAGGCCCGCGCCCGGCACGTCGACCTGCCCGAGCCGGGGCAGTACGCCGTGGCTATGGTGTTCCTGCCGCGGAACGACGAGCTGCGGAAGCGGTGCGAAGCCCTCGTTGCCGGGACCGTCGCCGAAGGCGGCCTCAAGCTCCTGGGCTGGCGGCGCGTGCCCACCGACGGCGACTGCCTCGGCGAGATCGCCCGCGAGGCCGAGCCGATCGTTCGCCAGGCGTTCGTCGGGGGCGAGGGCCTCGAGGGCGAGACGCTCGAGCGGCGCCTGTTCGTGGTGCGCAAGCGCATCGAGCACCGCGTGCGCAACCGTCTCGGCGCCGACGCCCGGGATTTCTATATCTGCTCGATGTCGGCGCGCACGATCGTCTACAAGGGCATGTTCCTGGCGCCGCAGCTCGGACAGTATTACGCGGACCTCTCCGACGAGCGGATCGAGACGGCCCTGGCCGTGGTCCACCAGCGGTACAGCACGAACACGTTCCCCAGTTGGCCCTTGGCCCAGCCGTTCCGGATGATCGCCCACAACGGCGAGATCAACACGTTGCGGGGCAACGCGAACCGGCTTCGGGGATACGAGAACACGATGGCCTCGAAGGTCCTGGCCGACGACCTGTCCGACTTGTTTCCCATTCTCGAACCGGGCGGGAGCGACTCGGCCTGCTTCGACAACACGATGGAGCTGCTGGTCCGCGCCGGGCGCTCGGCGCCCCACGCGCTGATGATGATGATTCCCGAGGCGTTCGGGTCGCGCTATCACATCAGCACCGACAAGCGGGCCTTCTACGAATACCACTCGGCCATCCTCGAACCGTGGGACGGGCCGGCGGCGATCGTGTTCACCGACGGACGCCTCGTGGGCGGCACCCTCGATCGCAACGGGCTGCGCCCCTGCCGCTACGTGGTGACGACCGACGACCTGGTCGTGCTCGCCAGCGAGGTCGGCGTGATCGAGTTCCCGCCCGAAAAGATCCGCCAGAAGGGCCGTCTTCAGCCGGGCCGGATGTTCCTGGTCGACACGCACGAGGGCCGCATCGTCACCGACAACGACGTCAAGGGGAAGATCGTCCGCCAGAAGCCCTACCGCCGCTGGCTGCAGGAGAACCGGATCGAGCTGCGCGGTCTGTTCCAGCCCTCGCGCCCCGTGCCGATCGACCCGCAGACGCTGGCCCAGCGGCTCCGCGCGTTCGGATACACGCGGGAGGACCTGCAAACGATCCTCGCTCCCATGGCGGCGCACGGCCAGGAGCCGGTGGGCTCGATGGGCACCGACACGCCGCTGGCGATCCTCTCGGCCCGGCCCAAGCTGCTGTTCAGCTACTTCAAGCAGTTGTTTGCCCAGGTCACGAACCCGCCCATCGACCCGCTCCGCGAGGGGCTGGTCATGTCGCTGATGACGTTCACCGGCAAGCAGCGGAACCTGCTGGCCGAGTCGCCCGAGCACTGCCGGCAGTTGCAGTTGCCCCACCCGATCCTCACGAATGAAGACGTCCATCGGCTTCGCGAGGTCCATCGCGACGACTTCCAGGTGGCGACGCTCTCGGCCGTGTTCGACGCCGCGGCCGAGGAACCGGGCCGCGCGCTCGAACGGGCTCTCGACCGGCTGCTCGAGTCGGCCGCCGAGGCGATCCGGCAGGGGGCCTCGCTGCTGATCGTCAGCGACCGCGAAGTCGACCGCCAGAAGGCCCCCATCCCCAGCCTGTTGGCCACGGGGGCGCTGCATCACGGCCTGTTGGAGTTGCGCTTGCGGAGCGAGGCGGGCATCGTCATCGAAAGCGGCGAGCCCCGCGAGGTGATGCACTTCTGCCTGCTGTGCGGATACGGCGCCAACGCGGTCAATCCCTACCTGGCGTTCGAGGCGATCCACAAGCTCCAGCGCGACGGCGACCTGCCCGACGCGATCGACCTCGATCAGCTTTCCGACCAGTACATCACGGCGGTCAAGAAGGGCATCTTGAAGACGATGTCGAAGATGG
>Ga0334894_1001190_pt1 | contig 23402 bp, 17 predicted proteins | sample GraSluR3_MG_6_FD_207225 | JGI IMG/M metagenome (GOLD analysis project Ga0334894, IMG submission 207225) | Sludge microbial communities from methane-producing bioreactor in Wageningen University, Netherlands - Granular Sludge_12_05 R3 | ecosystem: Engineered > Bioreactor > Anaerobic >... | reverse complement strand
GTAAAGAGCACTCTCTTCGCCATTGATGACAATGATTATTCCCAGTGGAAGGCAAACGTCTATGGAGTTGACCTGAACAAGAACTTTCCGGATTTCTATCTTGAGGATGGTATGATTGAGCTTACCGATAAATGGCAGAAGTATCCTGGAGACTTCTACTCCATCCAACCTGACGGTGAGTACTATCCCGGAAGCCATGCAGGCAGCGAGCCTGAGACACAGGCTCTTATGAATTACATGGAAAGCTTTGATTTTAGAAGCTACGCCTCCTACCATTCCAGAGGGAATGTTGTCTATTACGAATATAGATGGTACCCTGACCAGTACAGAGACAAAGCCCTTGAACTTGCACAAAGGACAAGGGAAGTGACTGGGTACAGGCTACTCCCTGATACGGGTAGCGGCAGCGGTTATTCAACCTCCTACCATGTGGCGTTGTCACTAAAGCCGTCACTTACAATTGAGACGCTGCCATTTGATACACTTTTACCTTCAGGAAACAGCTCTTATCTTGAAGCTTATGAACAGACACGGCTTCTTCCTCTACACTATCAGGAGCTTGGTGAAAAGACCGGATACTTCCCCTTTAGGCTATACGTGGATGGCAAATATGTAAGAGATTTTCCTGACAAGGCTTATGCAAATGCAATTGCAAAAAGCTCAGGCGGGATAATTGTAGAAGGTGATGGTATCCCCGAGTCTTCAATAAATGATTAGAAAAGGCTGCAGCCAAGTTAATGGCAGCAGCCTTCTTCAATTTCTACATCTTGATTCTAGGAACATAATAGGTATGGAGCAGCTCATGGGCCTTCTCTCCGTAGGGCTCACCCAGGTATTCCTCATAGATCTTTTTGATCATTGGATTTTCGTGGGACTTCCTGATTGTCTTTGCCCTGTCCTCGGAATAGATACCTGCTATCCTTTTTTCAAGTATCTCTAGGTCACCGTGATGATAAGGCTGACCTCCCCCTCCAATGCAGCCTCCTGGACATGCCATTATTTCTATTGCATGGTACTGAGCTTCACCTCTTCTTATTCTTTCCAGTAGATTTCTGGCATTTCCAAGGCCATGGGTTACTGCTATATTAATATCCTCACCATTTATATTTATTGTTGCCTCCTTAGTTCCCTCAATTCCTCTCAGCGCTTCAAATTCAACATTTTCAAGAGTCTCCTCAGTGAGCCATTCATAGGCTGTCCTGAGGGCGGCTTCTATTACACCACCTGTCGCCCCGAATATTACTGAAGCACCTGTTGACTCCCCTAAAGGATTGTCAAACTCCTCGTCCTCAAGATGATTAAAGCTTATTCCAGCTTCATTTATCATCCTTGCCAGCTCCCTTGTGGTTATTACAATATCCACATCCTTTGTTCCACCGTGACCCAGCTCAGGTCTTGCAGCTTCGTACTTTTTGGCAACGCATGGCATGACAGAAACCACTGTCATATTCTCGGGCTTCACCCCAAGCTTTTCCGCAAGATATGTCTTTGCAACGGAGCCAAACATCTCGTGAGGCGATTTGCAGCTTGAAGGTATGTCAAGCATGTCACTGAACTGGTGCTCGAAAAACTTGACCCAGCCTGGACAACAGCTTGTAAGGATTGGAAGCTTACCTCCGTGCTTCAGCCTGTGAACAAACTCCGATGCCTCCTCCATTATTGTAAGGTCCGCAGCAAAGTCCGTGTCGAACACCTTGTCAAAGCCTATGCTTCTAAGGGCAGCCACCATTTTACCCGTAACAACGGTTCCTGGCTCCATTCCAAATTCCTCCCCCAGGGCAACCCTGACAGCAGGTGCAGTCTGGACCACAACATATTTTTTCTCGTCGTTTATTGCATCCCAAACCTTTGGCACATTGTTGACCTCTGCAAGGGCAGCAGTTGGACAGACTGCAAGACACTGTCCGCAGAATGTGCAGGTGGTTTCGAACATAGGTAGATTAAATGCAGTTCCAACAACAGTATCAAATCCTCTGCCCAAACCGGAAAGGACATGGACCGTCTGAACCTCGTTGCACATGGTTTCACATCTTCTGCACATGATACACTTGGTCATATCCCTAACAATTGAGAAGCTACTGTCATCCTTTGGAAATTCAGACAGTTCACCTTCATATTTCATATGTCTAAGTCCCATTTCCGCAGCCAGAGCCTGAAGCTCGCATTCGAGATTCTTTTCACAAACCAGGCAATCTTTGGGATGGTCTGAAAGAAGAAGCTCCACTACTGTTCTCCTTGCCTTGACAGACTTCTTGGTGTCGGTCTTTACAACCATTCCCTCAAATACAGGAGTCGCACATGCTGGCGCCAATGTTTTTCTCCCCTCAACCTCTACAACGCACACCCTGCAGCTTGCAGCCTTGTTGACCATCTTTATATCGTGAAGGTCCAGGTGACACAGGGTAGGTATCTTGACATTTACCAGCTTTGCAGCCTCCAAAATCGTGGTTCCCTCAGGAACCTGTACCATCTTTCCGTTTATGTTTACACTAATCATACCCATCACCCCTATCCTTTCGAAATTGCATTAACCGGGCAAGCCTCAAAGCAAGCTCCGCATTTAATGCAAATATCCTGATCTATAATATGGACTTCCTTTACCTTCCCGCTTATACACGATACAGGGCATACCCTGGCACATTTTGTACATCCTATACACTTGTCCTCACTTATGTGATACTTGAGAAGTGCCTGACATACTCCAGCAGGACATTTCTTATCCCTCACATGGGCAAGATACTCCTCATGGAAGTACTTCATGGTTGAAAGCACTGGATTTGGAGCAGTTTGACCAAGTCCGCAAAGAGAGGTAAGCTTAATGGTTTCAGCCAGGTTCCTCATGGTCTCCAGATCCTCTTCTGTTCCCTTACCTTCTGTGATCTTTGTTAGCATCTCGTAGAGCCTCTTATTCCCGACTCTGCAAGGGGTGCATTTTCCACATGATTCCTCAACAGTGAATTCAAGATAGAACTTTGCAATATCAACGATACAGTTATCCTCATCAATTACAATCATACCTCCAGATCCCATCATGGAACCGATAGAATAGAGGGATTCATAGTCGATCTCAACATCAAGCTGGTCAGCTGTTATACATCCACCAGAGGGTCCTCCTGTCTGTACTGCCTTCAGCTTCTTCCCATCCTTGATACCGCCGCCTATATCGTAGATTATTTCCCTCAATGTAATCCCCATTGGAACCTCAACAAGACCTACGTTATTTATCTTTCCAGCCAGGGCAAAAACCTTTGTGCCCTTTGATGTATGGCTACCGAACTTGTTGTACCATGAAGCCCCGTTAATAATGATGGCAGGTACATTTGAGAAGGTTTCCACATTGTTCACAGAGGTTGGTTTACCCCACAAGCCACTTTCTGCAGGGAATGGAGGCTTGGTTGTTGGCTCGCCACGCCCCCCCTCGATCGAGTGTATAAGTGCGGTTTCCTCACCGCATACAAATGCTCCAGCACCATACTTTATGTCAATGTCAAAGCTGAATCCGGAATTCATTATATCCTGTCCAAGAAGTCCTGCAGTTCTTGCCTGCCTGAGGGCATTCTTTAACCTTTTTATAGCAAGGGGATATTCCGCACGTATATACACAAATCCCTTGTTTGCACCTATTGCATAGCCGTTTATTATCATGGCTTCAATTACGCTGTGAGGATCTCCCTCAAGTATAGACCTGTCCATAAAGGCTCCCGGATCACCCTCATCAGCATTGCAAACCACATATTTTACATCTGATTTCTGCTTGGATGCATATTCCCATTTTAGCCCTGTTGGAAATCCTCCGCCTCCTCTTCCTCTGAGGCCAGCTGTCTTTATGATATGTATAACATCCTTTGGACTCATCTCAAGAAGACATCTTCCAAGAGCCTCATATCCTCTGTTTGCAATGTACTCCTCAATTAGCTCAGGGTTGATGAGACCGCAATTTCTCAAGGCAATCCTTTCCTGCTTCTTGTAGAACTCCATCTCATGCTGGGTCTGGACCTTCTTCTTAAGGGTTGGTTCTTCATATAGCAGTCTTTCCACCCTTCTTCCCTGAACAAGATGTGTGTTTACTATGTTGGACGCATCCTCAGGCTGAACACCTACATAGAACACATCCTCCGGGAACACCTTTACAATAGGTCCCTTCTCACAGAATCCGAAGCACCCTGTAATTGATGCCCTTGCTGAATTTTCAAGTCCGTGGTTTCTTATTTCCTCGTTGAGGTTCTCAAGGAGCTTCAAGCTTTGGGAAGAAACACATCCAGTTCCACCGCAGATAAGAAGCTCACGGTATTCCGTGTTGTCATGATTGGCCTTTCTGATATCCATTGTATGCTCAAGTTCCTTCTGCTTATTCAGTAGGCAGTCCAAATTTTCTATCCTATCCATAAATCTCACCTCCTATTCGGTATACTTGGCAATTATCTTTTGCACATCTTCAACAGTTACCTTTCCATACACATCCTCATTTACCATCACCACAGGGGCCAGACCACAGGCTCCAACACATCTCAGACAATCAATAGTATACATTCCATTCCCAGTTGTCTCACCTGTCTTGATGTTCAGGGTCTTCTCAAACTCCTTGACAATTGCATTGGCATTCCTGACAAAGCAGGCGGTTCCAGTACAAATATTGATTATGTACTTTCCCTTGGGCTCCGTAGTAAAGTATGAGTAGAAGCTTACTACTCCAAAGACCTTGGATGCTGGAATATTCAGCTTTTCACCTATGAACAACTGGACCTCCATGGGTAAATAGCCGAAAAGATGCTGCGCTTCGTGCAGGACCTCAATCAACGCTGCATCATTTGCCTCTGTTGATGCAATGTATTCCTCAAGCTGGGTGTAAAGGTCCTGGCTTAGTGTCCTTGTTTTCATCTTCTCACTCCTTTGTTATTTATTTAACATAGCAACTATGACTACTATAGCAAATTTTTACCCAAAATAAAATAGTATTATGTAAATTTATATATGTTTTCTCATTAGTCGCAATTGTCCTCCAATCCAAGTATTTTCTGAACTTTGGCTTCAATTGATGACAAATGTTTAAATCGCAACACTTAAAAGAAGTCCATATACGCCGCTCTTTTACATCTAATGAATTTTGGGTTTGATTTATTATAGACATCCCATTATTCTTTATTTTGTTAATTCATTAACACTTATTTCGATCTTTTTATTATCATTAACTTACAGGAGTAAAACTCTTGCTATTAAAAGCGCTTCTATGGTTCAATAAAATGATCATTAGTGATATAATCTTCAAAAGTCTTAATCAGAAAGGAAGTCACGATATGGTAATCAAGGTAAGGGGCGTCTCAATTTCAAGGAATTCAAAATACATATTGAAAAATATAGACTGGACAGTCAAGGAAGGTGAGAACTGGGCTATACTTGGTCTTAACGGCTCAGGAAAGACTACCCTTCTGAATATGATCAACGGATATATTTTCCCTTCAGAAGGTGCTGTCTCAGTGCTGGGAAAGACTTTTGGCGGATATGACCTGAGAGAGCTTAGAAAGTCAATTGGCTGGGTGAGTACTGCCCTTGCTGAAAAGCTATACGGAAATGAAACTGCATTGGAGATAGTTGTAAGTGGCAGGTACGCATCAATCGGTCTGTTTGAGGATCCCATAGTCGAAGATGTGGAGTACGCAATGGAACTGTTGCATCTTCTTGATTGCAGACATTTGGCAGACAGGATATACAACACCCTGTCACAGGGAGAGAAGCAGAGAATTCTCATTGCAAGAGGCCTGATGGCTAAGCCTAGTCTGCTTATACTTGATGAACCATGCTCGGGACTGGATATATTCTCAAGGGAAAAGGTGCTTGCAACAATCGATGGTTTGGCAAGGAGCGAAAATGCTCCTACCCTAATTTATGTTACCCACCAGACCGAGGAGATCCTACCGGTTTTCTCTCATGCACTATTGATGAGGAGGGGCGAAATCCACTCAAAGGGGTACACAAAGGACCTGCTTACAAAAGAGAACCTAACTGATTTTTTTGAAACAGAGGTCAATTGTTCAAATTCCAATGAAAGGTATTCAGTGGGCTTTGATCTTTAGGGTTAAGTTCCTTAAAAATGATCCCTGGATAAATCCAGGGATCATTTTTCTTTACCACATGTTCACCAATACTCCGTCATCAAAGTAGTAGATTACATCTCCATATTCATGCTGATATACCCATAGCTCAAGAACTGAAAATTCTGTTGTTATCTTGGCTGTCTGGTCAGGAGATTCCTTCAGCTTCACTAGTAGCATATCTGACGTCATTCCTACCCATGGAAGCTCCCTATCAAGTCTGTTCCAGGTCATTCTATCCCAGTTGAACAAGGTTGTGGGATCCTTTTCGAGGTAAGTGTAGATGCTTTCCCTGTCAGGTTCCACTATGGTTCCTTTAAGACCCTTAAGGGGGATATACCCTTCCAGACCTTCTCCAACAGTAACCCTCAATATGGTATCATAGGCTGGTATTTCAGTCTCATCAAACAGCTCAGGATTTATTGCAGAAGCATATTTGGAATCAGGTGATCCAATCAGGTCTTTCCACAGCTGTAGGTCAAATAAGTGCTCCCTAACAGTAATCCGAACATATCCTCCAACAGTCTCATATGCCTCCAGCTGAACCATACTGATCTGCTCCATGCCTTCGCTTTCACTTATTACACTGATGCTTCTTGTCTTTTCCAGCTGATCCCTGTGAATCCACCAGGTTTTGCCCTCAAAGGGTGATTTGTTGGACCATAGGTATGAGTATTCATTTACCTTGAAGTCCGGAACATTTGGAATTATTCTTCCGTTCTTATCATAGAGGTCAATATGCTGGACATCCTTGAAGGTCCCTGTATATCTAAACTCAGATATTACCTCTCCATTGTAGTACATGTACTCATACTCCCTGTAGGGCTTGGCTGCCTCAAATCCACCGTATCTCCACTCGATTATAGGCTCCTTGCTGAGAAGGATCATCTGTGAATCACCTACCCAAACAACATTGTAGCCCAGGACTTCGGATAGGAATCTCAAGGGAACCATTGTCCGTCCGTCAACTATCATTGCAGGAGTATCCAGGGTATGGACCAAGCCGTTGACCGTTGCCTGATTGCTGTCGATTCCAAATTTCACTATCAGTCCCACTCCCTCACCGGTTACAGTTCTATCCTCCTCATTCCAATTAACCGTGAGTCCAAATTCCTCGAATATGGCCCGCATTGGAACCAGGGTCCTTCCACCTGATATCCTTGGTGCCACATCAAGCTCCAGCTCTTGACCATCAATGAAAATCCTTATGTGATCTGATCTTGAATAGTCTATTCCGTCAAAGGGCGTTTCATAATGAATTGATTGAGCCAGAGTGAATGTTGGTGATATCGTCACCAAAAGTATGGATAAGACCATCACTATTGATTTTTTCACTCCAATAAACATTATTATCCCTCCCAATAAAAATACCGATCAAACCGGTCGGTTACGCTGCTTGCTCACCTGAGAGCAAGCGTCCAAATACACTCCCAAGGTCTAGGCATCCCTGCATCTATTCATCTTCCTGTTAATTATTTACCCTATAAGCCTGGGCATCTAACCTGCTTTCTATTGAGCCATGAAGCTGTCTCTCCCACATTGCTTAACTTCAAAATATTTTAAAGGCTTTTCCACACAATATGGAAAAGCCTCCCTTTAAACAAAGTATATAATGTCCTATCTATTATCTAATCTCGAGAATATCAAACTGATTTTCCTTTGGATTTCCAAAGACATTCAAGGTATCCCCCGGTTTTGCAAACACAATGGAAGCTCCCAGCTTCTTTGCGTTGCCCACATACACAGTATCCTCGCCCCTTGCCATGATGTAGTAGATGGTGTTTCCATCAACTACCACACTCTGCATCCTTTCAATTACAATTGACCGTTCATCTGCATCAGCACCTGGGATGCCTGAGGTATCAGTTCTAATGTAATACTGGTTCATGACCTCCTGGACAGTGTTTCCCACGGTAACATTCTGATAGTTTTCAGCATCCACCAATGCGAACATCTTTGCCAACCCTGAAGCATCCTTCAATCCTATCAGGTATGTTGGCCGATCCTGTATGTTCAATAGGATAGGAAATGCCGGTGTATAGTTCTTCTCCTGTATCTGTCCGGTGGCCGAGTTCATTGCAGATACCTCATCCGCCGAGGGTACGGAGAAAAACTTGGCCTCCTTGGTTCTAAGGTTTACAAAATAGAATCCAAGGTTGGATGAATCACTCCTTATGGAAGTGGATCCGGTGTAGAGGTAAATGTCATCATCCAGGGGAACATAGTTATATCCCTGGGTTGTCCTTGTAACATTCCTCTGACCGATTATGGAGTTAATGAAACCGTCTGAGAGACTCCCCCTGTAATCCAGCTGCTGAATTACAAGGCTTGAAGGATATACCCGGTCCACCCAGGAAGGAACATCGGCAACATCATAGTAGGTGGACGCTCCTGTGCTGCCGTTGGTGACTATGGCTCCCTTGATGTCCGTACCTCCGAAGATTCCAATCCTTCTAGTCAAAACTGATGTTATATAGAATCCCTTTCCTTCATCATCCACCTCAAAGTTGGTCTCCCCAAACATCTTGGTGGGATGCCTGAACCTGATATGCCTTGTGATGTCCCTCATAAGGATGTCGCTCTTTGAATACTTCAGGGGTTCCACAAGCTTTACAAGGTCAGCCTCCTGTGTTGCCATATCTATTTTCACGTAATAGGGGATTCCGTTCCTGAAGTTCAGGAAGTACTTTACCAGGTCTGAGTATGCCAAGGGTGATACCCTTACAGGTACACCCTGAATGTTAATCTGGGTATAATTCTCGTTTATTTCAAACTGGGATACAACCTCCTGGACAGAACCCATCTGCCTGGCTCCGATCACAACTGCAGCATCCCGGTCCACAACGGGCACCTTGTCATAGCTTATCTCCTCCACCGTATCAGCAAAGTTGGCATCTTCAACCGGTATTAGGGCTGAATACTTCTTTGCATTGAATATGGGCTGGGACAAGAATCCCAGTACAATGGGTGCAACAATCAACACCCCCAAAAGGATTAATGAAACAAAGCCTGTACGCATAATGGACATCTTCCCAAAAAGCAGATTCAGCCCGTTATATACCAAAACCGCTACAATCAGAAAACTGTAAAATTCGTGAGCCATAAAGTTCAAGGCAGGGAGGGTCACAAAGAAAAAGGCAAACATTATGACAAGCGTAGCAAGGATGATTATGAAGGGATGCTTCCCCTTGCGGTTGGCGTCCCTAGCCCTCATCTCCTGCTTGAAATCTTCGTAGCTTTCCCTAAAGCCCTTGGACGAACCCTGCTGATTCCAAGTTCCGGGACCTTTCCCAAAGTTAAAGTTGAAACCCTTAAAGTTGTTATTGTTGAAATCCATTATGTACTCCTCCCTATCACTTCAAACTCTAGATCATATTTGAATATACTTGTTACCTCTCTAAGTATACCCCTTTTTACTCTCTTGAACAAAAAAGACTTTCCGATTTGGAAAGTCTAAGGTTTCTGGCGGAGAAGTATCTATATTTGTTTTGTCACTAAATCCTATTCTGTACGATTTGTGATTTCAATCCAACAATCGAAAAGTTAGAACTATATAAGGTATCTTTCAATCTCCTCTTTGTACTTGAACAGGATCTCTTTAAATCTTTCTATTTTTTCTTCATAGTCCCCTTGACGTAAAAAGGAGATAGCGACTACGTTATCAACCCTTCCATCTGGACTTCTCAATGGTACCCCGACTCCGCAAATATATGAGGCAACCTCATCCAGACTGATTACAAAACCCTGTTTTCTTATTTGCTCATATTCAGATAGTATTTCTTCCTTTGTTGTTAACGTCTTTGAAGCGGTCTTTTCAAACACAGCTTCTTCAAGCATTGATTTTACAATATCTTCATTGTAATACGCCATAAGGCATTTTCCAAAGCATCCCTTATTCATTGAATAGAATGTTCCTGGTTTGTCGTTTACCTTAAGGTGGTGGTTGTTTTCTATAGCATATATGGAAATCACATTATGTCCCTCTCTATGAGCAATTCCCACAGACTCCTTGGATTCATTGGATATTTTCTTGAGGATTGCTTCTATGCTCTTCTTATAGTTTGCATGATGCAGGTATACATTTCCCATGTGGTAGGTCATCGGTCCCATTTTGTAGACCTTGCCCATATCGTCTCTTATAAGCATACCCGCTTCCTCCAATGATGTAAGTGTCCTATAAATAGTGGTTCTGTTAAAACCAGTCAATTCAACCAGATCAGGAACTGAAAGCTCATACGGTTCCTCAGCAAACAGGCTTAAAAGATATAAGCCTTTTTCCAAGCTGGTCATCTTGTCCTTTATCTTCAACTCCATACTCTCATCACCTCAACTCCAACACTTAGTATTCTTCATTCGCCATCCTGTAAACAAAATAAGCATAAAGCTTAGCTGCCAAGAGCATTGTCTCGACTGATATCCTTTCATCCTCCATATGGGCTGTCTGAGGGTCTTCAGGGAAAACAGGCCCCCATGAAACAAACCTTTCCATGGATTTTGCGTAGCTTGTTCCAGCGGCAACCTTGAGGCTATCATCTACTCCATACTCTCTACTGACTTCCCTCATTATATTTAGAAAAGGAAGGTCGCCGGAAACCCTCATTGGCTCAAGGTAATTGCTTATCTCATAGCTATATCCAAATTCATCAGATTTTTCTTGAAATCCCCTTGATATTTTTTCAAGTGTGGTTCCATACTTTTGTCTAATATTTACATTGAGCACCAACTTGCCATTTTCCAGCTTGAGGACTGTTGGTGCAGCAGTGGTGATTCCCACATGCTCGCCTTGGTAGTTATCCAAACCGTCATCTATGTTTAAATCATTAGGTTTCCCATCATTTGTAAGGTGTCTGGAGACAAATCTTGCAAACCTAAAACTTTCTTCCCTATCCCTCAACTTTCCACACAATTCAATTATGGGATTGTTGCCTTCTTCAGGAGTGGAACTATGTGTAGAAATCCCATGGACCGTAATCTCTCTGCCATCATTAAGCCTGATATAAGCCTTCGATGGTACTGTATTAGGGCTGTCCCCTCCCTTGAGCTCCAAAATGCTTGAAAGCATTGGCTCCTCAAAGCTTAGTATTACATCAGCATACCCCTTTTCCACGTTGAATACTGGAAATTCTCCGTCAGGAGAAAAACCGAAATCAGGAACGGTGAATTCCTTCTTGAATGTCTCCATGTCTGTCCATTCACCTTCCTCACTTGTGCCTATGATGAGCCAGACCTTCCTGTTAAACTTAACCCCTGAGTCCAATACTGCCTTCATGGCATAAAGGCTCATAATAACAGCACCCTTATCATCAGATGTACCTCTTCCCCAGATGAAACCATCCCTGCAGACCCCTTCAAATGGACCATTTGTCCACTTTTCAGGATCGCCTATACCTACAATATCCACATGGACCAGTATGCCCAAGCACTCTTGCCCTTCTCCCATTTCGACTATGCCTACAGACATGTCAGATGTAGTCATTGTCTTGAATCCAAACTTTTCAGCAAGGTCAAGAACATATTGAAGGCATTTCTTGTTCTCCACGATATTACCTGTAAAGCTAGGAATGGAAACAATTTTTAGGATGTGCCCCATCATTTCATCTTTTGAGGACTCTATATAAGAATCAAGAAAATCTTTACTCATAAGCATCTACTCCTCCAATCCACAGTAATCCACAGCCAGCTCCCTGTAAAAACATCTTGCTACTTCCAGATCCTCAACAGCAATGCTCTCTTCTGCTGTGTGAGCAAGCTCCAAGTCCCCTGGCCCTACGATTATACATCTAGCTTCTGTAAGATCAGCAAGTACACCAGCATCAGACCATGCCGGGAAATCAGTGGGCTTGATTTCAACGATTCCCAATCTTCCAAGAACCTTCATGGCTTTACTAGCCAATGGATCCGTTGCTTCTGTGCAAAATGGCCTGTGGGGTGGTATTTCATTTGGTTCTTTGTAGCTTCTTACCGTAGCTGAAAACCGTGGTTCCTCGGATCTAATGTTATCAATTAAGCTTTCGAGCTCTTGATATACCTGGTCCAGAGTTTCCTCAGGAATCCACCTTCTATCAATCTCAATTGTACAGGTTCCAGGCACGGTGCTTGGCTGGTCACCACCAAAAATCCTTCCAATATTGATGGTTGGACTTCCTAGTATCGGATGACTTCTACCTCTAAGTACCTGTGTGTATTCCCTGTGAATTTTTTCAACTAAAATTCCTGCCATTACTATGGCATTCACTCCCTTGTCCATTTTCCCACCATGAACTTTTTTCCCTTTAACATCAATCTTGATCCACTCTAATCCCTTATGCCCCAAGGCAACCCTCATATCAGTAGGTTCTCCAATGACAGCCCCATCAACAAAAGGTCCATGCTTGGCTATATGCCCAATTCCTTTACCGCCTATCTCTTCTTCTATCACACCTGCGAAGACAAGGTCACCCTTCAGTTGGACCCCTGATCTTTTTATATCAATAATTGCATAAATCATGGCGGCTAAGGCTCCTTTCATGTCACAGGATCCCCTACCGTATAATCTTCCATCTATTATGGAACCTGAGAGGTGATCTTCCATATCATATGCGGGAACTGTGTCAAGGTGTCCGCATAGCATAAGAGACTTGCCCTCTCCTGTCCCTTTTATTGTTGCAGTTACATTGAAATGATTTTCCTCTACCTCAATAAGCTCAGAGCTTATACCCTCAGCCTGAAAGATGGAATGGATATGCATAGCCATTGCATTTTCCCTACTGAATGTTTCTGAGCAGCTTGGTATCCTGACAAGGGTAGCTGCAAGCTCCGCTACATCATGACCAGGGTTCAGTTCTTGTTCCATATCAGTGTTCTTTAATGTATTTCCCATTATCTATATCTCCTTGGCAAAATGACATGCAACAAAGTGTCCACTTTCAAGCTCCTCCATCAATGGCTCAATCTCTTTGCAGATATCCTTGGCTATAGGGCATCTGGTGCAGAATTTGCATCCATTAATCTCCTCAATCGGACTTGGAGTCTCTCCAGGAAGTATCCTCCTTCCCTCTTTTCTCCCTATTCCTGGTTTGGGCATAATTGCAGTTAAGGCCCGTGTGTAGGGATGAATCCCTTTGTGTATTATTAAATCAGGCTTTCCAATTTCCATGATTTTACCAAGATACATTATTGCTATTCTATCAGAAATAAGCCATGCCAAGGAAAGGTCGTGGGTTATGAAAAGGTATGATAGCGCTTTTTTTTCTCTCAGCTCGAGAAGAAGCTTAAGTATTCCCGTCCTAATGGATGCATCCAGCATTGATACCGGCTCATCAGCTACAACAAACTTTGGTTCAAGAATCATGGAGCTTGCAAGCACAACCCTTTGCCTCTGACCTCCGGAAAGCTCGTGGGGATATCTGTATAGATAATCCTCAGCGGGATTCATCCCTGCCTGCTCCAAAGCATGCCTTACCCTCTCCTCCCTCTCGGCCTCTGTCTTGACAAGGCCATGCACATCAAGAGGCTCCGCAACTATGTCCATTACAATATTTCTTGGATTAACTGACTGATACGGATCCTGAAATATCATCTGGGCGTTCTGCCTGAATTCCTTCATATATACCTTGTCATTCCCCCGTACCTCTTCACCAAGAAAATTTACACTGCCTTCTGTGAGTGGTGCAAGCTGTAAAATTGCCTTACCGGTTGTCGTCTTTCCACTACCGCTTTCTCCAACCAGTGAAAGGATCTCCCCTTTGGCAATGCTAAAAGAAATCCCATCAACTGCCTTTAGGATGATTTTTTTCTTGCTTATTATATCCTGTGCAAGACTTCTTTTAATATCAAAATGAACCTTAATATTTTCTATATCAACAACATGGTTATTGCTCATGGCTTACCTCCCCACTTAGATGACATGACGCAAAGTGCTTCCCTCCCAAATTTCTGCTTTCCGGTTCTACATGGGAACAAATGGGAAGTGCTTTGTGGCATCTTGGATAGAAGCTGCAACCTTTAATTGGCTCCAACAGATTAGGGGGAACTCCATCAATTCCCGGAGGAATGATCTTTTCCTTTCCAACATTTGGAAAGCAGGAGATAAGTCTTTCAGTATAAGGATGTGCCGTTCTTTCAAATATATCCTCTATGGTTCCAATCTCAACTATCTTGCCGGCATACATTACAGCAATCTTATCACAGGTCTCAGCCAGTATTGAAAGATCATGTGTTATTAGAATAAGTCCCATCCTAAGTTCCCTTCGAAGCTTCTCAAGAAGATTGAGGATTTGGGCCTGTACCATTACATCAAGAGCTGTAGTGGGCTCGTCCCCTATTACTATTTTGGGATTGCATGCAAGTGCCATAGCTATCATTGCCCTTTGTTTCATCCCTCCACTGAACTCATGCGGATAGTTGTTTATCCTTTTCTTCGGCATCTCCACAAGCTCAAACAATTCCTCTGCCCTTTTGATGCCCGATCTCTTGGATACCTTCTCATGGAGCACCACAGCCTCTGCAATCTGGTCTCCTATCTTCATAACAGGGTTCAGTGCATTCATCGCACCCTGAAATATTATGGAAACGTCCTTCCATCTTCTGGCTCTAATCTCATCGTCACCAAGCTTAACAAGATTAGTTCCCTCAAGGAATATCTCCCCTCCGTGTATCTTCCCCTCCTTGGGTAAAAGCCTTGTTATGGAAAGGGCACAGGTTGTCTTTCCACATCCGGATTCTCCAACCAAGCCCAGAGCCTCTCCATAATCAAGATCAAATGTGGTTCCATCTACAGCCTTGTATAGACCCTGGGAGGTTTCAAAATATGTTTTTAGATTATTGACTTCCAGTAATGTCATCGTCTACCTCCCTCTCAGTTTTGGATTCAGAATCTCATCAAAGGCATACCCTAAAAGCGTAAAGGACAATACCACAAGTACCACGCATATTCCCGGTGGCAGATAGTACCAGTAGGCTCCCGCTGCGGTGGCACCACCTTCAAAGGCATAGTGAAGCATCATGCCCCAGCTGGCCATTGTTGGGTCTCCCAACCCAAGAAAGCTCAGGGTAGTCTCAGAAACTATGGCAACTGCAGCTACCAGAACCGTATTGGCAAATACCAATGGAAATACATTGGGGAGAATATGTCTAAGCATTATATGTAGATTTCCTGCACCAATGGATACCGTACGTTCAACAAACTGCCTCTCCTTAACTGATAGGGTTTGAGCTCTTACTACCCTTGCCGTACCAGCCCATCCCGTGATTCCGATTACAAATATTATATTCCAAAGACTGGTTCCAAGAATGGCTGCAAGCACCATCATCAGTGGAAGCCATGGTATAACCAGGAAGAAGTCAGTAAAGCGCATAAGCAGATTATCTACACGCTTTCCAAAGTATCCCGCCAGTATGCCGATTAATGTGCCTATAACCATTGAAATCATAGTGGCTACAGCTCCAATCAGAAGAGACACCCTTGCACCATGGATAAGGTTGGCCAGGACATCCCTTCCCATGTCATCAGTCCCCAAGAGAAACTTGGATGATGGGGGCTGAAGCATATCCTCCACCGATCCAAACTCCATTGTTGAAAAGGGGACCAGGATTGGTCCAAATATGGCTACCAGAATAAATACACCTAATATTACAGAACCTGTCAGAGCCATTTTGTTCCTTGCAACCGCCCTACTAAATTCTTTCAATTTTTTTAGTCTCATTTTCCATTTCATAGAACAACCTCCGTCAATTCTTGACTCTGGGGTCGATGTAGGAGTACGTTATATCCGCCAATACATTTGCAAGAACAACTGATACTGTCACTAACAAAAATACACCCTGGAGCAAAGGATAGTCCCTGGCCCTCAAAGCCTCATACATCAACCGTCCAAGTCCAGGCCAAGAGAATATGGTCTCAACCTGAATGGCCCCGGCAACAACGAACCCGACATTTATCGCTATTATTGTAATCATTGGAAGCATTGCATTTGGCAATGCATGCTTCTTAAGAATATACCTTTCCCTGAAACCCTTTGCCCTTGCTGTTGTAATGTAGTCTTCACTGAGCACATCCATAAGAGTGTTTCGCATGGTCAATGCATACTCACCAATGAGAACCAAGCTCATGGTCAGAACAGGAAGGGCAAGATGCATAAAAAGGTCCTGCAGCATGGCAAAGGTGGTTGGGAAGCTTTTTCCAGGAGTGAACATGCCACTTGTAGGAAAAATCCTCAACTGCACGCAGAATATCACAACAAGTATCATCCCAAGCCAAAATGTCGGAACCGAATAAGTTACAAGGGAAAAGCTCAATGTTGCAACATCAAGCTTTGTACCTCTTTTCCATGCAGCAAGTATCCCCAGGAAGATACCAACAACTATAGCAACTATCTCTGCCAATCCCACCATAAGAACAGTGGGAAGTATCTTTTGAGCCAAAACATCTGCCACCGGTGCCTTATAGACAAAAGATACCCCCAGATCCCCTGTCAGCAAGTGCTTAAAATAGGTGAAGAATTGAATATACCACGGCTGGTCAAGGCCATAAAATTCCTTGACCGCCGCTATGGTTTCAGGGGTTGCCCTTGGGTTTCTCATCATCATGTTCAAAGGATTCCCTGGGAGCACTCTAAAGAGGATATAGTTGAAAACAAGCACCACAAGAATGGTCAACAATGCATAAAACAACTTTCTGACAATTATCTTTCTGGTCATATCAAAATCATCCTTTATTCGACTGGTCTTATGTTCCGATAGTTGTAGTCTGTCAGATTGAAGAAATAGGTACCTGTTTCAGGAATCTGCTTAAAGCCTGTCCATCTATCAGACCTTATTGCCTGGATGTTGTTTGCGTAGATTATTACTATATATGGAGCCTCTTCGTATACAATCTGTTGCATTTCCCATACCATCTCACGTCTTGCTTCCTCGTCCATTTCCTGCTGTTGAAGAAGGTACAGTTCGTCATATCTTGCATTGGAGAAGAATGGCTCATTATTTCCCCCAATTTGGTCCGTTGTCAGTACCCCAGTTATAACAGTTGGGTCTACATCGGATCCCCAGCCCCAGATAAACAGGTCATAGGTTCCTCCAATTATTCTGTCATACAGAGCTCCACTATCCATGGTAACACTGTTTATCTTGATGCCAACTGCAGCAAGGTCAGAAACAATCATTTGACCACTCTTCACCTCTTCAAGATTATCTGCAATAGTGATCAACTCAAATTCCAATGGAGTGCCATCTGTTGATTCCCTTACTCCATCACCGTTCGAATCCATATATCCAGCTGAATCCAGCAAAGACTTGGCCTTTTCAACATCGTAGCTTCTCAGCTCCTCAGCTGTAGGCTCATAGTGGAAATAATCCCCCGGATTTATCAATGTGGTTCCTACTGTTCCATGACCGTTATAGGACATATCAACAATCCTTTGCTTGTCGATTGCCAGTTCAATGGCCTGACGGATATTCTTATCCAACAGAAGGGGATTTCCACCACTTTCATCATCCATCCAGCAGTTTACCCCAACCTGCATAAAACCCTTTTCCTCTCCAGATATAACCGATACATTTTCATCATCCATAAGCTGTTGGTATTGTGCGGTATTGAGATTATTGGCTCCGTCTATCTCACCAAGCATAAGTGCCTGAGCCATTGAGTCGATATTGTCATAGCTTACAAAGATGTACTCATCCACCTCTGGTATGGATCCGAAGTAATCCTCGTTTACAACTACCTTAACAAAGTTGTCGCCCTTTGAGTCGTACTTGTATGCCCCTGTTCCAACTGGATTCTCATTGGCCCAAATCTCCAGCTCATCTTCCGGTATCTCACTTATAATGTGCTTTGGAAGAATCGGAGTTGAATTCATAAGCATGTTGGCCTTAGGGAAGTCTGTTGTCATAACAACAGTATTATCATCCGGACATTGAATATCAGTAATTCCAGTGAGATATGAACTGTACATATATCCCAGGCCTGTATCCATCATCAGCTCATAGGTGTATTTGACATCCTCAGATGTAAATGGTTCCCCATCGTGCCACTTAACTCCCTCTTGGAGTTTAAATGTCCATGTGAGCTCATCATCGCTAATGTCCCATTCCTTAGCAAGTCCTGGAACTGGATCATAGTTTTCATCATACTTGATCAGTGGGTCATAAATCAGCATAAAGAACTCATAGGTTACCTGCATGTATGATGATAAGGGATTCATTGTGTCAAAGGAAGCGCTGGACCCCACAGTAAATGAGCTTAATTCCTCTCCCGGAGCCTGACCTCCACCACAACCTATCTGAACTGTAACCAAGATAAGAATCAAAGTAAAAATTGTTATCCTTCTAAAACGATTTTTCATTATTATTCCTCCTGTCTTATTGTTTCAATCCCCTACAACACTCCACTTTCCAAAACAGTAAATGTCTTGTTGTCAGCATCCAGTCTCACTCTCACCCCCATTGGCAGAGTTGCCAAATCCTTTGTATGTCCCAAGGGGAGACCGTACAAAACAGGTATTCCCAAAGGCTTTAGGTAGTACTCCAGTACATCCTCCAAGCTGGAGTCGCTGAAAAATCCTGGATTGTGCTTGAAGGGAACACAGCTTTCACTGTCTCCAACAACAATACCTTTAACGTCCTTCAACTTTCCCGCATTTCTAAGGTGGGAAAGATTGTGGTCGAATATCCAAGGTTCTGTTTCAACATCCTCGATTAATAGGATTCGGTCCTTGGTGTCAATTTCATAAGGTGTACCCAAACTTGCACACACAAGGGTCAGGTTCCCTCCGATCAGGTCACCTTCTGCCGTTCCAGGGCCAATACTGTGAAGCCAGGCCTTGTTGTCCGCTAATCTTATCTCCCCAACCGGATCAGCTGATGACAGCGCCTTGAAAAAATGCTCCTTTGTGTAATCTGTAAGCTCCTTGGGGTTAAATCTGCTCATACCAGGACCATGAAAGGTAATTACTCCCGTTTTCTTATGTATGGCAAGATGCAGTGAAGTTATATCGCTGAACCCGGTGAGAATCTTTGGGTTCTTCCGTACTGCCTCAAAATCAATAAGATGTATTATTTGTGCGGATCCATAACCCCCTTGGGTAACAAACACTGCATCAATATCATCCCTTCTAAACATCTCATTGAAATCGGCAGCTCTCTCCTCCTCAGATGCAGCTACAAATCCCTTGGTTTTGTTAACATTTTTTCCAACTACAACTTTATATCCCAAACTCTCAAGATACTCGGTTCCTCTCAGTATGTCACTTTTCTTTTCAGACGGACTTGCTGGTGAGATAACTCCTATAGTGTCTCCCTTTTCAAGTCTCTTAGGCTTTATCATAGGCATCCTCCTTTTTGTTCATAATATGAACTTGGTTTCATCATTTAATCACTTACTTAATTATACTTCTGTCCAATAACTTTAGTCAATTAAAATTAACTATTTATTTTGAACTTTTAGATAATTTTTTTCATGATTTATTCTAGTTTTAAATATTGCAAAAGGCACAGTTATAACATCGGAAATACGCTTATCATATTTTATGTACAGCTATATGGCTCTGTTTATTCCTTCTCTGGAGGATATGGATACCCTACTGAACATTTGTCCAAATTTTATCCGCATCCCCTATTGCAAAATTTAATATTTTGGGTATCAATACTGCATTGAAGCAAAGCAGTAAGTGTGATATATTATTTGTAACGATTACATTATTTGAATTATCCTACAAATAAGCCGATTTTAGAAGAATATACTTGATTGTAGGTTGTACTCTAGTTTGTTTAATGTACGCCGAAGGTATTAGTAGATCATTAAAGGAGGGGAGCTTTATGGAAGAAATGAAATGTCCCGTAACCGGTCATACCAATAGAAGCATCTCAGGTGGTGGTACCAGCAACAAGGATTGGTGGCCTAATCAACTAAATCTGAAAATGCTTCATCAGAACTCAAACCTAAGTACTCCTATGGACACTGACTTTAATTATGCAGAGGAATTTAAAAAGCTTGATCTTGGGGCAGTGAAGGAAGACCTCTACAAGCTTATGACCGATTCCAAGGATTGGTGGCCTGCAGACTACGGTCACTACGGACCTTTGTTTATTCGTATGGCATGGCACAGTGCAGGTACATACAGAATGGGGGACGGTCGTGGCGGATCTTCAGATGGAACACAAAGATTTGCACCGCTCAACAGCTGGCCAGACAATGTGAACCTGGATAAGGCAAGACGGTTATTGTGGCCTATAAAGAAGAAATATGGCAAGAGCATTTCCTGGGCTGACCTTATGATACTTGCAGGAAACTGCGCTTTTGAGTCCATGGGGTTAGAGACCTTTGGTTTTGCTGGCGGTCGTGAGGAGGTGTGGGAGCCTCAGGAGGACGTATATTGGGGTTCTGAGACCGAGTGGCTTGGTGATAAGCGATATTCCGGTGAAAGGGATCTTGAGAATCCACTTGCAGCTGTTCAGATGGGTCTTATCTATGTTAATCCTGAGGGACCAAACGGAGAACCAAGTGCTCTTAAGTCCGGGAAGGACGTCAGGGAGACCTTCGCAAGAATGGCCATGAATGACGAAGAGACTGTCGCCCTTATAGCCGGTGGTCATACCTTCGGCAAGTGCCATGGAGCAGGTCCTGCAACACATGTGGGAAGAGAGCCTGAGGCTGCACCCATCGAGGAAATGGGCCTTGGCTGGAAGAGTACCTACGGGAGCGGCAAGGGCGGAGACACCATTGGAAGTGGAATAGAGGGAGCATGGAAGCCTCATCCAACCAAATGGGATATGGGTTATCTTGAAACCCTGTTCAAGTATGACTGGGATCTTGTTAAAAGTCCTGCAGGTGCCCACCAATGGATACCAACTGATCCTGAAGCGGCCAAAACTGTTGAGGATGCTCACGATCCTACAAAGACACATGCACCTATGATGACTACAGCAGATCTTTCCCTGAGGATGGATCCGATCTATAAACCGATTGCGTTGAGATACAGGGATAACCCGGCAGAGTTTCAGGAAGCATTTGCAAGAGCTTGGTTTAAGCTGACCCATCGTGACATGGGACCTAAGTCAAGGTTTCTTGGACCTGAGGTGCCTGATGAGGATCTGCTATGGCAGGATCCGATCCCTGAGGTTGATCATGAGCTAGTGGATAAAGAGGATGTAAAAGCACTTAAAGAAAAAATATTAGCTACTGGATTGTCCGTTTCTCAGCTTGTGTCAACTGCATGGGCTTCAGCATCCACCTTTAGAGGCTCCGATAAGCGTGGTGGTGCAAACGGAGCAAGAATCAGGCTTGAACCTCAAAGGAACTGGGAGGTAAACCAACCTGTTCTGCTAAGTGGCATTCTCCCTAAGCTTGAAGATATCCAAAGGGAGTTTAACGAATCTCAGACTGGAAACAAAAAAATTTCCCTGGCTGACCTTATAGTCCTGGGAGGATGTGCGGGTATTGAACAGGCAGCCAGGAATGCTGGTATGGAGCTTGAGGTGCCATTCTTCCCAGGGAGAATGGATGCAACTGAGGAGCAGACAGATATAGATTCCTTCTCTGTGCTCGAGCCTAAGGCAGATGGGTTTAGAAATTACCAGAAAAACAAATTCTCAGTGAGTGCCGAGGAGCTTCTTGTTGACAGAGCTCAACTTCTTACCTTGACTGCACCTGAGATGACTGTTCTCGTTGGAGGCATGAGAGTCCTTAATGCCAACTATGAAAATTCACAGCATGGTGTTTTCACTAAAAGACCAGAAACCTTGACAAATGATTTCTTTATCAATCTATTGGATATGGAGACTGTGTGGAAGCCAACTGAGGATGACAAGGATGTATTTGAAGGACACGACAGGGCATCAGGTGAGTTAAAGTGGACAGGAACAAGGATAGATCTCATCTTTGGTTCCAATTCCCAGCTTAGGGCTATCTCCGAGGTTTATGGAAGCGACGATGCAAAAGAAAAATTTGCCAAGGATTTTGTTGCGGCTTGGAACAAGGTTATGAATGCAGATAGATTCGATCTTAGGTAAAGCATGACCAAACTGCAAAAGGGCAGCTAGGCTGCCCTTTTGCCAATATCATATTGTTTAGGAGGATAGTTCTATTATGAATTTTGATGGTTTGATCCTTGGACTTATTTCTTTTGGAGTCATCGGGTTTTTCCTCCCAGTGAAGTATACATGGGTTTTTTAAAAGGAGGGACAGGTTAAAAAGGGTTGGTTCCCCCACAATCCCAATTCAGAGGATAAAACACAAACTATTTTGTACTACCCAACAGGGACTAAATGTCTATATCCCATAATCTACAACGTATATATCACTAGAAGGGTGATAGTTTATATGCCATTCTCTTTTTTTATCTGCCCGAAGAGATAAATCGACAATATACGCTGGAATAATAACTTTTATAGTACCTGAGTCGTCACTTATTTGAGCAAATCTATACTCGTCCGGATAAATCTCATAATCAGGGTCATTGAAATTAAATGCTTCTAATTCTCCCGCTCCTGGTTTTTTAATGTTTGATAATCTGCCAACAATTACTATTCGGGATATGGATTCTTTATCTTTTGAGATGTAGCTTTCAATATCATCAAGAGGAATATATGTATAGACTGGTACGCCTTGTTTTTTCAAGCTTTGGGTAGTGTAATTAGCAAATATTTTTCTGCCTTCTTCAAAGAATGCAATATTCTTAACCTGTATGGATGATATCTGATACTTGTTTGGATGGGCAGATGATTGAATCATGCTTATTTCTAAAATTTCATCCTTGCTTTTGTAATACCATGTTGCTGGACCATATTTTCTGCTATCTCTATCCTCAATATACTTGCTAAATTTACTATAGATAGACCCATTCTCTCCAATACCAGTCAGTTCACACGTTAAATGCAGTAGCTGCTTTCGTGTGACATCATCAAAAATAATATACTCATGGGAAATTGAATCTCTTGGCATAATTGCAAAACTCAGCATATCATCCTTACTCATACTGGCAATGTCTATCTTTTGAGGATATTCAGAATTTGATAGTGTAAAAAAGCTATTACCTACATCTAGCGAATCCTCTTTTATAATTTCCCAATCTAAACTGGCTTCCTTTAATGTATTTTCAACTGAAGTCCTTGTCAAAGGAAAGTCATAATAGGTTTGTCCGTATCTAAATTCTATAATCCATAACATTGTTAAGACGATGACTGCTGCTACAAATATATATTTTACATGTTTTTTCATTTATCTCTAAACACCCCTTAGACTGTACCAATCACTTGTTGTTAATTACCAAACTTCGCACTTTCACCTAAAGCAAAAACCTGGTCGCATATTTGTAAGTATATCATCGTTTATACGACTGA
>Ga0334894_1001189_pt1 | contig 23410 bp, 23 predicted proteins | sample GraSluR3_MG_6_FD_207225 | JGI IMG/M metagenome (GOLD analysis project Ga0334894, IMG submission 207225) | Sludge microbial communities from methane-producing bioreactor in Wageningen University, Netherlands - Granular Sludge_12_05 R3 | ecosystem: Engineered > Bioreactor > Anaerobic >... | reverse complement strand
CATAGGGTTGGGTTTCGACGAGGAGTACTTCGTGGTTCTCTTGCGGGGACACATTCCATACCTCCATCAGTCGGCAACCTTGGGGTGTCTTTACCACGATGCCACGTTCATCCCATGACCGGTCGCGGATCCGGAACAGTGGCTATTTTGGCGCAAGGCGGGAGTCCGTCAAGTGTTTCCGGCGTGTCCCCCGGCCGATCCTGCGGTCAGGGACGATCGGCCGTCTCTTGCAGGAGGGCGACGACCTCGCCGCGGCCCTCCTGGCCGGCCAGATCGAGCGCGGTGCGCCCTTTGGTGGTGAGGACGTCGCGTTCGGCACCGTGGTCGAGGAGCACTTGCACGACCTCGACGTGCCCTCGGGCCGCGGCCCACATGAGCGCGGAGAAGCCGTCGTCGCTCGTGGCGTTCGGGCTGACGCCCGCCTCGAGGAGGGCCCGCACTTGAAGGAGGCTGCCGTCCTCGGCCGCGCGAGCGAGCCGTTTCTCTTTTCGTCGTCGTAAGTACAACTTGAGTTGCCTGAGCATAATACGTCCTTCTACGTCATGTTGGGGCGCGATCGGTTCAACGCGCTCCGGCCTCGATCCGCCGGGCCTGCGACAGATCGCGCTCGGCGTTTGCCCACCTGCCGGTCTTTTCGTAAATCTGCCCGCGCAGACGATAGGGCCTCGGTCGGTCCGGGCAGAGGCGGATCGACTCGGTGCAGTCGGCGATGGCCCGTTCGAAGTCGCCTCGGGCGTCATAGGCGACGGCGCGGGCGAAGTAAGCGTTGGCCAGCGTCGGACAGAGTTGGATCGCCCGGGTGAGGCAGTCGACGGCCTCGTCGCATTGCTCGTTTTCGAGGAATTGGACGGCCTGCTCGATCGCCCGGGCGGCCTGCTGCGCGCCCGGCTCGCCGGAGACGCCTACCGCGTTTGCTTTGGCCATGGACGCTTCGCTCTCGTGCGAGACACCTACGCTCGCCGGACGCGTTTCTGCACGTCGGTTTCCAGGGCGCCGAAGGTGGCTTCATGGCGTTGGATCGTCTGTTGCAGGACGTACAGCAAACGCTTGGCGGTGTACAAGTTGGTAATGATCCGCTGGGCGATGGGGATCGGCTCGGCCGACGCGCCGATCGGCTGCGGATTGAGCCCAAAATCGATGAGCAGTTCCTCCGGCGTGCCCGTGATGCGACAGAAATTCGCGTAGCAGGCTACCGCCTTGGAGTCGTCGACCCCCACGTGCGCCGGTTCGCGCTGGCGCTGCGGTTGAGGGACGGGAAGAGATCGGGCGACGCCGCCTGGAGGCGTGCGCTCGCCGGTTTCCGGTGGTTCCACGAGATGGCTCCTTTTTTCGTCGGAAGGGTGGCTACATTCTTCGTTCAGTCCGGGCGGGGACCTGGAGTTGGTCGGTCACTCCCCGGACCCCTTCGACTCCATTGACCGCCCGGAGGGCGGAGCGCCGTTGGTGCTCGTACTGGATACTGCCCGACAGCGTGACCTGCCCGTTCCGAACGAGCGCGCTGAGCCGGCAGCCTGATCCCAGGCCGGTGCGTTGCAGGCGCTGGTTGATCTTCTTGAGAATCGCTTTGTCCGGCACCAATCCTCGATGCAACATGGCCGCAACTCCAACGGAAGGGTTCGTCGTGATGTGAAAATGCGCTTCGAACGGGAGTCGACCGTGCCGCTGAGGACCCGTCAGGGAGGAGGATTTCCCGCGTGAAAGTATGTCAATCCGGTTCAAGGAAGGTGCTGGTCGCTCATCTCGACCCGGGCAGGCGGTTGCGACGCCTCGGCGCGCTGCTTGACCGAGCGAAAGGGCATTCCCTCAATGGGCTCGTACCGCTCGGCGCGCAGGAACCAAAACGCCAACCCCCCGGTGTTGTGGTAGGCCCCCGGCGTTTTCGTGCCTCGGGCGACCTGGGCGCGGACCCCCATGGAGCCCTTCTTCCCGGTCTTTTTCCAGCCGCGCTGCTCCATGATGATTCGAACGAGCACGCCCACCGCTTGGCGGAGACGCTTCGTCCGCCGCGGTTCCGCCGCGGCAAGAAAGCGGTCGACGGCGGGTTGCCCCTCGAGTTCGCGAACCACACCCGACAGCGCCGGGCGGTCGTGGTGGATCTCGGCCTCTTCCATGCGACGCTGGCGTTCGGCGTCGCTGAAGAAGGCAAGCACGTCGTCAAACGGCTGATCCGGGTCGTCCAGCACGTCGGAAAACGTTCTCCCCTGTCGATCTTCGGCAAATACCTCTCGCGTAACTCGGACGGCGGGCGCCATCGCGTGTTCTCCTTGCGTACCTTGAGGAAAGATGAGGGAGGCCGCGGATTCGAAGCCCACGCTTCGAACGAGTCGCCGCTCCAGAGCATTCGCATCCGTGAGGTCGGGCTGGCGGTGATTCTGCTTCTAGCGCGGGATTCCCCCAGCGGAACTGCGGATTATGCAGATTCCATTTTTGAAGGGACATAATTCGCACCTACAAAGATTGTATCTCAAGAACCTGTCGATGGCAAGGTCGCCCGGGAGCTTCTTTCCGAAGTCAGACAACCCTCGCGGGTTACTATCTACCGACGCCGAAGACGGCGCAGGCAATGCTGACCGAGCTTGACAGCCTGCCCCCACACGCAAAGGGTGCGAAATACCCCTCACACGAGCGAAGGCACCTGGCTTTTTGGAGGTCGCCTGTGGAGCTGGCGGCCGGAAGGGATGCGTCGCCCGACCTCAAGGACCCTTCCGAGTCTCGGGACGCCGCGGTGGTCGCGCGGGCTCGTCGCGAAGTTGGGTGATCCGGCACCGCTTGTCGACCATCCTCTTCTTGGGACAGATCTGCAGCAGCACGCTCTCCGAATGGGTGCCCGGCATGGGGTACGACTTGATCTTGCGCAGCGCCAGGTCGCCGAACAGGCCGAGGTGCCGGGCCTCGCCCCGTTCCTCGACCCAGGCCGGGCCCTTGAGCACGAGCAGGCGGTCGAATGCCCGCCAGTGCGGGCGGAACCATCCGAGCAGCCTGGCCAGGCGCGCCACGGCCCGAACCGTCAGCGTGTTGAACCTCGAACGGTCGAGCAGTTGCTCGGCGCGGGCGTGCTCAACGGCGGCTGCCAGGCCCAGCCGCTCGACGATATCGGAGACGGCGCGGGCCTTCTTCGCCACCGATTCGCAGAGGCTCACCGAGAGATCGGGGCGGACAATCGCCAGGACGACGCCGGGCACGCCTCCGCCGGTGCCCACGTCGAGGATGGTCTCGCCGGGCTCCAGGGCATCGGCAAAGGCGAGGCTGTCGACGAGGTCGCGGGCGACAAATTTGGCGTAGTCGGTGTGCCGCGTCAGGTTGAGCTTCGCGTTCCACTGCCACAGAAGAGCGCAGTACCGCGCGAGCAGTTCAACCTGTTCCTCGGGAAGCTCGATCCGGAACTCCGCCATGGCGGCGGCCAGTTCCTCTGCTTGAGACGATTGCATTCCGACTTGGGACCGACTAGCTTAAGGGCGCCGGGTGAAGGCCCGGTTGCCTGCCGAGCACGGCACGCCCCGTGAAGAACCCCACCCATGCCATTGGAGCCGTCGTCCGTCGCGGCGTCAAGCGGCCCCGCCCAGCCGGCGCGTTGTCGCCAACGTCGCAGAGGACGAACGCCCCGAAGCCGCACCCCCAACGCGTCACGAGGAGGATTCCATGACGTCTCGCCGAATTACCCGCCGCCAGATGCTGCGCAACTCGACCTTCGCCGGAATCGGCGTATGGCTTTCCTCGGGAATCGGCGCCCGCGGCCAGAACCAGGCCCCGAACGACAAGTTGAACATCGCGGGCATCGGCGTGGGCGGGCGCGGAGGAGCCGACGTGCGCGGCGTGGACCACGAGAACCTGGTCGCCCTGTGCGACGTCGACGATCGCCGGGCCGCCAAGACCTTTGAGAAGTACCCAAAGGCGAAGACGTATCGCGACTTCCGCAAGATGCTCGACGAACTCGATTCGCAGATCGACGCCGTGGTGATCGGCACGCCCGACCACACGCACGCGCCTCCGGCCGCCATGGCCATGAAGATGGGCAAGCACTGCTACTGCGAGAAGCCGCTGACCGTGGCCGTCCATGAGACGCGCGTGCTGACCGAGCTGGCCGCCGAGCACAAGCTGGTCACGCAACTGGGCACGCAGATTCACGCGGGCGACAACTACCGGCGCGTGGTCGAGCTGGTCGAGTCGGGCGCGATTGGTCCGGTCCGGCAGGTCGAGGTGCAGTTTTCGGGCGGGCGCGGCGGCATGGATCGTCCCACCGACACCCCGCCCGTGCCCGAGGGGCTCGACTGGGATCTCTGGCTTGGTCCGGCCCCCTACCGGCCCTACCACCCGTGCTACGTGCCGGGCAACTGGCGCGACTGGTGGGACTTTGCCAACGGCACGCTGGGCGACTTCGGCTGCCACTACATGGACCTGCCGTTCTGGGCCCTGAAGCTGAAGTATCCCACGCGCGTCAAGGCCGAAGCGCCGGTGCCGCCCCATCCCGAGACGGCGGCTCCGGTGTTGACCGTCCGGTACGAGTTCCCCGCCCGGGGCGATCTGCCCCCGGTTACCATGACGTGGCGCAACGGCAAAGACAACCTCCCGCCGATCGTCCGCGAGAAGAACCTTCCCAACTGGGGCGCGGCCGTGCTGTTCGTCGGCGACAAAGGGATGCTCCTGGCGAACTACTCGAAGCACCTGCTGCTGCCCGAGGACGAGTTCGCCGAGTTCCAGCGGCCCGAGCCCACGATCCCCCCGTCGATCGGACATCACAAGGAGTGGACCGAGGCGTGCAAGACGGGCGGACCCACGACGTGCAACTTCGCCTATTCGGGGCCGCTGACCGAGGCGGTCCTGCTGGGCAACGTCGCGTACCGTGTCGGGTGCGAGCTGGAGTGGAACGCCGAAAGCCTGGGGGCCACGAATTGTCCCGAGGCCGACGCGTTGCTCCGCCGCCCCTATCGTGAGGGGTGGACGCTCTAACGATCCACGCCGGGCAAGGGCACGTCGATCGCCGTGGATCGGCCGATCGTGACGGCCGACTGGGTCGAAGGCGGCGCCCGTCGGGCGTGAACCGCCCGCCGCCGCCTACAGCACCAAGGGCTTGCTGGCAATGCGGCGCTCGTGGCGCGTCAGCTCGTACATGTCGCGCAGAAGCTGCTCGTCGCACGGTCGCTGGGGCACGTTGCGGCGCTGGAACATCCGGGCCTGGGTGGCGATCTGCACTTGCAGCGGAAGCTCGGTCACCTGGCCGAACGAGCGGGCATAGTTGACGAAGCTGGGCACGTTCGTCGTCACGAAGCCGTAGACCATGCTGCAGGCCCCGATCGTGCGGCCCGTGAAGATGCTCGTGTTGATGGCCGTCTTCGCGTAGTCGCCGATGATGCAGCCGACGAACTGCATGCCGGTGGGCACCTCGTGGCCGTCGTACTCCATGCGGACCGTTCCGTAGGTGTTCTTCAGGTCGCTGTTGCAGGTGCCCGCCCCCAGATTGACCCAACTGCCCACGTAGCTGTGCCCCAGGAACCCGTGGTGCTGCTTGTTCGTGTAGGGCTCGATGATCGATGCCTCGACCTCGCCGCCGATCTTGCAGGTGTGCCCCAGGGCAACCGAGTCTTTGATGGCCCCATGCTCGATCACGCGCGTGCCGGGCCCGACGTGCACCGGGCCCTTCAGATAGCAGTAGGGCCCGATGCGGACGTTCTCTTCCAGCACGATCGGGCCCTCGCCCGTATCGGTCACGACGTACTCGCCGAGCGTCGCCCCCGGCGCGAGAAACACGCCGTCGGCCACCTCGCGGTACCCGCCGCCAGACAGCCGATCGGCAAGGTTCTCGGCCAGGGCCGCCGGGTGGTGCCGGAGCACGTCGTGCGGATACTCGAACAGGGGCAGCTCGATTTCGTGGGGTTCGAGGTCCGACTCGTGGGCGAGCCGCTCCCACCGGTTTCCCGGCGCTTCGTCGTCGGGCAACACGGCGCCGGCCGGGAGCATGGCCGCCGCCAGCCACTCGCCCCGGCGAACGACCGCCGGCCGTCCGCGCTGGAGAATTCCTCGCAACCGTTCGACCACCGAGACGACCGGAAGCATCCTCGCATTGACCAACAGCACCGATTCGCGTCGCCCGTTGGCCCCCGAGGCCACGTCGGGCCGGTCGGCGCGAAGCACCGCGCGCAGATGGGGGCGGGCCACGGCCTTCACCGGCCGTCCCAAGCGAGGCAGCAGCTCGACGAGCCGGTAGCTGCCGCAACGGATCTCGAACGCGGGCTTGCCGATCGTCATCGGGGCGAGTCGCCCGGCCAGGTCATCTTCAAACACGATGACAGTCATGGCAAGTGGGGGGACGGATGAGAATGGGTGAAAAGTATCACGCCCGGACACGCGAGCCCCGGGCCGCCTGCGGCCGTTCGCCGCGCGAACTCTCGCCGACGACGGGCTCGGCACGACGGTTTTCTCCAGTATAGGTTCCCGAACGCCCCCACGGAGACGGCCGCCCCCCCGGCGGGCAGGGAGAATCTTGCCCGGTCGCGAAGCGTGAGGTACGGTTGCGCGATCCGCGACCGGCCCGTCGCCGCGCGGCCGACCGACTCACAGGGGAGCACGATTGAGAATGGACCGCCTTAACGTCAAGCGGATGCAGGTGCTGGAGGCGTTGGAGGAAACGGGGGCCGATTTGACCGTCGGCCGGATCATGACCGCGTCGCCCAGTTGCATTGAGCCCGACACGAGCGTGCTGGATTTGATCCGGCTGTTTCACGAGAAGCTGTTCCGCCACTTGATGGTGGTCGAGGGCGGAGACCGGCTCGTCGGGGTGATCAGCGACCGCGACGTGCTCCGCTGCTTGGGGCCCGTCAAGGCGCCGCACGCCGAGGCCCTCACCCGCATCTCCGCGGCCGACGTGATGAGCACCGACCTGGTAACGGTCGGGCCGGACACGCCGCTGGAGCGGGCGGTGCGGATCATTCTCGAACAAGGGATTAGCTGCCTTCCCATACTCGACGACGGGTCGCTGGTCGGAATCCTGACCAACACCGATTTGCACGTCTTGTTGGAAACGCTGCTCAAAACGGTGCGACGGCCGTGTCCGGAAGAATCGCTCCGGGCGGTGGCGTCGGGCCCTTAAATCCGTTGCCTTCGGGTGCGATCGGCGCGGCGGAGTCCCGCTGGTAACAGCCTCGCCTGCCGTGCCCGATGTGCGGGTTCTTGCGGATGCCCTCGCTGTGTGGGGCAACGGAGTTTCGCTCTCCGCTTCGCCGAAAACGCGCCGATACGATCGTGGAGTTCGGATACGGATTCACGCTCGTGCGATTCGAGAGGTGCGATTGATGGGATCGGGCAAGTTTCGGGTGGTGACGCGAGGGGTCGACGGAGAGCTTCGCATCCGCGACTACGACAGCGAACAGGACCTGATGAAGCGTCATACCCAGATCGGCGTGGACGACTGCAGCACCGATTTGAAGCTGCGAGGCCTGCCCGTGTTTCGAGGCTTGATCGGCCCCATGCCCGAGGGCCAGAACGTCATCCGCTACGAATCCCCCGAGGTGTTCGAGTCGCTGACCAAGGAGTGGAGTTCGCTCAAGACGCCGCGCCGCGCGCGTACCCGGCCTCCGGCGGCCCGGCCCGAGGGTTTGGCGCGCTAGCACGATCGCGCCCGACGGACTCTGCGGTTCCCCCCCTCTGAAGCGAGCGCCCGGCCGAGTCGGCCGGGCGTTTGCTTTTCTCTCCGGTGAACCTTTCGGCTCCCAGTTCCGTTAAGGAAGGAGAAACACGACCTAGGCTTGAGGAGCCATGAGTTCAAGCAACGAGAGCCCTGCGATCCCCCGCCTGGAGAACGATTCGATGAACGTCCGACTGGCGCGATGGGTCGGCGTCGCGTACTGGGCGTTGCTGACGGTTGTGCTGCTGCTTCCCGACCCGCGGGGACTTCTGGGCCTCGGCGAATTGCCGGGACCGCCGAATCACCGGAGCCTGCATTTCCTGCTGTTCGCCGCGCTGGCCTTCGTGAGCCTGGCGGGCCGTTGGCCGGCCAGGGGATTGCGGCTTGCGGTCATGTGCATGGCGTACGCGTTGTTGACCGAGATGGCGCAGCTTGGCATCCCCGGCCGGTCGTTCGAGGCGCTCGACTTGTTCGAGAACGTTCTGGGGCTGGCCGTGGGCGCGTGGATTTGGCGATGGGTGCGAGCGTAACACGCTTTGCCTGAGCGGATTCGGTCGAATGGGTCGACCGTGTCCGCCGCCGGCCGACCGCGGCTTTTTGCCCGGGGCGCGGCCGGGTACTATTCGTGTGGTATATTCCTATAATGAATCAGGACTTCCGGGGGACGTGAGCCACCGGATCGGGTTCCAGTCGGAAAACTGGAACAAAGGCAAGTCAACACAGGGGGTGTGAGCTTGCTCTTTCGAGCTGTCAACCCGTCCGAAATTGGAAAGGAACTGATCTGTGGCCAAGAAAGAAGACCAAGAAGCCCGAGAGGCCCAAGGAACCCAAGCGACGCCGGAGGCCGCCGCCCCCGCAGCGCAGCCGCAGCCGCAACAGCAACCGCAACGGATGCAGGTGCAGATCGACGACTCCCGCGCGCTGGCCAACTACGCCAATTTCTGCCGCGTCACCGGAACGCCCGAAGAGTTGATCATCGACTTCGGGCTGAATCCCCAGCCGATCGGCGTGCCCACGCAGCCCATTCCGATCACGCAGCGGATCATCACGAATTTCTACACGGCCAAGCGCATGCTTCACGCGTTGACCCTCACGGTCCAGCGACATGAAGCGACGTTCGGCGTGCTCGAAGTCGACGTGCAGAAGCGCGTGCGGTCGGGATTCACCCCGCAGCAGCAGGGCCCCGGTCCGCAGTAAGAAGCGCCGGGTGCCGAGCGCCCGGACCAAGGGACGATGCATCGAGCGAGCCGTGAAGCGGCGAGATCCGCTGCTCGGCTCGCTTGCGTTTTTACCGCGAATCCCGCTGCGCGGCGAACTGGACTTGCCTCGCCTGCATCAAGGCCTGCTCGGCCTCGGCGATGCGGCCCGCCTTCTGACACACGAGGCTCATGGCCACGAAGCTGAAGGGATCCTCCGGTTCGAGCTCGCACACCTTTTGGGCGTGCTCGACGGCCCGATCGTGCTCCTCCTGCTTCCCGTAGAAAACGCTCAGCGCCGCGTGAGCCAAGGAGTAGTCGGGGGATTGGCGGGCAAGGTCTTCCAGCCGGCGGATGGCTCCGGCCAGGTCCCCCTTCTGCTGCAACTGAATGGCCTCGTCGTACAACGCGTCGTTGGTGGGCATTCGGAGTATTCCCCTCGATGGCAGGGTCAAGAACGGGCCGGTCCCGTCACGAGGGCGCCGGCGGCTCCGTCACCAGTGTACGCGCCGGCTCCCCTGGGGACCAGGGCACGACCGATTCAGGCGGCGATCGCCGACGCAATCTCTCCGCAACCGCCCAGACGACCCATCTTCGCGTATTCCCGACGCAGCCCCCACAAATCCCTTGCATCGGGATCAATTGGCGCAGACCGAAAGCCGATAACTACTGCCGAGCGCGGCCGTAGGCTGTAATCGCTTGAGGTCTCGGCCGTTGCGTCGTCGCTCGTCGGAGACTCCCCGGCGACGGGCAGTTCCCTTCCGCGTGGCTGATTTGAGGTCGCTGCCGTGAGATTACATCCCCTGGCCGTGGTAAGTCCCCAGGCTCGGATCGGGCAGGACGTCGAGATCGGGCCCTTCTGCGTGGTCGAACCCGACGTGTCGATCGGCGACGGCTGCCGGCTGGAAAGCCGCGTCGTCGTCAAAGACGGGACCACGCTCGCCCAAAACAACCTCGTCGCCGAGGGGGCCGTCATCGGCGGGCTGCCCCAGCACGCCAACATGCCCGAACGCCCGGGCAGGGTGATCATCGGGTCGGGCAACACGATCCGCGAAAACGTCACCATTCACCGCGCCTTGGAAGAAGACGAGGCGACCGTGGTGGGCGACAACAACCTGATCATGGTCAATGCCCACATCGCCCACGACTGCCGGGTCGGAAACAACACGATCTTCGCCAACAACGTAATGCTGGCAGGACACGTGACCGTGGGCGACCGCGCCTATCTCTCCGGGGCCGCCGCCGTCCACCAGTTCTGCCGCATCGGAACGCTCGCCATGGTCGGCGGCCAGTCGCACATCAACAAGGACGTGCCCCCCTACGTGACCGTCGACGGGCTGAGCAGCTACGTCGTCGGGCTCAACCAGATCGGGCTCCGCCGCGCAGGGGTCAGCTCCCAGGAGGTCCGGCGACTCAAAGAAGCGTACCGCGTCATCTACCGCGCCGGCCTGACGTGGAACGACATCCTCGCGCAACTGCATCGCGAGTTCAACGACGGGCTTTCGGCGCAGTTCTTCCAGTTTCTTTCGACGACGACCCGAGGCATCACTCCCGAACGCCGCCCCCCGCCCGGCGCAACGATCCGCCTGCGCCAGGAAGGCGCCCCCTCGGAAACGGTGCAGGTTCGGGCGGGCTGACCGGCGAATCGGGCCGCCGGCTCGCCTACTCGATCACGGGCAACTCGGCCAGGGCCGCGGTGATCCGCTCCTGCGGATACTCGAAGTCCTCGATCTGCCCGCTCAGATACCTGTCGTAGGCGCCCAGATCGCACAGCCCGTGCCCGCTGAAGTTAAACAGGATGCACTTCTCCTCGCCCGTCTCGCGGCAACGAATCGCCTCGACCACGGCGGCGTGGATGGCGTGCGAGGTTTCGGGCGCGGGGATCGTGCCCTCAGTCTTGGCGAACAGACGGGCCGCCTCGAAGCATTCGGTTTGATGCAGCGCGACGGGCTCCATAATGCCGAGTTTCACCAAGAGGCTCACCATGGGGGCCATGCCGTGGTAACGCAATCCTCCGGCGTGGATGCCCGGCGGGATGAAGCTGTGCCCCAGCGTGTGCATCTTCAATAGCGGCGTGAGCATCGAGGTGTCGCCGAAGTCGTAGCGATACTCGCCTCGGCTCATGGTCGGACAAGCGCGCGGCTCGACCGCCACGAAGCGGATGTCCTTCTTTCCCTCGATCTTCTCCTTGGCAAAGGGCAGGGCCAATCCCGCGTAGTTGCTCCCGCCGCCGACGCAGCCGATCACCACGTCGGGGCTGTCGCCCACCAGCTCGAATTGCTTCTGCGCCTCCAGGCCGATCACGGTCTGGTGCAGCAACACGTGGTTCAGCACGCTTCCCAGGGAATACTTCGTGCCTTCGTCCTTGGCGGCCACCTCGACGGCCTCGCTGATGGCGATCCCCAGGCTGCCCGGGCACGTAGGATCTTTGGCCAGAATGGCCCGGCCCGATTCGGTCTCTTCCGAGGGGCTCGGGCTGACGTTGGCCCCCCAGAGCTGCATCATCGACTTGCGGTAGGGCTTCTGTTCGTAGCTGACCTTGACCATGAACACCTTGCACTCGATGTCGAAAAACGAGCAGGCGAACGCCAGGGAGCTGCCCCACTGGCCCGCGCCCGTCTCGGTCGACAGGCGGTTGATCCCCTCCTTCTTGTTGTAATAGGCTTGGGCCACGGCCGTATTGGGCTTGTGGCTGCCGGGGGGGCTGTGGCTTTCGTCCTTGAAGTAGATGCGGGCGGGCGTCTTCAGCGCCTTCTCTAATCCGGTGGCCCGCACCAACGGCGAAGGCCGCCAAATCGACAGCACGTCGCGGACCTCTTGGGGGATCTCGATCCACCGCTCGGTGCTGACCTCCTGCTGGATGAGGGCCATGGGAAAAAGCGGCGCCAAATCGTCGGGGCCGATCGGCTGCCTCGTGCCGGGATGCATGACCGGGGGCAGGGGCTCGGGCAGGTCGGCCTGCAGGTTGTACCAGGCCGTCGGCATCTCGCTGGCACTAAGCAACACGCGCTTGGACGTCATCGATATCTCCTCTCACAACGGGAATCGCATGCGGCAGATCGGGTTATGGCAACGGCCGGGGCATGGCCCATCGGCTTTTCGGGCGGACCAAGCCCCTAGCCTAATCCAAGGCCGGGCCCTTGTCGACGGCTCGCGCCCGCCTTTTCCGCGGCCGGGGGCCATCAGATGCCCCCGCCGGCGCCCTCGTATCGACGGGGACGCATCGGCTGCTTGCGACGCCCCGCGCCCACGGTGTACGCTATAGTCCATAGGAACAATCGCGCCGGTCGCTTGGCTGCGTCGCCACGCCCGAAGCCCCGGAACGCACACCTCGGAGTCACGACATGCGGGTCATTCGGAGGCGGCTCGGCTGCCTCGTCGCCTGGGCCGTCCTCTCGCTGGTCTCGCCGGCCTCCGCCGTCGAGAGGACCTCGGCCTTTCGCGCCGCCCTCGACTCGATCAGCCACGACCAGCTTCAACAGCACGTCGATTTCCTCGCCGACGACGCCCTCGAAGGGCGCGAGGCGGGCACCGCCGGCGCGACGCAGGCGGCGGATTATCTCGCGGCACGCCTGGACGATCTGGGGCTCCGGGGCGCCGGCGGCGACGGGAGCTTCTTCCAGCCCTTCGAGCCCTCGTATCGCAACGTGCTCGCCGTGATCGAAGGATCGGATCCCGACCTGAAACGCCAGCACGTCGTCGTCGGGGCCCACTACGATCACATCGGCCTGGGCACCAGGCGGAACAGCCGTGGGCCGGTCGGCCAGATCCACAACGGGGCCGACGACAACGCCAGCGGCACCTCGGGGCTGTTAGAGCTGGCCGAGGCATTCACGATGCTGCCCACTCCCCCCAAACGGTCGATCCTGCTCGCGTTCTGGGACGCCGAAGAAAAAGGCATGTTGGGCTCGAAGCACTGGACCGCCCACCCGACCGTGCCCCTCGAGCAGGTCGTTGCGGCCCTCAACGTCGACATGATTGGCCGGCTCCGCGACGACCGGCTGTACGTCTACGGCTCGCGACTCGGCTACGGCTGGCGGCGCCTGGTCAGCGAGGAGAACGACGATTCGAGGCTGCTTGTGGAGTTTCCCCGGGAGTGCGACCCCAACTCCGATCACTGGCCCTTCGTCGACCGTGGCATCCCGGCCCTGATGCTGCACACGGGCGTGCACGACGAATACCACCGCCCCACCGACAAGGCCCACCTGATCCATGCCGAGGGCATGCGCCGCGTGACGCGGCTTTTGTTCGCCCTGGCGTACGATCTGGCCGACCGAAGCGAACTGCCGGCCTTCCGCGCGGCCGGTCGACACGAGAACGACGCGAAGCAGGGCGGGCTGCTCGCCCAGAACCCCCCACGCCCCGACCGGCTGGGCATTACCTGGGATCGGCACGGACCGTCCGGGCGCGGCGTGCGCATCAGTGGCGTCCGGGTGGGATCGGCCGCCGACCTGGCCGGCATCCGCCCGGGCGATCGGATCGTCGAGGTGGCGGGCCGACCGATCCGCGACGGCGACGGCCTGGTTTGGGCCGTGGCCTCCGCGCCGAACGCCGCCGGAATCGTCGTCGAGCGGACCGGGCGCGACGCCCCCCTGCATTTGACCGCCGAACTCGAGGGCACTCCCTTACGGCTCGGCATCACCTGGCACGTCGACGATGCCGAGCCGGGTACGGTCGTTCTCACCCACGTGGTGGCGGGGTCTCCCGCGGCGAGGGCAGGCCTACAGGCGGGCGACCGCGTCTACCAGATCGCCGGGCGCGATTTCGCCGACGAGACCGAGTTCGCCCGATGGGCCGCCCACCTTCCGGCCCCCCTTCAACTCGTGATCGAGCGCGACGGCCGGCTGCACTCCGTTGAGTTGCGCCCGCAATCTGAGACCGTCCGCCAAGCGGCCTGACGCGGCCCGTTTCGCTTGACTGCCCTGGCCCCCGACCCATACTGGAGAAGGGGTCTTGGTCGGCCCCCTTCGACCCGATTGCACCAGTCACGAAAGGCAGCAGATGACGCGGCTCGCTCTCACTTGCATCCTGGCCACCGCCACGTTGATCTCCCCGACCGCAGGCTCGGCGCCCGGGCCGGCCGAGGGGAAACGCTACTTGATTATCCACGCCGACGACGCCGGAATGTCGCACTCCGAGAACATGGGCACGATCGACGCCATGGAAAACGGCATCGTCTCGTCGACGAGCATCATGGTTCCCTGCCCCTGGTTCCCCGAGTTCGCCGCCTATGCCCGCGCGAATCCCGCGAAGGACTACGGCGTTCACCTGACGCTCAACTCCGAGTGGGAGCATTACCGCTGGGGCCCGGTCGCTTCGCGCGACAAGGTGCCCAGCCTGGTCGACGAGGACGGCTACCTCTGGGACAACGTGCGCCAGGTGGCCGAGCACGTCAAGGCCGACGAAGTGGAGGTCGAACTGCGGGCCCAGATCGATCGGGCCAGGCAGTTCGGCGTGCCGCTGAGCCATCTCGACACGCACATGGGGGCCGTCGTGAGCCGACCCGACCTGGTCGAGGTCTACGTGAAGCTGGGCATCGAGTACGACCTGCCCGTGCTGTTCCTTCGCGAGCTCCATCCTCGCGAGACCGAAGCCCACCCCGCCCTGGCCCGGCGGGCCGCCGAAATCGCCACGCTGCTCGAAAGCCGCGGCCTACCCGTGCTCGACGCCCTGCTGCAGTTCTACGGAGGCGACACGCACGCCCAGCGGGGCGAGACGTACCTTCGCGCGATTCGCGAGCTGCGGCCGGGCGTCACCCAGCTCATCGTCCACTGCGGTTACGACAACGAGGAGCTGCGAGCGATCACCTCGAGCGCCCCGCGCCGCGACGGCGACCGCCGCATCTTCACCGACCCCGAGGTCATCGCCGAGGTCAAGCGCCTGGGCGTCGAGGTCATCACCTGGAAGCAGTTCCGCGAGTTGAAGAAACGTGAATAGCACCACGAAGAGCACGAAGTAACCGCTTGAGGGCTCGGCGAAGCAGGGTTCGCGCGACATCGCGCCCCGAAGCCCTCGACAGGCGAGAGAAGTCCAAGTCGGCGATCCTACGATTCTTCTTCGTGCTCTTGGTGTCCTTGGTGGTCCGCTCCATTTCCCCTCGGCCGGTCGCGCCCGAGCAGGCCGGCCAGGGCCGATTCGATCATGTCGGGCCGGTCGAGCCCGTCGCGCCACGGCTTGGGGATGCCCGATTCTCCCCAGAAGGCCCCGGCGAACTGGCCGCAGACGGCGCCGGTCGTATCGGCGTCGTCGCCGAGGTTGACCACGCGGAGGATGGCCTCGCTGAAATCGTCGGCGTCGTGGAAGGCCCAGAGCGCCGCTTCGAGCGTGTGGACCACGTAGCCCGACCCCCGAATCGCGGGCGGCTTGCGGCGGCGGAAGCTGCCCCGGGCAACCTCGTCGACGGCCGGATGCAGCGGCGCTTGCTCGCAGAGCCGGGCCAGCGGCTCCCAGTGGGGCGAAAGCACTTCGTCGCGCGCCAGGCCGTGTATCAGCCCGCATAGCGCAACGGCCATGTACCGGCACGCCGAAAGGCACTGCCGACTGCCGTGGGTGGTCAGGCTCGACTCCTCGGCTTTCGTTGCCAGCTCGGCGACCCGGGCGGGAAACAGGTCGACGTAGCGGATGGGCACCGGGGCCAATCGCATGATCGAGCCGTTGCCGCTCGACATCTCGTCGCGGGGGCCCGACGCGCGGGCGTCGCCCGATGCCTCGAATCGGCGCAGCGCCGAGCTGGTCGTGATGCCGATGTCGAAGCAGCGGCCGTTGACCGAATAGACTCCCCGGTCGCGCCAGCGCAAGTAGCGTCGCATCTGGTCGCTGGGGTCCCAACCCGCCTCGGCGAGGCTGTCGGCCAGGGCCAGGGCCATGCTCGTATCGTCGGTCCACTGGCCCGGGGCGAGGCCGTGGGGTCCCCCGCCGCGAAAGCCGGTCACCGGCTCGAACGAGCCGGGCGAGGCAAACTCGACGGCCGCGCCCAAGGCGTCACCCACGGCCAGGCCGATCAGCGCGCCACGTCGTCGATCCTCAATGCCCATGGTATCTCGCTTTCGGAATGGAGATTCGTCGGCCGTCTCACGCGAACAACCCGAGTTAGACCGCAATCGACCGCGTTCGTCAACCGATCGAGCACCGCCGGTCCGGAACCGCTCGAGCCGCTGACAGGTGCTTGACGGTCGCCGGCGGCAAGACTACCCTGCGCGAAGCCCACCGCCACGTTCGCCAATGGGAGAAGCAGAATGAAACCCTCGAAAACCGCCTCGCGTCGCGCCTTCCTCCAACGCTCCACGACGGCCCTGACCGGAGCCCTGGTGACGGGCGGTCTGAGCCTTTCGCGCGCCGCCCATGCGTCGGGCAGCGACCAGATCAAGATCGCTCTCATCGGATGCGGCGGACGGGGCCGCGGCGCCGCGGCCAATTGCCTCAACGTGCCCAATTACCTCTCCGCAAGCATCAAACTCGTGGCCGTCGCCGATGCCTTCGAAGATCAGGCTAGAGGCGCGTTGCGGGCACTCAAGCAGAAGTACCCCGAGCAGGTCGACGTGTCCGACGACCGCGTCTTCGCCGGACTCGACGCCTACCAGGGTGCGATCGCTTCGGGCGCCGACGTGGTGCTGTTGACCAGCGCTCCCGGCTTTCGTCCCATGCAGTACAAGGCGGCGATCGAAGCCGGCAAGCACGTCTTCATGGAGAAGCCGGTCTGCGTCGACGCCGGAGGCTATCGCACCGTGATGGAGGCCAACAAGCTGGCCGACGACACCGGCCGGAAGGTCGTCGTCGGCCTCCAATCGCGCCACGATCCCCGACAGATCGAGACCATCGAGCGGGTCCACGCCGGTGCGCTCGGCAAGCTCACCCAGCTGCGCGCGTACCGCAACGGGGCCGGCGTCTGGATCCGTTCGCGCGAGGCCCTGGCCGAACGGCTCGGGCGCAAGCCCACCGAAATGGAGTTCCAGGTCAACAACTGGTACTACTTCGTCTGGCTTTCGGGCGACCAGATCGCCGAACAGCACGTCCATCACCTCGACCGCGTGCTCTGGGCCATCGGCGACGTGCATCCGACGGAAGCCAACGGCATGGGCGGCCGCCAGGTCCGCAACGACGCATGGGCCCAGGCCCAAGGCCACGGCCCCGGCTCGGTCGGCCAGATCTACGACCACCAGTACGTCGAGTTCACCTTCGCCGACGGGCTGAAGCTTTTCAGCCAGAACCGCCACATCCGCGGCTGCTGGAACAGCGCGTCGCAGTTCGTCGAAGGCACGGAGGGCTACTCCGACCTGGCGGGCAAGATCTTCGCGCGGCGCGACGCGGGCGACGAGGCGGTGACGTGGGAGTACGACGGCCCCAAGGTCAACGCGACCGACCAGGAGCACGTCGACCTGATCCGGGCCATCCACGACGATACTCCCCGCAACGAAGGATGGTACGGCGCCAACAGCAGCTTCACGGCCGTCTTGGGTTACATGGCCACCTACTCGGGGCAGATCGTCCGGTGGGACGAGGCCGTCACCAAGGGCCCCAACCTCATGCCCGAGAAGTTGTCGTGGGACGCCGATCCGCCGGTCCTGCCCGACGAAAACGGGAGCTATGAGCACGCCGTGCCGATGCCGGGGGTCTACAAGCCTTACTGACCCGAACGGCGCGGCCTTGCAGCGTGAAACTCCTTTTGGCGCGGCGTATTGGGTTACCGCCGTTCCGCGAAACGCGGCAGTGCTCCGCCATCCTTCGCGGGGCTATGTCAGGAGGTCCGAGATCACTCGTCGACCGGGCTTACGATCAGGAAGTTCGCCCCGTTGCCGGCGAATCCGGCGGTCAGTTCCATCGAGCCGTCGGCCGCCGCCGTCACCACGGTGCGACGGGTGACGCGCAGTTCCGCCCGATCCCCGACGCGACGAAACTGCTCTTCGCTGAACGTCGCCTGGCGCTGCGTGCGCGGTCCGCGGCGCAGTTCGCGGGCCAGTTCGTAGTAGCTGTTGTGCGCGCGGTCGAAGCGGTGCTCCTCGACCGCCGCGCGCGGCCACGACAGCCCCCGCAACTCGAGCGTGGCTTCGAATACGATGCCCGACCGCGACTGCGTATCGTGGACGTGGTGCGAGTACAGCAGGATGCTCGCGTTCCGGCCGGTCGTGGCGGCGAAGCCGCCGACGGCATGGCCGCCGACTTGCCCGGGCGCCAGGATGCGGTAATCGCCCTGCATCGTCGACAGCAGGTTGACGAAATGGAAAATGGGGCACGGAATCACCCTGCTGCCGTCGGGCAAGTGGATTCGCCGCACCACGTCGTTGAGCGTATCGAAGTTGTTTTGGACCTGCGGCCAGCCCATGAGCATCAACTCCCCTCCGTAGGCATGGCGAGGGTCTTCGGCGCCGCGCCGCAGCAGCCGGGCCTGAACGTGGGCCGCCCAGGTGGGAAAGTAACCGTTGCCGAGGTAGATCTCGGCCGCCCCCGGATCGACGAATGGTCGCCAGGCGGGCACGGTCTCGTGACTGACGACCGGCATTCGTTCGAAGAAGATCGGGTCGATTTCGAGGGCGATTTCCTTGGCGCGGATCAGTTTGCGGGCGGCCATCTCCGCGTGGTTGTAGGTGTGGATCGAAAGGAAATCGAAACAAGCGCCGCGTCCGTCGTGGGCCCGGCAGAGCGATTCGACGCGGGCCGACCGCTTGCCGTCCAGCCGCGGGTCGGCGAAGGCGGCGTTTTTCTCCAAGGCCCCCTCGCGCGTGGCGCGGGGCGACACGTGGGCGAGGAAGTCGTGCAGGCGCAGGTGCTCTCCCCCGATGGCGCCCAGTTCGAGCCCGCCCACGCGAACCCGGCGCGCGTCGTAGCCGTGGTCCTCGAAGGCACGGAGGATGGCGTCCGAGGTGTAGTCGTAGAACCGCTGCAACTCGAGCCAATCGCGGCCGCGCCAGTAGTGGCTCATCAAATCGGGTTCGTTGAACACCACCCAGGGCCAGTCGACGGTGGGCTCGCCGTAACGTTCGATGAGGTGGCCGGTGATGGCGCGCGTCACCTCGTGAAGCTGGACGAGGCTCTTGGCCGTGGTGCCGAAACTGCCGTCGATCGACAGGTCGCCCGGGGCGTCGGCAAAGCGCGGAATGGGCGTGAGCCCGTACCGGCGATGGAGCAGGTCCCACTCGTGGTGGAGCCGGCCCCAGTAGTAGCAGGGCGTCCCCGGCGGGTCGAACTTCCGCAGGTAGGTGCCCCCCGGCGGAAACAGCCCCGGCGCGTCGGGGTTCTCCTCCGCCGGCAGCGGTCTTTCGTACTCGATGCGCCAAGGCTGGGGCGGCGCGTCGAACGCCGTGACGCGCACCGTGCCGGCCGCGTCATCCGCGGCGATCACCCGGGCGCGAGCGCTCTCGAACCCGTCGGCGATCAGAACCTCGTCGCCCGCGTGGTAGTCGCCGCTCAGGGCGCGCCCGGGTTCGATGCCGTACTGCTCGCAGCCGAAGAAATCCTCGACGCTCAGCAGCACGTCGTTCTCGCGGCGGGTCACGGCCGTGATGCGGCGCGTCTGCTTCTCGCGCACGATGTTCGGATAGGCTTTGAAGAAGTTCGGCTGGTACTCGAAACCCGTCAGGTAGGCGTCGCGCAGCAGCCTCCACGCCCGCGGATAGGCCGCGCGCGCCTCGGCCATCATCGCGTAGTGCTCGACGCGCCCGGCTCCCTGCGTGCTGGTGGCAAAGCTGGGCTTGGCGAAGCCGTTGAAGAATGCCCCCGTCCAACGCACGTCGGCCGGACGCTCGAAGTCCAGCGCGTACCGCAAGCGGTGGGTGCCGGGTGCCGCCTCGGTCGTGAAGCGCCAGGTGCCCTGCGCCGGCGGAAGCGTGCCGCCCCGCTCGGAATGCGCCTCGACCTGCATCGTGTAGGTCGATTCCGGCTTGAGGGGCGCATCCCGTTCGACGTAGACGAACATCGCGCCACGCTGGTCGTGCGGCACCTGATCGCTGATCCGTCCCGTGCAGCCGTCGGCAAAACGCTCGCCGGGTTCGAGCAGCTTGATCGTCTCCCCGCGCTCGGGCGAGAGCCGAATGGCGAGCGACTCGGGCAGAATCCGATCGTCCGACGCGGTCGGCTCGATCATCACATAGAAGCTGGTGCAGAGCGGCACGTGCTCGGCATCGGGCGCCGGCCGGGGGTTGACCACGGGGGTGAGTTCCGCATGGCGGGGCGAGCCGGCCATGCGCAGCATCGGCGGCTCGTCGGGCGCCGCGCCCGAAACGCCGGACGCACGACCGGCGACCGCCGGCAAAACGAACGCCACAAATAACCAGCCGCCGAAGGGTCGGAGCATCCAGCGGTCTCCTGGTCGAGGCGCCCCCGAGTTTTCGGCGGCCCGGTTCGCTGTCCGCCGCTTCGACGGCCGCGTTCAAACCTCTTCGGGCACGATGTAGGGCGCGCGATACTCCTCGCGGCGCAGGAAGCGGTCGGCCTCGGGATCGTCGACGAAGCGTTCCGTCTTCGGATCGAAATGAACGCTGCGCCCGAGCTTGCACGAAATCTTGGCCAGGTGGCAGACCGTCGTCGAAAGGTGGCCCTCCTCGACGTCGGCGTTGAGGTCCTCGTGCTTCCGGCTGCGAATCGCGTCGAGCCAGTTCTTGAAGTGCGGGGCGCTCTCGGTGCGCCAGTCGGTCAACTGGCTCGAGGAACGGGCGTCGCGCACCTGGCCGGCGGTCTTGAACGGGCCCGGCTCGTTTTTCGGACCCAGGAACGAGTAGTAACTCGAGTAGTCGGGGAAGATCATGTAGCCCTTCGTGCCGAAGAAGATCTCGCCGACGCACTGGTTTTCGGCCACGAACGGATACTTGTCGCGCATCTCGGCCTCGGAGTTCGTGTACCAGTGGCGGAACTCGAACGTCACGAGCACCTTGCGATCGGCCCATTGGCACAGAAACGCCTGGGTGTTCGGCGTGTCGGCGTCGTCGTCGTCGCCCGGCGGGAACCGGTCGCCCAACGACATCACGGTGATCGGATGATCGTCGAGGCCCAGGCCCCAGCGGATCTTGTCGATGTCGTGGACGGTCTGGTTGGCGACGTCGCCGCTGGCGAAGTTCGAGTTCCAGTACCAGCGGCGATGCTGGAAGTTGCTGTACTCGACCATCTTCGCCGGACCCACCCAGGCGTCCCAGTCGAGCCCCGCAGGCACCGGCCGCGGACTGTGCTTGCCGAGGTGGCCGCGCATCTTGTAGGTCATGCCGCGGGCCATATAGAGGTCGCCGATCAACCCGTCCTTGAGCTGCTGCATGCCCTCGCGCACGTTCGGGCTGGAGCGGTTCTGGGTGCCGATCTGGACCATGCACCCGTATTTGCGAGCGGCCTTGACCATCTGTCGCCCCTCCCAGATGCACCAGGTCGGCGGCTTCTCGACGTACACGTCCTTGCCGGCCTGGCAGGCCCAGATCGTTTGCAGGGCGTGCCAGTGGTCTTGCGTCGAGAAGCTCACGGCGTCGACGTCGCGATCGTCGAAGAGCATGCGCTGGTCGTGGTACGTCTTGAGCTTCAAGCCCTCGAGGTCGGGATAGGCTTTCACCGCGTTCTCGAGCTTGCTTTGATCGCAATCGCAGATCGCGGCGATCTCGACGTTTTCGGCCTCGGCGAGGACCGTCAGGCTGCCGATGTGCGACCGCATGCGCCCGCCGAGGCCGACCATGCCCACGCGGATTCGCTCGTTGGCTCCCCGAACGTTCAGGGCGAAGGCCGGCACCGCGAAGGCGCCGATTCCCGCCGTTGCCGACGATTTCAGAAAACTGCGTCGTGTGGCCATCATGGAACTCGTGCGTGATGGGCGCGCGTCCGTCCCGCCGGGACGGGCGCGGTGATTTACGGGGTCCACCGGTCGCGTCGCGGCCGCCGCGACCCCACGGCGGCAGCCCGACAACGCTGAGTCTTGTTGCTCGCCCCGGTCGTGTCAAGCGCCCCATGAACCGTCGGAATCGCGCGGACGACGAAGCGGCCGCGCTCCGGATGGTCGAGGCGGCCGGCCCGGGCGATCGAATCGTGCCGAGGTCAAGGAGTCATGCAGTCTTCGTTCGCGGAGGGCGATTCTTCCTTCGCCAGGCGGCTGATCTGCTTGAACTCGGGGGTCCCGGCCACCCGGCACCACTCGAACAAGGCCGACTCGGTGGTCGTCAGCGTGGCCCCGGCCGATTCCATGCGCCGCAGCGCGGTTTCGTGGTCGACGGCGAATCGCGAGCCCACGGCGTCGACCGCCACGTAAACCCGCCACGCGCAGGCGACCAGATCGAGCACGGTCTGCTGCACGCACACGTGGGTCTCCATGCCGCAGACGAGCAGACGGTGGATGCCCCGGCTCTCCAGGTCGTCGAAGACCTGCGGGCAGCCGCCGCAACTGAAGGTGAGCTTCGAGGGAATGGCGCCCAGCCGTTGGGCCAGCTCGGGCAGCGTCGGGCCAAGCCCTTTCGGGTACTGCTCGGTGGCCACGACCGGCAGCCCCAGGATGTTCGCGCCGTCGACGAGCCGCCGCACGTTCCAGACGACCCGCTCGTGCGCGCGCACGGCCGGCGCCAGCTTCTCCTGGACGTCGACCACCAGAAGGGCGCTGTCGCCCGGCGACATGAGTTCCGGACTGCGGGGAAGCGGTTCGATTTCGTTCATACCCGGCAGCCTACCCGAAACATGGCGACGGGGCCAGTGTGGTAGTGTCGGTCACCACGCGCACCCTGGATTCCGGGAGGTTCTCGGTTTGATGCTGCCCTCTGGCTGCTGCGCCACGAAGACGCGGGCCGCTCTCCAGAATAGACCGGAGGTGCCCGGCACACAAAAGATCGATGGCGTGTACGTCACAGCTCGTCTTGATGGCTTGGATCGAAGAAGGGCATTGACTTGCCCGTGGCTGCGGCGATTTTCTCAAGCGTTGTGGACGATGGGCTATGAACGCCGTTTTCGAGACGACTGATATGGCTTTGGGGGAGCCCGGTTGCAGCCTCCAGTTCGCTCTGCGTCAGCCGAGCATCCTCTCGCGCCTGTTTAATGCGACCACTTATCCATTCCAGCCATCCTCCCATGTTGACCGGCGTGTCCTTCGTCTCAAATGCAACGACGCATGCCGGCTTCTGCTCTAAAATCTCTTGATAAGCCCTTGCCGCACACTGTAGTTCTTCTTCGCTTTCCGCTGCAAAGAGGATCTTGCTCAGTTCGAAAAGGTCATCTTTGTCTTCTTTGGGCAGGCCGCGAATCCGCTCAACCAATACGGCAATCGCCATCGTCAGAGCGGCCTCCGCCGTATCCACCCTGTCTTGGTCACGGTCTTTCGCAACTTTCATGGCTTCCCCTTGTGATCTTGTACCGTACCCACAATCAACACCACGGTTCTAGGTGTCCAAACTTCCATAATCGCCATTCAGGTACTTCCGCCACCTACGACGCATTAGAATCCTCGTTCCGTCAGGTGTCTGGCCGTCGTTTTCCTTTTTCAAGCCACCAAGAATCACAAGCGACTGCTTGAGTTTGTCCATACCGAAGTAAACTCGGACGTTCTTCTTGCCGAGTATCCCGCCTTTGTCTCGCAGTTCGTAGTAGTTCTCGATTTGGGCTACCGAGGCCGTGCGGCTGTGTGTCGGGTCGTCTTCGCGCGCAAGCTCCT
>Ga0334894_1001185_pt1 | contig 23453 bp, 11 predicted proteins | sample GraSluR3_MG_6_FD_207225 | JGI IMG/M metagenome (GOLD analysis project Ga0334894, IMG submission 207225) | Sludge microbial communities from methane-producing bioreactor in Wageningen University, Netherlands - Granular Sludge_12_05 R3 | ecosystem: Engineered > Bioreactor > Anaerobic >... | reverse complement strand
CCGGCACTTTTTACAGCCTGGGCGCCGTGCCGGAGACAATCCCCTCATACAACCTGATAGCCGGCAACAACATGATCATGCTCCCGCTGAATCAAGGTGAGCTTAACATGGCCAGCTTAGTAGGCACTAGCATTGGCGCATCGGCTGTACTCTTTTTCAACGCTGGCACTCAGGAATGGGAAAGCGCAAACTCAACCCCATTCGGCTGGACAGGGGATTTTGATACAGCTATCGGAGATCCCTTGTGGATTAGCACAGATGCTGCCGGGACCTGGCCTGCCCCTGCCACGCGCGCAATCCAGGGCATCAACAGCAGGAATTAAATGGAGTCTAAAATGAAGAAAATATTACTATTAACTATCTTACTTAGCCTTGCATTGACTGCTTTTGCTTTCAATCCAAGAGATTTCTGGACAGAGATCGTGATAACTGATGGCAATATATTGGAGTATGTATATACGGAAACTGATGCCATGCATGACGAGGATTTTGCCATCCAAGTCACCGATGTTGTCACAGGGGATATGGTCTCAACTGAAACAAATACTGCAAACATAACCCGAGTAACCTTCTTTGCTAATAGAGCTTGGGTCGTCTTTAACACTCAGACATACTCGACTTCTGGCAACGTCCCGGAAGGAAGAGTCTTCGAGATAGTTCTCACTTATCTTGGAAATGAAGATGAAGACACCAACTCAGCTACGTTGTCCGTAACCGCACCAGCGGGAACGGGCCCTGTGCTCTTTTATGACGACACTGCCTGGAATCTCCCCCTCAGCATGTTTGAGGGTGGGACCCCTGTTCCGGATCCCGAGATTCCTTTGATCACCTTCCCCAGTCAGGGTCAGGTCTTTGAATGGAGTGAGGAACAGACTCTCACGATCGAATGGGCGCCCGGAGACGGATTTGCTCCCCAGGGTTATGAATACAAGTGGCAGGACGCCGCGGATTGGACAGATATCGGCACTGCTTTGGCGTATGAGACACCGCTTTTGGGAGATGGAGAATACAGCTTCCAGGTTCGGGGCTACATCAATGAAGCTCCGAGCAGAAGCTATGTCCCCGTTCAAGCCAGAACCGCCATGCGCAGTGTTCAGACCGATTCTCGCGGAGCCGGCGAAGCCGCAACTGTGAACTTTGAAGTGATCATTGACAGCACACCTGTGGTGGACTATTTTGTTGATTTTGAAGGAGACGGCGAGATCAAGGGGAGTTATGGCTCCGGAGAGGTTGTTTTAAGTGGCATAGAATGGAATATGACTGAGGCTTTGATCGGCAACTTGGATGCTGATTGGAAGAATGGTGAACGATCTGCCAGAATGCGCGGCTATGGCGCTTCATCCATGACTATGCTGGAAGATAAAACCGGTGGATTGGGTCTCTTAAGCTTCCAATATCGCCGTTATGGCAGCGATTCGCAAGTCCCCTGGAAAGTCGAATATAGCTCAGATCAAGGTAACTCTTGGACCCAGGCAGGCAGCGAATTCACTGCGCCTGCTTCCGATGATGTGCAGACCTTTGTGGCAAGCGTGTTTGTGCAGGATCCTGTCAGAATCCGCATTGTTCAAGCAACCGGTACCGGTTCTAGTAACCGCCGCCTCAATATCGATGACATATTGTTGGAAGATTGGGATGGCACCGGATTGATTCCGGCTGCAGTTCCTGTCTTTGATCCTCCTGCCGGAGCCTATCTCAGCGCTATCGAAGTAGCACTCACCAGTGAGACAGACGGCGCATCCATCCGCTATACTTTGGATGGCACTGATCCGTCTGAAACAGAGGGAATCCTCTATGATGCTCCGATTGAGATCGAAGAAGACAGCACCATCAAAGCTATCGCCTACGCGCCAGGTTATCTGCCCAGCGCAGTGATGAGCGCCAGCTACACTTTTGCTACAAACGTGGCAAATATCGCTGCTCTGCGTGAAGGTGCAACTGATGGTTCCATTTATATGCTCAGCGGTGAGGCGATCCTCACTTTCCAACAAAGCTCTCGCAATCAAAAGTATATTCAAGACGATACTGCTGCCATTTTGATAGACGATAATGCCGGCAATATCACTACAGAGTATGAGCTCTATGATGGCATCACCGGCATCGCCGGAACCCTGACTGTCTATAATGGATTTATGCAGTTTGTCCCGGTGGCAGATCCCGGAGCAGCGACATCTTCAGCCAACGTCGTAGTTCCTGAAATCCGCACTTTGGATAGCCTCGTGCCGGCAGATCAGGCAAAACTGATCAAGGTGATGGGGCTTAGTTTTGTGGATCCGCCCGCTGTCTTCGCCAATAACGCAGCCAACCTCACCGTCACAGACGGCGTGAATGATCTGACCTTGCGTACATTCCCGAATGCAGACTATGCTGGTGAAGACGTCCCCATGGACAGCTTTGACCTAATCTGCCTGGTGGGACAGTTTAACGCCGACATGCAAGTCGGCCCGCGCTATTGGGCAGACTTCATCATCACCACCGGTGATGCTGATATCCCCGAAAACGTGGAAACTCCGATTGGAGACGGCAGTGACACGGTCACCATCATCGGTGGCGGAGCCAATATCATCACCGGAGATATCCCTGATTATCCGAATAACAATATGACTCTTTTGGGTGAATATATCTTCGAGTTGGTGGGAGCAGGACCCTGGACAGTGGTCTTTAATACCGACGCTCCTTGGGGTGCCTATTATGCCAATGGTCAGTGGAATCAAGTGCAAAATGAAGGCGGAACCATCACCTTCATCATCGAAGCATCCAAGAACCTGACAGTTCCCATTATCCTCTCGGATGAAGATCCCACTCTCCCCGTCGAGCTGAGCTCGTTTTATGCCGAGCTCCAAGCACAGAGATTTGTCAAGCTCACTTGGGTCAGTGAATCCGAGACCAATATGCTCGGATATCGCGTGTATCGCAATGAGACCGACAATCCCGAGACAGCGCTGCTCTTGACTCCTGTCATGATCCAAGCTACCAATACTTCCACCAGCCAAGAATACGCCTTGGAAGACCGTGAAGTATTCCCCAATAGCACCTACTACTATTGGTTGGAAGCTGCCGATTATGGACACAGCACCTTCTTCGGTCCGCAAATGATTGAAGTGACCGGTGAGATCGTTCCTGATCTACCGATGCAATCCATCATGAGCAATGCCTATCCGAATCCGTTTAAGGCAAGCAGCAGCACAAATATCGATGTATCCATCAAGGCCGGAGAAAACGGCACTGTGACCATCTACAACATCGTGGGTCAAGCAGTGAAGACTTTCAAGGTCTCCGAAGGAAGCCACAATCTCCAATGGAACGGACGCGACAATAGAGGAAACGTCTGCGCAAGCGGTATTTACTTCTACAAGCTCAGCACTCCTTCCATGAACCAAACCAGGAAAATGGTAATCGTAAAATAAGCTTTTAGGGCTTAGGAAATACAGCCGCAGGGGAGAGATCTTCTGCGGCTTTTTCTTTGAAGCAGCTTGTGCTACGAGCTTCAGAATCCTGAGTCATCCCATGAGCTGCTGCATCTCTGCATTAGCAAGAGAGAGAGTCGTATCTGAAAAAGCAATCCTAAGTCTTAACAGCAATGCGGCAAGGCAGATGCCTATGATAGCTGATGTCTATGTGTCTTAATCGCGCTTGGGGATTTTGTGGATAAAAAAAGGCGGACATGATAGTCCGCCAAAAGGGAATCTTCCCAAAGATATCGGTGAGGGGGCTTAGATGTTTTTCCCGCTCATGATATCAGTTTCATTGCATTTGCAGATTTGGACAAAGAGTTTGTCAGGGCGCCAGGTGCCATCGGTCTTACGGTTTTGAATGATCTTCACACGTTTGACTTCTGTATTGCACACAGGGCACATGACCTTTCCACCTTTGTTCATATCGTGAGCCAGTTTAGCGGCAAAGCTTTTTACTTTTCCCATGTTTATATCCTCTTTTTCTTATGCTCTTTCGATGTACTCGCGGCTGCGGGTATCGATCTTGATCTTTTCTCCGGCTTCCACAAAGAAGGGAACCATGAGGCGCAGACCGGTCTCAGTAAAGGCGACCTTGCCGCTGCCGGAGGCAGTATTTCCTTTGACATTTGGTTCGCATTCAGCTATAGTCATGACCACGGTGGTGGGCAATTCTACGCCCAAGATCTCCCCCGTGGGAGTGGTGGCGATGGTGACTTCCATGTTTTCCATCATGAGCTGCTCGGCATCTCCGATGGAGGCTTGCTCTACGTGCATCTGCTCGTAGGTCTCAGTATCCATTAGGACAAAGAACTCTCCATCACGATAGAGAAACTCCTTTTTGGTGCGCTCGACACGGACTTCATCGAAGCTGTCGCTTTCGCGGAAGGTGTTTTCGATGAGCTTTCCGGTGCGCAGGCTCTTGAGCTTGGAGCGCATGAAGGCGGGGCCTTTACCGGGCTTGACGTGGAGAAATTCCACAACTTCCCAAAGGTCGCCCTTGAAGTCAATTACCATTCCATTTCGTATATCAGACATTGAAGCCATATTTAAGTCCTTAGATTTAATCTGAGATGCCATCATTTTGTGTAGGCATATTTTGGCAAGAACTTTCTGAAAAATAAGGCGAATCTTGGCGCTGCAATCATCCCGATATAATGGACTCAGCAGGATGAAAACTATAGATCCCACTCATATCTTAGGCGAAGAGCTATCTTGTAGTTGAAGCCCGGCTGCGGGATGTGGGCGTAGATCTCATATCTCTTGTCTTGGAGGTTGTTTAGCTGTAGCGTCAGGGTGGCACTTAGGTCCCCGAAAGACCTGTGGGCATAGCCGCTGAGATTGATTGAATCGATCTCGGGCATGCTTCCGGCAAGGTTGTCGACCGTGCTATATTGCTCTGAGATCCTGCTATAGCTCAGGCGAGCGCCAAAGCTCTGCGGTTCATATGCCAGCGATATGCTGCCGCGATATTTGGGACTGTAGGGCAGGTATTTACCGTAGCTAGCGCTGGGGCTGCCATCTTCTCTTAGGGAGCGATCTTTGGCGTCGCTGTGAAGAAGATCTGTATTGAAGCTGAGTGCCTCAAGGGGGAAGTATCGCGCGGCAAATTCCCAATTGGTCAGTTCCGCTTCTCCCACATTAAAAGGACGCCAGGTGGAGCCATTGAGGAAATATTGGCGCCATTGGATGAGGTTATCCACCCTGCTGTGGTATCGTGTGGCTTCCAGTAGCCAAGCATGCCAGTATCGTCTTTTTGCTTCTCATTCTCGGTTCACGGGATCATAATCAGGATTTCGGTCAAGGAAATTCGCTATCTTTCCCTCAAAGCCCAATCCCTCATATACTTGAGGTCACCGGAAAGTGCTTGATAGCAAATAAAGCAATTGACAAAAAATGGTGGGAACTGAGGGTGGCATCTCAATGAAGGCACTGCTTTGGCATTGATCTGAGGAAATTCCAGAACTTTAACACAAGGAAATATCTGAATGCGCACATTCGACACTATTCTTCCATACCTGAAGAAGAGTTATAAGCAAATCCTGGGCGGCATCGTGATGCTGATCTTGGTGGACGTGGTACAGCTCATCACTCCCAAGGTGATGGAGTATGCCATCGATAGCATACAGCGTCGAGAGATCGACTCCGCCGGTCTCTTCTGGGTCGCTGCACTGATCATCGCGCTTGCTTTGGCGGTGATGGTCCTACGATACTTTTGGCGAATGCTGATCATCGGAAACTCCCATCGCATCGAACAAAGCTTACGGCAGGATTTCTATAGCCATCTTTTGCGGCTCTCGCAAAACTACTTTAACAAGAGCAAGACCGGCGATCTCATGGCATACGCCACCAACGATCTGCAATCCGTGCGAATGCTCTTTGGGATAGGACTGATCGCAGCGATGGACATCATCCTGATGACCGTGGCGAGCTTTTCCTTTATGGTCTCGATCGATCTGAGGCTGACTCTTTTGGCGATCATCCCGATGCCTTTCCTTTCATTTACGATCGGCTATTTTGGCAAGCGGATGCACAAGAAGTTTGCCCAGGTGCAAGCCAGTTTTGCAGCGATGAGCGGAAAGATCCAAGAGAGCATTTCCGGCATCCGCATCGTCAAGGCTTTCAGCCAAGAAAAAAGTGAGCTGAAGAAGATCGATGAAGTCTCCGAGGTCTTTGTGAAGCAGAACATCTCCATGGCAAAGATAGCCGGCTTTTTCCATCCTTTCCAGAGCTTTGTGATCGCCTGTTCGATGATCATCACGCTATACTTTGGCGGCAGAGCTGCGATTCGCGGAGACATCACAATCGGCGGATTCATCGCGTTCTTCCAATATCTTGGCATGCTGATCTGGCCGATGATAGCCATTGGTTGGATCGTGGACATGTATCAGCGTGGCACGGCATCACTTAAGCGACTAAACCACATCTTTGCGGAAGTCCCTGAGATCGATGATAGCGAAGCCGATATGTCCATCAAGGGCATTGATGGCAAGATCGAGATCAAGAACCTCAGCTACCGCTATGGCGAGGAACTTCCTCATGTCTTCAAGGACATCAGTGCCTGCATTGATGCCGGCAAGACCCTAGCGATCGTGGGCCCCACAGGATGTGGCAAGACCAGCTTGATCGAGCTGATCGTACGCATCTACAATCCGCCCAAGAATACGATATTTATCGACGATAGAGATGTCTATCGCATTCCGCTAATGGTGCTCAGGAAAGACATCGTGCTCGTCCCACAGGACATCTTCCTCTTTAGCGACACGATTGCAAACAACATCCGTCTGGGCAATCCCAATGCCTCCGATGAAGCGGTCTATGAAGCTGCCCGCATCGCCAGCGTCTATGAAGAGATCAACGACTTTGACCACAAGTTTGAGACCATGGTCGGCGAGCGTGGCATCACCCTTTCCGGCGGACAGAAGCAGCGTGTGGCGATTTCTCGCGCGCTTCTGACGGATCCGCAGGTCTTGATCCTCGACGACGCCCTATCCGCGGTGGATACCAAAACTGAGCGTCAGATCCTCGAGCGCTTGATCGAAGATCGCAAAGGCAAGACCACCATCATCATTGCGCACCGTATATCTTCCATCCAACACGCAGACAAGATCATCGTGCTGGATGAAGCCGTGATCAAAGAACGCGGCACTCATGACTCACTCTTGCGCAGTCGCGGCATCTATTATGACCTCTATGAAAAGCAGAGAATTCGTGCCCGGCTGGAAAACGAGGAGGATGAATCATGATGCACGGTGGACACGGTTTTGCAAATGACGATCTGAAATATAGGATCTACGATCACCGCCTCTTTACACGGATGGCTCACTATCTGAAGCCATACCTGATCTGGGTGATCATCTCGTTTCTTGTCTTGATGTTGGTAACCGGATCGGAATTGATCCTGCCGCTTATCGAGCGCTCTGCCATTGACGATCATATCGTCTCGGACAAGTCCATTGCTATCTTCCAAGATGAGGCGCGATATCAGGACTTCATGCAGCGCTATGGCTTTCTGAATCTTACCGAATACACGCATGAAGGGATCCACTTTGTGGTGATCTCTTCCGCGGAAAGAAACAGGATGGACCGCCCTGAGCTTAATAGCCTGGAGGAGGAAGGTATCATCAGCGGCAAGACGGTATATCTGGTGGACGACAAGCCCAAAAACCTTGAGATCCTCAATAGATACCTGAGCCTTGAGTCCAACCCTGAGCGTGCCATTAGAGAGCTGGATGGATATTTTTACATCGGGGAAGGTAAGATAGCAATCGCGCAAGATCGTCTGCAGGAGCTTCCTAAGAATGACCGCCTCGAAGTGCGCAGTGATTCCTCAAAAGCGCTGTTGCGCCTGGCCATGATATATTTGATCATCATCATCATCAGATTCGCCGCGGGCTACACACAGGCGGTGCTCACCACCACCTTCTCCCAAAAAGCGATGAATGACCTGAGGCATGATGTCTTTGCGCATCTACAAAAGATGCCGACCAAATACTTTGATACTAACCCGGTGGGAAGACTGGTGACGCGCGTGACAAACGACATCCGCGCCATCGATGAAATGCTCGCTTCGGGAGTGATCACCATCGTGCAGGACGTGATCTTGGTCTTTGCGATCATCATCCTGATGACGATCCTCAATTGGCAACTTGCTCTAGTAAGCATGGCGATTCTGCCGCTCTTGATCTGGGTCATTGCCGTGTTCCGCAGCAAGACCAGGGTGATCTACCGCGAAGTGCGTAAGTATCTGGCGCAGCTCAATGCCACCTTGGCTGAGCACATCGCCGGACAGAAGATCATTCAGCTCTTCAATCAATATAGCCACAAGCGGGATGAATTTTCGAACATAAACCACACCTATTTCCAGACCTCGATGAAGCAGCTCAAGCTCTTTGCCTTCTTCAGGCCGATCATCCACGTGTCGTCACAGATCGCCGTGGCACTGATCATCTGGTATGGTGGCGGACAGATCCTGCGCAATGCCATCACCATCGGTCTTTTGATGGCATTCACCCAATACGTTCGCAAGCTCTTTCAACCCATCAACGACTTCTCGGAGAAGTTCAATGTGCTTCAGGGCGCATTAGCAGGCGCAGAGCGCATCTTTGATTTGATGGACTTGAAGCCGGATGACTATCGAGATGAACTGGCGACCGGCGTCAAGCTCGAAGGTGAGATAGAATTTGAAAACGTCTGGCTGGCATACAACGAAAACGAATGGGTGCTCAAAGACGTGAGCTTCAAGATCCGTCCCGGAGAGAAGATAGCCCTAGTGGGACACACCGGCAGCGGCAAGACCTCCATTGTAAACCTGATCCTTGGCATGTACCCCTTCCAAAAGGGGCGCATCCTCGTAGATGGCAAAGCTCTGGACAAATACGCGCTCTCTGATATCCGCTCGAATGTGGGCATTGTGCAACAGGATGTCTTTATCTTTAGTGGAAACATCAAAGAAAACATCGCTTTGAACAATGACAAACTCACCGATGAAGAGATCAAGCGCGTCGCCACCTATGTCAATGCCGATAAATTTATCCAACAACTGCCTCACAAATATGATGAGCCCGTGATGGAACGTGGTGCCACGCTTTCGACCGGGCAGCGGCAATTGATCGCCTTTGCGCGCGTCTTGGCATACAATCCCTCGATCTTCATCCTCGATGAAGCCACCAGCAATATCGATACTGAGACCGAGATCCTGATCCAGGATGCTCTTGAAAAGATCATCAAAGAGCGCACCTCGATCATCATCGCACACAGATTGTCCACCATTCAACATGTGGATCGCATCCTCGTGCTGCACAAAGGCAAGGTGGTCGAAGAAGGCTCACACTTTGAGCTTCTGGACAAGAAAGGCTTGTATTACGATCTCTATAGATTGCAATACACCTAAATGATCATAGATAGTTCACGGGGGATCGGCTTGTCGCTCCCCCTTTTCTTTGCCTGCCTACGACCCCCTGGCAGAACTAAGCTCATCCCCAAGCTACAGCTTCCATAAGGGATCTCTTTGATAAAGCAGACTGAAGCAAAAAAGAGATTGACAAAATCCCAAGCATCCCACATTTTGATGACATGGATAATATCCCTGATCTTAATAGGAGGATCAATGAAAAAACAATGGCTTGTAATTTTAGCCCTTATGCTCATCACCAGCGTGTTTGCAACCCGCTATGAAGTGGTGGCATATTATGAAGACTTTGAATCCGGCGCAGATGGCTGGGTTCATTATGATGGCGCTGAGAGCCCCAATGAATGGAGCATCTACTCCTATGGTGGCACTCAAGGTGACGTCTGGTGGATGGGAGACACTGATCTGGCATCCGGAACCAATATCGGTGGTTACTACAATCACCAATACCTGGTGCTGGATACCCCGGAACAAGCTATCACCGCCGGCAATTCAACTCTTACTTTCAAAATGAGACTCGGCTTGGAAGATCCTGCCGGTGCAGAAGATCCTTATGATGGATGGGATTCTGCAAACGTGCGTATCTCAATCGATGGCGGACAGACTTGGAACGTGATCGCAGGAACTCCTGCATATGACTTCAATTCTTCCTATGCTTTCGGTTTTGAGCATGGTGAAGGTCCCGGCATCGCAGCCTGGGGTGGCATGCTGACAGATTGGACCACAGCTACTTTTGATCTTTCCCAATACATTGGCGAAGACGCTATGATCCGTTTTGCCTTTGCTTCCGACCCTGCCTATGCCACTGCTGAACAGCCCAATATGTTTGGTTTCATGGTGGACGACATCTCCTTTGCCGGCTATACCAATAATGGCGTCGATGACGGCCAAATGGTTAGCAGCAGCCTCGTTCCCCTGGGTGGAGACCTCTGGCACATCGCCACTGAAGTCACCGCTCCCTCACCTACACATGTGATGAAAAACCAAAATGATGATGGATCATACAACGACAATATGCTGAACTACCTGGTCAGCCCTTCCATCACACTGCCTTCAAGCGGTGACATCTGGTGCGACTTCCAGATCATGGGCGATTTCTCCGATCCCGGCACCTTCCCGGATGTCGACTATTTCGGTTGGGAAATCTCTCCTGACAACGGCATGACCTGGTTTGCCATGAGCAACCCCTATGGTGATCCCAATGGCAGCAACTATGTATATTCAGATGCTCCTCCGGTGTGGGCTTCCATGGTGGAAAGCTATTCTCTGGATGGAGACATCTCCGATTACGCAGGCAATACCGTCAAATTCCGCTGGTATTTCCAGACCAATGCCACCCCCGCTATCGGAACCGGCATCATGATCGACGACTTCACTATCTGGAACGATGTCTTTATCTCACCTCCGGAAAACCTCATTGCCACAGTAGATGGCAGCACAGTAAATCTTGAGTGGACCGAGCCGGGTGGCACACCTCCTCCTCCTGCAGGATTTACCGATGACTTCGAGTCTTACAACGACTTTGCCCTGCAGTTTGGCGATTGGACCCTCTTTGATGGTGACCTCTCCCAAACCTACGGCTTCCAAGGAATCACCTTCCCAAATAGCGGAAGTGCCATGGCTTACATGATCTTCAACCCCACCGCTACCACTCCTCCCACAGAGGGTGCAGTAGCTCACAGTGGACAGAAGATGGCTGCCAGCTTTGCAGCTGTGAATCCTCCCAACAACGACTGGATGATCACACCTGCTTTCACTCCGGAAGTGGGTCACAACTTCACTTTCTGGGGCAAGAGCTACGTAGCTGACTACGGTTTGGAACGCTTCAAAGTTGGCGTCTCAACCACCGGAACCAATCCTGCTGATTTCACAATCATCAGTGGCGACAACTATGTTTCTGCTCCGATCGCTTGGACTCAATATAGCTATAGCCTCAACAACTACGCCGGCCAAGAAATCTACGTTGGAATCCAATGCGTGTCAAACGACGCCTTCATCTTCTTTGTGGATGATGTAGCCGTCCAAGGCAATGTGCAGTTGGCAAACCAGAGCTCACCCGCGCAGGAGATTCCTGTAAACACCATCGCCAGAGCCCTGAATCCTGTCACTTCCGGCCCCGTAGAAGGCATCGCATCTGAGATCAGAGATACCCGCGACGTCTCAGGCTACAGAATCTATCGTGATGGGATCATGATCGACGAAGTTGCCGGCACCGTCACCGACTATGCTGACATGAACGTAGACGGCGGAGTGCACAGCTATTATGTGACCGCTATGTACGATGCAAATGAATCCCCTGCTTCAAACACCCAAACCGTGTTTGTAACCCCAGCCATGCACACAGAGACCTACTTTGATGATGGCACCGCAGAGGAAGGCTTCACTGTCGGTTCTTCAAACCAGATGGCTGTATTGCACAACTGGCATAACGAACCCGTCACCCTCAAATGGGCAAAAGTATATGTGCAAAATCCCACCGGCGCTTCGATCATCGTCCGCGCCTATGAAGTGGATCCCATCACAAACCTGCCCGGCGACCAGCTGACTCAGGTTCAATACCCCAGCACCAGCGTGAAAACCGGATGGAATTACATCCCCTTCACGACCGAAGTGGTGGTCAATAGCGGACAGTTCTTCTTGGGCATCCTCGAAACTCCGAATGCTGCCTCCATTGGTCTTGATACTGATAACTCCGGACACAGCTACACCAATGTAGCAGGTGGCGGATGGACCGCAAAAGAAGATGGCGAGATCATGATCCGCGCCATCGTCTACACCGGCACCAGCATCGAAGACGGTGTGACCCCCGCCCTCAAGCTGAGCGCTACAAACTATCCGAATCCCTTCAATCCAAACACCACCATCGCCTTCTCAGTGCCTGAAAACGGCATGACCAAGGTCAGAGTGTTTAACCTCAAGGGACAATTGGTAAACACACTCGTTAATGGCGAAATGACCGCCGGCAGCCACACCGTAAACTGGAATGGCACCGATGCCGGTGGACAAGCAGTATCCAGCGGAGTATACTTCCTACGCGTTGACAACAACAGCAGATCCACAACCCGCAAAATGCTGCTCTCCAAATAATAATCACATAGCATAATACAACGCCCCCGTAGAAATACGGGGGCTTTTTCATGCCCAGAAAATGGCGCAGCCGCAAATCGCGTAAGTCCTTATTTTCTCACCGCTTGCACGCTCGACCGGTGAGCGACCGGTGAGGGAGGCATGAGCGTGCCTTATTTTGCAGGCACTTAGGAGCATGGGACTCAGAGGTTTTGTGGGGATAGATTCCATGTGTTTGACCGCCGTTCTCTAGATTCCGGATACCCTTCTTAGCCCCACAAAACTGCTGCGTAATTTTGCGGGGACCCCGAATCGCTACGCTTCGTGTTCCGGAATGACTAAATTGGGGCGGTCGTTAAGATATGGAATGACTGGTTTTGGGCTGGTGGGCAGGATATAATTTGAGCTAGCTCTGCTATCTAAAATACCGTCCCGCCGGGACTCAGGTAATCCTTAGGAGGCATCGATGCTATCTAAAATAGCGTGCCTCCGGCACTCATAACCCATAACCCATAACCCATAACTCATAACGCCTAACGCATAACCCATAACTACGAACAAAGAAAGCTAAGCTTGACAGAATATTGTCCACTCTTAAAGCTGTAAAAAAAAGACTCAGACCCATTTATCGGGATGATGCTGGAGGCGACATGGCATCTCATAAGGCATTGGACACGATCCTTTTGATCTTAGCTCTGCTGCTTAGTTTACTTTTTGTGGCATCGATCACTCAGTTTATCCGAGGTGGGGATATTCTCTTCACATTCACGCAGATCACTACGCAGATCATCTACATCATTTTTGCCATCACCATCTTCATGATCATCCTCATCTTGGTGCTTGAGAATTCCTCTCCCGTCCACACGTTGGCCTGGATCATGGTGCTCATCTTCATCCCCATTGTGGGCTTTGTGTTTTATCTGTTCTTTGGCAGAAACTGGCGTAAGATCAAGCTTTTTAATCGAAAAGAGGTTCAAGACGCAGATTCTCTGGATGAATTGGCACAGAGATATCCGCTCTTATCAGGTAATTTTTTGGAGCACGGTCTAGAGCACAAGCTCCATCGCCTGTTGAAGAAAAACAGCAAAGCCATCCTCACCATTCACAATGAGATAGAGCTAATTCATGACACCGCGATTGCCTTTGCTGCCATCTGTGATGGGATATCAAACGCGCGTCATCATGTGCATCTGGAGTATTTTTCCATAGCAGCCGACAGCACCGGGCGCTATCTGAAGGATCTGCTCATCCAAAAAGCCAAGGCGGGAATTGAGATCCGCTTTATCTACGATGATGTGGCGTGCTGGAAATTGCCTCGCGGCTTTAAGCGCGAGCTGCGTGAGGCGGGCGTGCAATTCATCCCCTTCATGCCGGTCTGGATCCCACTTTTAAATAGCAGAATGAACTATCGGAACCATCGTAAGCTGGTGGTTGTTGACGGGATCAAGGCTTATCTTGGCGGACTCAATATCGGCGATCAATATCTGGGCAAGGATCCCTATTACGGCTACTGGCGGGATTCTCTTGCCATCTTCAAAGGTGAGAGCGTGTTGAGCTTGCAAGCGATATTCATGGCAGATTGGTATTTTGTGAGCAAAGAGCGGCTCTTCGATCCCAAGCGATTGGACCATTATATCGCCACAGAAGAGTATCGCAAGATAGAGAATATCTCCCCTGTACAAGTGGTGGCAAGCGGGCCGGACACACATCATGCCAATATCCTGCAGTTATACTTCTCGGCGATCGCCAATGCGCATCACTCCATCCGCATAAACACTCCCTACCTGATCCTCAATGATGCTCTTCTTATGGCACTGAAGACCGCTGCGATCAGCGGAGTCAAGGTGCAGATCATCCTGCCCTTCAAGGCGGATCATGGGATAGTGTTTTGGGGATCGCGCTCCTATTTCCAAGAGCTTCTGGAGGTCGGAGTGGAGATCTATGAATATATGCGCGGTTTTATGCATGCCAAGATCTTAATCGTGGATGAAGAGATCTTGGGCCTGGGCACGGCAAACATGGATCTGCGCAGTTTCAATCACAACTTTGAGCTCACGGCATTGGTCTATGACGATGCGCTCGTGGACAAGGCCAGCGACGCTTTCAGCGAAGATCTGGCATATTCCCGCAAGATTCACCTGGCAGATTTTGAGAAGCGCGGCCTTATCCAGCGCAGCAAGGAATCCATCTGCCGACTATTTTCGCCACTATTATGAGAGATTACTATGCAATTTATCAATCTCAATTTTGATCAGGATCTCAATGCGCGAGCATTTGAGGAGATACGCCCGCACACGGTTTTGGTCTTTCCTACCCGTGCTTCCGCACATTCGGCACGTCTGGCCTTTGAGACGCGCTGGGCTCTTGAGGATCTCGTTTTTTGCAGCATAGCGGACTTTAAGGATACTCTGCTTTGTGGGCAGATTCCATTTTTGGAGGATGAAAAGCGGCTCCTGACCCTTTACCAAGTGCTGACACCCGAGCAAAAGGAATATTTTCACCTTTCGGAATACTCTCTCATGCTTGAGTGGGGTCAGCAGTTTTTTCGCTTTATGCAGGAGTTTTGTGAAGCCGGCTATGACGTCTTGCGGCTGAGTGATCTTCTTCTAGATGCCGGCCTCATGCTCAAGCAGTGGCAGGAGAAGCATATTGAGCAGTTGTCTGAGATCGTCCAAGGCTATCATCGCCGCTTGCAGGATCTTGGCTTTACGGATCGGATCTTTGAGTATGAACCACCTCAGACACCACTCCCTTATCAGGGATATCGGATCATCTTTGTGAATCAATATTACTATAGCAAATTGGAGACAAGCCTCATAGAAAGTTGCGCAAGAGCAAATGAGATCCTGCTCATCTACCACGGAGCGTCTTCCGGTGAGGAGATCTGGCCCAAGACGCGCTTTGATCTGAGCCGTTCATTTGAAGATCTGGTTTCCAAGCCGCGGATCAAGATCTATGAAAGTGCCACAGAAGATCAGCATGCCATGGCATTTTCCGCCATGATCCGGGACATGAGCCCGGGGGTCATAATCGATCCCACCTTTCTGCGGCAGCCCTACTCAAGCTTTTTTGAAGAAGCTCAGAGCCCGCATCCGATCCCGATCACTCAAAGCAGATATTATGTCTTTCTGGCATTCTTAAACGAGATCGTGGAAAGCCAAAGGCGACATCCCGGCTTCGTCCCGCTAGGCATGATGATCCGTCGGCTCAGAGATCCACACATGGCGCGGATCATCTGTCCCGGCTGGCGAAACGAAGATCAGGTCATGCTCATGCAAGAGCTTTTTGGGCTTAGCAAAGATGGCATCCTATATCTCGATTTGGAGCCGGAGGATCAGTTTGGGCAGAGCAAGAGCCATCTGCATACTATGGATCTATGCAGAAAACTCTTTTCATTAGTGCAGAAGATCTTGGCTATCCGCAGCATCGCTGATCTGATTGAGCTATCGTCGGATTTGCTGGATCCCACAGGCATCGCCTCCGACTTGGAGCTTTCCAAGACGGATCTTTTGCCCAAGGTCTTCACAGCCTTGGCAAATTTTGGAGCCATCGAAGAGCTGCGATTGGTCGAAGACTGGGAGAAGATCTTTGAGCATCCCGGAATCGGCATCTTTGGTCTGTGGCTGGATTTTCTTAAATCCCAAAGCCTCAGATATGAAGCAGCAGCTTCGGCTTCAAAGTGGGAAATCAGCAATCTCTTGGATTCACGCAATCGTAGCTATGACTACCCCGTTTTTCTGCAGATGGTGGAAGGCATCATGCCAAAATCCCCGGAAGCTATTTGGCTGCTCAATGAAGTCCAACGCCGTCATCTCGGCATGATCTCCTATGATGATATCCGGGATTGGGAGAGATACTACTTCTTCCGTCTAGTGCTCTGCGCCAAGGAAGCGACGATCTTCTGCTATCAAAATCAAGAGAAAAACATCAATGTGAGCAGCTTCGTGGGCGAGCTGAGCCATCTCTATGCCACTCAGCCCGACGGATCTCTCTTTCATGAAAAGCTTCCCGACATCCTCTTCTCCGGGCTCTTTGAAGGGAAGCAAAAGGGGGATGAGATGGCGCTATATCGGACGGATGATCTCAGCGACGACTTCTTTTGCCTGCCAGCAGATCCGCTTCGGGATTTTGGACCCGAGCATGAAACAACGCAAAGCAGCTATGATCTGAAGATGCTCTCTGAAAATCCCTTTGCCTGGTATATCAGCTCCCATCGCAAGATCAGTCCCAAGATCGTGGAGCTGGAAGAGACCATCAGTCCGCCCCTTTTCGGCAATCTGATGCATAGCTTCTTTGGCGAGGTGCTTGGGCGTTCGCCAAGTGTGCACAAGGATCTTGATAGCATCAGATCCACCTTTGAAGATCACGATGCTCTCACGCACAAGCTCCAAGAGATCATCGACAGTCCGGACTTCTACTACAAAATCCCCAAAAACCACAATGCCAGATATCTGAGCACGATCATCAGTCCCAGATTGGCAGATAGTCTGCAGGAGTTTTACAACCGCTTCCTATGGTGGCAGCTCAAGGACACAGAATTTCGGATGATTCCGGAAGCCGAGTATATGACCAAGGCAGAACAGCAATATCGGATCCTGACAAGAGTATCACACGAAGATGTGGGCTATGTGGTGAAGATCCGTGGCAGAGCAGATCTGCGTATCGAGACTCCTCAAAAGCTCATCATCGTGGATTTTAAGACGGGCAAAGCCAGTGAGGATCAATTGCTCTTCTATGAATACTTCTACTACCTTCTCTCGGATATCTCGCTCAAAGAGCGTCTACACTCTTTCATTTGGCAAATCCTTGATATGAGCATCGACGATTGCAGCGCCAAGGTGGCTAAGCACCGCGAATCATATCCCCAAAAAATCGCCGATGCCTTGCAGGCGTGCTTGGAAGGAGGCTATATGATCGCCTCCAAAAGCAAAGGAAAACGCTATCTGCAAGAGATCACCCGCAGTGACCTATGGCTAAACAAAGGAGAGGAAAATGAGATTTGAGAATAGGATCATATCCGCCAGTGCCGGAACCGGGAAGACATATAGACTCTCCGTGGAATATATCTGCCTGCTGCTCAAATACTATGTGACTCATCCGGACTTTCGCACAGATTCGATCCTGGTGATCACCTTCACCCGCAAAGCCTGCGCCGAGATCCGCGAGCGCATCATCTCGCAGATGGACAAGCTCATCTCCGGCGAAGATGAAGGTCTTCTTAAGAGCATTCGCGGCCATATCCCCGGCGACCCCAAGAGCCTGAGCATCGACGAAGAAAACAAGCTGCGCTCCGCACGATATGAGATCAAAGCTGACAACCGGAATCTGCAAGTGATGACCATCGATAGCTACATCGGCGGCATCTTCCGCAACATCGTGCGTCCACTGAAAAGCATCGATAGCTACGATCTTGAGATAAACGCAGAAATGAAACGAATGCCCGCACTCATGCAGCACCTCTTGCAGCCCAAGCTCATCGGCCTCTTGGAGCGCATCCTAAGCCGCAAGGTCGAGCGCAGCATGGATGCTTATGCCTCTCTCTTCAAGGGGCTGATCCAAAACCGCTGGATCTATTATCTGATCCGAAACTGCTCGGATCACCATCCATCCGCGCAAGATCCCCTGCAATATGACTTTGCGCTTGATCTGAAAGAGCTGATCGGCTTCATCGCCGAAAACAAGAAAAAGCCCCAAAAGAAGCTATTGCTCTGCTTCAAGAAAGATTTTAGCAAGCTATTTAGCCATGATGATCTCGAAGCTGGGGAGATCATCGAAGAGATCATCAAGATGTCCCGCAGGTCCTCAGATGCCATGAAGATCCTGCATGTTCTGCAAAAACAGCCGATCTTCAACAAGCCGGATCTAAACAAGGATATGCACTCTTTGGCGACCGACCTGCAGGATCGCACCTTGAGGGCCCTCGGCGAAAAGCTCTACTATGAGTTCTTCCTCGCCGAGCAAGAAGAGATCCTTCAGCTATGGGAGTCCGTCTTGGCGGAATATGACAGATTGCTCTACTATCACAAGACCCTTAACTATGATGACATCAGCTGGCTCACCTTCGAGGCACTCTTTAGCCCGGATCCCCCTCTCTTTAGGATGGAAGATGCTTCCGAGGCCACCGAGTTTTACGCCTTCCTCAGCCATCGCAGCCGTTTTATGCTCATCGATGAGTTTCAGGATACCTCACTTCTGCAGTTTAAGATACTCCTGCCCATCATGGAGGAAATCTCCAGTGGCTATGGCAGCAAGGATTTTGGCGGCATCGTGGTGGTCGGGGATGAGAAACAATCCATCTTCGGATGGCGCGGCGGCGAGCGGGATCTGCTCATCAAGCTTAAAGACATCATCCCCAGCTTGGGAGAAGTCAAGATGGAAAAGCTCAGCCACTCCTATCGCGTCGGTGAGGATATGATGAGCTTTATAAACAGCATCTTCAGTGATACTCGGCTGCATGAGTATCTGGCAGATCAAGATATGGCGTGGGACTACCCTCTGGTGAAGTCCGCTCTGGGGAACGTGTCCGGATCGATTGAGTATAAGACCATGGGGTTTAACAGTATAGGTGGCGAAAAGCCGATGATCTATCAGAGCTTTGTGGATGACATGCTTTTGCCCGCTATTTCCAAAAGCAAGGATGAAACCGTGGCAATCATTTGCCGCACAAACAAGCAGCTCGCCCAATTGCAGCTACTTCTGGAGGACGAGGACAAGAGCAAGAGCCCGGTCTTCCAGCCCAATGCCCCGATTATCGAGCATCATCTGGTTGCACCCCTGATCAGTTGGATGAGATATCTGGCATACAAAGACTATCTGGATCTTCTTGCTGTCTTGCGCTCGGACTATCTGAGGATATCCTCCGGGGTTCTCAAAGAGATTGTGGACACTATCCACGCTCATGAAAGCAGGAAGCCCGCTTCTGACCAAGAGCTGACTTTTGAGGACATCGAAGTGGCGCACAAGCTCTATCTTTTGGCGCAGAAGCTGGTGGATTCGCCCCCATCCGTCATCCTGCAGGAGACGGTTGATCTGCTCTTTGCTCAGCCGGAAAATGTCCCGGAAAGAGACTATCTGAATCTTCATGCCTTCATCCGGATCGCGCAAGATTGGGAGCTCAATCATGCCAAGGATGGGCTTCTTGTATCCGAATTCCTGGATTACCTGATCCAAAACCAAGAGCAGGAAGACTTCACTCAAGTAAGTGTCGAAAACCGCGAAGGCATCGAGCTCTTGAGCATCCATCGCTCCAAGGGGCTGCAGTTTGACCGCGTCTTTGTCTTCTATGAGATCAGCTCTGCTTCCAGGAAGAAGACCGAGCTCTATCAAGCCCTGGATTTTGGTGATTCCGGCTTTAGAAAGATCTCGCAATATGCCCTGAGCTATCACTTTGAGCAGATCCTGCCCCATTCACCCATGGCTGATCTATATTCCCAAAGACAACGTGCCGCACTCCTAGAAGAGCTAAACAACCTCTATGTGGCTCTCACCCGCGCCAAGAAACACCTGCACATCTTCCTGGTCTATCCCTCCAAAAAGGAATGGGGGGATTACTATGAATATCTGCAAGGCAATGGCAGCGTGAAACTGACCCACGTCATGGCGGAGATCTTGCACAGTTACTTCGCCGATATCCCCAAGACAGAGACCGGTGTGCACAGCATCAAGCGTGATTACCCCGAGAAGAAAACAGATGAAGATGCCAAAGAAAGCCCCAAATCAGCGACTCAGCTGCGAGTTGCACGTCATCAGCGGCCGGATCTTGCCAAGATGCCGGATTACCCGCTCCCGGACGCAGCGTCATTCAAGGAGCTCTATCTGGATAAGCGCCAAGCGCTCTGGGGAGACATCGCCCACTTTTATCTGAGCTTCATCAAGCGTGACCTGCCCGACGAACACAGCCTGGCAAGCCGGCAAGCGATCTCGCGATATGGCTCGCTCGTGCCCAAAGCCAAGCTGGAGAAGCTCTTTGCTTCTGTGCGAGAAGCCCTGAGGGAACACAGCTATCTCTTCAGTGGGGATTATGATCGGATCTTCTGCGAGCTGGAAGTGGGGACCCATCGCATCGACAGGCTCATGATAGACATGAGGGCAAAGCTCGGGGTGATCGTGGATTACAAGACCGGTGGCATCCACGAAGAGGATCAATTGGAGATCTACCAAAAGGAGCTGATGAAGCTGCCGATCCTGCAAGGTTTTAGCTGGGACTTGCGCTATGTGATGCTCTCGATATGAGCGCTTTGTTTAGTCTTGGCGCCTAAAGTGGATCACAAAGCTGGTACCTTGTCCCGGCTGGCTATAGACATCATATTCCGCGCTCAGAAGCTTGAGATAGCCCAGGCTGAGCCGCAGCCCCATGCCCATGCCAAATTCCTGGCTGCTGCCCTCTTTGGAGCGAATCTTGTTCTCCTTTAGCTGCTGAAGCTCGTCGCTGCTCATGCCACAGCCGTCATCTTTGATCTCCAGGCGCAGCGCATCACTCTCTTGCCGACATGAGATCTCGATCTTGCCCTCTTCTTTGGTATATTTCACGGCATTGCTGAGGATATTGCGCAGGACGATCTTGAGCGTGTTTGGCTCGGTGAAGATCTCGGGTGCATTTTCCGGGATATCCAGGCTCACCCTGATCCTCTTCTGAGAGATCTGCCCGCGATATAGCTTGAGCGCGCTCTTGATGAGCGGCGCGATGCTCACATCCCGCATCAAGCGGCGGATCTTTTTGCTATAGCTGCGGGATTCTATCCAGATCATGATCTCCGTGAGCAGATCCGCTGTGGAATCCAGAGAATCCAAGATCTGCCCGATGAGATCACCCTGCATCTGAGGATCCAGCTCTTGATCTTGGATCATCCTCAGAGCAGCCACGCTATTGGAAACTGGCCCGCGCACGTCATGAGAGATCACCTTGATCAGGCGATTGAGCATGGACAGCGAATTATGAAGCTCCTGATTGCTTTTTTGCAGTGCTTTTGCTTGCTTGTTGATCAGACTGTTTGAGCTTTCCAGTTCGAGGTTTTTGACGCGATAGCTCTCGCTTTTTTCCGCGATCTTGCGGGTCAGATATTCCGCTTCTTGGCGTGAGATCATCTTCTGAGTGATCTCCAGATACTGCTCATCCTTGATCTCGATGAGCTCTTCATAGAGTTTCACTGCGCCCTGATAGTCGCCCACTTTGCTAAAGTATACTGCCATCATCTTGATCGCTGAGCTCTTGAGGTGATTGACGTCCACTTGCCGGCTCAGCTCATATCCCTTTTGGATCACATCCTTTGCCGCGGCATAGTCCTCTTTGGCGAGGTAGATGTTCCCCAGATGCAGATATGCAGAGCCCCGATAGCCCCGGTTATCTTCGCTGAACTTTTCCAAAGCGCGCTTCAGATAGTCCTCTGCTTCATCAAATCTATCCAGATGAAAGAGCTGCCTGCCCATCATGCTATAGGTCTCGGCTACTTGTTCATCGCCATAATATTTCTCTTGATACTCCACCGCCTTGCGCGCATAGACCAGGGCTTCTTCATAGCGCTTCAGATCCGTCAGCGAACTGCTCATATTGGAGTAGATATATCCCAAAAGAGGCGCTTTTTCCAGCCTATTGCAGAGCTCAACCGCCTGAGCCAGACAGCTGAGGGACTTCTCATGCATCTTGATCGGAGTATATGAATTTGCCAGATTGATCAGCACCGCCAGGCGAATCTCTTGATCCTCATTATCATCCAAGGCGCTGAGCAATTCATAGGAAAGATCGACCGCTTTGGTAAATTGCTTTGTATTCACATACGCCACAGTGAGATTGTTCATGATCATCATCCACAGTGAATCCTCGGGCGTCATCTCTTCCAGCATATCTTCCCAGATGTAGATTGCCTTGAGATGATCCCCTTTCAAGCTATAGCCGACCGCCTGGGCGGATCTCACCTGCATGCCTTGCTCCGTCAGAGAATGCTCTTTGCAGAGCTCCTCCGCGCGGTCCATATTCGCAATGATCTTGTCGACATTCTTTAGATAGACGTCGTAGCGGGTGAGCCCCAAGAGCATCCACACCTCATGATAATGATTGTCCGTAAAATCATGGTTTTGTAGATATTCTTCCACCTCTTGATAATAGGATCTTGCCGTCTCTATCTCGCAATCCACCATCTTATCGATCAAGACGCTGATGTGCTGGATGCCGCTGTCAGTGATTCTTTCCATCATTCTCTCCGTTAAACACAAGATAATGAGTTGCATAAATCCGTCAACCTAATTCTAACGGAATTGGACTTGACAGATTCCCACATGTCAAAGCTCATGATACCTCATCTAAGACATTTGATTTGAGGTTGATATGCGATACAGTTACTTTCTCTTGATTCTCCTGATCCTGCTCACAGCCCTTGCAGGTTGCCAAAGCCAAGATCAGGAAACCAGCGCGCAGCGATATGTCGTGATCTCCCCCGAGATCACCGAGATCATCAGCGCCTTAGGTGCCGGGGACCGCATCGTGGGCATCAGCGCCGAATGCGTCTTCTCCGAAGAAATGCAAGACAAAGAAATTGTGGGAAACTTTGGCGCCATCAACATGGAAAAGATCCTGGCGCTGGCACCGGACATCGTCTTCAGTTCCGCTTTGGAGCAAGCCGCCATCGCCCATGATCTGCGCAAGCTCGGCATTCGCGTCGAAAGCTCATATCCCACCAGCATCTCCGAGATGCTCTTTGAGATCACCCGCATCGGGGAGATCATCGATCTACAGCAAGAAGCCCATACCCTCGCAGACTCTCTAGCCAAGGAGATAGCGCTGATCAAAGCCGCTGCGAAAGGACTCCCCCGCCCCAGAATCTATCTGGAGATATACCGCGACCCCATCATGAGCGTGGCAGACAACTCCTTCGTCGGAGAACTGATCGAAACCGCCGGTGGCGACAACATCTTCGAGCGCCTCGAGCGCGACTATTCCCGCGTCAAAGCCGAGGATGTCATCAACCAACAGCCCCAGATCATGATCTGCTATTCGCAAGACAGCCTTCAGAACATCCTCGCCCGCAAAGGCT
>Ga0334894_1001171_pt1 | contig 23722 bp, 24 predicted proteins | sample GraSluR3_MG_6_FD_207225 | JGI IMG/M metagenome (GOLD analysis project Ga0334894, IMG submission 207225) | Sludge microbial communities from methane-producing bioreactor in Wageningen University, Netherlands - Granular Sludge_12_05 R3 | ecosystem: Engineered > Bioreactor > Anaerobic >... | reverse complement strand
ACCCATGAGATTGAGCTGTACTGCACCCAAAACAACGTGTCGCTAGCCGGGAGATTACCCTTCGACAGCGTGGTAGTTGACGCCATGGTAAACTGTAAAAGCATAGTGGAGTGGGCACCCGATTCGGAAATTTCAATATCCTTACAATCAATATATAATCATATAATCAATGGATAACAACGGATACATACACCTATACACCGGCAATGGCAAGGGCAAAACCACTGCTGCCATTGGTTTGGCCATTAGGACTGTTGGTGCTGGTAAGCGCGTGTTTATTGGTCAGTTTGTTAAGGGAATGCATTACGCCGAGCTCGATGCCCTTATGCGCTTCCCCGAGATTGAGGTCAGGCAGTTTGGGCTCGATTGTTTCATAAAGAATGAGCCAACCCAAAAGGATATTGATGCGGCCCGAAAAGGGCTCGAAGCAGTGAAGCCAATTATTGAGGAGAACGAATTCGATTTGGTCATACTCGATGAGATTTGCATCGCCTTGTACTACAAACTATTTGAGGTAGGGGAGGTGCTTACACTGATAAAATCAAAACCTAGCGCAATGGAAGTGGTGCTTACTGGTCGATACGCCCCGCAGGTACTAATTGATATTGCCGACTTGGTTACCGAGATGAAGGAGATAAAGCATTACTATAATATTGGAGTTGAAGCCCGAAAGGGTATTGATTATTAATAATTTGATCACGAAAGGAGAATGTTTTAATGAGTGCTTTTGAGAAAATCAATCTACCCACAGTAAAAAATACTATTGCCGTTGCCTCGGGTAAGGGCGGTGTGGGCAAATCAACCGTATCGGCCAATTTGGCCATTGCCCTTGTTCGCCAAGGGTTTAAAGTTGCCTTGGTAGATGCCGATATCTTTGGCCCCTCAATCCCTCGTATGTTTGGGGTTGAGGGTGCCCAGCCCGAGGTTTTAAATGATGGCGAAAAGGATATGATGTTCCCAATCGAAAAATTTGGGGTTAAAATCATGTCCATTGGCTTTTTTGTTAAAACCAATCAAGGTTTAATTTGGCGTGGGCCAATGGCTGCCAACGCCATGACCCAGCTGCTGGAGAATACCCAGTGGGGCGATATTGATTATATGATTATCGATTTCCCTCCGGGAACAAGTGATATTCAGCTAACTACCGTACAGAAATTGGTGATTAAAGGTGCAATAATTGTAACCACACCACAGGAGATTGCGCTTAACGATGCCCGCAAGGCAGCATCGCTATTCAATAATAAGGACTTAACGGTGCCAATTCTGGGTGTGGTTGAGAATATGTCGTGGTTTACACCAAAACCCCATCCCGGCGAGAAATACTTTATATTTGGAGAGGGTGGGGGCAATCGTTTAGCCGAAGAGCTAAGGGTGCCATTGCTTGGCCAAATTCCCCTTATTGCCGAGGTGGGCGAGGCAGCTGACAAAGGCCTTAGCGTTTATAGCCAAAGTGATAAGGTAGCCGTTGATGCCTTTGATAAGATTGTGGAAAGCCTAATCGAAAAGGTTAAGGTATAGTTAAACTGCGAGTCTATTGTGCCAGCTAATGTTTTTGTTGAGCCTTAGCTTGTTAGCTTTTACCTCTTATTAGTTTTTTAGTATAGGCTTATAGGGTTAGATGTTTAAAATGGGAGTACTATGGAGCATCAATATTATTGATGTAAAAGGTACTCCCCTTTTATCATTACTAATCTTCAAAATAGGTTGTTTATTAACGTGAGTTCGACATAAGGAATAATCATGCATCTCCTTTAAAAATAAGCGAATAAGTTTGATAATTGTGATTAATGTTTTTAGAAACTGTTTAAATTTTATTCCTATAAACATTTTGCTAATTGCCATGGGCCTGCTTGCAGTAGGCAAGCTTAAGCCCGTGGCAACTGAAAATCAAAGTGCTAATTTAAACTTAAACAGTTTCTATTACTAAGGTTAGTTTAAGGTTTCTTGTAGTTTATAAACCTTATTTTGGTTTCTTAAACCTTAGTAAAACAGGGCGAAGCCAAAGATATCCAACCTTATTACCTTATTTTCTGGAGTCTTATATCAACGAACATTGAACTCACTAGGATTTTGCTCTTTCACTAGCTATGCTAACCGAATCTTAATGCCATATTCACTTTTAAGTATTGGAGTTATAAATGCTTGCAATGAACCAGTCGCTAAATGAGCTAAAGGATCAAGTGCTGAAGTGTACAAATTGCAGCTTAGCGTATACGCGTAGGCAGGTAATTTTTGGTGAGGGAAATCCTCGGGCTAGTATTATGGTTGTTGGTGAGGCGCCGGGTTACGATGAGGATATACAGGGAAGGCCCTTCGTGGGCAAATCGGGACAGCTGCTCGATAAAATTTTGGCTGCATGTGGGTTCAGTAGAACCGAGCACCTTTATATCAGCAATATTGTTAAATGTCATCCACCCGAAAACCGTGTGCCAACCCTGAACGAAGCGGAGATATGCATGCCCTACTTGTTAAAACAGATTGAAATTATTGACCCAAAGATTTTAATACTCCTTGGGGCAACCTCGTTGAAGTATATGGCTGGGAATACCTATCGAATTACCCGCGATAGGGGCAAGTGGATACCAGTTAATGGCAGACTGGCCATGCCGGTTTTTCATCCGGCTGCGCTATTACGTAATCCTGCTTTAAAAAGGCCTACTTGGGACGATTACAAAGAGGTGGTGCGAAAATACCGCGAGCTAGTGATGCCAATCATAAGTCGGACTACGTTTAGCAATTAAACATTGTTCGAAATTTGGCGTTTTGTTTTTTGGTTACCTATAGATCATGTAACTTTTCAGCTAAATAGAAGTGCAAATTTTTAACAAAACGATCAAGTGAATTCAGCTATCGATTTTAAGGACAAGGTAAATAAGCTTATTAGCGAGCAAAATTTTAGCGAGGCAGTTAACGTTCTACAGAACGTTTTGCAGAACGACAGCGAGAATATACAGGCCAAGGTATTGCTAGAGCAGGTACAAAAGATAAACCAGTACCATATTCGCGATATTTACGGAGCCACAAATCTTGATATGGATCCTTGGTTTGAATAGGGTTTAATTGCTAGGCTTAAGCGCAGCGGTAACATCAAAATCAGTGGCCATGAAAATTACAGCTCTTGTAGATAATACGCCCGGTTTAAATACCAAGGCCGAGTTTGGCCTTTCGTACTTTATTGAGCATAATGGCAAATCAATACTTTTTGATGCTGCCCAAACCGATTTGTTTCTGACTAATGGGCACGAACTGGGAATTAAGCCAGAAAATGCCGATTTTATTGTGCTAAGCCATGGCCACTACGACCATGGTGATGGCCTAAAAAATCTACAGGGGGGTAACTTGATTTGCCATCCCGGTTGCTTTGTGAAGCGGTATGGAAAGAATAGCAGGCACTACATTGGGTTAAACCAGAGTAGGGAGGAGGTTGCCGCTCGGTTTAATCTTATAACATCGGCCAAGCCATACGAACTTTTCGATGGCGCATACTTTCTGGGAGAAATTCCTCGCCTAACTAGCTTCGAGTCGCAAACCACATCGTTTTCGTTTGATGATGGAAGCCCCGATTTTGTGATGGACGATAGCGCCCTGACGCTAAAAACCGACCAGGGCATCTTTGTGGTAACGGGCTGCGGCCATTCGGGCATAGTAAACACGCTGGAGCATGCCAAAAAGGTAACGGGCGATAATCGTATCCTTGGCATCATGGGTGGTTTTCATCTAAAGCATAATAATTTGCAAACTCAGGAAACCATATCCTACCTCAAAAGGAACAATGTGAAGCACGTTATGCCATCGCACTGTACCGCTTTGCCTGCGCTGGCCGAGTTTCACAGGGTATTTGGTATTAAGGAGGTGAAAACGGGGGATGTGTTCACGTTCTAACCTTACTCAATATCTTTTTCGATAGCCAGTACAAAGCCGCCAAGTGCCGGTATGGTATGCTCCAAATTCTGGTTGCTTTCCAATTCAAGTGTTTCGGTTTTCAAATCCGAAGCATTTTTGCCAATAGTAATTAATGATGCTTTGTACTTCTGATTTCCAAGAAAGGAGAGCGAGAACTCAATTGACTGCTCGCTGGTTCCTGCCATTCCGCCAACGTACCACTTGTGGCCGTGCCGGCGAGCTATAACAATCACTTTTCCAATTTTTTCTACTAGCGGAACCGACTCGTCCCAAGTAACTGGAACTTGCGATAAAAAGTTGAACGCAATATCATCCACCTCATTAAAGGTTGGGGAATCGGCAAGCATTTGAACGCCACCGTGGTAAATTACGAACATTGCCAGCTGCTGCGGGCGTGTGCTCATAGAATGGGGTTTGTCCCACGATTTCTTAAAGGTTTCAGGATTCATATATCGCATCGAGCCCGGCGTGTAATCCATTGGACCAACAACATTGCGAACAAACGGTATGGTGAGGTTGCGGTCGGGAGTACACCTGTCGGAAAATTTATTGTACTCAAGTCCCAATACAGCCTCGATGTTCATCACATTGGGATAGGTTCGGTCAATTCCAGTGGGCTTGTACATTCCGTGTAGATTTAGTAATAGCTTCCGCTTAGCATACTGGCCAATGGGATTACTACCATATCGACCGATTTTGTTGCTATGGGCAAAACACTGGCTCAGCTGGTAATGTCAAAGAAAAAACTCAATTACAAAATTTCTCCTCGCTAATTGTGAGAGAATCGTTGTAGTGTAAATCATATTTTGTAGTTTTATAAGCATCATATTCTAACTAACAGACAATGCTTATGGGCTTCTCAACTCTCGATTACATCATCTTTGCAGCCTATGCCTTGCTTATCCTTTCGGTGGGTTTATGGGTGTCGCGCGGTAAAAAAGGCGAAAAGAAAAGCGCCGAGGATTACTTCCTTGCCAGCAAAAGTTTACCCTTTTGGGCAATAGGGGCATCGCTAATTGCTGCCAACATTTCGGCCGAACAGTTTATCGGCATGTCGGGCTCAGGGTTTGCCATTGGATTGGCCATTGCCTCGTACGAGTGGATGGCGGCGCTAACCCTTATTGTGGTGGCCAAGTTTTTCCTTCCAATTTTCATCAAGCAAGGTTTATTCACCATTCCACAGTTTATCGAGAAGCGTTTCAATACCAATCTAAAAACCATACTGGCCATTTTCTGGGTTGCTCTTTTTATCTTTGTAAACCTAACGTCAGTGCTGTTTTTGGGTGCCAAAGCGCTCGATACCATTCTGGGTACAGGCGATGGATCAATGATTATGTACTTTATAATTGGGCTGGCCTGTTTTGCTGCTGCCTACTCCATTTGGGGTGGGCTTTCGGCCGTGGCATGGACCGATGTTATTCAGGTGGTGTTGCTGGTGGTAGGAGGATTTATTACTACGCTCATTGCGCTAAACCATGTAACCCCCGATGGTGGTATTTTTGCAGGTTTAGATCATATCTACACTACTGCCGGCGATAAGTTTCATATGATTCTTAAGCGCGATAATCCAGAGTTTATGAATCTTCCGGGTATTGGTGTACTTATTGGCGGTATGTGGGTGGCCAACATATACTACTGGGGATTTAATCAGTACATTATTCAACGAGCGCTGGCGGCCAAATCGCTTCGCGAGGCGCAGAAGGGGTTAGCCTTTGCCGCTTTCCTAAAGTTATTGCTACCGTTATTTGTGGTAATTCCCGGAATTATTGCCTTTGTGATGTTTACACAACCCGAGGGTACAGCCATAATTGAGGGTGTAAGAGCCGATTTTCTTCGCCCCGACGGATCGGTTAACTACGATATTTCTTACCCATGGCTAATCAAGTCGTTTATACCCGTTGGGATAAAAGGGTTGGTGGTGGCTGCTTTGTCTGCCGCCATAGTTTCTTCCTTGGCGTCTATGCTAAACTCTACGGCAACCATTTTTACCATGGATATTTACAAACCATACATCTCAAAGAGAACCGATGGTTCCGATTTGGTGCCTGTGGGCCGCATTGCCGTTATGGTGTCGTTGGTCATTGCGGTGCTGGTTGCACCGGCTTTGGATACAATGCCCCAGATGTTTCAGTACATTCAGGAGTACACGGGGGTGGTAAGTCCGGGCATTTTGGCTGTATTCCTCATGGGGTTGTTCTGGAAAAAGACCAACAGCAAGGCAGCAATTATTGGGGTTATCTCATCTATTCCCGTTGCCTTGATGTTGAAGTTCTTACCCATTGAGATGCCATTCCTCGATCAAATGATGTACACTTGCCTAATCACCATGGTGGTTATCATTATGGTAAGCTTGCTAACGGCTAAATACGATGAGGATCCAAAGTCAATCCCATTGCCAAAGGAAACCTTTAAAACGGGGAAGAACTTTAATATTGCAGCCTACGCAATACTACTAATTCTGGTTGTGCTTTACACCGTGTTTTGGTAATGGTAAATTGATGCTTTAATAGAGTTCTAGTAGAACGAATCGATAATCAATGTTTTAGCTTGAATGGTTTTAGATAGAGTAAGAGAATCGTTTGTCGAAAGATTTGGTAAGGATTTTAAGCTATTCTCAGCACCCGGCAGAATAAACATAATTGGCGAGCATACCGATTATAACAATGGATTTGTGTTTCCAGCAGCTATCGATAAGTGCATATATCTTGCCATACAGCCCAACGGGGGGCATGATATCAACCTGTTTTCGGTTGATTTTAAGCAGGCAGTAACATTCACAAAGGGTGATGCTGGAAAGGATCTTCCGCATTGGGCCAAATACCCCTTTGGCGTGGTGCAGGAGCTTAAGGCCCTTGGGCACATCGCCCAGGGTTTCGATGCTGTTTTTGGGGGCGATATCCCAACTGGAGCAGGATTATCCTCATCGGCTGCGCTGGAGAGCGTTTTTGCAACGGCGCTAAACACAGTTTTTAATTTTGATTTAGATAAATTAACCCTTGCACGGGTTGGGCAAAAAGCCGAGCACAACTACGCGGGAGTGATGTGTGGCATAATGGATCAGTTCGCTTCCATTTTTGGCAAGACAAACCACGCCATCTTGCTCGATTGCCGATCATTGGAGTATAAATATCTACCCATCGAACTTACCGATTACGAGTTTGTACTGGTCGATACCAAGGTGAAGCATAGCCTAGCCTCATCGGAATATAATCGGCGTAAATGGAATTGCGAGGAGGGGGTTATAATGCTAAGCTCACAAATGCCCCAGGTTAGGAGCTTGCGCGACGTGCGCTCAAAGGATGTTTATCCCTACAAAGATATTTTAGGAGAGGAAGTTTTTTTGAGGTGTGAGTATGTAACAGAGGAGATCGAGCGTGTGGTTGAGGCTGCCGACGCCATTGGTAGTGGTGATATACAAAGGCTTGGCGAGCTGATGTATCAGTCGCACGAAGGCTTACGTGCTAAATACCATGTAAGCTGCGATGAGCTTGATTTGCTGGTTGAGGCCACCAAAAGCCTAGATGAGGTGTTGGGGGCACGAATGATGGGTGGTGGGTTTGGTGGTTGCACCATCAATCTCGTTAGGAAAGATTTTGTTGATGAGCTTAAACGAGCAGTTTCTGTTCCATTTCAGCATAAATTTGGGTACGCACCCGAATTTATTGAGGTAAATATTGGCGGTGGGGCTAGGGAAGTAGTATAATCCTGAAGTGAGAATTCAATAACTCAACGCAACAAATCGAAATTTCTAGATTTGTTGCATGGAAAAGAAACCGTATAACCATCAGATTCTTAGCCTTAAAATTCTTATCCCATCAAATACAGGCAATCAAAAACTTGATTTATGTTCCATTATTAGTTAACTTTGCGGTATGGAACGAAAACGTAAACTAATATTCTTCAGAAACTATTTCAAAGAATTCTATGAACCTCTGAAAGAAAAAGTTAAAGTCAAGATTGACTACGTTCTATTCCTAGTTGCAAGCGCTGAAAGAATACCGAAAAAATTCTTTCAGTATATTGATGGAACAGAAGGACTATTTGAAATAAGAATTGAATTTGAAAGCAACATTTATAGAGTTTTCTGTTGCTTTGACGAGGGAAATCTAGTTGTGCTTTTTAATGGATTTCAAAAGAAATCACAGAAAACGCCGAAGAAAGAGATTGACAAAGCACTTAGAATTAAGGATGAGTATTTTAACTCCAAAAGGAAAAATTATGAAAACACAAGAAAATAGCTATAAAGAGATTACAACTTTTGACGAGCACCTTGAAAGTCGTTATGGCCCTTTAGGAACAAGAAAAAGGACTGAATTTGAAATTAAAGCAAAAGCATTTGCAATTGGTGAAATTATAAGGGAAGAAAGAAAGCAAGCCAAAATGACCCAAGAACAACTTGCTGAAAAAACAGGTACTAGGAAAAGTTTTATTTCACGAATTGAAAACGGACATAGTGACATTCAACTTTCTACACTTTATAGGTTAATTGAAAATGGTTTTGGAAAGCAAATCAATCTGACAATTTCCTGACAGACAATAAAATAACTGCCCCTAACAACCTCCATCTGTTGTATTTGCCTAAATCATCATAAATTACCAAACGCAATCATGAGGTTAAGCAAGGCAAAAAATAGTAGCTGGCACACTAGCACAATTGTGTTTAAAGGGTTACTGCTGTTTTTGGTATACCTACCCAGAAGCATTACAAGGGGGAATGAGATGATAAACCATGCGATGTAATTTTGTAGGGGTGGTGTAACGGTTTCCCAGCTCCACATATCAAGCCTAATGGCAACGGGCTCTAGCAGTATATCGTAAATAACCATGAGCAGAGCGCCGGCAAATCCCAATCGCCATAGGTTAATAATTTTCGACCGTAACACCATGGTGATTAGGTAAACCGAAATCATCCAGTTAACCACCATGGCTATAGGAGTTGCCCAAACCTTTGGCCCCAGCGATGGCCCATAGGCATACCCACCAAAAATTACCCCCGTATTCGTACCAATGGCTTCAACTGTCCAGCCAGCTATCCCAACGGCGACTATGGCTAGCCAAAATTTCACGTTGTGGGGTTTATGGAAAATCAGCAAAATTGCAAGCGTAAGGGTAGTGAACACCCAGCTCAGCTGAAATACCTCGGGGTTATCGCGCATTATCCATAGGCCCGGGATAGAAATGCCGTATCCGCCAATAATGATAATTAATGCAAGAGTTAGCTTATATTTATCAAGGAACGATTTCATGCTATATGGGTTTTATCATGTTGTCAACAATTTTTGCCGAGGCAAGGCACAGCGGTATCCCACCTCCAGGGTGAACACTACCTCCAACAAAGTAAAGTCCCTTAATGCTCTTTGATCGGTTTGGATGGCGGCTAAAGGCAGCAAATCGATTGTTTGAACTTATGCCGTACAGAGCACCACGGTACGATCCCGTTTTTTGCTCTATCAGTGGTGGGCTCAATATTTCCTCGGTTAAAATCTTTGGTTCAATGTCAATATTGAGCTCCCTCTTAATTTTGGTAATGATATTGGTTTTTGCCCGGGCAGTTAGCTCCTTCCAGTCCTGTCCATAGTCGGGGGGCACGTTTACCATCACAAACCAGTTCTCATGCCCTTCTGGGGCATCGCTGGGTACGGCTTTACTGCTGATAAAGATGTAAACCGTTGGGTCGTTGGTTATGCCTTTTTGCCCAAGTATCTCAAATTCCTTGGCGTAGCTGTTGCTAAATAGGATGTTGTGCACATCGAGCTGCGGATGAGTACCCTTTATCCCCCAGTAAAAAATTAGCGCCGATGATGATGGCTCATGCCGTTTGTAAAACCAGCTTAGCTTACGGTCGGGCATTTGGCTTGGGTAGGCAGTAAAAATATCGGTATTATTTACCACAATATCATAGCTATCGGCCAAACCATTGGCTTTAATGCCAGCAACTTTTCCAATGTTGTATTCAATTCGCTGAACAGGACAGTTTAGATGAAATTCTACTCCAAGCTTCTGTGCCAACTCAAACATCGATTGGGCAATGGAGTACATTCCCTTTTTGGGAAAGTAAGCACCAATATTATGCTCAAGATGAGGAATTATGGTTAGCGTACCCGGTGCTTTGTAGGGGTTGGAACCATTGTACGTTGCAAAGCGGTTAAAAAGTTGTATGGTTTCAGCCTTGCTAAAGCTCCGTTTGTTAACCCCATGCATAGTTTCAAAAGCTTTCAGCTTTTTTAGGTTCAGCCCAATTTTCTTAGCTTCTTCCGATTTGAAACCTTCCCAGGTGGGGAAGGGGCTAAACATAAACATGTTAGCCGTAAGGTTGTACAGCTCCTCGCATTCGGCAAGGTAGTTTTCAATATTCGTGGCGGGTTCACCCAAAACTATTTCGGCTTCGTGAGCAAATCGTTTGGGGTCGGCCCATGAATTCAGAATCTTTCCGTTGGGGTAAAAGTAGCGCGTTACATTCTCGAGCTGCTTATATTCAAATGCATTTGAATTCCCCTCGCCGGCAACATCAAATAGTTCATCAACTAGGTTGGGCAATGTGAATAGCGAAGGGCCTGTGTCGAAGCGGAAATCGCCCATTCGCAACTCGTTAAGCTTACCTCCAATTCTTTCCGATTGTTCAAAAACGGTGACTTTATATCCCTTAGCAGCCAGTCGTATAGCTGTTGCTAACCCACTTACACCAGAACCAATTATTGCTGCTTTCAAATTCGTATGATTTTAGGTGTTACTATCCTATCTCGTGGAAACACTTTGCGTTAAGGTAAACTAAAAAAATAATATTCTGGTAAGAAGTGAGATTACTTCCAGCCTATCTGGGTTTTTCAGCAACAACGTTTCAACTCTGAGATAATCATCTTCCGTCTCCTATCTTCTCACTTCTCACTTCTCACTTCTCACTTCTGTCTTTTCACTTCCGTCTCCTGTCTTCCGTCTCCTGTCTTCTCACTTCCGTCTTCTGTCTTCTCACTTCTGTCTTCTGTCTTCTGTCTTCTGTCTTCTGTCTTCAAACCATCCCTTACAAGCTAGTCTTACTCTTTACTAATCCTCCCTTAGAAACCCAAAAACACCTGATTTTATTAGCCAAATCTAACTAAAAACAATGAGCTACATGGTTTTGTTCCAGTGCAAAAGTTCGTTACTATCCTTTAGTATCTTATTGTTGTCTAATAGCCAGCGAATTACCCTAGTAGTTTTATCCGATGGAAATTTAACGGAATCAACTAGCTTTTCAAGGGTAACCCCATCGCTTTGCAGATTATTCTTAATTTGTTCAAGAATCTGATCGAATTGATACTTGCTCATATCCAGCTCGTTTCGCGAGGTGCACACATCGCATTTACCGCATCGGGTGGCATTCTTTTCACCAAAATACTCGAGCAACGACATGCTACGGCATTTTGCCGTTCCCGAAGCGTAATTAACCATAGCCTCTATCCGTTTGGTGTACCTCTCTTTCCGAAGGTTATAGTTTTCGGGGCTAATTCTTAGGTTCTTATCATCTAATCGTTCCTCGGTAAAGATTATCAGTGGCGTTTTTTTTCGGGGGATATAGTTAATTATCTTTGCTCTGCTTAGCTTAATGAGGCTTTCTGTAACCTCAGGTAGCTGTTTGCCTGAGATTCGGGCTAAATGTTTTTCGTCAATTTTCACATAGTCATTAAATAGCCCGGCGTAGTTCCTCAGCAAAACCTTAACAAAATGATCCATCTCGACATGGGCCACCTGATACTTATAGAGCTCATTTTTACTTGCGGTAACCATTATACGGCTTGGGTTATCAAGCTCATCGGTGAGTTCGATGTAGCCCTCAAGTTCCAGAAATTTTAAACAGCTATAGGCATGGGCAAAGTTAAACTTGTAGGCAGTAGCAAATTCAATAAGGTTAAAGTCGTAAACTTCACCCTTGCCAGCGCCTATGGCAACTCCCAGAAATGAGCAAAGGGCCTGGTAGCATCTTTTTATCTCGTCGGGTTCGGGGAACGAGGATTGGGTGCGCTGATCAATCTTTGCTTTATCGGAGTTGTTGTAGAGCAATATGGCGTAAGCCAGCTTGCCATCGCGACCCCCACGACCAGCCTCCTGGAAGTAAGCTTCTGGTGAGTCGGGCAGATCCATATGGACCACAAACCGAACATCGGGCTTATCTATTCCCATCCCAAAGGCGTTGGTCGATACGATGATGCGTGTACGATCATGCTGCCAGTCGTCTTGCTTTGCGGTTCGCTCCTCAGGGCTAAGCCCAGCATGGTAGTAATCGGCAGTAACCCCCTCGTTCTGGAGCATCATGGCAATCTCCTTGGTTTTAAGCCTATTCCTAACGTACACAACCCCAGTACCTGGAAGCCCGTTTACAATTTTAAGCAGATGCTTATTCTTGTCCTCAACATTCCGAACGAGGTAAACCAGGTTCTTACGTTCAAAGCTCATCTTCACCACGTGCTTTTGCGCAAAGCCCAGCTTTTCCTGAATATCCTCCACCACCTCGGGTGTTGCTGTGGCCGTAACAGCAAGGAATGGTACATCGGGTAGCAATTCCCTTAGCTCAACAATCTTAAGGTATGATGGTCTGAAATCGTAGCCCCACTGCGATATACAGTGCGATTCGTCAATTGCAACAAGGTTCACATTCATTTTGCGCAACCTCATCCTGAACAGATCGGTGCCAAGGCGTTCGGGCGATAGGTACAGAAACTTGTAATCGCCATAGGCGCAGTTATCGAGCGTTACCTCCAGCTCGTGGCGCTTCATCCCCGAGTGTAGGGCGGCTGCTTTAATGCCCTTCTTCTTAAGGTTTTCAACCTGGTCCTTCATGAGGGCAATAAGAGGAGTTACCACGATGCATAATCCCTTCTTCGCCAGGGCGGGCACCTGAAATGTGATCGATTTGCCTCCTCCGGTGGGCATCAAGGCAAGGGTATCCTTTCCGCTGTATACCGACTCAATTATCTCCTGTTGGATTGCCCTAAATGAGGTATAGCCCCAGTATTGATATAGTATTTTTTCGAACTGATTCAATTCTTCTCAACAATTTGGGATTGCATACAAAAGTAAGGCGAAATGTTGTTAATACAAGCGTAATATCTGAAAAGACCCCCCTTGTTAATGAGTTTTTTTGTAACTTGGCGGGCGAAAAAAATAAAAACCTACCACCATGTCATTTGTAAACGAAAAAGTTGTTGCTGAGGGACTTACGTTCGACGATGTGCTTTTGGTTCCTGCCTATTCACAAGTATTGCCCCGCGAGGTTGACATCTCCACCATGTTTTCGAAGAGAATTAAAATTAATTCACCCATAGTTTCCGCTGCAATGGATACCGTTACCGAAGCAGCTGTGGCTATTGCTATTGCCCGAGAGGGTGGAATAGGGGTTATTCATAAAAATATGTCCATCGAGGCACAGGCGAGTCAGGTGCGTATTGTAAAACGAGCCGAGAGCGGAATGATCTACGACCCTGTAACCATTGGTCCTGAAGCTACAGTGGGCGATGCCCTAAAGCTGATGAAGGATTATAAAATAGGTGGCATCCCTGTGGTTAATGAAGAGAAAATGCTTATTGGGATTGTTACCAATCGCGATCTGCGCTTCCAGCGTAACTTGGCCTCGCCCATCAAAAGTGTTATGACATCCGAGGGGTTAATAACAACCAAAAAAACAATAAGTCTGGAGGAAGCTGAGGCTATACTCCAGGAGTATAAGATTGAGAAGCTACCTGTTGTTGACGATAATTTTAGGTTGGCCGGATTGCTTACCTACAAGGATATTACTAAGGCCAAGGACAATCCGCATGCGTGTAAAGATTCGAAGGGAAGGCTTCGGGTTGCTGCTGGTGTTGGGGTAACCCACGATACAATTGCCAGAATCAATGCGCTAGTTCAGGCCAAGGTCGATGCTATTGTCATTGATACTGCACACGGCCATTCGCTGGGAGTAATTGAGATGTTGTCCAAGGTAAAGTCAGAATTTCCCGAACTCGAGGTTGTGGTGGGGAATATTGCCACAGCTGAGGCTGCCCTCGAGCTGGTTAAGGCTGGTGCCGATGCGGTGAAAGTGGGTATTGGCCCAGGCTCAATTTGTACTACCCGTGTTATAGCAGGTGTAGGCGTGCCACAGCTCAACGCCATATACGATGTGGCCAAAGCGCTTAAGGGTACAGGTGTGCCTGTAATTGCCGATGGAGGTATTCGATACTCAGGTGATATTGTAAAAGCATTGGCCGCTGGAGCCGACTCAATTATGGCTGGCTCAATGTTTGCTGGTGTTGATGAGTCACCCGGAGAGACGATAATTTACAACGGACGGAAGTTTAAGTCGTACCGTGGAATGGGGTCGCTCGAGGCAATGCAGCAGGGCTCAAAAGATAGGTATTTTCAAGATGTGGAGGACGACATCCAGAAGCTGGTGCCTGAGGGCATTGTGGCACGTGTTCCCTATAAAGGAACCCTCAAGGAGGTGTTATATCAGATGATTGGCGGGTTACGTGCAGGGATGGGGTATTGCGGTGCATCAAGCATCGAGAATCTAAAGAAGGCAAGTTTTGTGAAAATTACCAACGCGGGTATCGCCGAGAGCCATCCGCATGATGTGGCCATAACTCGCGAAGCACCTAACTATAGCCGATCTTAGCAGCAGTGCCATAAAACCATAAATTCTAATAAACCAACATTATGAACCGTACTTTTTTTATCACTATCGCTTGCGTTCTAGGTAGCTTGTCTTCCATGGCGCAAACCAAGGACGAAATTCTGCTCACTGTGGCTGGGGAGTCGGTTAGCCGTTACGAGTTCGAACAGATTTACCTCAAGAATAGCCAGATGATGGCCGATACCGATAAGAAAAGCCTGGATGAGTATTTAGACCTATTCGTTATCTACAAGCTTAAGGTTGCCGATGCTAAAGCACAGGGATTTCACAAAACATCAGCCTTTGAGCAGGAGTTGGCGAGCTACAGAAAGCAGCTGGTTCAGCCTCATCTTATTGACCAAAATGCGCAGGAGAGATTGCTAAAGGAGGCTTACGAAAGGCTAAAGGAGGAGGTTAATGCAAGCCACATACTTATTTCCATTCCCGAGAATGCCTCGCCTGAGGATACAATGGTTATTTACAATAAAACCATCAATATTCGCAATAGAATATTATCCGGTGAGCCATTTGAGTCGGTTGCTCGGGCCACTAGTGATGATCCATCGGTTAAGGTAAATGGTGGAAATCTTGGTTATTTCGGCGTATTTCAAATGGTGTATCCTTTTGAGAATGCTGCTTACAATACTCCTGTGGGTCAGGTATCAATGCCTATTCGCTCTCGCTTTGGATACCATATTGTTAAGGTTCACAATAGGCGGCCATCACCCGGTCAGGTTAAGGTTTCACACATCATGATAGCCTCTCCGCAAAATGCCAGCGAGGAGCATAGGGTAGGTGCAAAACATCTAGCCGACTCAGTGTACTCTTTGGTACTCACTAATGAAAACTTTGGCAGACTAGCACAGCAGTATAGCCAAGATCCGGGGAGTGCCCAAAACGGTGGTGAATTGCCATGGTTTGGCATGCGCCAAATGCCTCCTGAGTTCGAGAAAGCTGCATTTGCTCTGCAGAATCCAGGAGAGGTGAGTCCTCCCGTAAAAACTCAGTTTGGTTGGCATATTATAAAGCTAATGGATAAGCGGGGTGTGGGAACTTTTGATGAGGTTGCTCCAGAGCTAAAAACCCGTTTAGCCCGCGACGAGAGGGGCAGGATTAGCCAAAAACTTTTTGTAGAGCAGCTAAAGCAGAAGAATGGTTTCGAACTCGATACCAATGCGCTAAAATCAATGGAATTACTTCTCGATTCCTCATACTACGATGGCAACTGGAGTATACCCAGCTTGTATAGTAACAGGTTCATCTTTGGGTATGCCGGTAGGGTGCACACCATGTCGGAGCTAGCCGAAAAGATGGTGCAAGGGAGTAACAGAAATATCAATGTACCCTTCCCTGTAATTGTTGAGAGGTGCTTCAACGAGCTGGTGAACGAAACAGTCCTTACCCATGAGGAGCAGAGGCTAATAAAAGAGAATAGAGAGATTAAGTACCTTCTGAAGGAGTATCACGATGGAATTCTTCTTTTCGAGATAATGAATCAGAATGTATGGGCTCGATCTACCAGCGATGAGGAAGGATTAGAGAACTTTTATCGAAATAATATCCTGAACTACTCTTGGGACGAGCGAGTTTACGCCCAAAGGTTCTCAACTAATCATAAACGAACAATTAATCGAGCCAAAAGGTACATAGCATCAAGGCGGGGTAGTGGTGCTTCCGACGAGGCCATTGTGAAGCGATACATTAGCCGGGGAGACACGCTGATTAGTATTGATAATTTTGCCACCATCGCCGATGATCCGGTAGTAAAAGGATATGCAAATTGGGCTGATAAACTATCTGAAACAAAGGAGGATAATGGGGTGTACTTTTTCATTCGCTACCAAAAAACTGTTGAAAATGATCCTATCCCTTTGAGTGAAATTCGTGGACAGGTTATTGCCGATTATCAGGAGCACTTAGAGCAGCAATGGATTGAGTCGTTAAGGCAGAAGTATCCTGTTGAAATAAACAGCGAGGTTTATCGTAAGGTGATTTCTAACCTTAATTAGCTTTAATCCCTGAATTATTTTATAAACCTTTGTGTTGTGTATCGGAACGAGAATAGCCCCAAATAGAACAGGAATGCGAACCCTTAGTATCTCAATAGTATCCATTATAGCAGCAACATTGCTGTTTACTGGTTGCCTTAAAACCAACACCAACAATAGTAAGGTGCTGGCCACTGTGTATGGTAAAAACCTTTACCTTTCGGATGTTGAAGATATTTTCCCCGATAATATTTCGAAGGACGATAGCCTGCAGATGATTATGGGCTATGTTGACAGGTGGGTTCGTAAGCAGCTGCTCCTCAATCGTGCCGAGAAGAACTTGAGCGAGAATCAAAAGAACGTATCGAAGCAGCTCGATGATTACCGCTCATCACTGCTTATCTTTAAATACGAGCAAGAGTTTATCCGTCAAAAGCTCGATACCGTGATCCCCTTCGAGGAGATTGAAGAGTTTTATAACGAGAACACTTCAAACTTCACCCTAGCCGAGGGGATTGTTAAGGCCCTGTTCATTAAAATCAGACTGGATGATCCCTACTACGATCGGATAAAGGCTCTGTACAAATCCAACAAGGAGGAGGATATTCAGAACCTCGATAATATCGCCTATCAGGTGGCTATTAAGTACGACTATTTTAACGATCAGTGGATACCTTTCTCTCGAATCCTCAGGGAACTTCCTGAGCCTATCGATAATCCCGATCACTTTTTGCTTCGCAACCGGAGCATCGAGATGAGCGATGGCACCCATGCGTACCTGGTTAACCTACGAGATGTTTTGCCCAAGGATCACCAGTCGCCGATCGACTACGAGGCACAAAACATTCGTAGCATAATCCTTAATAAGCGAAAGCAACGATTGATTTCAGATCTTGAAACCAACATATACAACGACGCGAGAAATCACAAAAACTTCGAAATTTATTTAGATTAACCAACATATTCCGATGAAAATTAGAACCAAATTCAAGTCCTTTCTGGCAATTCCAGCTATTCTTTTTCTTTTAACAGGTCAAAGCGTCAATGCACAGTTTGTTGTCGATCGGGTGCTGGGAGTGGTAGGGAGCGAAAAGATATTGCTGTCCGATGTGGAGCAGGAGTTGCTGCGCATGCAGATGCAGGGAGCCACAAGCTCAGGCGATATGAAATGTCAGATTTTTGAGGAGCAAATGATACATAAGCTACTACTACACCAAGCAGCGATTGATAGCATTGAGGTAGCCCCCTCGATGGTTGAAAGTGAGATGGAGCGTAGGCTGCGATACTTCATCAACCAAATAGGATCGGAGGCTGCTCTTGAAAAATATTTCAACAAAACAATGTCTCAGATTAGGGCCGATCTAAGGGTTTCTATTAAAGAAGGTTTACTCGCTCAGCAAGTGCAGAGCAAGATTGTTGAGAATGTTACCGTAACCCCATCGGAGGTTAGGCGTTTTTATCGCGATATCCCCAAGGATAGCCTCCCAATCATTCCCGATCAGTACGAAGTACGCCAAATTGTTATGTACCCTCCTGCTACAGAGGAAGCTAAGTTTGCTGTACGTGAGCAGCTGCTCGACATTAGGGAAAGAGTGCTTAAGGGTGAGAGGTTTGCTACCCTTGCTGTGGCCTACTCTGAGGATAGAGCTACAGCAACGCGCGGAGGTGAACTTGGATTCATGACGCGTGATCAGCTGGTTAAATCATTTGCCGATGTGGCGTTTAGCCTGCGTGAGGGGCAGGTTAGCCAGATTGTTGAAACGGAGTACGGGTTTCATATAATTCAAATGATTGAACGCCGGAACGATCAGGTTAATGTACGCCATATACTCATGAGGCCTTCCTATACGCCGGAACAGCTTCTGAGTTCGCAAAATAAGCTCGATAGTATTTCGAATCTAATAAAAGCCGACTCGCTTACCTTCCGCCAGGCAGCCCAACGATTTTCAGAAGATGTAAATACCCGTCTTAGCGGTGGGCTCATGATAAACCCATACACCAACACATCACTTTTCGAGCGTGAACATTTCCTTCCTGCCGACTTCTACGTTATTCGTAACCTTAAGCCAGGAGAGATTAGCCAACCCTTTGAGTCGCGCGATGAGCATGCCAATGTGGTATATAAAATTGTTATGATTAGCCAGTTTATTCCTCAGCACGTTGCTAATCTTGATGATGATTACGCCATTATTCAGCAGATGACCAAGATGGGCAAACAGCATGAGGTGTTCATGGACTGGGTTAAATCAAAGGTGAAAACTACCTATGTGCGAATTGACCCCTCTTTCAGAAATTGCAGCTTCGAAATGGAAGGGTGGGTTCGATAGTTTCCAATCCTAAAGGGTATGCGAATACATAATGTTGCCTTTGCGATTCTTGCCATGACCCTATCGCTGGGTTGTGGTAAAAATCTTTATGGTCAACAAAAACACCAGATCCACATAATCTATGCCGACAGCATGCGTAACCTAAAGATCGATGGTAACGATATCCGTCGATTGCTGGGTAATGTAGCCATTCGGCATGAGGAGACCACTATAACTTGTGATAGCCTGTACGATTACGTAGGCCTCAACAAGTTTGATGCCTACAGCAACGTTAAGGTTTTTCAAGAAACTACAACCCTGTATGGCGATACCCTAAAGTTTGATGGTGCAACCAAAAAGGGTAAGGTGCGAGGCAAGGTGGTTAGGATGGTTGATGAGGAAACAACCCTGGTAACCCGTTTTCTCGATTTCGAAACCCTGAATAAAACGGTAAGCTACTACGGAGGTGCTGTGATTAATACGCCCGATTCCAGATTCTCTAGCGATAAGGGGAAGTACTTTTCAAACCAAAAACTATTTGTGTCGGAGGGCAATGTGGCTTACATCGATGCCGATATTCTCTTAAATACAGATTCGCTCGAGTACTATACCCAAATCGAGCTGATAAAGTTTTTCGGGCCAACCCGCATTTATAATGAGGACAACTACCTATACAGCGAGAGAGGAGAGCATTATCGGGAAACCCAGGAATCGGAGTTTCATGTCAATGCTTTTATGGATAATGGGGAGCAGAAACTCTTTGGCAACAGCATTTATTACGACAGGAACACAGGAATATCTAGAGTTGAAGGCAATGGGCTAGTTATCGATACTGCACAGCGTATTAATATTTATGGGCAATACCTTACCTATAATCAGGCTACCGAACTTGCTGAGGTTAATCAGGAGCCACTTGCCATGCTAATCTCAGAGCAATCGGACACTCTATACTTACGTGCTGATAGACTTATGGGTATAGCTGTTAAGGATACCGTTAAAACCGATTCTACGCTATATAATCAGCTAGTAGGAGTGGGAGATGTGAGGTTTTTTAGACCCGACATCCAGGGTGTTTGCGATTCCATGCTGTACCACAGTGTCGACTCAATCCTTTATATGCACAAAGAGCCTATTCTATGGAATTACGAGAATCAGCTAACTGCCGACAATGTTAGCATTGAGTTTAAGAACGAGACCATACATCGGATGAAATTTACAGGATCATCATTCGTTACCTCACAAGAGGATTCTATTCGGTTTAACCAGATCAAAGGGCGCGAAATGGTTGGCTTTTTTATCGCAGGCAAGCTAACCCGTTTAGATGTGAACGGGAATGGCGAAACTGTATATTACGGCCGAGAAGAGGGGGAGATAGTTGGGGTGAACAAGGCAGAGGGGAGCAGGCTCTCCATCAGCGTACGCGATAATCAGGTTGTAAACATAATGTTTCGTGAATCACCAGTGGCAACCCTATTTCCCATAGACAAGGTTGAGCTGCAGGATGTTATGATCAAGGGATTCGCGTGGCATACCGATAAACGCCCAAAATCTCCACAAAGCGTCATACCCCCTGGGTTAGACGTTAACTTCTATATCCCCATCCTGAGCAGGGCAACTATGTATCGTGAGAAAAAAAGAAACCCTGCCGAATCGCTTGACGATATAGCAGGGCAAAAAGGTCTTGAGAATGTGTTGGAAAAAAGGCTTGAATTCAAAAGACCTGAAATCTCAAACGATTTTCAAAGGGTTAATACTCGTCCTCATTAAAGAAAAAGTCTTCTTTGGTTGGATAATCTGGCCAAATATCTTCAATGCTCTCGTATATGTCGCCCTCATCCTCTAGATCCTGAAGGTTCTCAATAACCTCAAGTGGGGCACCCGACCGGATTGCAAAATCGATAAGTTCATCCTTAGTAGCTGGCCAAGGGGCATCCTCTAGTTTTGATGCTAGTTCTAGTGTCCAATACATATAGATATTATAATTAATTGATTTACAAATATTTACATATTTCCCTATTAATGCAAATATATAAAAAAAACTAAATTACACTCTAGGTTTCCAAGGAATTTGTTCAATTTTAAGATTTTTAGCTAACAATCGTGAAAACGTGAAGAAGAAATCGCTTAACCTGTTGATATACTTAACCAAATTTTCGGGTAGGGGCGACTCCACGGCAACGCTAATGGCTAAACGTTCGGCACGTCGGCATATTGTGCGAGCAACATGGCAAAGCGAGACGGCCTGATGGCCACCTGGCAGCACAAATGAGGTAAGGGGTTCCAGCTGTTCATCCATAATATCAATTTGTTCCTCAAGAAACCCTATGTCAGCATCCTGTATGATAGGTAGTTTAACTTTGCAGTCGGTGCAATCGGCGGCAAGGATTGAGGCGCAGCTCATAAGTCTATCAAGAACTTCGGCTAGCACACTTTTCCATTGTTTATCAATGGCATCCTGATCGCGAAGAAGAGCTGTAAAAGCCATTAGCTCATCCACAGTGCCGTAAGCATCAATTCGTGGATGATTTTTAGGTACTCTTTTGCCTCCAATCAGCGAGGTCGATCCCTTGTCGCCAGTTTTAGTGTATATCTTCATATGCTATATTTTCAATCTTGTAAGGTAGTAATGTATTATAGCTAAAAAAGTTCAAAATATCTAAAAAAACTCTTAGAAACTGTTTAAGTTTTATTCCTACAAAACATTTTGCTAATTGCCACGGGCCTACTGCAAGCAGGCCCGTGGCAACTGAAAATCAAAGTGCTAATTTAAACTTAAATAGTTTCTTATTTATCGTAATGTACAGAAATAACCTTGAGAAGTTACCACTCAAGGTATACGGCCTCATAGGTTGAGTTTGCCCAGAGATTAAACTTATTAATACTTTCGGCTATACAAATTTCACTTAAATTTTGGGCGCTGCAGAGGAAGTTATCGGTGATGTCGGGCATTGAAACGAGGAATGCACCAGCTGAACGATGCATTTGATTAACTATTGATACTTTAGGGTAACTCTCTGTTTAGTTTTTCAACCTCTATTCTATTAACATTTTGTAAATAACGGAGTAGTTGCAATTACAGCACCTCGTAATTGAACAACAACTCTGAACCACATTAACCGCTGTAATGTCAAGCAGCAGTTAATGTGATTTCTTCAACTTGGGCACTTGTTTACTCTTCCTCGTTGAGGACTACAACTTGTTTTTTTGTTGGATTAGAATTGAACTCATCCGTTTCAATTTTCCCGTCCCTAAGCCTGATTATTCTCCTAGCATGGAGCGCAATTTCCTCTTCATGTGTTACCACAATTATGGTATTACCCTGGCTGTAAATTTCCTCGAACAGGTTCATAATATCGATGGACGTTTTTGAGTCGAGGTTACCTGTGGGCTCATCGGCAAGGATAATCGAAGGGTTGTTTACCAGAGCACGGGCAACAGCCACCCTTTGGCGCTGTCCACCTGATAGCTCGTTGGGTTTGTGCTCCATCCTATCGGTTAGGCTAACTTTTTCAAGCGCTCCTTCGGCCATTTTTAGCCTTTCAGGCTTAGCAATCCCAGCATATATTAGGGGTAGCATTACATTTTCTAGTGCAGAGTAGCGGGGCAGTAGGTTGAATGTTTGAAAAACAAAACCAATCTCCTTGTTCCTTATTTCTGCAAGCCTGTCGTCTTCCAGCTTACTTACATCGGTACCATTAAGTATGTATGTCCCTGCTGTGGGGGTATCGAGACATCCCAGAATGTTCATCAGGGTTGACTTACCAGAGCCCGAAGGCCCCATGATGGCTACGTATTCGTTCTCTTGAATCTGAAGCGAAACACCTTCAAGGGCTTTAACAATAACTGATCCTACCTTGTAGTACTTTTTTATATTCTCTATGTCAATTAATCGTCGTTTGTCCATTGGTGTGTAATTATAAATTAATGCGTGTGTTTGACTAAGCAAACCTACTAAAAGTTTATCTTAAAATGTTGTTTAAATATACCTTTTCGAAAAAAAACTACACCCAGATGAAACAAATCAACACTTACGCTTACGCTCTGATGCTTGGCAATAACATCCCATGCCTTATGCATCTCTCTGCTCCAGCGAATATCATCAAACACAAATATGGTGTTTTCATGTACATATTTTAGGCAGTGTTTAAAGTATCTAAGGGTGGGCTCTGCCTTGTGATTACCATCAAAGAACACCAGGTCAAGAGTAGGCAGCAAGCTGAGCGCTTCGTTTAGCCCTTGTTCAAAATCCCCCTCAATGAGCTTAATGTTTTTGAAGTTGAACAGATCGAAGGCGTTTTGAGCTAGCTCTGCCCTTTGCCAATCCCCTTCAAGCGTTAATACCATATTGTCAGGATTAGCGCTAGCAAGGTACATGGCGCTTATGCCAACAGAAGTCCCTAGCTCAAGAATGTTTTTGGAATTGCTCCATTTGGCCAGTCGATATAAAAATGCCCCATGCTTTGGAGAAACGGAGGATCTTTTGATAACTGTTCCCAACTTTTCGGAACGATTTGTAAACCTGCTACCAGCTCCATAATCACTAGGGCCTACGCTAATAGACGAGTCTATTTGCCAATTTCTTAACCACTCCACCTCGTTGGGTTGGTCGTAATTGTTTCTGTTACCAATTACAGCCCTTGTGAAATCGTACACCATGGGGGAGTGAACACCGTGCCCCGAACTCGGTTTGGCAATGCATTTAAATAGGATGTAATCCTTTGCAATACTAAGAATATGCGCAATGTCTGTCACCTTGATTTGTGTTTGTTCATCCAATCTAAGTACATGACAAAAAATTAAATACACTGTAATCTAGGCTATTGTATCCTGTTAAGAGAACTTTTGACAAGTAGTCCAACCCGCATTTGAAAACGCTAACAGCCCTACGACCATGTTTTTTT
>Ga0334894_1001170_pt1 | contig 23735 bp, 16 predicted proteins | sample GraSluR3_MG_6_FD_207225 | JGI IMG/M metagenome (GOLD analysis project Ga0334894, IMG submission 207225) | Sludge microbial communities from methane-producing bioreactor in Wageningen University, Netherlands - Granular Sludge_12_05 R3 | ecosystem: Engineered > Bioreactor > Anaerobic >... | reverse complement strand
GGGGGCGTTCTGCATCGTGGTTGAAGAAGCTGGCTTTTTCCCATGGTGAGATGTGGAAATTCATCAGCCAGCACTCCGAGTCTTTGATGCGGGCAAAGCTATCTTTAAAATTCACCATTCCGGCTCTGATTGCCTTTATCTCAGTGCCTTTCAGAGAGATACCGGCTTCATATTTTTGTTCTATATAGTATTCGTGGGTAGCGCGACGATTTGTGATTTTCTTCATCGAACGAGTTCCTGTAAGATCTTGATCTTATATTTCTTAGCAGTTTCAATAAGCTCTTTTTCATCCAAGTTTTTAAGGGCACGATCTTTCATCACGAAACTCCCTGCCACCATGAGGTCTCGGATCATCTCAGATTTCATGGCGTAAACCAGCTGGGAATAGGGATTATACAGCGGAGTAGTGGCAAGGCTATCTATTTGGATGATAGCGATATCCGCCCATTTACCGGTTTCAAGACTGCCCAGATCCTCTCCCCTACCTAGCGCTTTGGCGCCATCTATGGTCAGAAGTGAGAAGGCTTTTTTGGCAGAGAGAATGGTGGGATCGTGGTTGATTCCCTTGTGCAATCTGGCAAGGGTGCCCACTTCACTGAGGATATCGAGGCTATTGTTGCTCGCCACACCGTCGGTGCCGATGGCAAGTTTGACGGAATTTTGCAGCATGTCTTTGACCGGGGCATTTCCGCTGCCCAGTTTGAGATTGCTGTGGGCACACAAAGCTATGGCAGCAGTCGCATCGGAGAGTTTCTTTTGTTCGGTTCCGCTGAGCCAAACGCCATGCGCGAAGAGGCATTTTGCCTCTAAAAAGCCGAGACTTTCCAGATATTCCAGCGGGCGTTTGCCATGTTCTTTGAGGCAATCCTCCAACTCTTTTTGGGTTTCGGAAAGATGGGTGTGGATCATCCAGTCATTTGCGATTGCGGCTTCTGCGCAAGCTTTTAGGATCTCTTTTGAGCATGTGTAGATAGCGTGGGGCGCGATTGCGCAATCCACCAAGGGATTATCTTGGTAGCAGCTTTGCATTTTCTGAACTATGGGTGCGATTTCGGAGGGATCTTTGTCAAAATTGTGACCGATGATCGCTTGGCTGATGATCACTCGGGTGCCCGCTTTTGTGAAGGCATCCGCGATCCTATCTTCATGAAAGTACATGTCATTGCAGAGGGTAATGCCATTTTTTATCATCTCCGCGGCAGCATGCAGCGAGGAATCTAGCACAAAATCCTCATTTACCATCTTTGCTTCCAGCGGCCAGATATAGTCATTGAGCCATTTATCCAGGGGAAGATCATCCGCCAAACCGCGGAAATAGCTCATGGGCACGTGGGTGTGGGCATTGACAAAACCCGGAGTAACGAGGCATCCGGCGGCATCAATCTTGTTCTTGGTCTTGAAATCTTTGAGCCTTGCCAGAGGTAGGATGTCCAAGATTTTGCCGGAATCTATGGCAATGAAGTGCTCTTCTAGAACTCTGAATTGCGGATCCATGGTGACTATCATGCCGCCTTTGATAATGCTATCGATGTGTTTCATATCTGCACCTTTTGAGCTGCTTCGGAGGCAGCGAATATGCCCCGCGGAGTGATGATCTCCTTGATATAGCGGGCAGGGGTGATGTCAAACGCGGGATTGAGCGCGCTTGAACCGGGATTTGCCACACAGTTGTCATTAATGACTTTGATCTCATTCTCAGAGCGGATTTCGATGGGGATGTCCTCGCCTTTGGCGCAGGAGAAATCAAAAGTGCTATGGGGGGCAGCAATGTAAAATGGAACTTTGTGAACATGCGCCATGACGGCTTTTTCATAGGTCCCGATCTTGTTTGCTATGTCTCCATTCAGGCAAATCCTATCCGCGCCGGTGATGACTAGATCAATCTCGTTTTTCTGGAAGTAAAAGCCGGCTGCGGAATCTGCGATGATGGCGTGTGGTATGCCTTCCTGCTCCAGCTCAAAAGCTGTGAGACGAGCTCCCTGAAGGCGCGGACGGGTCTCATCCACATAGACGAAGATGTTCTTGCCCTGTTTGTGTGCTTGGCGGATCACCGAGAGTGCCGTGCCGTGGTCTACAGTGGCTAAAGCTCCGGCATTGCAATGGGTGAGTATCCGGGATCCAGGCTGGATCAGCTCTGCACCGAGGATGCCTAGTTGGAGGCATTCTGCCGCACTTTTGTTGGCAAATTCATTGGCTGCCAAAAGCGCGACTTGGCGGGCGTGGGGGATGTCCGGGATGAATTTCAGCGTGCTTTCATAGACATAGTTTACTCCGATACAGAGATCCACGGCAGTGGGGCGAGACAAAATCAGCTCATCACGCGCACTGCGAAGATAGGAGCGAAACTTTTTTTCGGGGGTATTTAAGGCCGCCAGTGCCAATCCAAAAGCGCCGGCTGCGCCGATGGCAGGAGCGCCACGAACGGTCATATCCTTGATGGCTTGCACGACTTCCAGGTAGTTTCCATATTCCTTGATCCCAAATTCGAAGGGAATTTTATTCTGATCTATGAGCTTTAGTCTGCCGTCTTCAAACCAGACTGAGCGATATTCTTGTCCATTTATCTGCATCTTGTCTCCTATATTGTTTTGACACAGCGCCGTATACGCTTCCCTGTGGAAGTCATAAGGGATCTTGACCCGGGGGGGCTATATGCGATTTACTATGTCCCGAACTGTGTTGATGGGAATGGCAAAGCCCAAGCCTATGCTGCCACCGGATTCCGAAAAGATGAAGGTATTGATCCCGATCACTTCACCATTGATGTTTACCAAAGGACCGCCGCTATTGCCTTGATTGATGGCGGTGTCCGTCTGGATCATGTTCAGGTATTGGGTTCCGCTGCCACCGGGAGAGATGTTGCGACCTATGGCAGAGATCACTCCGACCGTCACACTGGGCTTGGAGTCGTTCATCAGGTAGCCATACGGATTTCCCAAAGCGATGCTCCATTCTCCCACCATGAGGCCATCTGAATTTCCCAATCTGGCAAAAGGAAGGCGATTGCCACGAATCCTCAGTTTGGCGATGTCGTGGACATTGTCAATCCCGATGAGCTCTGCGTCAAATTCCCTTTGATCCGGCAAGACCACCTTGATGTCCGTGGCGCCTTGCACCACATGCGCATTGGTGATGATATAGCCATCCGGATCGTAGATGATGCCGCTGCCGATAGACTGCACTTGACGCCGCATCGGACCGAAGAAATCAAAGAATCCGAAGAAACCTAAACTTGAAGGGTAGCGGCCGCGTACGATCTGCGTCTTGATCACATTGACACTCACCACGGCGGGTTCCACCTCAGCCACAGCGCGCGTGATGGCGTTTTGACGGCTGGTACCGGTGCTGTCACATTCGACATCCGGGGCACTGAAGATCCCCGAAGCGGTGACAGGGGCAGGTGCTCTATCAAAATGCCGAATCAAGACCAAGGTCACAGCGGCATTGATGATCAGGACGATCACTGCCCAAAAGATGAAGCTGGCTCTGTGCATAATCTCTAAACTACCTCAAAACATGGATTGCTCATAATAAACTAATCTCTAAAGCGGCGGATGGCATATTCAATGCTATCCAAACTAACCGTGGTATTGAAACAGGGTCCATTGGGTCTTTCATTTAAGACGGCATAGACAGGCATGGACCAGGCATCGCGCACACCCTCTGTGAGGTCCCTATGGCACGCTACAGCGATGATCACATCTGGATGGGTATCCTTTATAATCTTGCGTGCCAAAGAGCCACCAGTGGCGACTGCGGCATTAATAGCATATTTGGCAGCCAAGGCCTTGAGCTCGGATATGCAGCAATTTCCACAGGAAGCGCAGGCATTGATGTCTGTCGTGATGCGGATCCGGCACTCAGATTCCTGAAGGCAGTGCGGCAAAAGCAAGAGGATCTTCTTAAAATGCTTACCCCGCACATGGCTCAGCATCACCGTGTTGTTAAAATGTAGGAAGCTTTCCTGCAGCTCAGCGCGATCTTGACGGGTGATGGATGCCGTGACTCGCGCCAGATAAAAGAAGATGTGGCAGAGTGTCCATTTGCTGAGGCGAGCTAAGAAAAGCGGACGGATCTTGTGACGCATGCTTATGAGTCCCAGGATCCAAGCAAAGATCAAGAAAACAAGCGCGATCAAAAACGCGGCATAGACGATCATCTGAAAGATCGAGAAGCCCGCCCTCAGATAGCTGCTGTAGCTCATGCCAAAGAAGATGATCGATAAGATAAGCAGGCTCAAGCTTACCATCATCTGAAACTTGATCGATAAAGAGCCTTGCTGCTTCATCTTGCAAACCTCTGCCCCACTTCCAATCTGGCACCAAGATGATATGCCCAAGCATCCATGATCTTCTTACCTGCAGGCTGAACTCTGCGGATCAAAAGCGCGCCATCGGATGTGGAAACTGTGAAGCCACGGTTTTTAATGATCTCAGAGATCTCTCCGGGAACATGATCAGTAGTGGACTGGGCAAGCTCCGCCTCAAGGATCTTCAACGGTTGACTCCTAAAGAGCGCGAAAGCTCCCGGCTCCAAAGAATATGCGCGGATCTGATCCTGTAAGGTCTTGGCGCTCTTTGTGAAATCCAGAATAAGATCATCTTTTGTGATCATCTTGGTAAACGTGGCTTGAGCATGATCTTGGGGCGTGGGCTTAAAATGATCCGGATCATCCAGATAGCAGATCAGCATCCTCGCGGCAAGATCCGCCAAGCGGTCATGCAGATCAGAGTGGTTTTCATTGGGCAAGATCTCCAGCTTCTCCTGCATGAGGATATCACCTGCGTCCATCTTGGCAGCAAGGCGGAAGATGCTGTTGCCGGTGAGGCTCTCCCCCGCCAAAAGTGCAGCGCGAATGGGTGAAGATCCGCGATGCTTTGGCAACAAAGAAGGATGTAGATTGATCGCTTTTATCGGGAATCCACGGCGCAAGCTTCTGCCCAAAAAGGCTCCATATGAAGCCGTGATGAGGATATCTGCCTTATGAGAGAGGATCCGCTTGATCGACGCGGGACTATTGACATCCTCCGGGCAAAAGAGCTTTATTGAATGTCCCGCAGCACAAGCCGCCAAGGGAGTGTCCTGAAGCTGTTTCTTCCTCCCCTTGGGGCGTGGAGGCTGACTGATCACCAAGGCAAGGCTATGCTTATCTGATGAGATGATGCTTTCAAGAGCCGGAATCGCAAATTCGCTGCTGCCGGCAAAGACTATCTTCATCTCTCAAAATCAGAAGGATCGGCGATGTTGATGCCGTCTTGCGCTCGAGATTCCAAGTCCTTGAGTTTGCGTTTGACCCGGAGTTTGGCAAGTGTGGAGAGCCGGTCCGTGAAGACCGTTCCCTGAAGGTGATCAAATTCGTGTTGGATCACAACCGCTTCATATCCTTCGGCTGTGGCCTGAATCTCTTCCCCATCCGTGTTAGTGTATTTGTAGCGGATCTTGAAGTCGCGCAGGACATTGCCAAAGATGTTTGGCAGGCTGATGCAGCCCTCTTCTGAGATCTGCTCGCCTTCACGCTCGAGGATCTCGGGATTGATCATCACGCGGGGATTCTTTTTGCCGTCTTCCTGTGCCCACCAAGGGTCGATTGCGAAGATCCTCAGATCCACGCCCACCTGATTGGCGGCCAAGCCGACTCCATCACGCAAGTACATCGTGTGGATGAGATCCGGCAGGAACTCTTTTAGGAAGGGATCTTTGGGGTCTGCATCTTTGAGCTTGCGCCTGAGGATGTCGTCCCCATAGATCCTGATATCAAGTGTCTTTGGCATAGTCTTATTGATTGTTCTGAGCGGTTAGGATGCTGACGATCGCAGAACGCTGGAACTCAACGCGGACTTTGTTTGTATCATCAATCTCGATGACCACGATGTCTTTATCCGGTTTAATGGTGACCACGCGGCCAAAGATACCGCTGGACGTGATGACTTTGTCGTTTACCTGAAGGCTATCAAGCATCTTTTGCATTTCTTTCTGGCGCTTTTGTTGAGGACGGATCATGAGGAAATACATGATGGCAAAAAGGACACCAAAGAAGATGAGACTGGAGGCCATTCCTCCACCGGCTGCCGGAGCAGCTTGAGCTTGTAATATGATAGATTGCATTTTATTCTCCTGTTTTTATATTCCAAAGAATCGCGGAAACACGCGAATCAGTATCTGTAAAAAGATGTTTGCATATACGCCTGCCAAAAGATCGTCCACGACGACTCCCCAGCCTCCACCAAGCTTCTGTGAGCGATGGATGGGAAACGGCTTGGCTATATCAAATACTCTGAACATTAAAAAGGCATAGAACCCGATTAGCCAATTCTGCGGCAAGAACAGTGTTGCCACAAAAAAGCCCAATAGCTCATCCAGCACGATGGATCCGGCATCTTCGCCCAAGACATCTTCAGCCTTGCGGCAGATCACTACTGCCAGAAGCGCCAGTCCCACTATCAGAAGCGGCAAAAACGCCGGGCAAGAACCATCATAGATCCAGCCCGGAAGCAGCATATAGATCCCATATCCGGCCAGGGAACCAAAGGTCCCCGGGGCCAGGGGGATGAAGCCAATCAAAAAGAGACTGGCGATAAAGGTGCTGAATGTGACTTTCTTGGTCATAAGCTTATTTCAATAAAGGCATCACGCCGAGCTTCTTGGATCCACTCGTCGTAAGCTTCCATTTGTTTGATTTGCATCAGATAGCTTCTCACCTGCTCTTTTACTTCATCAAAAGTATAGAGTCTCTGTGGATTTTCTTGGTCCCTGCTAAAGAGATAGAGCATGCTATCGTGTTTGAGCACTTCAGTGACATCTCCGACCGGAGTGTTCATGATCGGTGCGCTAAAGAGCTGTGGGATATCTTCCTCGGAAAAGTCTCCCAAGAGGCCGCCATCTGCTTTGGATTCGGGATCCATGGAATATTCAGATGCGATCTCGGCGAAGTCCGCGCCGGCTTGAATTTCTTCACGAAGCCGATTCATTAGTGCCATCTCTCGCTCTTCATCATTCTCTGAAGCGCTAGAGGTCTTGAGGATGTGGCTGGCGCGCACTTCATCACCGCGTCTTTCCACGACCTTGATGATGTGGTATCCAAATTGTGATTGCACGGGCTGGCTAATCTCACCCACTGCCATCGAGAAGGCGGCATCTTCAAAGGGTTTGACCATCATGCCGCGGCTGAAAAAGCCAAGATCCCCGCCCTGTTCTGAGCTGGGGCAATCGCTATATTCCATAGCCAAATCAGCAAAGTCCTCTCCGCTATCAAGACGACGACGGATGGCTTGGATCTCTTCCAAAAGATGTGCTTCAGAATCTTCTGAGGGCATGATCTCACGCACGATCAAACGCAGATCCCAAGAGACCGGCTTGACCGCCATGGAATCCTTACTTGCTTCATAAAATTCCAAAAGTTCCTGCTCGCGCACATTTACTTTCGGCGTGATGTAATTTTCCATAAGCTGCTCGGTGAGAGCGCTTTCAGTGAGTTGATCGACAAAGTGTTTTTGCAATTCACTTTGGGTGATGCGCATCTGTGAGAGATCTGCCTGAAACGCTGCTTCGGATGGATATTGAGCTTTGATCTGCGCGATATAGCGCTCAGCATAGTTCTTAATGGCAGCTTCATCGACCTTGATATCCAAGTCTTTGGCTTTTTGGATCATCAAGCGTTGTTCGACCATGTGATCCAAGACCGCTTGATGAGTGAGCATGCTTTCATCAACTCCGGTGGAGCGCATCTGATTGATCTGATTCTCGAGATCCGACATGAGGATGATATCTGAGCCTACTTTGGCGACTATTTTGTCCAATACTTCTGCGTTTGTGATGGCGAAGATGCTGATGAGCAGCATCAAAAAGATGAGTTTTTTCACGATACTCCTTTAGTAATAATAGATTTGGTGATTTTCGGACTTGATCTCAAGCAGGATATTCCGATATATCTCCTCTTGTCTTTCGAGGAGAATTCTACGGCGGATTTCTTCCTTGTGATCTTCAAAATTTGCTTCCCTTTCCCCTTCTTGGGATTCGGTGTAGCGGATGATGTACCAAACTCCATCATGGGTCAGGACTCCTGCCTGCATGGGCGGCAGATCTTGCACTGCCTTCCAAAACACGGAATCCGGCGATGCAGCCTCCACAAAGCCCATGAAGCCATCTTGCCGCCTGAGCTCTTCGGTGGAATAACGCCTGACCGCTTGGCCAAAATCCAAGCCCTGATTGATCTGCTGAAGCAGGTTCTCAGCGCTCAGTTTGTCCGGCAGATTGATGCGCTGGATCCGATAACTCATCACCGGCCTCTGGAAATCTGCCTGATGGATTCTAAAATATGAAAACAATTGATCTTCAGATATTCTCACCCTCGCAAGACGCTCGGCGATCATGGCATTGGCCTTGACCTTCTTCTGAGCAAATTCCATGCGTTGGCGAATGATGGGATCTTTGGAGAGCCCCGCCTTATCCGCGGCCTGTGCCAAGAGAGTGATATTCACCCAGTCTTCCACGTGCTTTTTGCGCTCTTCTGCGCGCAGAGATTCCCATGCATCAATCCCATATCCGGCGATAAAGGCCTCTCGATCAAGGCGTTCGCCATTGACCTCAGCCAAGATGCTGCCGGGCTCAGAGCTCCTGCCGCAAGCTGATAAGCTCAACAAGATGATAATGACAAAGCAGCTAAGAATATTCTTCATAGAAATGGCGGAGTATACTTGACTCTGATATAAGCTTGTTTTTCGGCAGGGGCAGCAGCATCGGTGATGGGATGATAAAACTCGACCTCACCGAAATCCTTGCGCTCAAAATTGCTCATGATCACGATGCCTTGCGGCTCGACCACCGTGTCGTCCGAGAATGTCTTTTCCGAGACATAGGCTTGGATGATAGGCGTGATATTGACCACCAAAGAGTCCGATGCCGTATTCACGATGCTCACCAGGCTGCTGATAAACTCCGGTGTATACATATCCAAAGTGGGGATGATGCTGCCGGCCTCAGGACGCTCTTTGAGTAGGAAGGCTGAAACATTGTAGCTAAAAGTATTCTTATAATTCGGCAGATCGTCCTTGATAAAGAGCACCAACTCGGCGGAGTTTATACTCACTCGCTTGAGATCGTCACCCACAAGGCTCTGTCCATATTGATCCTTAAACATGGCAAAATCCGGCTGGAGATCCACATAAATGCGTTGCGGAGCAAAATTGCTGAGCTTCCACTGTCCGGGTGATGGATCTACTTCCGGATGGCTGAAACTATAGGCATTCAGTGCTGCATATCTGGAAAAATCTTTATAAGACTCATCCGAGGGATATTCCTTGTATTGATATCTTATTTTACTGCCATCGTTTGCTGTGCTAAGCTTGATCTCCACAAAGCCGTCGATCGCGTCATCTGCCATGATCAAGATATTGAGCCCCGTCGAATCCGCATCAGCCTGCCAAGCCTGAATCAAAGAATAGGGTAGAGGCACGGACACTGTGTCGCTGGCGGTGATCTGCCGATCGATCACGGTCGTCGCTTGGGGAATATGAGTATAATCCTCAAAGCTTAGCGTATCCGGACTGGCTGCCCATCCACTGTTTACCTTGTAGAAGTTCAAAGTGACCGGACCCCGCTCAATTCTGCTGGATCTTTGCAGGATGAGATCCAGATAGAGCTCTCTGATCTCGTGATAAGCCGCCAGAGTGCTATCCGCCGGCAGGTTTGTAAAGCGCAAGATGCTCTTTGCGGATGATCCCTGCCAATTTCCCACCAAGAGATTTTTCCTGTTTGTGCTAACACTTATCAGAGAATCCGCAGGAAAACTATGACCGGTAATGATCCCTGATGCATCCTCAAAGCTTTGCATGCTCAGATCTGCCCAATTGGTCCCTGTTAGGTTATCTTTCTTGGTGCATCCCGTGAGCATGATCAGAGATGCCAAGAGCGCGAATATTAGAAAGCGGTAATTCATATATCTTATCCTATTTAAAATAGATTTTGTAAATTAGTAATTGTAGTAGGCTATGTGTATATGTAGATAATTAGTCAAGCTTTTTCTTTTCCGACCGTTTTTCACAGTGACTTAGCGCCCCGGCTTGGCTGTGGATAACTTGTGTATAACCCAAGCACTTTATCCACCTGTTATCCACAAAAAGTACTCCTAAATCCTTTGTACACAAGTTTTCCACGCTTATCCACATCAAGCCATGCACATCTGTGGATAAGTCTGTGGATAATACGGGGAAAGCCCTTTGATAGTGGCTTTTGAGAGATGCTCTGAGCTTCGGATGATACACTTTTCACATTTCCTATTTTCTTAAGTTCTTGATCATGAGCTCCACCAAAGAGCGGAATTTTTCATCATCGCGAAATTGATTCTCGATCAGTTTTTTGGCGTGGAGCACAGTGGTATGGTCTTTCCTATTGTAGTACTCGGCGATTTCCTTCAGAGAGAGAGAGGGGATGAGCAGGTTTGCCAGATACATTGCCACCTGTCTTGGAAACGCCACCAGGGGCTTTCTGCTCTTGTCCATGAGCTGTTCTCGGCTCAGCTCATACATTCTACAGACTTGGGTGGTAATAGCGTCCAGGCTGATCTCTCGGCTCACCTCTGAGATCATATCCGCCAAGATGCCATGAGCCATATCGGGATCGATATCCTCGGGATTGAGCTTGTTATACGACGCAAAAGCTAGGATTCGGATCAGGGAGCCTTCCAAGGCTCTGACAGAAGAGCTGATCTTGTCGGCGATAAAATTGATCACATCATCGGATAGCATAATGTTCTCCGGCTCTGCTTTTTTGCGTAGGATGGCGACACGCGTCTCAAAATCCGGATTCTTCAGATCCGCCAAAAGCCCGCTTTCAAAGCGAGTTACCAGCCTTTTCTCGAGATCCGGGATATCTTTTGGGGGTCTGTCTGAGGTGAGCACAATCTGTTTTTTGTTGTCAAAAAGGGCATTAAACGTGTGAAAAAATTCCTCCTGTGTACCTTCTTTGCGGGAGAGGAAATGGATGTCGTCTACCAAGAGTAGGTCTACTTTGCGAAATTTCGCCCGAAAATCCGGCATTTTATTGCTGCGGATGCTATCGATCATCTCGTTTGTAAAAGCCTCACTGGTGGTGTAATAGATGCTGCAATTTCGCCCTTCCTTGAGTACAAAATTGCCCACAGCTTGCATCAGGTGAGTCTTGCCCATGCCGCTTTCACCATAGATAAAGAGCGGATTGTAGGTATATCCGGGACTTTCTGCCACAGCCTTGGCGGCTGAATATGCAAAGTTGTTATTTTTTCCCACCACAAATTCTTCGAAGGTATAGCGATCATTGAGTTGAGCATTGAGACTCACACGCTTCTCGCTATAATCCGGCATATCTCCCTTTTCACTGGGCTTACGATATGGATGGGTGATAAAGAGGATCTCATACTTTCTGGCATAAAGACTAAATGAAATCTCCGAAAGCACATCCTTGTAGTTTTGATTCAAATAATTCGCACTAAACTGCGTAGGCACTCGGATCGTGAGCTGTTTGTCGGACATATCAACGAGTTTGGTATCATAAAACCAGGTCTTAAAACTCTGTTCATTGATGTTCTGCTCCAGCTTATCCAGAATGTTTTGCCAAATATCCTGATCCATATTTTTATCCTTATTAGAGTTTTTTTATCCACACACAAGCCTGAAGCACCGATATCCAGAGCGCAAAAGCATAAGATATTGATAATTAAAGATATAAAAACAAAAACGAGATAGCCGCCAATCAATAACCTGATAGTTATCCACGACTTATCCACAATCACTTTCTTAATCCCTGTCTATCAAACAGCTTGGCTTGCTTCGAAAGCTTATTACTACTTCCAAATGAAGAAAATCTCCGAGCCCGTTTTTTGTCAAGCAGCGAAAAGACAAGACTATAGAGTGCTTGTTTTACACACTTGTCGGTAGATACTTGCAAAACTTGATACTATAAACCGGCTTGTATTTGTAGCAAAATCCATGACAAGGAACTTAAGTATTTACAAAACAGGTATTTATTGTTTGTTGATATTTTATCTCATTTTTGAGCATAAGCCCAGCTTTTACGCCGCATCCTTCACCTAAAATCTGCAGATCAAGAAAGGGGATATTCAGATGAATGATCTCGATCTGTAAGCTGGATTATTCAGTGCAGATTCTTATCAGAACAGTCTTGTAAATGCTTGCAAAATATGGGCTGCTCATGCCCCCCTCACCGGTCGCTCACCGGTCGAGCGTGCAAGCGGTGAGAAAATAAGGACTTAGAGAGTTCTTAGTTCTTAGTTCGTAGTTCTTAGTTTGTAGTTGGCGCGGCAAATCGAATCTACAATCTACGATTTACGATCTACAATTAGGTGTTGTTGCACAAATCGGAATGAGAATTGAGGATAGATACTTAAGGGGTCGTCACGCAAATCAGATGTACAAATTACGATGTACGATCTACAATTAGGGTGTCGCTGCGCCCGTATCTGCCTTATTACTACAAACCGAAAACCAGCCTTGCATTGTGGAAGCGACATCTTGTCGTTTTATATCCAAAATCCCAGCCACCCCTACAATAGCCATTCCATATCTTCACGACCAGCCCACACTAGTCATTCCATATCTTCACGACCAGCCCACACTAGTCATTCCATATCTTCACGACCAGCCCACACTAGTCATTCCATATCTTCACGACCAGCCCACACTAGTCATTCCATATCTTCACTGCACTTGATGGGCGGCTAATAACCGCCCCTACCTTTTGATGGGCGGCTAATAACCGCCCCTACCTTTTGATGGGCGGCTAATAACCGCCCCTACCTTAGTCATTCCGGAAAGTCGAACGGAGTGAGGCTTATCCGGAATCCATAGCCTGTCCACGAATTTGCACTAATTATCACGAATTGGTTGAGAGGCTTTAGAGGGTTAAGAAGCATATCCCAGCTTCCTGCCCGATAGGGCGGATGCGCTACCCTACGCGACAAGATCTCGCGGCTACTAGGGCGGCTAAAAGCCACCCCTACATTAGTCAATGTCTTCACTACCGGTCCACAATCTATCCTTTTACAGGTTTAAAAAAAGGAGCCCTCATGCGAGGGCTCCATATATGCTGAGACAAGCCTAGGGCTTATTTCATCATGATCATTTTCTTGGTAGCGCTGAACTTACCGGTATTCATCTTGTAGAAGTATACACCGGATGCCACAGGGCGGTTGTTCATGTCGGTACCTTTCCATACCACGCTATGTTCGCCGGCAGCTTTGTGTTCATTTACCAGGCGATTTACCAATTGTCCCTTAAGGTTGTAGATCTCAATCGAGACATCGGAAGCTTCTCTGACGCTGTAGCGGATAGTAGTTTCCGGGTTGAAAGGATTGGGATAGTTACCCTTGAGGGCGTTTGCGAAGGCAGGAGCCACGATATCTTCGTTTGATACAGATCCGCCATCTGAGTGGATGGAGAAGTTATCCAGCATAAATACGAAGGCGTCGTCTGATACGCAACGGATTGCGATATAGACTTCCTGTCCGTCATATGCAGAGAGGTCGTAGATGTATTCGGTCCAGTTTGTGGGAGCTTCCACATAGTTTGCACCGGTTACATATTGGAATCCCTGCGGAATGATCGCGGGCATGGTGGATACGCCGACGCGGAAGCGTTCGTGACCATAGACATCGGTGAAGCTCTTTGCATTGAACTTAATCGAGCTATTGCTTCCAAGGGTCACGCGTTCGGTGATCAACCAGTCGTTGTTGGGACTGTTTACAGCGGCAAAGCTTGCAGCAAACTTGTCACCTTCAAAGGCGTCCATTCCGCTGATCGGAGGAACAGTCTGAGAAGGATTGAAGATGATGTAAGCCATAGGCGCTTCGCTACCCGGGAAGGCGATGTCGGTGAATCCGTAGGTTGCGGATCCGTCTTGGTCAAGCAGATTCCAGTTATCGAAATCTGTGGCGAAATCAGGATGCCCTTCAAAGCCGTCCGTGAAGATGGCTTCAGCGAGTTCGAGATTTACGTTTACGTCGACGGTCACGATTGCGGATTCGCCGGTGTTGTAGATAGCACTGACGCCATATACATAGTCACCATTGGGGAGATCGTTGTCTGTATAGCTGGTATTTTCGGGGTTTGAGATGTTAGCGATCATGGCGCCATCACGATAGACCTTGTAGCCCATGAGGACTGCGCGGGTGTGGTTGTTTCTGACGGGCATGATGTTTTTCATGCTCAGTTCGCCTTCGGGGCGCACTGTGGCGTTTTCGGTGATGGAGGGTAGTTCGATGGCTTTGAGGTTCACGCCCTCTACTACGAAGCCCTGGATGAGCCAGTTGTAGGTGAGATCTGGGTTCACTTGGCTAAGGGTGGTCCATCCACCGAAGTTCATGATATTTCCTTTACCTTCGATCTGCGGACCGTTGTCGCAACCGGCAGGGTATCCACCCTGGGTGTTGACATTGTAGCCAAACCAGAGTTGCATGCCGGCAGTGATGGGCACAGGGTTGGTAAGGATGACTGTGTTCCAAGCTTCATTTGTGTGGTTTGAGACCACTTGGCTGTGCACGAGCGTACCCGGTGTGGTGGTGGTTCCACCGGTCCAGACTTTAACGGTGTATACAGCGTTTTGATACATGGGCACGAACTGGATCTGAGTCAGTGTAGTTCCCACGTAGTCAGCGAGATCGGTAGCATCGTAGCGGTGAGCAACGTCGAAGTTTGCGACGCCGTTTGTTCCGATGCTGTTTCCGATGGCGGAGTTATCACTCCAGGAGATCCATTCACCTTCCAGCGGGGGCTGGGGAGAAGTCCACTCGAGAGTCACATCGTTTCCATCGACAGTATAGGCAAGGTCTGTGGGAGGATCGAGATCATCCACGATGATTGCCAGAGGAGCTGTGGGTACAGATTCACCGGCATCGTAGACGGCGGTCACGGTGTATTCGTAGCTGCCAAAATCGACGTCAGCATCGATGTAATCGAGGGTTTCAGGATCGTTTATGGTATCCACAAGAGCGCCATCACGGTAGACTTTGTATCCGATGAGTTCGCTTTCTCTGGTGGTGGTATTATTTACCATGCGCAGAGTAGGATTGCTCTGCATGCTGAGGGTGCCTGTCTGCGGAGCTCTGGGAGCTTCAGCGATAGGAGCAGGCATCATGGCTCTGGTGAGGTTGTGATCCAGGTAGCCCTGGATAGACCAGTTGTAGGTAAGAGTTTCATTTAGGTCAGTCAGCTGATCCCAGCCGCCCATATTGATGAGGTTGCCTTTACCTGCTACTTGTGGACCGTCGTCGCAACCGGCAGGGAATCCTGCTTGGGTGTTGGATTCAAAGCCAAACCACAGTTCTTGACCTGCAGGTACAGGGATGGGGGTGGTGAGCTCGACAATGTTCCATTGACCGATGGTCGGAGAAGCGACTGCTTGAGAGTGAACCAAGCTAGCGGGACCTGCGATAGATCCGCCGGTCCATACTTTGACGGTGTATGTGCTATTTACTTCGTTTGGCACGAATTGCACGTGGGTCAGAGTGGAGCCCTGGTAGGGAGCCAAATCTGTGGTATCGTAGCGGTGAGCTACGTCGAATACTGCGGGTCCGTTTACGCCGATTCCGTTTCCGAGGTCAGCAGGATCGCACCATGTGATCCATTCACCTGAAGGAGGAGGTTCGGGAGCATCCCAGCTGAGATGCACATCGGTTCCGACGACGTATCCGGTGAGGTTGCTCGGAGGATAGAGATCGTCCGGAGTATCAGCGACGCCGACACCGGTTAGAGCCACAGTGTGAGTCTCACGCACGATATTGTCTTGGAGCGTGATGGTAGCATCGTGAGTTCCGGCAGCAGTCGGAGCATAGACAGCGTTGAAGCTGAAGCTCTGTCCTGCGGTCAGGTTTGCCGGCAGGGTGGGAAGGCCTGTGAGGCTCATCATGTCGCTGCCGGAGATTTGGATGGAGCTGATAGTCAGAGTGCCGTCACCATCGTTGGTCACGGTGAAGCTCTGAGTTTCAGAAGCATCGACTGCCACCTCGCCAAAGTCATAGCTGGTGGGATCGATTGCAAATATAGGAGTTTCGATGACTGTAGCTTCTTGGATGGTGACATTGTCGACCATGAGATCGTTGTCGCCATCACCGGAGAGAGTGGATTCAGCGTAGAAGGCAATGAAGAACATGCCATCGACATCAGTGAGCGGGATGGTCACGTTTACTCCGGTATGAGGAATATCGTTGTATACATATTCACTATCGGTGTTGTTCCATTCGCGCAGGATAACAGGATCGCTCATTTCAGCATCTGTACCCATAGCCACGATGAATCTTTGACCCTGTTGCAAGGCAGGATCGACGGCAGCGGTCTGGTTCCATACGGTCAGGCCGAGGTCGAAATTCAGCTCATAATCGCCATCGGTGATACTGATGGGCGGAGTGATGAGCCAGCCATTGCGTGTAGTGCCATATACGTTGATCTTGGCAGCTTTGTTTACGGGATCAGTGATGTTCATCCAGTCGTCATGTACCCACTGGTTGAAGCTCGGGGTGCTGCCATTGGGATAGGATCCGGCCAATTGGCTCCATTCCACGGGCATCCAATCGGCAGCTACTGTGCCAAAATCTTCAGTCCAGGGGAAGGTGGAGATGATCGGATCGTAGCAGCTTCCGGTGAGATCAATGGTGATCTCTTGGTCGCCTGCTGTTACGACTACGCTTCCGGTGTAGTCGCCAACTACTGTGGGGGTGTATTCCACCGTGAAGACGTGGGACTCACCACCTTCAAGGCTGACGGCTGTGAAGGGTTCTTCCAGACCAAATGCGTCGCCGGAAACTACGACTGTCCCGACGTTGAGTGTGCCGGCGCCACTGTTTGTGATGGTGAAGTTTTTGGTGTGGGTAGTATTGATGATCTGATTGCCAAAATCCCAAGTAGTAGGTGTGACAGCCAATATAGGATCAGCGGGCAGATCGCCAAATTGCATCATGATATTTGGAATTGCGGAGATCAAGGTAGCTGTCGGAGGTGATGCAGGATCAGGGTTTATGGTGTCAGAATAGTAGCGTAGACTACGCGCTGTGCTGGTATTGGTGTTGTAGAAATAGAAGTTATTTCCATCATAGCTGGGAGTGTTTTCATCTACAGCGATTACCAGGTTGTCGACGTTGTTGTAAATAAACGGAGTATCGAGGATGATCTCGATCCAGCCATCAATAGCGGGAAGAGCTACATAACCGTCAAATACTTCAGTCAGGTCGTCCAGAGCAAGCCAATCGGTTGTGGTTTCAAATTCAGACAAATCGGTGTGACCCATGTAGATCACCCAGTCGTTTGAATCCACAGCTTCATCATATCCATTCCAGTGATAGTAGATCTTTTCGATGCGCTGGCCGGGAATATTGATCTCGGATTGCAGGAAGATGCTCTGAGAATAGGTGTAGCCATAGTAGGCATTGATGGGAAGTCTTTGGTTAGCAGTGCCATCGCCGATCATCACCAATCCTTCAGGATTTCCTGCTGCGCTCAGGGCTACGTCGATCGAAGTTTCGGTCTGTGCGTTGTCTACAGTCAGAGTAGCAGAGACAGGGCCTTCGACCGTGACGGTGGCGGTGATCGGAACGATCACGGATTCACCGGCAGCCAAAGCAGCAGGAAGGTTTGAAGCGTCAAAGGCAAACATGGAAGCGTCGACTCCGGAGATAGTGATCTCAGAAGCGTCGACATTCAAGGTGCCACTGCCGCTATTTGAAATGGTGAGGTTGATGGGATCAGATTCCACGCCTTGGCTGATTCCGCCAAAATCGATGCTTAGAGGATTCACTGCGAGCATCGGAGCACCAGGGATCTCACGTACTTGGACATTGTCCACAAAGAGATCATTGTCGCCGCCGGAAACGGTGGATTCACCGTAGAAGGCGAAGAAAACCTGACCGACCACATCATCGAGGATGATGCTGACATCAGTGCCGGTGTGGGGGATAGCGTTGTAGACAAAATCGCTGCCGGTGTTGTTCCACTCACGCAGGATGACAGCATCTGTCATGCCGGGGTTTGTGGCCATGGCGACGATGAATTTGTCGTCTTCTTGGGAAGTGGGATCTTGGATGGGCTCTGCGTTGTTATAACGGGTCAGGCCGAGATCAAACTTCAGCTCATATCCATCAGCAGGGATGTCAATGGGCGGAGAGATCAGCCAGCCTTTGCGACTAGTGCCATAGATATTGATTCTGGCAGCATTGTTGCCGGTGCCTAAGTGCAACCAGTTGCCACGCACCCATTGAGTGAGACTACCGTCGATGACGGGGTAGATACCGCTGGCTTGGCTCCAGTTTAGGGGCATCCAGTCGGAGGCTTCCGTGCCAAAATCCTCAGTCCAAGGGAATGTGGAGATGACGGGGTTGTCTCTGGTGGTGAAGCTTCTGGCTTCAGCTTGATCACTGGTGCCGGCTGCATTTGTGGCCTCTACTGTCCAGTAGTAGGTAGTCAGATAATCCAGAGGATTAGGCAGAGTGTAGGGAGGCATCACATTGCTGGCAAATAGAGTGCTGCCATCTACTGTATCCAGATATAGGTTGTATCCATCCGGGATGCCGCCGACTGAGGGGGCATTCCAGTTGAAGGTGGTATATTCGCTTACGTTTTCTGCTTCATCAGCAGGGGAGCTAAGACTGGGAACGCCGGGAGTCACAGGAAGGATCGCGGGACCCACGACGGAGTCAAGATAGAAGCTTGCGGAAACCTGAGCAGTGCGGAAGCCTATATAGTGGCCACCGGCTGCATCGGTGAGATCTGCGCTAAAGCTCTGCCAAGTGTTTGTGGCATCTACGTTGAACTCATCAAGGAGAATCCAGTTTTCACGATCAGTGGAGTATACAAGCTCCAAAGCCGCGGAAACGTTTGAGACTCTCAGATCAAAGGAAATCATGTCTCCGGCTTCGATGTCAAGCATCGGAGTGGAGAGAGTGAACTGGCTGCTTGAAGAAGCATATTTGTATGCAGAAGCTGAACCATGACTTGCGACAGTTGTGCTGCGAGTCCAGTTTGATGTTCCCAATGAAGCCCATCCGGCAGGCGGGACGCTTACTTCAAAGCTTTCTGCCAATTGGTCTTCCATCAAGGTGCTGAAGCTCCACACGGGGGTGTCTATTGCATCGCCGTGTTCGTTGTAGGGAACTACTTGCCAGTAGAAGGTAGTGGAGGCTTCAAGGTCTTCAAGATCATAGCTTGTCACTTCGCCAAGATCTGCTGTGAAAGCAGGAGGATTGACGGTGTCAAAATGAAGTTTGTAGCCTGTGGGTAAACCGCTTCCGGCAGACCACTGCAAGGTAACACTGTTTTCCATGAGAGTGACGCCGTTTGCGGGGCCAACCAAGTTTGCCGCACTTGGAGGATCGGTGATCACAAGTTCGGTCATGTTGAAGGTGATGTTGCTGCGATTTGAGCTGGTGCTTCCGGTAGTAGCATCGATGGCTTCATTGCTATCATTCTGATAGCGCAGTGAGCTTACGAAACCGGTAGTAGAATAAAAAACAGAAGCATTCTGGGTGTAGGTACCCGGGATTAAGCTGGTGACTACGTCCACCAAAATGTTTGAAGTTCCATCCCAATCAAAGGGAGCGTTGAAAGTATGAACATTCATGCCATCAACAGGCTGGAAATCGTTCTCATAGAAGACTTCGGTGTAGGTGCCTTCTTCAAAAGTGGTGGTAAGAGCGCTCTGATCGGTGGTTTTGATGCGAATCGCAAAATTCGGCATCGGTGAGCAGTTGTTTACATTATCCACATTAAATGCGAGTGAGTTAATGGGACCTGCGCCGCCACCGGCGGCTTCAATCTCAGAGGCAGTGTAAAGATACTGTTGACGGAAGTTCTTGTAATAAGTACCGTAGGGAGTGGGAACACCTGAGGTTCCATTGGTACTAGTACCGTCGCCAATAGTTATATTTACTTGCGCAAAGAGAGTACTGAACATTCCTAATCCTAAGATCAGGAGGATGATTAACAGTTTGTGTCTGTTCATACTGTTCTCCTTGTTTTGTTTGTAGTAGTTTTCAGCTTTCGAACACAGTGGTTCGAACTCATTATAACACATAAAAACGAGAAATCTACTCGTCAACCCAACTTAATGGAAGTGCAAAAACTTGTAAAGGAAAATTTCTTGGTTTAAGCTTTTGCTGCTCAATGCAAGGCAGATCTTCCTGAGGATCATGAGCCTTTTTTGCCGATCGTGGTTGCATAGATCACAAACTCTTCAGTCCCGTCGATGCGTAAGGCGTCGTTGAGCGCTTCATCCAGATATGCCCCGATCATGCAGGCTCCACAACCGATGGCTTCGGAAGCCAAATGGAGGTTTTGCCCGATGTGCCCGGCATCCAGATATAGGTAGCGATATCCGCGCTGACCATAGCGCCATACGGTGCGATAGGGGACAGCTGTGAAGATGAAATTCACTGCAGATGTCCTAAGCATCTCTTGGCGGAAACAGGCTTCAAAGATGTGGTTTTGGATCTCCGGACTTTCATCGATGAGGATGAGGCAATGCTTGATGGGATGATAGTAATACAAGCCGGGCTTGAGTCCGGTGACACGATGGATGTCCACAAAGGTCTCGATGGGATGTCTGCTGCCGGCGGATGGGACATTGCGGAAGGTGATCTCCATGCGTTCATTGGAGCGGAAATCACGCGCCCAACTGCTGCAATAGAGCAGCCATGACAGCTCTTCTTGGCTGATGGCATCATCGGAGTATTTTCGCAGACTGCGGCGCTCTGAGATGGCATCTTTTAGGCTCATTGAGCCAAAATCCAGAGTGCCGACAGCGGGCAGGGCAAAGAGCTCTCCGCTGCGGGCTTTGATGGCGTCCGGACGGGGAATGCTGCATTCCTGGTCACTTTTGTCGGCATAGATGTATCTGCTAAGGCGCACAAAGTCCGCACCGATCTTCTCAGCTTTGGGACGCTCGGAGGAGATCTCTTCCAAAAGCGGCCTCATCGTGGATTCCAATAGCTGAATCTCATCAAGACTGAGCCCCGTCTCTTGGTGGATTTCTTCATCTGTGTAGCCACGGGTTTTGTAGTATAGATAGTCAAATGATCTGGGTTCCATATTACCTCCTAAAAAACTATTATAATAGATCCTTGCGGTCTTCCTGGCGGAGCCAATCCACCACCTTTTTCACGTCTTCAGCGCGATCTTTGGGCGCCAGCAGGATGGCGTCAGGCGTTTCAATCAGGCAGATATCGTCCATGCCGATGAGTGCCACAAACTTGTCTGAGCGGATGAAGTTTCCCTTGGAATCCAAGGCAAATAGCTCGGAAATGCTGCTGTTGAGATTCTCGTCCCGAGGGCAGATCTCAGAAAGAGCTTTGAAGCTGCCGACGTCCGTCCATCCGATATCCACCGGGATGACCACGCGATTTGTAGCTTTTTCCATGATGCCGATATCGATGGGGATGCGCGGCATCATGCTGTAGATAGGGGAGATGTCCGCGCCATAACCATGTCTTTGCCAGAGCGCATCGATCTGAGCGCAGAGCTTTGAGATCTCGGGCGCATGCCTATCAAAGGCTTTTAAGATGCTGTCAATGCTCCAAGCGAAGATGCCGCTATTCCAGAAGAATCCGCCTTTTTCCAGAAAGCCTTCAGCTGTCGCTCTATCCGGCTTTTCTTTGAAGCGGATCACCTCGCGGCAATCGTCTGAGACAGTCTTTCCTGCCTCGATATATCCATATCCGGTGGCAGGATAATCCGGCATGATCCCAAAGGTGATCAGATCCCCCGCCAAGGCAGCGCGTGAGGCAGTCTTCAGGTGTCCTCTGAAGGCTTCATCATCACGGATCACGTGATCCGCCGGAAGCACCAGCATCGGAGTATTCTGACTGTAGCGCGCCTTTAGGTATTGAACGCTGAGAGCAATGCAGGGAGCGGTATTCATTCCAAAAGGCTCCATGATGATGTTTTCTGTGGGAAGCGATGGTAGATGACGGCGCACCAGCTCAGCTTGATCAGCCGCGGTGACCACATAGATGTCGGTTATCGGGATGATGGGCAGGAGCCTGTCCACGCTGAGCTGAATCATCGAGCGTTCGTCTGCCACTCGTAGAAATTGTTTTGGCATCCTTGTGCGGCTTTGCGGCCAGAACCTTGTGCCAAATCCGCCTGCCATAATGAGGGCTATCATAGATCTCTCCTGATGTCGTTATTGTTGAATGATCTGGGTCTCCTCGGGATAGCGAAAGTTCCATACACTAGCGGGGATGGCGCCGTCAAAGACTATCTTTGAAAAGCTATAGCTCACCGTGTTTTGGGAGTGATCCTGATAGCTGAGCTTACGCACAATGCCGCTGTCATATGCGATGTCGGCGTTGATTTCGCGGATGAAGGGATCATCTTCGGGACTCAATCTGATCCGGAGCAATCCGCCGCTTGTTCCCAAGATCTCCACAGCGCTTTGATCCCAATAAAGCTGCAAGAGTTCGATGGGATTCATACGGTTAAATTCCGGGAGGATATCGCTGACAAATAGGGTGGAGGAAGAGCCGTCATAGAGCTCAGCTCTACCAGAATAGACGAGCAGTCTCTGCAGAGCCGGCTCCTCAAAGCTGATCAGCAATCGCGGGGGCTGAAAATAGATCTTGCCCTCATAGACGATACTGCGATCCAGCTGACTAAAGTGATTGGTCTGCTTTAGATTTGCGCTAAAAGTTTGGATGGAGCCATAGCGAGCCTGCAGCTTGTTTTGGATCTCAGAAGGAGTCTGCGCAAAGAGAAAAGCGCATACAAACAGGGCAATAAAGCTAATCTTCTTCATTCATCACTCCCATGCGGACGAGATCATCCCGACTCGCGATCACATCACGGGATTTACTGCCCAAATGGGGCCCCACGATCTGAGCTTGCTCAAGAAGGTCGACCAATCTTCCCGCGCGGGCATAGCCGATCTTAAAATGCCTTTGCAGCATTGAGACGGAGGCAGTGTTTGAGCGCACCACCACCTTTGCCGCTTCAGGGAAGAGATCGTCGTCCCAGTCCACAAAGCTATTGAGCTTGTTTTGAATATCCTCTTGCAGGCTAAAATCTTGTCTCGGCTTGGGTTGTTGTGCCAGAAAGTCGTTTACCCGAGCAATCTCCGCATCGGAGACAAATGCCCCATGAATGCGCTCAGGCAGGGCTTTACCCGGCGGCACGAAGAGCATGTCTCCGCTGCCCAAAAGGCGTTCTGCTCCGATCATGTCGAGGATCACGCGGCTATCCACTCTTGAGGAGACCCGAAATGCGATCCGCGCCGAGAAATTTGCCTTGATGATGCCGGTGATGACCTTGATGGAGGGTCTTTGTGTCGCCAGGATGAGGTGGATGCCCACCGCCCGCGCCATCTGCGCCAAGCGTGCAATCGGCAGCTCGATATCCTTACCGCTGGTCATGATCAAATCGGCAAATTCATCCACCACGATCACGATATAAGGTAGCCTCTCCATCTCCTCATCGCCCGTGGCTTTTTCATTGTAGCTGATGATCTCGCGCACCTTGGCTTCTTGCAAGAGCTCATAACGCCGCTCCATCTCTTTGACAGACCAATACATGGTTTCCAAAGCGGTATCGGGGTCGGTGACGACATTACCGATGAGATGGGGAAGCTCAGAGTAACCTGCCAGTTCCACCCGCTTGGGATCGATCAGGATGAGCCTGAGATCATCCGGCGTGGTGCGCATGATCAGACTCATCAGAATGGTGTTGATACAGACGGATTTTCCGCTGCCGGTAGCACCTGCAATGAGTAGA
>Ga0334894_1001168_pt1 | contig 23759 bp, 18 predicted proteins | sample GraSluR3_MG_6_FD_207225 | JGI IMG/M metagenome (GOLD analysis project Ga0334894, IMG submission 207225) | Sludge microbial communities from methane-producing bioreactor in Wageningen University, Netherlands - Granular Sludge_12_05 R3 | ecosystem: Engineered > Bioreactor > Anaerobic >... | reverse complement strand
CATCTTTTTGAATTTGTGAAAAGTGTGCGAAAACATCTTTTCCGTCTTGTCCTGTGATAAATCCAAATCCTTTTTCTGCGTTAAACCATTTTACTGTACCTTGCATAATGCACCTCCGAAATTTTTTGTTGAATCATCGTAAATAACTAACTAATAAAATTTCGTTACAGGTGTACCTCAAGGCACTGCCGCAGGAAATATCTATTGTGTTGCTATTACTCTCAATTCAAGTTCTACTTAAGATTACCACATGCCGGTGTATAATGCAAGCTTTATTTGAAAATATATTCAAAAGCCCTAAACACGTCAAAATTGGGTAAAGTTTACTAAAGGGCTTCAATTTGGTAAAATAGAATAGGAGAGAAATTTTAATATGGAGTATCAAGTGTAAGGAGGAGCCATATGAGTATCGCTGAAGTAGTAAATCGTCACGGGGAGAAATATTCTCCATATCAGGGAAATCTTGTGAATCATCTGCCTATGGGTCAGCTGGCCTACTTCAAGTTGACTGGAGATCTTAAGGGAGCTGATGAATTCACCAGGACATACATTCAGAGAGCCTCCATCAACCCTGTACAGGAGGACTTTCAGAAGTCCGATGATATATGGAAATGCGTAGAGAACAGAGAGGGTTATGAGGCATGCCTGGCTCTTGTGAAAGAGGAGCTTACCCTGGATAACTGGAGGGAATATACCTTCAGGATTTTGGATAAGCTCAAGTTTGGTATGTCATCTGGGCTTTTCCATACACTTATAAGAACTGCATATGCCGTGGAAGGGATGCAGGAGGATAAGGAGTACATCCATGAACTGAGAAGGGCAATCGCATATTACATCACAGGATACAAGGGTGCCGGAGCCTTTGAGGTTTCCATTGAGGGGGAGAGGATCATCCATGAAATGGAGAATCTGTTGAACAACCCCAACATTGGAAGGCTTCTCAAGGAAGAGAAGACCATGGGAAAGAAGCTCAAGGCCCTCTATTCGGACCCCATGTATAACAAGCTAGGCTTTTTGGTGGAAGGTGAACCCCAGGAAAAGATCAGAGCCCTTTTGGACCTTCTGATTCCTGCTTACAGGGATACTGACAGTATAGTTGTCCTTCACTGCATAACAGGACTTCACGCCTTGGTGGTACTTAAGGATTTCTTTGAGGATTATTCATATGCAATAGATATTATGACAACCTGTATAATCTCACATCTTCTTACGGTGGAAGAATTGAGCGTGAGGGAAGAGGAGGTTGACCTTGTCCAGGAATCCTGGGAGGAGATAGGACTTCTCGCTTCAAAATCCATAGATGTTCACACAATTAAGCTGGCCTACACGGCAGGGCAGATGGACAGGATGTTCAATAAACCACAATTGAAGACCATTGCTCTTAGAAGGATCAAAAAGACCAAATAAGAAACAGGGAGGATAAATGGATAAAGGATGTAAAATTTGCCATAGCCAAACTGAGGAGTTTCACCACGAGAAATTCGGAATGATATTCCATCAGTGTGCAAGCTGCGGTTTCATATGGAAGGATTCATCAATCCATGTAGGTCCGGATGAGGAATTTGAGATTTACGAGAACCACAACAATTCAATACATGATAGGAAATATGTCAGGTATCTCAAGGATTTTGTTGATGCCAGTGTAGTTCCCTTCATTGGTGAGGGAAGTAAGGGACTTGATTTTGGAAGCGGTCCAGAGCCCGTGCTTTCAGCCATAATGGAAAGGGATTACGGCTATGACATGGATATTTACGACAAGTTCTATTCAACCCATAGGGTGTATATGGATAAGAGCTATGACCTTGTAACCTCAACTGAAGTTGTGGAGCATTTAGATGATCCACTGGAGTATTTTAGTCTGTTTGGGAGGCTGTTAAGGGAGGATGGAATACTTGCCATTATGACCCTTTTTCATCCACAGGACAGGGAAGGCTTCCTGGACTGGTTCTATATAAGGGATGCAAGTCACATATCCTTCTACACCCCAAGGACTTTGGAGGTAATTTCAGACAAGACAGGCCTGGATTTTATCTTTACAGACAATCACAGATATTCAACCTTCAGATTGAAATAAGACAGTAAAAGACTGAAATCCATAGAAGCCTTGGAAACACGGGGCACTGCTTTGTAGCGCCGCTGTAAACGGCTAAATGAAGACATTTGAATGGAGAATATGTTTTAAATTATCTGGTTGACACAGGGAGACCAAACTGTTAAACTCAAAGTGTGAATTAAATATGGCTCATATAGGTCCCATAATACGGTTGGGATGTTTCTAGTTGGTGACCGTTAATCACCACACTATGAGCGAAAGTGTACCTAGGGTTCCGTGAGATTTTCTCAGCAGGTCCGAGCGGTACAGATACATTGCGTGTCACACCGAAGGGATAAAAGCCCAGGCGGGTAGGTTTCGCTAGACCTACCCACCTGGGCTATATTTTTTTCCACGAAAAAATTTTAAGGAGGAACTTTCGTTGGAAAAGTTTTTTATGCTCAAAGAGAACAACACTAATGTAAAGACAGAAATTCTAGCGGGTATCACAACATTCATGACAATGGCCTACATCCTGGCAGTAAACCCTGGAATGCTATCGGCTACGGGAATGGATCCAGGAGGAGTATTCACCGCTACAACTGTATCAGCAATAGTGGCAACACTTATAATGGCCCTTTATGCAAAGTACCCCTTTGCCCTTGCATCTGGAATGGGTCTGAACGCATTCTTCGCATTTACAATCGTACTTGGACCCATGGGAAAATCATGGCAGTTTGCATTGACAGCAGTTTTGATCGAAGGATTAATATTTATACTATTATCAGTATTGAAGGCTAGAGAGGCAATATTCGATTCAATACCTCTAAACCTTAAGCATGCAGTATCAGTTGGAATCGGTCTATTCATAGCATTTATCGGACTAAGCGGTGCCGGCATCGTACGGACAGGTGAGGGAACGATAGTCGCCCTTGGAGAACTGACTTCAGGTCCTGCAGCAGTGGCAATCATTGGAATTATCATTACAGGATATCTTTTATCAAGAAAAGTAAGTGGAGCTATATTGATTGGTATCATAGCAACCACAGTAATAGGAATCCCTATGGGAGTTACAGTTATTCCAGAGGGATTCAGCATTGTTAGCCTTCCGCCATCAGTGGCAGATGTTGCCTTTAAGTTTGTTGGATTTGAGGAGATTTTCTCCCTGGAGATGCTGGTTGTTGTGTTCACATTCCTGTTCGTGGATATCTTCGATACAGTGGGAACCCTGGCGGGAGTATCCTCAAAGGCGGGTATGCTGGATGAAAACGGCAGACTTCCAAGAGTTGGAAAGGCACTAATGGCCGATGCGGTAGGAACAATCGTTGGAGCATGTCTTGGAACGAGTACAGTAACAACATATGTTGAAAGTGCAGCCGGAGTTGCCGAGGGTGGTAGAACTGGTCTTACATCCCTTGCAACGGCAGGAATGTTTGCCATAGCACTTTTCTTTGCACCCCTGTTCACAATGATTCCTGCAGCTGCAACAGCACCTGCATTGGTTATTGTTGGATTGTTTATGATGACACCTATCACAAAGATCAATTTCATAGATTTTACAGAGGCCATACCAGCATTTTTGACAATTGTCATGATGCCGTTTGCATACAGCATTGCAGACGGAATTGTATTCGGAATGGTTTCATACGTAATACTTAAGCTGTTAACGGGACGTACAAAGGAAGTTTCAAAGGTTATGTGGGTACTTGCCCTGTTGTTCGTACTGAAATTCACACTTATCTAGGAGGAAAAAATTATGGAATTTGTTTATAAGGGAAAGACCAAGGATGTATACAAGCTTGAGGATGGGAACTACCTTTTGAAGTTCAAGGATGATGTAACAGGTGAAAACGGGGTATTCGATCCCGGCGCAAACACAGTTGGATTGAGCATAGAGGGTGCAGGCAAGGCCGGACTTAGACTGACCACATTTTTCTTCAAGAAGATGAATGAAAAGGGGATACCTACACATTTTGTGGATTCAGATATAGACAACAACACCATGACAGTACTCCCTGCAAGCCTTTTCGGTAAGGGTGTTGAGGTTATTTGCAGATACAGGGCCGTGGGAAGCTTCCTGAGAAGATACGGAATGTATGCAGAGGAAGGTCAGAAGCTTGACTCATATGTTGAAGTCACACTTAAGGATGATGACAGAAACGATCCTCTAATAACCGACGAAGCACTGGAGATGCTGGGTATTATGACCAAGGAGGAGTACAAGGTTCTTGTTGACCTTACAAAGGAAATAGGAGCTGTTGTAAAGGAAGAGCTTGCAAAGAAGGATCTTGAGTTGTACGATATAAAATTTGAGTTCGGCAGAGTGGGAGAGGACAATCATATTGCCCTGATAGATGAGATATCCGGCGGAAATATGAGGGCCTTTATGGGAGATGAGTACATTGAACCACTTAAGCTTGAACAGATAATGCTAAAAGACTAAACTCTTATATGTCCTCTGATAGGGTGAGGACGTTTCTACCAATGACCGTAAATCATTGTCTATGAGAAAGTGTACCTAGGGTTCCGTGAGATATTCTCAGCTGGTCCAAGCGGTACAGATGCCAAAATGGCATCACACCGAAGGGAGAAAAGCCCAGGCGGGTAGGTTTCTTAAACCTACCCGCCTGGGCTTTTATATTTATTGGGTATAAATTAACCGAGAAAATTAAAGGAGGATTCAGGATATGAAGGTAAGCGTAATTATGGGAAGCATATCAGATAAGCCAATCGGAGACAAGGTAATCCAGGTTCTAGAGGATTTTGGTGTTGAGCATGAGTTAAGGGTTATTTCAGCCCACAGAACACCCTATGTTGCCAAGGAGTTTGCAGAAAAGGCTGAAGAGAACGGAACGGAGGTAATAGTTGCAATTGCAGGCAAGGCTGCACATCTTGCAGGGGTCTTGGCAGGACTGTCACCCCTTCCTGTAGTGGGAATACCTGCAAAGTCATCCACAATGGATGGGTTGGATTCACTTCTTTCAGTGGTTCAGATGCCCAAGGGAGTCCCGGTAGCCACAGTTGCAATAGACGGTGGACAAAACGGAGGTCTTTTGGCGTTGCAGATACTATCTGTCAAATATCCGGAGCTGAGAGAAAAATTCAAGGCCTACAAGGTGAAGATGGCTCAGGATACCATAGCTGCAGATCAGCAGCTTAACGGATAAGGGGAGGTTACTTGATGAGTGGTGTTGTCGGAGTTTTCAGCAGTACAAATGAACACGTATCCCCTTATGTCTACTACGGTCTTTATGCAATCCAGCACAGGGGTCAGATCAGCTCAGGTATAGCTGTAAACAACAACGGATTTGTGGACTATGTTAAGGAACTTGGGCTTGTAAATGAGGTATTCAACAATGAGACAATAGATAGGCTGAGGGGAAACATTGCAATCGGTCATGTAAGATATGCAGCCCATTTCGAGGCCAAGAACAAGGCCAACGCCCAGCCCCTAGTGGTTGGCTACAGAAGGGGAGCCCTTGGAATTTGCCTTGACGGAAGCATAGTGAACTTCATGAAGATAAGGGAGGATATGGAGGATGCAGGAGCGATCTTCCAGACCGACCTTGATACTGAGGTGATTGCAACCCTTATAGCCAAGTACCATAAGAATGATTTCAATCAGGCAATGATAGATGCCCTTAAGGATGTGGAGGGTTCCTACGCCCTGGTTGCAATGACCAATGACAGACTTGTGGCCGCAAGGGATCCCCACGGGCTCAAGCCCCTGTCAATAGGTAAAATCGGAGATGACTACATAGTGGCTTCGGAGACAGTTGCCTTTGACACCATTGGGGCAGAGCTGGTAAGGGATGTGGAGCCTGGTGAAATTGTGATGATAGACAAGGATGGACTTACTACCATCCATAAGGATTCTCAAAAAAGAAGCCTTTGCATTTTCGAGCTTGTATACCTTGCAAGACCTGACAGCATAATCGATGACAAAAGCGTTTATATTTCAAGGTCTGAAGCAGGCAAGCAGCTGTACAGGGAGCATCCAACAAAGGCGGACATAGTTATCGGTGCACCTGACTCTGGAATTGTTGCAGCCATTGGATATGCAGAAGCATCTGGAATTCCCTACACTGAAGGGATAATAAAGAACAGGTACGTGGGAAGGACCTTTATAGAGCCCACCCAGGAAATACGGGAGCAGGGTGTAAGGATCAAGCTGAATGCATTGAGGGAAAATATAAAAGGTAAGAGCCTGGTGCTAGTTGATGACTCCATAGTAAGGGGTACAACCATCAAAAGGACGGTCAAAATGCTTAAGGATGCAGGGGCCAGGGAGGTTCATGTGAGGATTTCTTCACCTCCTGTGACTCACAGCTGTTATCTGGGTGTGGATACCCCGTCAGAGGAAAATCTTATTGCAAGCTATATGAGTGTAGAAGAGATCAGGGAAGAGATTGGTGCGGATTCCTTATACTTCATATCCCTGGAAGGTCTTATCAAGGCTGCAGGTGAAGAAAACGGATTCTGTAGGGGATGTTTCTCGGGCAACTACCCTGTTGCCAAGGTGGAATAGAAATTTTAGGAGGGGCTGTTCATGTCTTTAACGTATAAGGATTCTGGAGTTGACAAGGAAGCTGGATATAAAGAGGTCCAGATGATCAAGAAATTTATCGAAAAAACCCATATACCGGGGGTGCTTTCACACCTTGGAGGATTTTCAGGAATGTTTCAATTGGATATTAGTGAAATGAAGGAGCCGGTTTTGGTTTCAGGTACAGATGGGGTTGGAACAAAGCTGAAGCTGGCATTTATGATGGACAGGCACGATACCATAGGTGAGGACTGCGTTGCAATGTGTGCCAACGACATCCTATGTCAAGGAGCCAAGCCACTGTTCTTTCTTGATTATATCGCAACCGGTAAGCTCCTTCCCGAAAAGATGGCCAGTATTGTTGAAGGCGTAGCCAATGGATGCGTCAAGGCGGGCTGCGCCCTTGTAGGTGGTGAAACGGCTGAGATGCCTGGATTCTACCAGGAAGGGGAATACGATGTTGCAGGCTTTGTTGTAGGGGCGGTTGACAAGAGCAGAATCATAACTGGAGAAACCATCCGTCCAGGAGATGTGATTCTGGGACTGCCTTCAAGCGGATTGCACAGCAACGGTTTTTCACTTGTGAGGAAAATTGTCTTTGACAGGATGGGTTATTCAGTGGATACCTATGTGGAGGAACTGGAAAAGACAATTGGTGAGGAGCTTCTTGTACCAACCAGGATCTACAGTAAACAGGTTCTTCCATTGCTCAAAGAATTTGATATTAAAGGCTTAAGTCATATCACAGGCGGAGGCTTCTTCGAGAACATTCCAAGGATGCTGCCTGAAGGGACTATGGCAAAGGTGGATACAGGAGTGATCAAGACTCCGAAAATCTTTAAGCTTCTGCAGGAATGGGGACAGATTGAAGAGGAGGAGATGTATGGGACCTTCAACATGGGTGTTGGCATGGTCCTTGTGGCAGATCCTGATGAGGCGGAAAGAATAGCACATCATCTTGTGGAAAAGGATGAGGAGTTCTATGTCCTTGGAGAGGTTGTTGAAGGAGAAAAGGGAGTAGAGATATGGAAGGTGTAAGGATTGGTGTTCTGGTCTCCGGAGGGGGTACCAACCTGCAAGCCATAATAGATGCCTGCCAGGAAGGTGACATAAAGGGCAGGATTGTTCTTGTGATTTCAAACAAGAAGGATGCCTATGCCATTGAAAGAGCCGCGGAAGGGGGCATAAGGAGCGAGTTTGTGAGCCCTTCGATCTTTAAGGGTGAGGACTATGACAGAAGGCTTATGGAGCTTTTTGAGGAAGAGGGGGTCCAACTGGTTGTTCTTGCAGGCTATCTCAGGGTACTGTCACCACTTTTTATTGATGGATTCAGAAATAGGATAATTAATATCCACCCCTCCCTTATTCCTAAATTCTGTGGCAAAGGCTTCTATGGAGAAAGGGTCCACAGTGCTGTTCTTGAATCTGGAGACAGGGAGACTGGAGCCACTGTTCACATTGTTGATGAGGGAACTGATACAGGGCCCATACTCTTGCAGGAAGTGGTTCCCGTTAGGAAGGATGATACTGTGGAGACACTTAAGAAAAGGGTGCTCCAGGTGGAACATAGAATCCTAGTTAAGGCCCTTGGAGATATGTGCCTTAAGCTTGGAAATGAAAACAATGGAGGTAACCATGAAGCGAGCATTGATTAGCGTATACGACAAGAGAGGAATAGTCGAATTTGCGGAAAAATTGATCCAGATGGATTGGGAGATAATATCCACTGGAGGGACCTACAAGCTCCTGTTGGAGAACGGGATTGAAGCCAGGGAGATAGATGAGATCACAAAGTTTCCAGAAATACTTGATGGAAGGGTCAAGACCCTCAATCCCAGAATACATGGGGGCATTCTTTTTAGGCGGGACAAGGAAGAGCACAGAAGGGTAATCGAGGAAATGGGAATATTCCCAATCCATATGGTTGTTAACAACCTTTATCCCTTTGAGGAGACTGTTGCAAAAAAGGGTGTAGGCATGGAGGAGGCCATTGAGAACATTGACATAGGAGGACCTTCCATGATACGGGCAGCTGCAAAGAATTTCCAGGATGTCACCGTTGTGATAGACCCTGCCGACTACAACCAGGTACTCCTTGAGCTTAGGCAAGGGGGCAACACAAAGCCTGAAACAAGACTGGAGCTGGCAAGGAAGGTCTTCAACTACACAGCCTACTACGATGCCCTCATAGCCCAGTACTTCAATGAGCTTTGCCAGGAGACCTTCCCTGAGTACCTTACCTTGCCATATAAGAAGAAGGATCAGCTAAGATACGGTGAAAATCCACATCAGAAGGCTGCTTTCTATACTGACTACAACCAAACCGAGGGAACCATTGCAGGTGCAGAGCAGCTTCATGGGAAGGAATTGTCCTACAACAACATAAATGATGGAAACGGAGCTATCTCAATTGTGAAGGAATTTGACGAGCCTGCAGCCATTGCGGTCAAGCATGGCAATCCCTGTGGTGCAGGAGTTGGAAAAACAATTGTGGAGGCCTTTGAAAAGGCTTATGAATCAGATACAGAGTCCATATTTGGGGGGATAGTGGCCCTTAACAGGGAGGTAACAAGGGAGCTTGCAGAAAGGCTGTCGAAAATATTCCTTGAGATAATCATAGCACCATCATTTTCAGATGAAGCTCTTGAAATACTTAAGGAAAAAAAGAATGTAAGGCTTTTGCAGATACCGGAGCTGTCAGAATCAAGCTACACCAAGCCCATGACAAAGCAGGTTGAGGGCGGCATGCTCCTGCAGGATAGAAACAGGCTTCTTCTCCAGGATGATATGGAGATAACCACCAAGAGATTCCCCGAGGAGGATGAGCTTGACGACATGGTATTCGCATGGAAGATTGCCAAGCACATATCATCAAACGGGGTTGTCATAGCAAAAAATGGAGCAACCCTGGGAATTGGCCTTGGTGAGGTCAACAGGTTCTGGGCTGTTCAGAAGGCAATAGAAAGGGCTGGAGAGAAGACAAGGGGAGCGGTGCTTGCTTCAGATGGCTTCTTTCCATTCAAGGATTCAATTGAAGCATTGGCCCAGGCTGGAATCTCGTCGGTAATTCAGCCAGGAGGCTCTGTAAGGGATTCGGAGGTTGTAAAGGAAGCAGATCTGAACAAGATGGCCATGGTATTCACTGGAATCAGGCATTTCAGACATTAGGAGGGATTTGATGAAGGTATTGGTAATAGGAAGCGGAGGTAGGGAGCACGCCCTCTGCTGGAAACTGGCTCAGTCAAGAGAAATTGAGGAGCTTTATTGTGCACCTGGAAATGGTGGAACCTCCCTTGTGGCAACAAATGTTCCAATCCAGTCCAATGATCTGGAAAGACTTCTGGAGTTTTCAAAGACCCTTGAAATAGACCTTGTGGTGGTTGGCCCTGAGGAGCCTTTGGTTCTTGGGATAACTGACATGTTTGAGGAGGAAGGTATCAGCGTTTTTGGGCCCGACGCCTTCAGTGCAAGGCTTGAGGGAAGCAAGGATTTTGCTAAGGATTTCATGGTAAGGCACAATATACCCACGGCAAAGTACAAGACATTCACAGAGTACAACAAGGCAATTGAAGGACTCTCGGAATTCTCATATCCCTTGGTGATTAAGGCTGATGGCCTTTGCCTTGGCAAGGGTGTTGTGATATGTGAAAACAAGGAAATAGCCCAACAGACCCTTAAGGAGGTACTGGTGGATAGGATTTTCGGAGATGAGGGACAAAGGGTTGTAATTGAGGAATTTCTTGAGGGCACTGAGGCTTCCCTTCTATGCTTTGTATCCCACAACAGGCTATTTCCAATGGAAAGTGCAAAGGACTACAAGCAGATCTTCGAGGATGACAAGGGACCCAACACAGGAGGTGTGGGCTGCTATTCACCAAGCCCATTTTTCAATGAGGAGTTCAACAGGAAGATAAGGTTGGAGGTGCTTGACAGGATAGAAGAGGGGCTGGAAGCGGATGGGCACAACTTCACGGGGATTCTTTTCATCGGCTTTATGATAAGCCAGGAAGGCCCTAAGGTACTTGAATTCAATGTAAGATTCGGAGACCCAGAGACAGAGGTGGTCCTTCCAAGGCTGGAATCAGACCTGCTGGAGATTTTCATCCACTCAATAGTTGGAGACCTTAAGGAAGACCACATGACCTGGAAGGAGGAAGCCTGCATGACTGTGGTATTGACATCAGGTGGCTATCCGGGCTACTATAAGAAGGGCTACAGAATCTATGGCCTGCCTTATCCTGATGAGGATATCATGGTATTTCACAATGGAACAAAAATAGAAGGTGAGCATTTTGTAACCAATGGCGGCAGGGTGCTTTCAGTTACCTGCACTGGAGAAATGAGCCATGCCAGGGAGAAGATATACCAGGCGATCGAAGGGATCTCCTTCAAGGACATGGGTTATAGACGGGACATTGGTCTGTTCAAGTAATTAGTAAATTATTTAACAATTAAAAATATTTCAAATTCAGCTCATATCTGCTATAATAGTAGTAGTATGAGCTTTTTCCATTCCAAATTAAAAACATTCCAGCTATAAACTTATGCTCTGGTGGGTATAAATATAAGAGTTGGACATACTACAATTAAGAGGGGGAATTTTTTTGAAAACAGATGTTCAGATAGCACAGGCGGCCAATATGATTCCAATAAAGGACGTAGCGGCAAACTTAGGCATTGGAGAAGATGACATAGTAAACTATGGTAAATACAAGGCTAAGGTTTCATTGGATGTATTCAAGAGCATGAAGGATAAGCCAAACGGAAAACTTATTCTTGTTACCGCAATAAATCCAACTCCAGCAGGAGAAGGAAAGACCACAACAAACATTGGTCTTTCAATGGGACTTAACAAAATCGGAAAAAAGGCAATTACAACATTGAGAGAGCCTTCCTTGGGACCAAGCTTCGGAGTTAAGGGTGGAGCAGCAGGTGGAGGATACGCACAGGTAGTTCCCATGGAGGATATCAACCTTCACTTTACAGGTGACTTCCACGCAATCACAACTGCCAACAACCTAATTTCAGCACTGCTGGACAACCACATACATCAGGGAAACAAGCTTGGGATAGATCCAAGAAGGATTGTCTGGAAGAGAGTTATGGACATGAATGACAGAGCTTTGAGAAATGTTGTTGTAGGACTTGGTGGAAAGCCAAACGGAATGCCAAGGGAAGACGGCTTTGATATTTCGGTTGCATCAGAGATAATGGCCATATTCTGTCTTGCAGAGGACCTTGAGGACCTTAAGAGAAGAGTTGGAGATGTAATTGTAGCCTACAAGTTCGACGGTAGTCCAGTACATGCAAAGGATCTAAACGCACAGGGAGCAGTAGCACTTCTTATGAAGGATGCAATAGCTCCAAACCTTGTACAGACTCTTGAAAATACACCTGCATTGATCCATGGCGGACCATTTGCAAACATAGCTCATGGCTGTAACTCAATGCTTGCTACAAAGCTTGCTCTTAAGCTTGCAGATTACACAGTTACAGAGGCTGGCTTCGGTGCTGACCTTGGAGCTGAGAAGTTCTTTGACATCAAGGCCAGATTCGGTGACCTTAAACCGGATGCAGCAGTAATCGTAGCAACTGTAAGAGCTCTTAAGCACCACGGGGGAGCAAAGAAGGATGAGCTTGGAACTGAGAATCTTGACCAGCTTGCAAAGGGCTTTGAAAACCTTGAAAAGCACATCGAGAACGTTAAGAAATTTGGAGTTCCAGCTGTTGTTGCAGTAAACAACTTCCCAACAGACACACAGGCAGAGCTTGACTTCGTCCTGAACAAGTGTGAAGAGCTTGGTGCAACTGCTGTTCTTTCAGAGGTATGGGCAAAAGGTGGAGAAGGTGGAGCTGAGCTTGCCAAGAAGGTAGTTGAGGTTGTAGAGAGGGGCGAAGCGAACTTCAAGCCACTTTATGATGTAAACGCGCCAATAATGGAGAAGATAGAGACAATTGCAAGAGAAATCTATGGAGCAGACGGCGTTGACTTTACAAAGGGATGCCAGAAGCAGATTGCTAACATCGAAAAGATGGGCTTTGACAAGATGCCGATCTGTATGGCAAAGACCCAGTACTCAATGTCAGATGACCCGACACTTTTGGGTAGACCATCAGGCTTCAAGATAACTGTAAGAGACATAAAGGTCTCAAAGGGAGCAGGATTCCTAGTGGCCCTTACAGGAGATATCATGACAATGCCAGGACTTCCAAAGGTTCCTTCAGCGGACAACATAGATATTCTAGAGTCAGGTGAGATCGTAGGATTGTTCTAGATAAAAAAAAGCTGGGTGAAAATCCCAGCTTTTTGTTTACAAGTCCACTTTTATACAGTAATATATAAGTATATTAAACCAAAGATAGGAGAGGATAAAATGGTCTATAACTCAAAAATCAAGAGTAAGCAGGCAGACAGTTTGTTTGAGGCTATATTGCAGCTGGAGAATATGGACGAATGTTACCGCTTTTTCGAGGATATCTGTACAATAAAGGAAGTTCAGGCAATTGCGCAGAGACTTGAAGTTGCTAAGCTCTTGAAGGCCAACAAGACCTATAATGAGATTGAAGAGGAAACAGGCGCTTCCACCGCAACAATCAGCCGTATCAACAGGTCGCTTAATTATGGAGCAGACGGCTACAAGGTTGTATTTGAAAAGCTTGGTCTAATTGAAAAGGAATAATCATAAAGGATTTCTCAGCTGAGAAATCCTTTTCCTGTTTATTACGAATAGGAAATTTCTATTTTTTTGTATCATTCTTGTATTAAGAAATTTCCGTTGATGAGTATCATAAAAAGCTCCCTTAATGCATCTTGATATGCTTTATTTATAACTGTTTATCCTATTCTGGAATGAAGCTGTCAAATATAAGGATATCAAAGCGAGTCCTGTTTCTGTCCAGCTCCTTCTGGGATTTAAGAGTGTATGCAACAGTGGTTATTCCGAAGAGCCTAGTGTTTATGAAAAGAGACAGGTTGTTTCCATAAATGTGATTGTAGGCAATAAAATCCGGCTTAACCAGGAAATTGAACAGAAGATACTGAAGGGACAGGTTAAGAAGCAGACCCTTCTTGCCCTCCTTCAGATGATTTGTGGACAGCTGACCCCTGATAACGGAGGGTCTATTTTTTTTGTACCAGATCATAAGTACTGGATTAAAGGATTCAACCATGTAGTCCCCATTGTAATCATCAAGGACTGGGGACACGACATCACATATTGTTGTGTCTCCGCCTCCATCCTGCTTTAGTTCAACAATGATGGGAACCCTTCCATCAACTAGATTTAGCACATCATGGAGGGTTGGAATTTCCTCCTGGGAGTGGAACAATGTAATTTCCCTAAGCTCATCAAAGGTCATTTCAGTCACTAGTTTATTCATCCCTGCAGCTCTCTGGAGCCTGTTGTCATGTATCACCACTAGAATCTTGTCCCTTGTAATTCTAACATCAAATTCAACCCCATAGCCTTGTTCCACTGCAAGGGAGATTGCATTAAGGGAGTTTTCAGGTGCATCTGAACTGTTGTCGAACAATCCCCTGTGGGCATAGTACCTTCCAAGAAAGGGCTTTAGGTTTTTCTTGCTGGGAGAATTAGGCTTTATAGCATAAAGGTATAAGGCCAGCAATCCCCCTATGAGTGCTATCAACATGGAATCCTCCTTTAATCGTCAACATCGAAATGGTCAAGTGTGCTACCCTTCTTTGGTGGTCTTGAATCCCCGTGCTTAACCATCAACATGGTTACAAGGGATGCCAGGGAAAAGAATACGGAATATGGAAACAGTGTCCTGTAGCCAACATTTTCAAGGAAAAAGCCTGAAAGTATTGGAGTGAAAATCTGGGCTGACATGGAAAATGTGTAGTAGAGACCTGTGTACTTGCCAACATCTGCGCTTTTGCTCATCTCCACAACCATTGGGTATGAGTTCACGCTTATGGCAGCCCAACCAATTCCTGTTAGGGCAAACACGGCGTTAATTGCTGGAGAATACTCTACAAATAGGAAGCCCAGGAAATATGAAGTGCTCATAAAGAGGATGCCTGCAATTATTGTCTTTTTTCTCCCTATCCTGCTGGCGATTATACCGATTGGGATATAGCTAAGAATTGCTGCTCCCGTTGCTACCAAGAGGGCATTTGCAAAGCTTCCACCCTGAAGCCCCCAAACACGTCCTGCATATCTTGAAAATGCTGTTGTGACAGCATTGTATGCCGTGAACCACAGGAAAATGGAAGCAAGAATGAAATAGAGACTCCTTTTCACATCAGCAGGCATATCCCCACCCTTACCATTGGCCTCATCATCCTCCAGATCCTGTGAATCATTGAACTCCTTCATCTCTGCTGACAGCTTCTTCTCATTGATTGTCCTTACAAGAACAATGACAGAAAAGACCATCAAAAGTGCTATTACCAGAAAGACACTGAAATAGCTGGGGTTTGGATCATCTGGAACCAGGATGGCAATGACTGCAAGGGCGAAGATTGCACCGACAGCTCCCATAAGGTTGATTATGGCGTTTGCCTTGCTTCTTAGGGGCTTTGGAGTCAGGTCAGGCATAAGGGCAACAGCAGGGGACCTGTAGGTGCTCATGGCCAAAAGAACTGCCCCAAGGGAAATGAAGAAGAGGGGAAAGCTCTGGAGATTATCTGAAATAGGGATCAGGAGCATAAAGGAAACTGCACCTATTGTGCCCAGGACAATAAAAGGAGTCCTCTTTCCAAACCTTGTGTCAACCCTATCAGACAGGGCGCCGAAAAACGGCAGCAGGAAAAGTGCCAACAGATTGTCCAGGGCCATGATGGTCCCCGTAAAGGTTTCCCCCACACCAAATGTGTTCTGGAGAATCAGTGGGATGATATTATCGTAAAGCTGCCAGAATGATGCAATGGACATAAATGCAAGACCTATGAAAAAAGTACGTTTATTGTTGAGCTTCAAGTGGGCACCTCCTAGGAATGTATAATCTAATTATACAGTATCAGGACAGAGTTTAAATTATTTTATTAAAAATACATAATATTTTACATGAGCATGGACTGACCGTGATATAATTAATAGTATTAATAATTAATGGGGTTAACTATGGGGGGATGAGGATGGATGATTACAGACTTAAGAACCAGCTTATAGAAGCACTTGGCAAGGTATACTACATGGAGGCTTTTTCCCAGCTTGTGGAGTTCCTGCAAGGGGAGCTCTATGTCCTGTATTATCTTGCAGGGAGTGACGAAATGGAAACAAGTCCTTCGGAGATAAGCGAAAAGCTACATATGTCAAGGCCAAGGACTACAGCGACACTTACAGCTCTAAGGAAAAAGGGCTTTGTGGTTACAAGGTCAAACGAAAAGGACAGGCGTAGGGTGGATGTTATGATAACTGGGAAGGGTAAGGAGCATCTGGAAATGAAGAAGGATGCAGTAAACCATAATCTTGACCTTTTCATTGAGGGGATCGGAAGTGAGGAAGCCCTCCATCTGATAAGAATAATCAACAAGGCAGCAGGGCTGATGGAGACTGAGAGGAGCAACTGATGAAGGACTTTGTATTGCTTGAAAATGTATCTAAATACTATTACATGGGAAACCACAAGATTGAAGCTGCCAACAATATCAGCTTCACCATAAACAAGGGAGAATTCTGTGTTATCGTAGGCCCCTCAGGTGCCGGCAAGACAACTGTGCTGAATATCCTCGGTGGGATGGATTCCTGTGATGGTGGGACCATAATGCTTGATGGTCTCCTTGTGAGTAGCCTTAATGAACGCCAGCTCACTGACTACAGAAGGTATGACGTGGGGTTTGTGTTTCAGTTCTACAACCTGGTCCAGAACCTTACGGCCCTTGAAAATGTTGAGCTTGCATCCCAGATTTGCAGGGATCCCCTTGATCCTGCCACTGTGCTGTCCCAGGTTGGTTTAGGGGAGCGCATGGACAATTTCCCCGCACAGCTTTCAGGTGGGGAACAGCAAAGGGTCTCAATAGCAAGGGCTCTTGCAAAGAATCCCAAGATACTCCTATGTGATGAGCCAACCGGTGCCCTTGACTATGAAACAGGAAAGAATATATTGAAGCTTCTTCAGGACAGCTGCAGGAAGTTTGGAAAGACCGTTATCCTTATTACCCACAATCAGGCCATATCCCAGATGGCTGACAGGGTTATTCACCTAAAGAACGGAAAGGTGTCTGAACTGAGCACCAATCCTTCACCTTTGCCCATTGAAAGGATTGAATGGTAGTGAAAAACGCTTACGGGAAGATTGTATCCAGAGAATTTATTCAAAGCTTCGGACGCTTTGCAGCCATATTCGGAATAGTTGCCCTGGGTGTGGGCTTTCTGTCAGGACTGCTTGTAACAACACCGGATATGCACAATTCAGTGGATGAGTACTATGACAGCAACAATATGGCTGACATCTTCATAAAGGGTACCATGGGTATCACAGATGATGATCTTCAAAGGGTTCTACACCTGGAGGAGGTCAACGAAGTCATGCCCGCATATGTAATGGATATGATTATGGATACATCCCAGAATGGGACCTTGGTTACCCGAATCTATGGCTTGCCCTTGATGGATGGAGAAGCAAACATCAACAGGCTGGAGCTTCTTGAGGGAAGGATGCCCCAAAAGGCCAATGAAGTTCTGGTGGAAAGAAGCGGGACATACCTGGCTGACATACCTTTGGGATCAACAATAGCCATTTCACCGGAAAATGAGGACTATGATGACATCCGGGACTACTTTGAGGTACTCACCTATGAGGTTGTGGGAGTTGTGGGAAACACCTTCCATTTCTCCACGGAGCGTGAAGTGACCAATGTTGGAAGCGGTAGACTGGGGGCAATCATATACACAGATCATTCAAGCTATGCACTGGAAAACTGGACGGACCTATATATCACAGCGGAGGGTGCCCTTCAAATGAGTCCATTTTCAAATGAATATGATGTTAAGATTAAGCGTTTGGTCCAAAAGCTTGAGGATATATCTAAAGAGAGATCCCTTGTAAGATATGAGGAAGTCCTAATGAAGGCAGAGGAGGAGCTTGCCGATGGCTGGGAGGAATATAATGATGGGAAGGCAGAGGCTGAACAGGAGCTCGCCGATGCATGGGCTGAAATCCTGGACGGGAGAAAAGAGCTTGCCGATGGATTGATTGAGCTCCAGGACGGAGAAAATGAGCTCGCCGATGCAAGAATTACCCTAAGGGACGAGGTTGCGGATGCAGAGAGGGAAATAGCTGATGGAGACCAGGAGTTGGCTGATGCCCTTATTGAGCTTAAGGATGGTGAAAAGGAGCTTGCCGATGCCCTTGTTGAGCTTCAGGACGGAGAAAAGGATTACTACGAAGGCTATCTGGAATTCCTGGATGGAAAAAGGGAATACGAGGATGGACTCAAGAAGTACCAGGATGGGGAAGATGAGTACCAGAAGGGCCTTGAAAAGCTGGAGGATGGAAAAAGAGAACTTGCCAAGGGTGAAAGAGACCTGCAGCGCGGTAGAAGAGAGCTTGAAGCTGGCGAGGACGAGTACGCAGCCGGGGTAGTGGAGCTTCAGGAAGGTAAGGACCAGCTGCTTGCAGGAGTGTCTCAGATTGCAGATAATTTCGGCATACAGGGCTTCTCCTCCCAGGAGTTGGTGGGTACGGCTTCCGGACAAGCTGTTCTAAGGGGTACGATTGATGGAGCCAAGGACCAGCTTGAGGAAGGCATGTCGCAGATAAAAATCGGGAGTTCACTACTTGAGGACAATCTTGATAAAGCAAGGGCAGGCAAGGGCCAGCTGGAGTTGCAGCTACAGGCTCTAATTGAAGATCCGGAAAGCAACCAGGAGGCAATCGAAGCCATTGAGCTTGAAATAAGGACTTTGGATTCACAAATCGCAGCCATGGAACAGGAACTGAGGTCTCTGGAACAAGAGCTTCAGGGTCTTGAAGCACAGCTTGCCCAGCTTCCAAACCCAGATCAGCTTATTGGAGCCTGGAATCAGATCCTTTCAGGGGAAAGGGAGCTGGAGTATGCCAGAAGACAGTTGGATAACGGTTGGGACAAATACTACGATGGAAGAGCCCAGCTAAGGGATGCCCAGAAGGAAATTGAGGAAGGTGAAAAGGAGCTTGCAGATGGGAGAAAAGAGCTTGATGATGCAAGGGTGGAGCTCTTGGATGCAGAAAAAGAGATAAGAGAGGGAGAGAAGGAGCTGGCCGATGGAAGAATGGAGCTTGATGATGGCTGGAAGGAGTATAACGAAGGCCTGGTTGAGCTTTCAGACGGCTGGAAGGAATACGAGGATGGACTGGTGGAGCTTGCCGATGCCAGAGTGACCCTTGCACAGGAGGTAAGGGATGCAGAAAGGGAAATAGCTGATGCGGAAATTGAAATAAGGGATGGTTGGAAGGAATATAATGATGGACTTCTAGAGCTCAAGGACGGGGAAGAGGAATATTTCTCTGAGAAGAACAAGGCTGATGAGGAGCTTGCCCAGGCATATGCAGACCTTGTAGATGCTGAAAGGGAGCTTGCAGACCTGGAGGTGCCTGAGTGGTATGTTTTGGATAGGGAATCAAACATGAGCTTTGCAAACTTCCAATTGAACGCAGAGAAGGTAGCCGCCATCGCCAAATTTTTCCCGATATTTTTCTACCTTGTGGCTGCCCTGGTCTCATTGACGACAATGACCAGAATGGTGGAGGAGGAACGAACTCAAATCGGGATACTGAAGGCTCTCGGCTTCAGGAAGATGTCCATTATCGGAAAATATGTTGTCTATTGCGGTTTGGCGAGTATCCTTGGCAGTGCCGCAGGCCAACTGGTGGGATTTAGATTGCTTCCAAGGGTTATTTGGAATGCCTACGGAGTGATGTTCCATTTGCCGCCTTTTGTTTCGGAATACAATGCCAGGATAGCTTTTATGGCATCTGGAATAGCCGTTTTGAGTACGGTTGCAGTCACCGTTTATGCAGCAAATGAAGCTCTTGGTGAGAAGCCTGCAACCCTTATGCTTCCAAGGGCACCAAAGGCAGGCAAGAGGATTCTCCTGGAAAGGGTTGGACCGGTATGGCGTAAAATGAGCTTCAATATGAAATCCACAGCCAGAAACATATTCAGGTATAAGAAGCATTTCTATATGACAGTTGTTGGAATATCAGGATGTACAGCCTTGCTGATGCTTGGATTTGGCATGAGGGACTCAATTCGTGATTTTGCAGGCACACAATTTGACCATATCTTCAGGTATCAAGTAAGGCTGGAGCTTGATGAGGAGGACTTCAAGGAAGGTTCCCTTGATCAGTTGGTCCTAGATCTTGGGAATGTTCAATCCTATGGGGGAATATATTCCGATAAGGGAGCCATAAGGTATGGCAATGATCTCCTGGATGCGAATGCCATAGTATTTAGCGACTCACAGCAGCTATCGGATTTTATCCTTGTTAGGAATCGGGAATCAGGGGAAATCATTGTACCAGGAACAGAGTATGTGATAATAACAGAAAAGCTGTCTGAGGTTCTTGGCATATCCGTCGGTGAAGCCATTATATATGAGGATTCAGATGAAAACCTGGGAGAATTAAGGGTCACCCATATTACAGAGAACTACCTGGGCAACTATATGTATGTGGATTCAGCCCAGTATGAGTCTGTTTTTGGAGCTTCACCTGTCAACAGTGCCCTTGTAAGGACTGATGATTTGACTGCTGAGGAGGAAGACGGCCTTGTGGAAATGCTTCTCTTGGAGGAATCAGTTCTTAATGCTGAACTGGTGAGCCAGACCAGAAGGAGCTTTGACAATCTCATAAGGAGCATGGATTACATTGTCTTTGTAATCATCGTTGCATCCGGATTGCTTGCATTTATCGTTTTGTACAATCTGACCAATATAAATATTAATGAAAGGAAAAAGGAGCTGGCAACCTTGAAGGTTCTAGGTTTCCACAATGAGGAGGTTTCATCCCATATCTTCAGGGAGATTACAATACTCACCCTGATCGGGGTTCTTGTGGGATTGCTGCTTGGTACCTATATGCATGAGTTTATCATCAAGACCATTGAGGATCCGGATTCCATGTTTGGTAGGGATATCAGGCTGATGAGCTATGTGCTTTCTGCAGCTATAACTCTGGTGTTCTCACTGATAGTGAATCTCTTTATGGGAAGGAAGATAAGAAACATTGAAATGGTTGAGTCAATGAAAGCGAATGATTAGGACAATTCTTACACTCTCAATGGAATATCTAGAAATCTTGGATTTCTAGATATTTATATTGTCGGGTACTGGCAATTCACAAATCTCAATACACAATTGATTAGGTCAGGCTCTGGGGTCAAAGATACTTTCCTTACGCTTAGTATGAAAATAGCCGGCACCTATGACAGGGTGTCATTAGCCCGATAGGTGCTTTGCAAAGCGGTTCATATGAAAGAACGACTTTAAAATCCAAAGAGGATTTCGTAGTGATTTGATTCCTCCAAGCGAAGCGGCATAGGAATCAGTGGAGAAAACGAGTTGATGATTTTAATCGGACTTGAATCTAGAACTGCGTGTAAACACCTGAGGGCTGTGGTAATAATAAGGCGAATGAGACTCCATCATCCCTTTCCACTTTCCACCTTCCACTATCTAAAACTTACTGAAAATTGCAACAAACGGACAAATTTTGTATAATAATTGTATGGAGAGTGATAAATATGAATGGTTACAATGGAAAATTTTTATTTGTGGACTTAAGCAAAAAGGAAATTACCACAGAAGGCTTTGATGAAAAGTTTGTCAGGGACTACATAGGAGGCTACGGCTTTGGAGCCAAGATTCTCTATGACAGGATGCCGGCAGGTGCGGATCCACTTGGAGAGGAGAACATCCTTGGATTTATCACCGGAATTACCAATGGAACAGGTGCAATGTACGGTGGCAGGTTCACCATGGTCCATAAGTCTCCAGTGACAGGAGGCTGGAACGACTCAAACTCAGGAGGCTTTTTCGGTCCTGAACTTAAGAAGGCTGGATTTGATGCACTTTTTATCAGTGGCAAGGCAGAAGAGCCGGTATACATATGGATCAAGGATGGAGAGGTGGAAATAAAGGACGCAAAGCATATTTGGGGAATGGACACAAAAGAGGTTTGGGAGGCCTTGAAGGAGGAGCACGACCAGCCTGCTGCAAAGATTGTTGCAATCGGACCTTCCGGGGAGAGGCAATCCCTTCTTGCATGTCCAATAAACGATGGGCATAGGGCGCCTGGAAGAGGCGGTGGAGGAGCCGTCATGGGTTCAAAGAACCTGAAGGCCATCCTGGTCAAGGGTACCGGCAATGTTCCTGTGGGAGATCCGGAGAAGATTAAGGAGGTCAACAAGCTGGTCCTTAAGACAATGAAGGAAAACAAGGGTACAAAAAGGTTCAGCGACATGGGAACAGGAGGAGGAACCCCTGCAGCTGCACTGAGTGGAGACAGCCCTGTCATGAACTGGAAGGGCGTAGGCATAATAGACTATGGTGAGGAAGCTGCACAGGCACTTGGTGCGGAAGCCATGGACAAGTACAAGACCAAGAAGTATGCCTGCTCAAGCTGTCCACTGGGCTGCGGAGCGGAGTACGAGGTAAGGGAAGGCAGATGGCCCGTTGGAACAACCGACAGACCGGAGTATGAAACTGCATCAGCCTTTGGCTCAACATTGCTGTGTGATGAGGTGGATGCACTTATAAAGGCCAATGACATATGCAACAGATATGGTATTGACACCATCTCAACAGGTATGACAATAGCCTGGGCAATGGAGTGCTATGAGGAGGGCGTTCTGTCACAAGAGGAGCTTGATGGGATAGACCTTAAGTGGGGAAACGGAGAGGCCATAGTTGCCTTGACCCAGAAAATCGCTGATGGAGATGGCTGTGGGGAAGTACTTGCAAATGGATCGGCCTATGCAGCTGACCAGTACAAGAAGGGACATGAATACCTTCAAACCGCATCTGGTATTGAGCTGCCCATGCACGACCCGAGATTTGCACCTGGTCTTGCCAGAACCTACCAGTTTGACCCAACACCAGGAAGACACGTAAAGGGCGGACTTGGAAACATTCAGATGGGAGGAAAGGAAACAAGGCCAAAATACGACTACACCGGAACCGGTGACCAGGACGTTGACCTTACATCAAAAAGGGAGGTTATGAACGTTGCAGGAATCTGCATGTTCTCAAGGTTTGGAACACCACCTGAGGGAATTGTGGACAGCTATGTAGAGGCGATTGGAGGCTTCCCCTTTGGAGAGGCAGAAAGCTTCAAGGCAGGCCTGAGGATATATGCAATGAGACACGCATTCAACCTGAGGGAAGGCATCACACCCAAGGATATGGAGATTACACAGAGAGCGGTGGGAAAACCGCCTTTGGAGGCAGGTCCCCTTGAAGGAGTTGAAATTGACAACCAGCTTCTTGGGAAGAACTTTTTTGATGAGCTGGGATGGGATTATGAAACCGGATTACCTTCAGAGAAATTCCTGAAAGAAATTGGGGCCCTGGAATATCTTCTTAAGGATCTTTACGGTGACAAGTAAAGGAGGTCAGCAGCTTGAACCTGGAAAACAGATACGATAGAAACAAGTCATTGATTTCCCAGGAGGACCAGGAGCTTCTTGGGGAAAAAACCGTCGCCGTCATTGGTGCGGGAGGTCTGGGTGGATACCTGGCGGAGCTGTCCGCAAGGCTTGGAGTCGGTAGGCTTATCATAATCGATGGAGATGTGTTTGAGGAGAGCAACCTTAACAGACAGAGATTTTCCAATGAACACAACCTTGGAAACCCAAAGGCATATGAGGCTAAAAGGGAGCTTGAAAGAATAAACTCCCAGGTTGAAATCACTGCAGTCCATGACAGGATCTCTGCCGAGAATGGACGGGAGCTTCTGGATGGTGCGGATTTGGTTCTTGATGGAGTGGACAATGCAAGGACCAGGCTTCTACTCCAGGATATATGCAAGCAGCTCCAGATACCCCTTGTGCACGGTGCAATAGGGGGATGGTATGGGCAGGTATCCGTGGTTATGCCAGGAGATGACACCCTGTCAACAATCTATTCCGACCCGGACGCAAAGGGAGTTGAGAAGGACCTTGGGAACCCGTCCTTCACTCCGGCGCTGATTGCCTCCTACCAGGTGGCAGAGGCCGTGAAGCTGCTTTTGGGAAAA
>Ga0334894_1001163_pt1 | contig 23855 bp, 20 predicted proteins | sample GraSluR3_MG_6_FD_207225 | JGI IMG/M metagenome (GOLD analysis project Ga0334894, IMG submission 207225) | Sludge microbial communities from methane-producing bioreactor in Wageningen University, Netherlands - Granular Sludge_12_05 R3 | ecosystem: Engineered > Bioreactor > Anaerobic >... | reverse complement strand
TAATAGTACCTCCTTGGTTAGTTTAGTGTAATAAAACGAAAAAGGGCTTATGCCCAATATATGAAATTGTTAAAAAATTAGTTACCATAATTAGTATATTAAATACACTGCTTAAAGTCAACTCAATATTACTTCATAATTCTTGAATCGTTACAGTTCTGACCTGTTGTCAAATGCTTTTCTGCGTTCCTCTATTGAATGTCTAACCCTTTTGTCAAGCTCTTCAGCAGCATTGTATCCAAGCCGTTTCTGCCTGTTGTTCTTCGCTGCCACCTCTACGATCATGGCAATGTTTCGACCGGGCTTGACCGGTATTGTAACCTTGGGCAGACTAATCCCAAGAATTTCTACGCTTTCCTCCTCAAGGCCCATCCTGTCATATTCCTTTCCTTTTTCCCAGGCCTCCAGCTCAACAACCATGTCAATATAGTCAAACTGCTTTACAGCTCCCACCCCGTACAATCTCTCTATGTCCAGAATCCCAACCCCTCTTATTTCCAGGAAATATCTGATCAGCTCAGGACATGTGCCCCTTAGGGTATCCTCCACACGCTTTATTTCAACCATGTCATCCGCAACCAGCCTGCAGCCTCTGGTTATAAGGTCAAGGGCTGTCTCTGATTTTCCTACTCCTGACTTGCCTGTAATAAGGACCCCTATTCCAAACACATCCATCATTACACCATGAACCGTCTCAGTGGGTGCCAGGGAAAGTCCCAGGTTTATGACAAGATCGTTGATAAGCTTTGAAGTGGATTTGTTTCCTCTTAGTATTGTCTTCCCATGCTTTCTTGCAAGCTCCAGAAGCTCAGGAAACACCTGGTGGTTTCTGGCCACAACTATTACTGGGACTGGATAGCTTAGAAACTTGTCAAGGGTGGCGTACCTTTTTTCAGCCTCCATGTCCCTGAGGAAATGCCACTCTGCACTTCCAAGGATCTGAACCCTGTCCGGTACGAACTTTTCGTAGTATCCTGCCATCTGCAGTCCAGGTCTGCTGATTTCGGTTGTAAAAATCTTTACCTTATTAACATCATCTGAAAGGTATACCACCTCCAGGTTCATTTCCCCAATCAAGTCCTTCAGTAAAACATAATCCATTCTTACACCCCTCTACTCAGCATCATATGGTCTTCTTGGAATTATGGCAGCTGCAAGGAAATAGGCCACAATCCCACCGACAAAGGCTGTTGGCAGCAATAGAAATATCCATGCCAGCCTTATCAATGTTGAATCAACATCGAAGTACTCTGCAATTCCACCACAGACCCCTGCAATCTTCTTGTCCGTTTCTGACAAATAAAGCTTCTTTTGCATTATTTCTCCTCCTTTTTCCGGAAATGCTCATATACATTTTGGGCTGCCTTTCTGTTCATGCCATCCACCTCCACGAGCTCCTGGATACCAGCCTTCTTGATTTCACTGATGCTTCCAAAGTGCTTTAGGAGGGCAACCCTTCTCTTTTCACCCACAAGTGGTATCCCATCCAGCTCAGAGTGGAAAAGATCCTTGCTCCTCAGGCTTCTATGGTAGCTTATTGCAAACCTGTGAGCCTCCTCCTGTATTCCATAGATCAGCTTGAATGCAAGACTGTCCTTATCAGGGATGATTTCCCTGTTATCATATATTATCCCACGGGTTTTGTGAAATCTGTCCTTTACCAGACCACAAACCGGAATATCCACACCCAGGTCTTTCAGAACTGAGCTGGCCTTGTTCACATGGCCCTTTCCACCATCCACCATTATAATATCCGGAAAAAGAGAGAACCCAACCGGTGCTCCGCCCTTTCTTTCCACATTCTCGTTTTCCTTGAGTCCTCTGGTAAACCTTCGCTTGAGTATCTCCTCCATGCTTCCGTAATCATCCGGTGTGTTCCTTGTCCTGATTCTGAACCTTCTGTAATCTGATTTTTTTCTTTCGCCTTTTTCATAGACAATCATTGAACCAACTGAGCCAACACCGCTTATGTTGGAGATGTCATAGGCCTCAATCCTATCAGGTCTTTCCTCCAGGTCCAGTATGTGCTGAAGCTGCTCCAGGGCCTTAAGGTTTTCCCTGTGTTTTCTAAGAAATTTGTCGCCGTACTTGTCCAGCATCTCCAGGGCATTTTTTTTGACCATTCTCACCAGCTGCAGCTTGTCTCCCCTTTTGGGCGTCTGGAGACTTACACCTTTTCCCTTTATCTCACCCAGCCACTGCTGAATCGCTTCCATGTCAGGTATTTCTTCCTCAACAAGTATCTCCCTTGGTATAAAGGATGATCCAGGGTAAAATTGCTTTATGAAGGAGCTAAGGATCTCTCCCCTTTCCTCCACATAGGAATCCTCCATTATATAGTGCTCCCTTCCAACAATCTTACCTTCACGGATAAAGAACACCTGGACGACAACCTCTTCCACACCTCTTGCCATGGCTATTACATCCTGTTCCACATTGGATGCGGAATCCATCATCTGTTTTTCATGAAGGGTCTGAAGTGCTTGGAGCTGGTCCCTTAGGGTTGCCGCCTTCTCATAGTCCATGTTTTCGGCAGCCTCCATCATATCCCTTTCCATGTTCCTGATTATGCTTTCGTCCTTTCTGGATAGAAAGTCAATTATTTCCTGAATCATGCCCCTGTATAGATCTTCATCCACATTTCCCAGGCACGGACCGAGGCATCTTCCAATATAGTAATTGAGACAGGGCCTGAATCTAGCATCCTTTTTGTCCAGGTCAAGCCTGCAGTTCCTGATTTGAAAAATCCTGTGGAAAACCTCAATTGCCTCATTTACAGCTGAAGCACTTGGATAGGGTCCGAAATACCTTGAGCCATCCTTCTCAACCTGCCTTGTTTTGAGCACCCTTGGGTATCTTTCACCTACGGTAACCTTTATATATGGATACTGCTTGTCATCCCGCAAAAGTATGTTGTATTTGGGTCTGTTTTTCTTTATGAGGTTTGACTCCAATACAAGAGCCTCCACCTCATTTTCCACCATGATATACTCAAAGTCACTGATCTGCCTGACCATTGAGGATACCTTGAGAGAGTGGTTTGAGGAGGACTGAAAGTACTGTCTGACCCTTTTCTTGAGGGAAATTGCCTTTCCGACATATATTATCTCTCCGGCCTTGTCCTTCATAAGATATACTCCCGGGGAGTCCGGAAGATTTTTCAGCTGTTCATCAAAGTTTGTCACATAATCACCCTGTCTTCATCTAGCCTGCTACTTTTCATCTATTGGCCTGGTTTTTTCCTTAAGCCATTCTCCAACTTCATCATTCAATCTATCCTTTAGCTTCTCATATACATTCATATGGTACTGATCCAGCCACAACTTCTCTTCATCACTCAACATCTCCGGAATTAAGCAATCACGGTCGATATAGCAGTAGGACAACACCTGGAAGCCAAGGAACCTTCCGGATTCAGTTTCCATATCCTCCTTTACAACCGCCACATTTTCAGTCCTTATTCCATGCATGCCCTCCCTGTAGACTCCAGGTTCAACCGTCACCACCATACCTGGCTCCATGGCCACGTTATTTGGAGCAGTGGCAATCCTGTGTGGACCTTCGTGAACGTTCAGCAGATATCCAACGCCATGTCCTGTACCTGATTTGTAGTCAATTCCTTCCTTCCAAAGTGGCTGTCTTGCCAGGACATCCAGCACATGGCCTGATGTTCCATGGAGGAATCTTGATGCCAGAAGGTTTATGTGCCCCTTCAGTACAAGGGTGAAATCTCTCTTTTCCAGATCAGTAAGCTCACCAAGGGCAACGGTCCTGGTAATATCAGTTGTACCGTTGTAGTACTGCCCTCCTGAATCCACAAGGAAAAGTCCCTTTTTCTGAAGAACCGCACAGCTGTCCTCAGCTGGTGCATAGTGCATCATGGCAGCATTGGGTCCGTAGGCAGCTATGGTACCAAAGCTTGGCTGCAGGAAGCCCTGCTGTTCCATTCTGAACTTCATAAGCTTTTCAGAGGCCTCAACTTCAGTGATATCCCTATCTTCAATTTCCTTGTGAAGCCAGTGGAAGAAGCCTGTCAAGGCTGCGCAGTCCTTAAGGTATGCCTCCTCCTGGTTCTTTATTTCAACAGAATTTTTGATTCCCTTCATGGTTGTTGTAATATTTTCAGAGTCAATTATCCTGCAGCTCTTTGGAATGGCATGGAAAAGGCTTGTATTTATTCTGTCCTTTTGAAGGAGCACTGTTGAATCCTTTGAATGCCTCTTAAGATGCTCTTCTATGCTTTCATATTCCGCAAGAACCACTCCTGAATCGTAAAGGGCCGTCTTGACGGACTCCGGTATTTTTCTATCGTCAACAAAGAGGATGGCAAATTCCTCCGTAACCATTGCATATGATATTACAACAGGGTTGTTTTCAACATCCCAGCCTCTTATGTTATAAAGCCAAGCTATGTCATCCAGACTTCCCAGCACAAAATGGGTGGCTTTTTTCTTTTCCATCTCCAGCCTGACTTCCTTAAGCTTTTCAGCGGTGGTCTTACCTGAATATTCCTCCTCCAATATGAATGCATCCCTTATTGGCAGCTCAGGTCTGTCCTCCCATATCCTTCCGATCAAATCATCCTCATGATGAATCTTAACCTTCTTTTCACTAAGCTTTTCCTCTATCTGCTCAACAGCTCCCTGGGAGAATATCTTTCCATTAAGGCCAATTATCCCGCCGTATCTTGCATTCTCCTCCAACCACTCATGGAGGGATGGATATCCTGGTGTATTCATTTTATAGAGCTTGAATTCATTGTCCCTTATTTGGTTCTCAGCCTGGATGAAGTACCTCCCATCTGTCCATAATATTGCTTCCTCTTTTGTTACCAAGGCTGTCCCGGCTGATCCAGTGAAGCCTGTTATAAACGCCCTGCTTTTGTAATGTTCCGCCAAGTACTCTGACTGGTGAGGATCCGCAGATGGTTCAATATATATTTCTATGCCTTCATCCTCCATAAGTTTTCTCAGTTCCTTCAACTTCCCGTTAATATTCAATCTTTATTCCCTCCCCTTTTATTTCCATTCGTATTAGGTACAATGCAACAAAAATACTCGTAATCCCGGCTGCCAGCTTGCCAATTATAAATGCATTAACTGCCTGGGGTGCCACTGATGTGACGTAGCCCAGCTGACCTCCGAATACATAGGCTCCGCTTACAGCAAAGGCCGCATTGAGGATCTTTCCCTTCCAGTTCATTTCGTGGTAGACGCCAAGCATAGGCAGACAGCTTGCCAAGGATGAAAAAAGTCCAAGTATAGAAAAATCATCTATGTCGTACTTTTCTGTGACAAGCCTCAAGACTCTATGGAGTCTCCTGGACAAAAAGAACAGCATGGGATAGGCTCCGGACAGCACTATGCTGATTGACAGCACCAGCATCGCTCCCTCCTGGAGGGAAATCAGCCCCTCAATGAGGACTATACCCAGACTGTAATCCAGTATACCAAGAATAAGCCCGAATGTGCTTACTCCAAGGATTATTTTCCCAAGCCACCTGAAGAGAAACATGGTCCTTTCCTGGGACTTTATTAGCCCATAGGCAATCATCATTGAAAAAACTCCAACAGGAAGAAGATTCCATATTATTCTGACTATCCCTATGTCCATCATCAAGCCCGAAACCACCATACCCAAGGGCACTGTAACTATGCCCGCAAGTATGCCCTTTGCAAAATACTGAAAATCGTCCTCGGTTATGAGATTGATGGCCACCGGTACGGTGAAGGATATTGTGGCACCCAGTGTTGAGGCAAGAATGGCTCCGTTGAAGACCCCAATTGCAGGATCCCTTGCTATTTCAACACTGGTGGTGAATGCACCCAGATCCGTTGCCAGAATACTGCTGACGAACACAGAAGGATCAACATTCATCCAGCTTGCCAGGGGTCCTAAAAGAGGTAAAATTCCCCTTGCTATTACAGGCGAGAGGGAATATATCCCAATTATTGTCAATGCAAGGCTTCCCATGGCCTTGAAGCCCTCATCAAACTTGACTCCCAGCCCAAACCTGTTGTTGAGAAGCTTGTCAATTCCTCCAAGAAGTGAAAATCCAAGCATTACATAAAGCATAAAACCCCTCCCAAGATGTCGTCGTCAGTCTAATTATACTACAAGGTCATCACTAATCACAACGAGCAAAAAAGCGCCCCGTAAAGGACGCTCATTTCTTCTTGAAATTGTGTTTCCATCAGACCAGAATCTTTCTTAAAAAGTCCTGGGTTCTTGGATTCTGTGGATTTGCAAACAGTTCCCTTGGAGTTCCCTCCTCCATGATTCTTCCTTCATCCATAAATATGACCCTGGAGCCAACCTCCTTGGCAAAGCCCATCTCATGTGTCACAACCACCATGGTCATTCCATCCCTTGCAAGCTCCTTCATTACTTCCAATACCTCTCCAACCATTTCCGGGTCAAGGGCGCTTGTAGGTTCGTCAAACAGCATTACATCAGGCTCCATGGCCAGAGCTCTTATTATTGCAATCCTCTGCTTCTGTCCACCAGACAGTTGATTTGGATACGTGTTTGCCTTTTCCTCAAGGCCTATCCTCTTTAGCAGGTTCATGGCCTTCCTGTCAGCTTCCTCCTTGGTCAGCCCCTTTACCTGCATTGGTGCAAGTGTTATGTTTTCCAGAACTGTCTTGTGAGGAAAGAGGTTGAACTGCTGGAATACCATCCCCATTTTTTCCCTTTGCTTGTTGACGTCATTGTGCTTGTCAGTGATGGATACACCCTCCAAAATTATCTCTCCGCTGGTGGGCTCCTCCAGAAGGTTGAGGCATCTCAGGAAGGTGCTCTTGCCGGAACCGCTGGGTCCAATCACCACAACTACCTCACCTTCCTCAATAGTCTGGTTTATATCCTTTAGAACGTGCAGTTCACCAAATTTCTTGTTCAGATTAATTATATTGATCACCAGCACGTAACCTCCTTTCGAAAATACCCAACAGTTTGGACAATGTAAATGTGATAATGAAGTATATTATTGCAGCGTAGAACAGTGGGATAAAGGGTCTGTAGGTTATCCCCCTGAGTGTGTCTGCATTGTACATTATATCGTGTATCCCTATTACTGATATGATGGCCGATTCCTTGATCAGAACTATGAACTCGTTGCCAAGTGCAGGAAGGATGTTCTTGAAGGCCTGTGGAATTATGATGAACCGCATTGCCATGCCATGGGTCATTCCAAGGGATCTTGCCGCCTCCATCTGCCCTCTGTCTATTGATAGAATCCCTGCCCTTATTATCTCTGCAACATAGGCTGCGCTGTTCAAGACCACAGCAACTGTACCCAATGCGATTCTGCTCATTTCAAATGGCAGAAACAACGGGAATCCGTAATACACAATAAATAGCTGTACAAGAAGTGGCGTTCCACGTACAACCTCGATATATGCAGTTGACAATCCCTTTGCCAATTTGTTGTTTGAAAGCTTCATCAGGCTCAATACAACTCCCACCATGGTTCCAAAAACCACTCCAAAGAAGCTGACGCTAAGTGTAACTCCTGTACCCCTTAAAAAATACTTGTAATATTGTGCAATAAATTCCAGATCAAAGATTCCCAATCCTTTTCCTCCTTAATGGATACCCCATGATTTCCTTAATAGAAAAGGCAAAAGAAAGCGAACTCTCTTTTGCCGGGGAATATCTTATTCTTCTGCCAACGCTGTTGCATCGGCGATAAATTTCTCAATCATGCCTTCGTCCATTAGCTTTTGCAATATCTTGTCAATCTCCTGGACCAAATCCTCATTTCCTTTGTTGATGGCTACAGCAACTCCGTCCTCCTGACCCAGAATCTCATCTGCCAGGAAAAGGTCGTCGTTTTGATTCACATAAGCCTTTGCAACCGGTTCAACCAGTATCACACCGTCAACCTTTCCGTTCTTAAGCTCAAGAACCAGGTCCGTAATCTTGCTTAGACCTACATACTCTGCCGAGGCAAACTTATCAAGTGCAATGTCTTCCTGAATGGTTGATTTCTGAGCACCGATCTTCAATCCGTCAAAATCCGCCGGAGTTTTCAAGGTCTCTGCATCACTACCCTTAACGATCATTCTCTGCTGTGCCTGATAATATGGTATTGAGAAATCAACGGATTTCTTTCTCTCCTCTTTTGCAACCATGCCAGCGATTATAAAATCAATGTCATCAGTTACAAGTGCCGGTAAAAGTCCTTCGAACTTCATATCCACGATTTCCAGCTCCACTCCCAGCTCATCTGCAATTACCTTTGCAATTTCAATGTCAAAGCCCACTATCTGGTCCTTACCATCAATTTCCTTATGGAATTCATAAGGTGGATAATCCGCAGCCGTGCCTAGTACAATCTTGCCCGCTGACTTGATCTGCTCTACCTTAGAGGTCGCCTCTGAGGCTCCTGAAGTACATCCTGCCAATAAACCTACCATCATTACCATTGTCAACATAAGTGCTATTATTTTTTTCATTTTTATTCCTCCTATTATTATTTAAGTTTCTTGGATTATAATAGTGAGGAACTCCTTAGTCCTTTGGAAGTCTTGTCCATGTTTAGTGAACCAAACTTCCGTTGGCTCTTGATCTGATTTAATATCATCAAGATTAAGACCTCCTTTATTGAATTTGATTAAATGCATCCTTTGATGCTTTTTAATATAAAATTCATTATATTCGTTTAATTGAAATAATGCAAGATAAATTTCATTAAGTTTACATAATATTTAGATTTTGATTTGTTGGAACCAGCAATCCCTTCAGTTCCTCAAGGTTGGCATTACTGCTATTCAGCCATATATCCTCATCTTCCGGCTTCAGTATAACAGGCATTCTATCATGAATATGCTCCATCTGGTCATTGGCGGAAATTGTTATGATGGTGTATGCCTGGAAGGACTTGCCTTCCTTGTCCTTGAAGAGGCTCACCAGGCCGGCCATTGAAAAAATCCTTTGACCCTCTACGGAAATCCTTCTTTTTATTTTCCCATCCTCAGACTTCTCCCACTCAAAAAAGCTTGTGGCTGGAACAATGCACCTACTTGTGAAGAATGCCTTGCTGAAGGTGGGCTTCTGATGGACCGTCTCTCCTCTGGCATTGATCAGGGGGCGCTTAGCATAATGAGGAGCAAAGCCCCATACTGCTGCCCTGATCTCCCGCTTCCCTTCATCAACAACTATCGCCTGGGTGTTGGTGGGAAAAACCTCCTTGGAGCTTCCGGTTTCACGTTCCGCAACAATTGCCTTGTATCTTTCGATCAATTCATCTATATCTGCGTCAAGGGCATATCTTCCACACATACTCTCTCTCCTCTCAGGACAATATCTTCTTGAGGAACTGGCCAGTATAGGATTTCTGACACTGACTGACCTCCTCTGGCGTACCGGTAGCAACTACGTAGCCTCCCTTGTCTCCACCTTCAGGTCCAAGATCTATGATGTGGTCTGCTGTCTTTATTACATCCAGATTGTGTTCAATGATTATAACGGTATTGTCACCCTCCACAAGCTGATTCAGTACCTTCACCAGCTTGTGTATGTCGGCGGAATGGAGTCCGGTTGTAGGCTCGTCAAGAATATAGACTGTCTTTCCTGTGGCCCTTTTGGACAGTTCGGTTGCCAGCTTGACCCTTTGGGCCTCACCACCTGACAGCTCTGTGGAGGGCTGCCCGATTTTTATATAACCAAGCCCCACATCATTCAAGGTTTCCAGCTTCCTCTTTATCTTTGGGAGGTTCTTGAAGAACTCAACTCCTTCCTCAACCGTCATATCAAGGACATCTGAAATTGTCTTTCCCTTGTACTTTACCTGAAGTGTCTCCCTGTTGTACCTTTTTCCCTTGCAGACCTCGCAGGGAACGTATACATCCGGTAGAAAATGCATCTCAACCTTCAGGATTCCGTCCCCCTTGCAGGCTTCACACCTTCCTCCCTTTACATTGAAGCTGAACCTACCCTTCTTGTAGCCCCTCATCTTGGCTTCGTTGGTCATTGCAAACACATCCCTGATATGGTCGAAAACACCCGTATAGGTTGCAGGGTTTGACCTGGGGGTTCTTCCGATTGGTTTCTGGTCAATTTCAATGACCTTGTCCAAATACTCAAGACCCAGCATCTCACCGTGCCTACCCGGTCTGATCTTGGCCCTGTTCAGCTTGGTGGCAAGATTCTTGTATATTATTTCATTAACCAATGAACTCTTCCCCGAGCCTGACACCCCAGTTACACAGGTCATGACACCCAGTGGAATGCTCACGTCTATATTCTTAAGGTTGTTCACCTCTGCGCCCTTTACCTGGAGCCATTTTCCATTGGTGGGCTTTCTGGTCTCCGGAACCTCTATCTTAAGCTTTCCTGAGAGGTATTTTCCGGTTATTGACCTTGGATTGTCCATTATATCCCTTGCTGTTCCCTGGGCTATGATCTCCCCACCGTGAATTCCAGCTCCAGGGCCGATGTCCACTATATGGTCTGCCATATGCATGGTATCCTCGTCATGCTCCACCACAATAAGGGTGTTTCCAACATCAGTCAGGTCCCTCAGTGCTGCCAGGAGCTTGCTGTTGTCCCTTTGGTGAAGACCTATGCTGGGCTCGTCAAGGACGTATACAACCCCTACAAGGCTGGATCCAATCTGGGTGGCCAGCCTGATCCTCTGGGACTCTCCTCCCGAAAGGGTTCCAGCCATCCTGGACAGGGTAAGGTACTCAAGACCGACGTTTTTCAAAAATAGAAGCCTCTCCTTGACCTCCTTTAGGATCTGCTCGCCAATGGCCTGTTGCTTCTGGGTCAGTTCAATATGCTCAAAAAACTCCAATGATTTTACAACCGGCATGTCTGTGACCTCAGCTATGTTCAGTCCATTTATCCTGATTGATAGAACCTCATCCTTCAGCCTCTTGCCTCCACAAGCTGAGCATGGACTCTCGGCCATGTACTCATCCAGCTTGTTTCTCATATAGTCAGAATGAGTTTCATTGTACCTTCTCTCCAGATTATTCAGGACGCCTTCAAATTTACCCTCGTACTCTCTTTTTCCTGAGTCATCAAAATGGCTAAGGAAAGCAAACTTGATCTTCCTCTTGGTTCCGTACAGAAGCTCATCCATGAATTTTTTTGGAGCTTCAGTCAAGGGCCTGTCCAGATTAAAGTCATTGTCCTTTGCCAGTGTCTTGAAAATCTGATAGTAATAGGTGTCTTCACTTATGTTTCCATATGGTGCAAGGGCACCTTCATTCACACTTAGGTTCATGTTGGGAATCACAAGGTCCACGTCTATCTCCTTGTGAAAACCCAGACCGTTGCATACAGGACACATCCCGAAGGGGCTGTTGAAGGAGAACATCCTTGGTGATATCTCCTCTATTGAGATGTTGCAGTCGGGACATGAAAGCTTCTGACTGAAGGTCAGCCTATCCCCATCAATTACATCAATGTTCAGGAGTCCTTCCCCAAGCTTTAGGGCTGCCTCGATTGAATCGGAAAGTCTTCCTTCGATACCTTCCCTCACAATCAGTCTGTCCACCACAACCTCCAGGGTGTGGTGCTTGTTCTTGTCAAGCTTTATACCATCATCAAGGTCAACCATTTCACCGTCGATCATCATTCTCACAAAACCATCTTTTTTAATCTGATTTATCAGCTTTGAGTGCTCTCCCTTCTTCCCTCTTATGACAGGTGCAAGAACCTGAATCCTGGTCCTTTCAGGCAGCTCCATAACATGGTCCACCATCTGGTCAACAGTTTGGCTCGTTATTTCCTTTCCACAGTGTGGACAATAGGGAGTTCCAATCCTTGCAAAAAGGAGTCTCAAATAGTCATAGATCTCAGTTACTGTTCCAACTGTGGACCTTGGATTCCTAGAGGTAGTCTTCTGGTCTATGGATATGGACGGAGAAAGTCCCTCGATGTACTCTACATCCGGTTTGTCCATCTGACCTAAAAACTGCCTAGCATAGCTGGACAGCGATTCCACATATCTCCTCTGACCTTCGGCATAGATTGTGTCAAATGCCAGGGAGGACTTACCCGAACCGCTCAATCCAGTGAAAACTATAAATTTATCTCTTGGAAGCTCAAGGCTTACATTCTTTAGGTTGTGAACCTTTGCTCCCTTTATTACTATCTTGTTTTTAGCCATTTCAATTCTTTCCTCCATACCTCTTCTTCATTTGAATTATTTTGTCTCTCAGCTCGGCAGCCCTTTCGAACTCCAGTGATTCAGCCGCTTGGAGCATTGCACTTTCCATGCCCAGAACTATTGCATCCAGCTCCTCCGCTGACAGGTCTTCGTCGTATTCTATCTGGTCCTCTGCCACAAGGGTGGCTTCAATTATCTTCCTGACATCCTTGATGATCGATTTAGGGGTAATCCCATGCTTCTCATTGTATTCCGCCTGAATCTCCCTACGTCTTTCAGTCTCATGGATTGCTCGTCTCATGGAGCCTGTTATCCTGTCTGCATACATTATTACCTTTCCTTCCAGGTGTCTTGCAGCTCTACCTATTGTCTGAATCATTGAGGTCTCACTTCTCAGGAAGCCCTCCTTGTCAGCATCAAGAATTGCAACCAGTGAAACCTCCGGCAGGTCAAGACCCTCCCGTAGAAGGTTTATCCCAACAAGTACATCGTATTTACCAAGTCTAAGGTCCCTAATTATCTCCATTCTTTCAATTGTGTCCACATCAGAGTGGAGGTAGGTAACCTTGATTCCAACCTCCTTGAAGTAATCCGTCAGATCCTCCGCCATTCTTTTGGTCAAGGTTGTGACAAGGGTTCTTTCCCCTCTGGCTGACACCTTCCTTATTTCAGACAGAAGATCGTCAATCTGATGTTCGGTGGGTCTGACTTCTATGACCGGATCCAGCAATCCTGTCGGACGGATAATCTGCTCGACAATCTGCTCGGTCCTTTCCAGCTCGTAAGGTCCCGGAGTTGCGGATGTGTATATTATCTGATTGACCATCTTCTCGAACTCGTCAAATCTCAAGGGTCTGTTGTCAAGGGCTGATGGGAGCCTGAAGCCGTAATCCACAAGGGTTGTCTTTCTTGACCTGTCTCCAGCATACATCCCCCTTATCTGAGGTACAGTGACGTGGGACTCGTCAACGATGATCAGAAAATCATCCGGAAAGTAATCGATCAGGGTGTATGGCTTGCTTCCAGCCGGTCTGTCGCTAAGGTGTCTTGAATAATTCTCTATTCCTGAACAAAATCCCATTTCCATAAGCATTTCCAGATCATATCTGGTTCTCTGTTCAAGTCTTTGAGCCTCCACAAGCTTGTCCTTGTCCCTCAATTCCTTTAGTCTTTCCTCCAGCTCCTCTTCAATCCTGACAATCGCTTTCTCTACCTTTTCAGATGTTGTAGCGAAGTGCGATGCCGGAAAAATCGAAACATGATTCCTATAGCCAATCACCTCACCAGTCAGATGGTTCACTTCGGTGATCCTGTCTATCTCATCTCCAAAAAACTCCACCCTGAGGGTGTTTTCCGATGACGAAGCTGGAAATATCTCCAAAACATCTCCCCTCACCCTAAAGGTTCCCCTTTCAAAGTTGATGTCGTTTCTCATATATTGAATATCAATAAGCTTTCGCATTATCTGGTCCCTGTCCTTGATCATGCCCGGTCGCAGGGAAACCACAAGGTTTTCATAGTCAATGGGGTCTCCAAGACCATATATGCATGAAACCGAGGCAACAATTATTACATCCCTTCTCTCAAAAAGGGACATTGTGGCCGAGTGTCTAAGCTTATCTATTTCATCGTTTATTGATGAATCCTTTTCAATATATGTGTCCGTCTGTGGCACATATGCCTCCGGCTGGTAATAGTCATAGTAGCTTACAAAATATTCAACGGCATTGTCGGGAAAGAATTCCTTGAATTCACTTGCCAGCTGATAGGCAAGGGTCTTATTGTGGGCAATTACAAGAGTTGGCTTCTGAACCTTCTCAATAACATTTGCCATTGTAAAAGTCTTTCCTGATCCCGTAACCCCAAGCAGCACCTGGTGTTTGTTTCCTTTTTCCAGGCCTCTAACCAGTGATTTAATTGCCTCCGGCTGATCTCCCGTGGGCTTGTATGATGATTCTATTCTAAACTTGTTCATATATATCCACCTCGTTCCTGAACACTTGTTCCCTATATATGATATAATTTTTGTCTGAAAAAATCCACCTTAATTATTAACTTGTGGAAAACACCCCTATAATGTAAAATTATCCTTAGGAGGCGATGCCACGATGAAGCATACCAGCAGACTTTTGCTGATAATAATAGCAACAATGATTTTAACCGGCTGTTCCTTGCCAATGCTAAGGGAATCTTCAGTCAACCCTGGAAAGACTCCTGAAAATGAGCCTGAGTTCACTGTGGAACAGGTGGTGCTTTCACAGGGCTTCCAGAACACAAACCCCAGAGTTGAACTGGTGCGTAAAAACAGCCAGACAAAATTGATTGTTTCTCCAGGAATACTTCAGAGCACCGGTATTGAAGTTTCTAAAATTGAGAAGATAGATGATGTTTATAACATATACCTTGTCAACAGCTCCTACTCCTCTGCAGAATTAGTTATACCCCAAATAACCATTTTGCTTTCAAATGTCACCCAGGCCGAGGCTGGATCGTTGAAGTTCAAAATCGTCAATGAAAACTACACCCCGATATCCGTAAGCTACGGGATAGTTGATGTCCTGAAAAAGGTCCGTTCAGATTATAAGATATCTTCTGATGGATACCCCAGCATAAAGCTGGTTAAGGATGAGGAAATGACAATTTGGGTGATTGATTATGAAAGCATCTACGACAAGACCAATCTGGAAATACCGCTTATCAATCTTAGATTGAAGGTAAATGCAAATACTGGAGAGGTTGTAGAGTCCACAAAGAGCCTGATTTCAGCCTATGTTGACCATGGGACTGTATTGGATTTTAAGCCCGGGGCAGGAATTCTCTACTCTCTTAAGGACCTTGAGAATGAAAGCAACATACTGAGACATCAAAATTTAGTAACCGGTGAAAAAACAGACCTCTACAGAACCTTTTCCCATATATCCTCCGCCCGGCTCAACCAAAGCGGCTCTGCAGTTGCACTGCTTGAAAGAGAAGGAGATAACGCTTCTGCCTTCACAATAGCCTTGGAGAATAAAAAGGCCATTCGCATAGGTTCTGAGGCAGGAATCAGACCTGAGAGTATTTCCTGGACAAGCGATACTGAAATACAGATTCTGACAAGCTATTCTGACAATCAGACAAAAATACTGACCTACAATACAGCAGACAACATCCTAACGAACACCCACAGCTTTATGATGGACCTGGTCACCTTCAGCGTGATGGAAGATGTTATGCTGGCCTCCCAGTTTACTGATAAGGAAACCAACAATAGGATCCTCCTTTCAGATGGAAGAAAGGGTCTGCAGTTTGTAGATATTGGATTCCGGCCACAGATACTGACTGAAGAACTGGGAATGCACCTTGTAAACCAGGATAATACAACTGAGAACAGGCTTCACCTTTTCAATCTGAAGACCCTTGAAAATGAATACGAATTGGATTTTGATGTGGTCAAAGCCGACAGGATTTCCCAGGACGAGCTTCTGGTTGTGGAAAGACTACCTGGAAACAGCAGCTTTGGTCTGCATATATTTAATTTTGTGACTAAGGAAATAACCTCACTGGGAAGCACCAAAACCAGCAAAATATATTTGGACAGGGCTACGGATACCATCTATGCAAATGATTCCCTTGCCTATGAAGCAGAAGCGAAAGATATAATCTATGCTTTGAGTCTGAAGAACCTTAAAAAGAGATAGCCAACTTGGCTATCTCTTTTGATGAATATAAAATTCCTGCTCAGGTTGCTTTTTCTACCTAAAGCTTTTCCCTTAGTACCTCTATTGCCTTCTGCAGCTGATTGTCCTGGTCCAGGTATTCCAGGCCTATCCCTTCCACATCCTCATTCAATTCAACTATCACGTCCGGTTGGATCCCTGTACCGTGAATATTTATCCCGTCAGGGGTAAAGTATTCCGACACGGTAACCTTTATTCCTGAACCATCAGGAAGGTCCCTTATCCTCTGAACAAGGCCCTTTCCAAATGTGGTTGTACCCACCAAGGTTCCCCTGTCAAGGTCCCTGATTGCACCTGCCAGAATTTCCGATGCACTGGCACTACCCTCATTTACAAGAACAACCAATGGCAGATCCACCATCTTACTGTCTGATTCCTCATATTGTCTTCTTTCATACTTATCCTCAGTGTAGACTACAGTGCCCTCTCCAAGAAGTTCATCAGCAATATCCACACTTACATTGAGCAGCCCTCCTGGATTGCTTCTAAGGTCAAGGACTATTCCCTTCACATTCTCTGACTGTATCCCCATCAAGGCCTTCATAAAATCCTCATATGTCAGGTTATCAAATGCCGTAAGGCGTATATATCCTATGTCATCCTGGATAACTCCACTTTTTACTGACTGGAGCCTGATTATTTCTCTGGTGATGTTCAGGTCGAAGGATTCCGTATTTCCTTCCTTGTCTCTCCTCATGATTGTTATCCGTACCTCGGTGTTTGGTTCTCCACGCATTAAACTGACTGCCTCGTCCATTGTGGATGAAAAATATTCCTTACCCTCCACCTTTATTATTTTGTCCCCCGTCCTGATTCCTGCCCTTTCCCCAGGAGTATCCTCTATTGGGGATACCACTGTAATCAGGTCGTCTTCTCCCGGAGTTACTATAATTCCTATCCCTCCATATATGCCATCTGTCTCCATGTTGAAGCGTTCGTATTCATCCTTGGTCATATAGACTGAATATGGGTCACCAAGAGCTTCCACCATGCCCTTTAGCTGTCCCTCATAAAGGTCCTCCTCGTCATATTCCCGAAGGTACATCTCCTCAATGACCTTCTTTACCTGTTGAACTTTTGCATTGCTTCTGTACACATCATTTAACTCTTCATATTCACTCCTTGCCAATATAACTCTGTTTCCAACCATTACAGACACAAAGTTACCCACTACTAGAGTACCTAAATTGGTAATCAGAAGTAATGCAACAAAGATTACCACCATTTTTCTTTTTGACATTTCCGCACCTCTATTTCTAAGAGTGTATTCCTACACAAATTTTATCTAATTCAAAAAGAGGAGATTTCTCTCCTCCCATTAATTTCCTCTCAACCAAGGAATTGGATCCACGTAAGAACCGTTTTTCCTGACCTCGAAATGCAAATGTGGTCCAGTAGAATTTCCTGTACTTCCAGCTTTGGATATTGTCGCTCCCCTTGCCACAGTCTGTCCTTCAGAAACAATCAAGGCTGAGTTATGAGCGTACAGCGTTACTATTCCTCCACCATGGTCCAGCATTACCACCTTTCCGTATCCTCCCAGCCAGTCGCTGTATATTACAGTTCCTGCAGCGGCTGCTGTTATTGGAGTTCCCGTAGGTGCGGGTATATCTATACCTGTGTGAAGCTTCTTGACCTTGAATATGGGGTGAATCCTATATCCATATGGAGAACTTATTCTGGTGTGGCCCGGTACAGGCCAATCCATTTTTCCTCCGGAATACGGTCCCGAATTTCTCTGGAGCTTTACGATCTTACTTTCAATTTCCTTGGCAAAATCGTTGAGCTTGTCATACTCTGCCTCAAATGATTTTATGTCCTGCTGGAGCTTGCCCATAAGCTGCTCTTTCGCCCTACTTGCCTGCTCAAGGTCCCTTTTTCTAGATTCCACCTTTGATCTTGTCACCTCAAGGGATGCCCTTTGACCTTCCAGCTGGACCTTCTTTTCCTCTATGATGTCCCGCTGCTCCTTCATGTACTTGATAAGCTCTTTATCGTATTCTGCAATTGACTGAATCATTTCCTGCCTGGATAAAAAGTCCTTTATGTTCCCTGCTGATAGCAGTACTTCAAGATATCCTGTGTTGCCGTTCTTATACATTACCCTAAGTCGCTGATTGAAGGTATCAATCTTTTCTTCTATGTTGTTTTTAGCTATTGCAAGCTCTTCCTCGGTAATATCAATATTGTTATTTATTGCTTCGATTTCCTTCTCGACGCTTTCCAGCTCCAATGCTGCATTGGCAACTCTTAAATCCAATTCCTTGATCTGGTTGTCAATGTCCTTTGTCTGGTTCTGCATATTCTGAATCTCTTTTTTAGTCTCTTCAATCTGATTTTGAATCTGTTCCTGCTGCTTTCTCAAATCATCAACAGACTGTCCGCTTGCCTGAATTACGGTCCCTAAAACCATAAGAAAAGCTGTAAACAGAATCAGTATTCTTCTTCCCTTCATATATTTACCCCCTATACGTTAAGGAATCTCTTTAATGACACGAGACTACCCAGTGCTCCTATTCCGGAGCCAATTGTACCGAACATTATTGCAAGATCAGCAAATATCAATTTTGGATCAACCAGATAGAATGTGAAAAGGTCGTACAGTTTTTCATTCATTGATTTGTAGAAGTACTGATAGCCAAAATATACTATTACTATTGATATAAGGGCTCCAATCATTCCCAGGAATATCCCCTCCATGATGAAGGGTCCTCTTATATAGCCATTTGTAGCTCCCACATACTTCATGATGTTAATTTCTCTTCTTCTTGAGGATACTGTTATCTTTATGGTGTTTGAAATTATGAATACGGATATGAATACCAGTATTCCAATTATCAAAATACCCCCAAATTGGATGTATCCTGCAAATATCAACAATTTATCTATTACATCTTTATAATATTTCACTTCTTCCACGCCGTCAAGTGTTTTTACGTCATTTACCAGTACATCAGCGTATTCTATGTCATTTACCTTGATTATATATGAGTCCGGCAGAGGATTTGTCTCAAGACCCTCAAGCAGGTAGGCCTCATCCGCCCATTCCTCCTTCATTATCTCAAGAGCCTGCTCCTTTGACCTGAATATGATGGAAATAACTCCAGGGTGCTCCCTAACAGTTTCCTCTATCCTGTCCATGGATTGGTTTGGTAGCTCATCCACCAGGAAAACCTCTACTTCATCGAATTTCAGCTTTGTATCCAGAACTGCATTATTTATACTCAAAACAAGAATAAGAACAACACCCAAAATCATAAGAACAGCAGATATGCTTGTTATGGATGCAATTCCCATGCCGCGGTTACGCCACATGCTCTGAAATCCCTGCTTGATGACATTCTTAAATATTCGGAATTTCAATGCTATAACCACCCTTCTCTTCGTCCCTTACCAATCTCCCGTCTTCAAGGGCGATTACCCTTTTTTTCATTTTGTTTACAATGTCCCTGGCATGTGTAGCCATGACTATTGTGGTTCCCCTATTGTTAATGTCCACCAGAACCTTCATTATCTCCTCTGCCGTATCCGGATCAAGATTACCCGTTGGTTCATCTGCAATTAGTACAGGGGGGTTGTTGACTATAGACCTTGCAATTGATACCCTCTGCTGTTCCCCGCCTGAAAGCTGATCGGGAAAGCTGGATGCCTTCCTGCTAAGATCCACCATACTCAAAATAAGGGGAACCCTTCTTCTGATTTCCCTTGGCTTTGCTCCTATTATCTCCATTGCAAATGCAACATTTTCATAGACTGTCTTATTTGGAAGCAGTCTAAAATCCTGAAAGACCACCCCGACCTTTCTTCTTATATAGGGTATCCGCCTATTGGGAACCCTGGTTATATCTGCTCCATCAAGGTACATCCTTCCCCTTGTGATTCCCTCCTCCTTCAACAACATCTTTATAAGGGTTGACTTCCCGGCTCCACTTGAACCTACCAGAAAGACAAACTCCCCTTTTTGAATCTCAATATTTATATCGTACAAGGCAGTAACACCGTTTCGGTACTCCTTGGAAATATTTACAAGTTTAATCACTTTCTCACCTCAAAATCCTTCCCATGTAATTTTAGTTTTGACATATTTCTTTTTCATGGTATCATAGTTATTATATTACAAGATTGCATATAAATAAACTGTTTGAGGTGATTTAATTGGACAAAAAAACTATCAGAAAACAGATTTTACAGGAAAGATCCCAGTTAAGTGAATCAGCGCACAGATCCCATAGTAGAAAAATCATAGATTTACTTAAGGCCACAAAATATTACAAGGAAGCCGAGGTAGTCATGTGCTTTGTAAGCTTCAACGACGAGCTGGATACACACCAGTTCATTAAGGAAGCACTTTCAGAGGGAAAGAGGGTAATCGTACCTATTACCGTTCAGGACACAAAGGAGCTTATTCCTTCAGAGCTCAAGGATTTCAGCGAGCTTGAGCCTGGCTACTACAATATCCTTACCCCCAAGAAGGAGTTCATAAGACCTGTTGAGCAATCGGAAATAGATCTGGTTGTAGTTCCGGGAGTTGTATTTGACCCGTTTGGTTACAGGGTTGGCTATGGCGGCGGCTACTATGACAGATTCCTCCACTCAATCGCAAGAACGGTTCCAAAGATTGCGGTGGGATTTGGAATGCAGCTTGTGGACAGGGTCCCAAGAGAAAGCTTCGATATACCGGTGGACATGATCATTACTGAAAAGGGTGTAACTCCTTGCTCAGAAGGATTGTATGAGACAAGACCTTAAAAGAAGCAGCTAGAAAATTTTCTAGCTGCTTCTTTGTTTTTTGCTATTTCACAAGTGCCTTTGCCTTTTCAACTACATTTTCAACTGTGAAACCAAACTTTTCGAACAGCTGGTCTGCAGGGGCTGATCCACCAAATCTATCAAGAGAAATCACATCTCCGTCCAAACCGGTGTATTTGTGCCAGCCCAATGAGCTCCCTGCCTCCACTGCAAGTCTTGCACGCACGGAAGATGGCAGTACCTCTTTCCTGTAATCCTCCGTCTGCTGCTCAAACAATTCCCAGGAAGGCATGCTTACAACCCTTGTTCCTATTCCTTCTTCTTCCAGCTTGTCAGCCGCTTGGTAAACAAGGCTGGTTTCAGAACCGGATGCCATAAGGATCAGCTGTAGCTCCTTCTTCTCCTTCTTAAGGACGTACCCTCCCTTAATCGCTTCCTTTCCTGTTCCTTCAAGTAGCGGAAGTCCCTGTCTGGTTAGAATCAATCCAACTGGTGTCCTTTCGCTTTTCATTGCAACATACCATCCGGCAGCTGTCTCTCTTGCATCTGCAGGTCTGAAATCAATAAAGTTTGGCTGGGCCCTGAAGACTGCCAACTGCTCAACTGGCTGATGGGTGGGACCATCCTCTCCAACGCCGATGCTGTCATGGGTGAGGACATAGGTCACTGGAAGCTCCATGAGGGATGCAAGTCTCATAGCTGGCTTCATATAATCAGTGAATATGAAGAAGGTTCCTCCATATGGCTTAACTCCCCCATGAAGGGCCATTCCATTAAGGGCTGCACCCATGCCGTGCTCCCTCACTCCAAAATGAATATTTGATCCTGCGTAGCTATCCTTTGAGAATACTTCCCGTGAGCTCATGTTTGTCTTGTTTGAAGGCGCCAGGTCTGCTGATCCACCAAATAGATTGGGCATTTTTTCCGCAAGCCTGTTTATAATAGTACCAGATGCCGCTCTGGTTGCAACTGCCTTGTCAAAGGACCAGAACTCATCTGATTCAAGATACTCCTCAGGAACCTTCCCTGAAAGCCATCCCTGAAGCTCCTTGGCCTTTTCGGGGTATGATTTCCCATACTCCTCAAGTAGCTGATTCCACTGAGCTTCCTTTTCCTGACCTTCTGAGACAAGGTCCTCCATGTGTGATTTTACTTCCTCAGGTACAAAGAAGGGTTCATACTCCCACTTCAGGTTCTTCTTAAGCACCTCCATATTGTGTTCTCCAAGAGGTTCCCCATGGGCCTTTGCAGTGTCCTGCTTCTCAGTTCCATAGCCAATGTTTGTAATAACCTCAATCAGTGTAGGCTTATGGAGATTCTCCTTGGCTTCCCTGATTGCCTTTTCAATCGCATCAATGTCTGTCCCATCCTGAACAAGTATGGTATCCCACCCAAGGGCTTCATATCTTCCTCTTACGTTCTCAGTGAATGCAAGGTCGGTGCTTCCCTCTATTGAGATTGAGTTTGAATCATAAAGGACTATTAGCTTTCCAAGTCCAAGTGTGCCCGCCAGAGATGAAGCTTCATTGCTTATCCCTTCCATCAGGTCTCCATCTCCTGCCAAAACATATGTGTAATGGTCAATTACCTTCATGTCATCAGTGTTGAAGTTAGCCGCAAGATGAGCCTCTGCCATGGCCATTCCAACTGCAGTTGCAATTCCCTGGCCAAGTGGTCCGGTTGTGGATTCAACACCTTGTGTATGGCCGTACTCAGGGTGTCCTGGTGTCTTGCTGTCCAGCTGTCTGAAATCTTTTATATCCTCCATTTGAAGCCCATACTGGAAAAGATGCAGAAGTGAATACAGCAGCATGGACCCATGGCCTGCCGAAAGGATAAACCTGTCCCTGTTTGTCCAGTCTGGGTTCTTTCCGTTGTGATTCATCACCTTGCTCCATAGTGTATATGCCATGGGTGCAGCTCCCAAAGGAAGTCCGGGATGACCTGAATTTGCCTTTTCCACCCCCTCCGCTGAAAGCATCCTTATGGTATCAATACTTAACTGATCAATATTCATTGCTTGTCCTCCTTACTAATTTTATGAATCGATTTTCCGTTAAGGGCTACCTCCACCAGAAAAAGTGGAAGAACCACTTGTCTCTTTATTCTTGAAGGATTTGTCACAAGACGATAAAACCATTCAAGTCCCAACTTTATGAAGATATCCGGAGCTCTTCTAGCCTGCCCCGCAAGGATATCAATGACTCCTCCGTTTCCAATTGCCACCTTCACCCCAAGATTTTCACCATGGGTGTTGATCCAGATTTCCTGTCTGGGAAAACCAAATCCAACAAACAGAATATCAGTTCCAGAGTCCTTTATTTCCTTGATTATCTCCTGCTCCTGTGGTGTGAATCCATCACCTGTGTGGCTTCCCTTGAAGTATCCGTGATGACAGCCCGTTACCCTGATTCCAGGATAATCCTTTTGAAGCTGCCGTTTTGCCTCCTCAGCAATACCTTCCCTGCCTCCAAGAAGATACAGCCCATATTTATTCTGGTCAGCAATACGGAGCAACTCCATTGATGTGTCATAGCCTGTAACCCGTTCCTTCAGGGTTATCCCCCTCATTTTTGCACCATAGATAAGACCTATTCCGTCAGGAATCACATGGGTTCCCTTGTTGAGCTCAGCTTTTAGGCTTTCGGACTTTTTCGCAGCCATTACTATTTCAGTGTTTGGGGTGAACACCTTGCAGAACCTCCCCCTTGCAAGTGACTCCTCCAGATCGTCTACCAACTCTGAAAGGGTTGTATTCTGTATTTCTACCCCAAATATATCAACTTTATCAGCTCTATCCATCCAATCACCTGCCTGTTATTCTAAAAGCCAGCTCAATGTTTTCCTGGGCCAGCCCCTTGAGTCTTTCCTCTTTTTCACTGATGTTTTCCCTCATGTTGTCCAGATCATTCCAGGCTGCATCAAATACTTCCTTGAAGCTATCAGCATCCAGGTTGTCAACTGACAATGAATAGGGTATCTCCAGCTCCCTAAGCAGCCCTTCCACCTTGGGATCATATATGAGTCCCATCATGGGCACCTTTCTTGTGGCAGCATAAATGAGGGAATGTAGCCTCATTGCAACCATCATCTCCAATTTCCCGATGATGCCCATGATTTCCTCAGCTGTGTATTTTGCCTGGAGGATATGGCAGTCCTCCCTGTCAACCGCTCCCCTTATTCTTTGACATATTTCCAGATCTTCCGGGTAATGCATTGGGATAAGAAGAACCTCAACATTCTTTTCATCTATGATTTCCTGA
>Ga0334894_1001150_pt1 | contig 24085 bp, 29 predicted proteins | sample GraSluR3_MG_6_FD_207225 | JGI IMG/M metagenome (GOLD analysis project Ga0334894, IMG submission 207225) | Sludge microbial communities from methane-producing bioreactor in Wageningen University, Netherlands - Granular Sludge_12_05 R3 | ecosystem: Engineered > Bioreactor > Anaerobic >... | reverse complement strand
TAACGGGATTGGTATGGTGTCGTTGCGTGAATTTAGTACAAACATAAATTGGAATACAAATGATTAAATACTTGAAAAACTTGATTAAAGGTAGAAAGCAGCAATGCACTATACCTAATGTTATGGCGAGTTATTCTATTGAGCAAAACCTTGGAATATTCGACTTAGCAAACATGACAATTAAACAACATAAAGATGGATTTAGCATTTGGATGCTTGAAAAGTGCGAAGATGGTGAGCTTCGTAAACGGTGGATAGTAGATGCTTCAGAGGTACTTAAAGATGCAAGAATAGAATTAAGCAATAATGACGGTAGAGATTTCCGTTCCGTTTACGTTGCGGATGAAAACTGCATAGAGATTCAGAGGCGTTAATTCGCCATAACGCCCGTGTATGTGCCGCGAGCGTTTAGCGAAGTGGCATATTACACAACGTTAGCGGTTTCACCATTTTTTACTACTTTTAATGCCAATTTAAAAACCGTTTAATTATGAAAAAAATCATCTACTTAGCACTCATCTTACTGGCTGCCGCAGCCTGCGATAAAAATGAAGACGTGCCCGAACAACAACCTGGCGGAGAGTTTACCTTTAACGGGAAAAACTACCCAATAAACAGCGCAGCCGTTGAAACAAACATGTGGCAGGACTCTGACGGAGATATACGTACAACCTACTTTTTTATTTTCACCGACAAGTTTGTCGAAAACGAGCAATGGGAACAACCAGAACGTTTTCAGATTGAAACATTTAAGGGTGCAAATATTACAAACCTGAATATTGATAAAAAGTACCACAATTTCGACTATGCCCGCAATGATTCGCTTTGTGCCCAGGGAGATGGTTATGGATTTGCATACATGGGCCTTAATTTGCTTAACAAACAAGAACAGTTCGAAACCGAAGTTCGGTTTCCTAACGGCAGTTTTTGCTTCCAGAAAACTCTTAACAATAGTAACATTTCCATTGAGTTTAACTGCAGTAATAACAACAACCAAACCATTACCGGAACCTACTATGGAAAAATTTTTGAATTCGAAACCTTTGATTTCTGAAAATTCTTCTTACATTTGCTCCTGTCATACAATTTATCAGCTCAGGGGCAAAATCCACTGAGATAATTGAAATAAAATAAGGCACTGCCTGCTATGGTGGCTGAAAGCGAAAGCTTCGGCTGATTTATCGCCCCGCGGTAAATTGTATGACACACCTAATGCAGGCAGTGTTCTTTTTAACCATTTAATGTCATACAATGGAGAAAAAAAACGAATTGGTTATCGCAGGCAGTGGCGATAATTTATTAATTGATGCAAGGCTTTTGCATCAGCAACTGCAAGTAGGCTCAAGATTCAACGATTGGATTAGAAATCGAATCAAAGAATTTGGATTTGAGGAAGGAAATGACTTTTACTCAAATTTTAGTAATCAAAAATTTTTCGGATGGGGAGGGAACCGCAGGTCTGTTAATTACCACCTCACCATGGACATGGCGAAGGAACTGGCCATGATTGAACGGAATGATGTGGGCCGAAAAGTAAGGCGGTATTTTATTGCCGTTGAAAAAGAGATGCGCGAGGCGTACAAAACCGGGCGCATACTGCCCAAAGGGGTAAAAAGCACCGAATTGAACGGGCGCAAACTGTACCCGTTCCGGCGCATGGCCGAAAAACTGGGCTACAGCACCGGCGGCAACCTTTACTACCGCCGCCGCACCTACCCCAACCATTTTGTTAAGCTCAACAAAATTTGGTATTGCACCGAAGAAATGGCCAACCTGCTGGCCATGTGGAAAAGCACCTGCAACCACCGCGAAACCATTAAAACCATGCAGCCGGTGCTGCCGCTTGGGTTTGGCGAACCGTTAAATTTACAGAAAGGAGGCCGCTAATGGAAGCATGCAAAAACGCCGAAGCGGTACAAGAGCTGCTTAATTGGACATGTGCCGAGCAATATATCAATGTTTTAGACGAACTTTGGGAAGCCTGGATTTGTGGCGAACTGGCCGACGGAAGCAAAGCCCACGACCGCGCCGAACGCTTTTCGGCAGTAAAAGAGTTAAAACGGTTTTTAAAAACCGTGGAAGAAAGCCCCCTTTAAAAGCCCCTCCTAACCTTCCGCCAGCCGGCGGAGAGGGACAAAGAGCGCCCGGCTGCAACAGCCGGGCGCTCTTCTTTTTCTCTTATCCTCCCCCTTTGGGGGAGTTAGAGGGGGCCTTTATAGGCTCAGCTTACTGTCAAACTCCACATACGTTACCATCCAGCCGTTTAGCCGGTGCCAGTGCCGCCATCCGCTAAACAGCAGAGGTTTGGCCAGCTTTGCCCCGTCCTTTTCCGGTATAAACCGTTCCAGCGCCGTTTTTACAGACAGCGCCATGGTTTCGTGTGCGCTTACCTCGCTGTCGGGCAGGCCGTCGTGCGTTTGTACCTGCTGCGCATACACATGCACGCGCACCTTTAGCGGGGCCTGTCGTGCTGCATTGCTCACAAAGTCGAAAGCAAGCTGCTCCGGGAACTCCACAAAAAAGCCGGTGCGGTAAGGCCATCCCTTGTTTTCGTACTGCATGTTAAACCACTGCGTGTTTTCGGCAGCGGTTATCCCTGCCAGTTGGGTTTTAATTGCGTTGTAAATGTCGTGTAACATGGTAAAATTGTTAAATGGTTAAATTGTCAAACTGGAAACTGAGACTGCGACTGACTACTCAAAGATTTCCTTCGCCATACGGTTAAACTTATCCTGAATACGCTTAAACAGGGCATCGCTGGGGCCAATCATTTGGCGCTGCGGCATGTCGAAGCCCGGAGGCCGCCCAGCCCTAAGGCCTTCGTTATGTACTTCAGTGTATGGTAAGGCGCTGGTGAACTCTACTGCATGTTCGGTTGTGGTGGTGTCGCCCTGCCAGCTGCGGCGCATTGCCCCGCCCCTGTTTTCGCCAATAAGGGTAGGTTTTCGCCCCTGTTTCTTTTTCTTCCACTTGTCGTAACTGCCCGGCTTTTTTTCAAAGCCCTGCCGTTTAAAGTTGTCGGCAATAAATTGCAGCCCTTCAACTTTGGCAATCCGAGGCAGGTCTTTAATAAATTGCGGAACGCGCCGGGTTATCTCCTGTATTTTTCGTTGAAAATTGTTAGCCATTTTCGAGGTATTTTTTCAGTAATTCATCAGCCTTTTTGTTTACCTTTTTAGCATCAGACTTACTGGACGAAGATTGATAACCATTCTTGTCTGAAAACAGTTTTTTGTCTTTTCCCGGATTGTTGTCGAATCCTTTATCAGGTTCAAATCCTTTAGCCGCTGCCGGTTCGTAAACGGGTTTATCGGTTTGGGTAACATCGCAGCCGCAACCCCATCCGTTTGGAGGGTAAATGCTGCCCCACCTGGGGTCGTTTAGCGGCAAAACCATTCCATCTATGCGCATGTGTTCAGGCCGTCCGTCTGGGTTGCCGCTGTGCCGGTATTCCAAATTTGGATACAGGTCGGCATTTTCTTCAAATCCAGCCCACTTTACAGCCATTTGCGAACTGGCTTCGGCCTGTTTAAATTCTGTTTTAAGCCAGTTTATGTTGTATTGTTCTGTAAGCGGCTGGGCTGCCTTTTTAAAATCGTTCCAGTTCCGGGGTTTTCCGTTGTCGTCAACCAGCAGTTGAGCTAATGCCCGCTGCTCGTCGTGGTTTTTAAAGGCGGCAAAGGTGGCTGCATTTATCCGCAGTTCTTCGGCTAAATCAGCATACCGGTAAGTATCTGTGAATTTTAAGCCTGCGTTGCTCATTGCTTTTAACAAGCTGTTAAAATTCAGTGCCCATACTTCCGGATCTATGATTGCCGCCTTTCCTTCAAAAAAGCGTTTTAGCCATTGTTCAAGCAGTTCACCAGGGGTGGCTGCTACCATTTTTTTTTTACCGGAACTGGCCTGCGCTTTGGTTTTTATGTCTCCCGGTACTTCGTCGCCTTCTTCGTCGTACTCAGGATCTTCCGGGTTACCGTTTCTTTCGCCCTGTTTGGGGTCGAGTTCGGTAAACCGTATTTTATCGCCGGGTTGCAACGGGTACCCGTGGTAAATTAAAAAGTAGATCAGCTCATAGTTCACATAGTTGCTCAGGCGGCGCAGGCGTGCGGCGTGGTAGTCGTTTAATATCCGCTCGTGCACTTCTGCCGATCCAACAAACGCTTTCTCATCGCTGGTACCGGTTTGTCCGTTCATTAATTTACTAATCTGCTCATCAATCAGCCGGATGTTTTTTTCAAAAATCTGGTAACCTGTTGGCCCTGCTTTCGACTCCAGCGTGTCTATCTCGTCATCCGAGTCGGTAATAAAATAAGCGTTGTTGGCAAAATTGCGGGCAGCCCGTTCGCGTTTATTCAGCTCCTCACCTTCGGCATCAGTTTTAATTACCAGGTGTGGCTTTCCCCACTTTTCCGAAAGTTCGCTCCAATCCCTCCGGGCAAATGCTTTCCAAATTACTTCGCGGCTCACCAGTTCCAGCAGTCCAAGGTCTTCGGGTTCGCCAATTTCTACCAGGAAAAACTTCCACGGATTGTCACCGTAGGGAATTCCGCTCGTGTCAGTTTCATTTATAATAACATTCCGGTTGTGGGGATAAATGTTTTTCCGCGAAAACACGGAGCAGCCTACCCATTCGCCGTCTTCATCCTTTTGCCCGAATTCCACCACGGTGTAACCCCACATATCGTAGTCGAAATAAGCCTTCACAAACTGCGAAAACCAGGGGCGCATAAACAGCTTGGTCAGCTCGTCATTATCGTTATCATCGCGGGTGATTACGAATGGCGAAGCCTGTAGTTTGTTCACGGCCACATCGTATTGGCTGCGCACATGCGCGTCGGTTATGGTATTGCGGTAAATCTCATACAGCTCAAGCCAGCTTGGGTTGTTGATGTCGCGGGCATTCTCCACTGCCTGGCGAAGTGTGGCCATTTGCATTTTTACCCGGTCGGGCTGCGGGCGGTTTACCTCTTCGCTCAGCCGTTTCCCTTTCTTCCCCGCCTGAGACGGGGCAGGCGCGGCTGCTTTTGTATTTCGACTAAATTCGAAAGAAAACTTCATACTTTGAACTTTAAACTTTAAACTCTGAACTACATATAATACGGATCGTGACTTCGCTGATCATCGGCATCGAATCGGAACCGGGTCACTGCGGAACCGTCGTCGCCGGTCAGTTTATCGAGCGAACTGGCCAAACCTTTACAAACCGCAATAACATGCTTGTACTCCTTTTCAAAATTTTCTTTGATACGCTCCGGTATTTCATCGTCAACAACCGTGTTGTACAGGTAGTAAGCTGTAATGGAAACCAGGATGCGAACCAGTTCCTTGTTTCTTGAGGTGCCGGTTTTGGCCAGTTCGGCATCCACGTCATACGTGGCATATAAGCAACTCAGTTCACTTAAAGCCAACTGTTCGGCCTGCTCCAGATTTTCGCTGTTGGTGCCTTTCAGGGTGTCCAGCACGCTGGTTGAAATGGTTCCCTTAAAGTCGTTTTCCTCTAAAAATTGCAGGGCCATAACCTACTGTTTTTCGTAGTAAAACACCATGTAAAACCGTTCGGTAACGTTAAGAGAGAAAGGTTTGATTTTATTTTTGTTGATAAAATCACACAGGTCATCGGCGTTCATAAAGCTTTTGTTCGTAAGCTTCGAGCCGGTTTGTTTTGTTGTTGTTTTTGTTGCCATTTTTTTTGTTTTTAAGTGGAGCGCAAAAATTTGCGTCTCCACAATTATTCATAACTGGTTAAAATGCACTTCGTTCGGAGTTGTGGACATAACTCCCCTGCCGCGATGTTTGGCTGCGGCTGCTTTTTTTATTGCCGGTATTCAGCTTAAATATTCCCCCTTCCACGGCATCGGGGCCGTCGTCCCACTGGTAGTCGGGGAAGCCGATAAACTGGTTCCGCAATTCAATCATGTGTGGGTTGGTTTTCAGGGCTTCGTTAAAGCGGATAAAACCATAATCGGTAAAGGCAGTCAACGCCTCAATGCGTTGCTCTTTGTCGGGTTTTGCCCTCAAATCGCGCTTTATCATCAGCAGGTAGTTGTTTTCTTCGCCATATCGCCAGTACTCATCCAGCATAATATCCTGGATAAAATTGGCTTCCATCCAGTGTTTACAACTCACGTTGGTTGGTACCTGTTCGGCAATGGTGTAATGTGCTTTTACCATTTCGGGAGTGGTGCATTGCTGTACATAAACGTCAATGACATCGAAATACCTGCCGGTTTGTCCCAACAGAACAATGGCCTTGCAGTCTGAAAACATAGTCTTCTTATAACTGGGGTCGTTGTAGGTACACACCTTATCGTATGAGGCCAGCGGTTTCACCTTAATCCACGGGAGGTGCTCTTCTTTAAAAATACTGCCTTCAAACAGGTGTTCGTGAAAATACTCGCGCATGGCAATTCGCCAGCCCATACGCCTCATTTTTGCCAGTAACTGTTCGCGGCTGTAGTTCTCTTTCCATGCCGGAATTCCTTTTTCGCTCAAATCTTTTTTGTGGCTGCGCGGGTTTTCAAGCGCATATACTTCCAAAAAGTGGATGCCTTCACGCAACGGGTCCTCCGGTTCTATATTCCCGGCCAAATGTGCCAGTATGGATTTTTTGTGAATTCCGTTGCCTACACAAATAAGGCGGCTGCATTCAATGGGCATTGCCCCGTAAAAGTCGCCCAGTATCCAGTCCACTGCATCTTTTACAAGCGAAATGTTTTTAACAATTTTTGCATCGTCAATGTCGTCTATCAGCCCGTAGTTTGGCCGTTTTTCGGCCTTGCGGGTCCCGCGCGGGCTCTGCCCCCGGCCAAATGCCCAAAAGCCCACACCGTCGGCAGTTACAAAGTGGCCGTCTTTCCAGTTCCCCAGGCTGTATTGTTCGCCAAAGTCGGCAATGTACTGTTTGTTAAACATTAATTCGGCCTGAACGTCCGCAAGCAATCCGCGTGCTTTTTCCTGGTTTGCGCTTCCAAGCATCATTCCGGTGAGTTCACCCCGCGCTTTTAACTGGAGCGGAAGTATCACGCCGAATAATATAGATTTGGCGTGTTCGCGCGGAAACTTGTACACGCCCATCATATCTTTATTGTCGAGAATTTGTTTGGCCGATTTTTTATGAAACCATCCAAAAGGTTTGGTGGCCAGGTGGGAGCAATAGCGGGCGGCAAAAGCGCCGGTATCCGATAGCGCTTTTTTTATGGCCTTTGCTTTTTGCGTGGCCGATTCGCGCTTTACCGGGCTTGAACCTACAATGGCGGCTTTTTCCCTTAGCCACTCTTCGTATTCCCGTTTATCTTTTGCCGTCCAACTGCTCATGCTATTTGCGGATAAGGTTCATGTAGTTTTCGATGTGCGGCACCATATCGCGGGCCGTTTCCACATCTTCGCCCTTAACGTAGTTCGAAAACTGCCGGAGTATTTTTACCTTATCGCTCCATTCCAGTTCCTTTCTTTTGATGGTGGTAAACAACTTTTGCAAGGCATCAATCTCGCCTTTGGGTATCAGGCATTCTTTCAGGGCTTCCACATCCATGTCGGGAGAAAGCTTTGCCGAGAGTTTGTCCGATATCATGCGCACTACCCTGCTCTGGTGTGCCAGCGATGTAAGCGCGTCCTCCTCTGCCGTGTTTTGCTTAATGCTTTGTTCCAGGATTCGTTTCTTAATACCCTTTTTATTGGAGTATTTTGAAACGGTGTTCTCGCTTAATCGCAGTATCCGGGCAATTTCGGTTTGCTCAAATCCTGCCTTTAGCAGGGCTTCAATAGCTGTTTCATGGGCTTTCGCCATTTCTTTTGATTTACAATTTGAATCAAAATTCATAATTATTTATGCGTTTTTGAAAATTGTTGTCGTTCAATGCAAACTTTATTGTATTGAATGACAAGAAGTTTGCAAAGTGTTCAGGAATGATGAAAATTTGTTTCTGAATATTTATGCAAAACGAGTGGAATTAAAATTCAGCAAAATAGTCAATCGCGAAAAGCGCAGTATAGAAATGCTTCTGTACGGCGAGCTGGGCAATGAAGTTAACGGGCACGATTTCGCCCGTGAACTAAACTGGCTTGGGCGCGAATACGACGAAATAACAGTTCGGGTAAATTGCAACGGCGGATCGGTTTCCCACGGGCTTTCCATTGTTTCGGAAATGATGGCATCTCCTGCCTTTATTATTGCAAAGGTTGACGGTGTGGCTGCCAGCATGGCTGCTGTTATTCTGGCGGCAGCCGATAAAGTGGTGATGAACGATTACGCCAAAGTGATGATCCACTCGCCTTATTATCTGGCCGAAGATGGAAGTAAAACCACCAAACTGAGCGCAAAAGACCAAAAGGCGCTGAGAATGCTAAAATCGACCCTGGCCGAATTGCTGGCTAAACGCGGCATTGAACAGGACGAAATTACCCGGCTTATGCGAACCGATAGTTGGTTTACTGCTGAGGAAGCATTGTTGGCAAAAATTGCCGACGAGGTGATTCCCACCGAACGCAAAAAAGAGCTGGCCGCCCTCGAACCCTTAAAACTGGTGGCCATAATCCAGACTAAAAAATCAATTTTAAAAACGAGAAATATGGAGAAAATTCTGGCTCGTTTGGGTTTGGACGAAAACGCCACCCAGGAGCAGGCTGTCGAAGCAATCGACAAGCTGGACAAAAATGAACCGAAACCCGATATGGTTTTGGTTGACAAGTTGGTTGCCCTGGCCAAAAAAACCGGGCGCGTTACCGACAAGAACGAAACGAAGGTGAAGGCGCTGGCTGGAACCGACATGGAACTGTTCTGCGACTTCATTGGCGTAGATACGCTGAGTGAAAGCAAAGGCGGCGATAACGACGAACGTTTGAGCGCTTTGGTTGCCAAAGCTGTAAAAGCTACAGGCAAAACACCCGGTGTAAAGTCCGAAGAAAGGGATTTTGCCTGGTACGAAAAAAACGATCCGAAAGCCCTGGCAAAAATGGAGTTTGAAAATCCTGAGAAATTCAAGGAACTGAAAGAAGCCGACGAGGCGAAGTATCAATAAATGTAAAACATTTTAAAAATGGCAACAGAACAAATCGTAAAATGGCCTTTTGGCCCGGCCTCTGGGTTAGCATTAACTGCTACCGGCGCACAGGCCCTCACAATTGAGAACGACCTCACCATTATTAATGGTGTGACCGTTGAAGCTACGGGAAACCGTACACTGAACCTGACCATTGACGACAACCTGAACACAGGCGCTCGGTTGGTAGTGAAAGCAAAAACAAACGGAACCGAAACCACTATTTGCGGTACCGGTATTACAGGCCCTACCGTTACAGGTGTGGCCGGAAAAACAAAAGTGTTTGAAGCTGTTTACGACGGCACTGCCTTCGTGGTGGTTGGAACCGCAGTTCAAATTGATTAACAAAAAAACATGAAATACGATGGCTGAAATTAATCCTATTAAGTACTCCTCGGAGTTACAGAAACAACTTTTCCCGGATAACAGCTTTTACAAAAAAGCCCTCCAGGAAACCGGCATAGCCGACACCACCGAGCGCGTGGAACGCCCCGTTCAGGGGAATATCAGTGCGGCAAAATCCGGCGTGCCAAAAACATTGCCTTTACAGGTTGACATTGCCCGCGACGACTCGGACTACTACTCAACCGACCTGGTTTACGCTCCGCCAATTTTGGTTGATATTCCGGGCGAATTCGCCCTGAACTACAACAAACGCGCGGCCAAACAGGTACAGCAGGCCGGAACCATAAATACCCGCGTGGCAACCATTGCCGCCATAAACTGGGGGCCAACCGTGGCCGCGCAGGTTTTGAAAACCACCGGATCAAGCCGTGCATCAAATGTGGTGGTTTCTTCCGGGTCGGCAATTAATAACCGCAAGGCGGCTGTTAAGGCCGACATGCTCAAGGTGCATAACCTGTTGATGCGTATGAACCTATCGGGCATCCAGGGCAATTTTTACGGCCTGGTAACTGCCGACTTTTACAGCGACTTGCTGGGCATTGCCGAGTTTGTGGATTATGACAAAACCGGCAACAACTCGAAACTCGAAGCCGGAATCATCGGTCGAATCATGGGAATCGAGCTGATGGTTCGCTCGGTTGATGATGCTTCTACCGGACTGCTTTACTCTTCGGCTTATGCCAAAAAAGCTATTGATGCTGCTGTAGCGGCAACCGACTGCCCGGCAAACCTTTTCTGGCACGATAAAATGGTGGCCAGCGCCGAGGGTGTGGTACGTACCTCTGTTAATGCCGACAAGGCCGAATACCTGGGCGGAACCCTGCTTTCGAGCTGGACTCGATTTGGCGCAAGCTGGGCACGAGCCGACCAAAAAGGCGTGGTGGCATTGGTGGAAGATAACGCTTAGCTTTTTTCCATTCACGGAATACTTCAGGCTGCCGCCTGACTTAGAAGATGGTGGCAGCCTTTTTTTTTACAACACAAAAAATTAAAACAATATGGCAGCAAATACTGGATTTGTACATGGCGGCGACATTCTGCTTTACCACAATACCGGAACGGAAATATCGCCGGTATGGACACCTTTCGCCCACGCCACCTCGCATAAAATTACCCACCCCACCAACGTTCGTACCATAAATACCAAAACGCTGGGGCCAAATACAGGGGTAAAAGCCGGGTTGCACGGGCAAAGCACTTTGAGCATGAGTGGGCTAAAAACCTACGACGACAACAATTATTTGACTTTGAAGGAGATGCGCGACGACCGCGAACGCATTCAGTTTAAGCTGGGTGGCCGTCCGGTTGCCGATACCGATTACTTCGAGGTGAACGAGCAAGTAGGCGATAAATATGAGGAAGGTTACGGCTACATTACCAGCCTGAGTAGCGACATGCCGCACGATGCCAATGCCACCTTTGAAGTTGAAATTGCCATTGACGGTAACACCGAAATAAAAACCGTAGCGTAATGGAAGTGCTCGTTATTAACAAATACGAATATCCTTTTGAGCTAAGCGCCCGCGCCAGGCTCAACCTGGAAAGCAGTAAGGTTGACTTAAAAAAAGTTGCTGTAAACGAACAGGAGGCGCTGCGCTTTGCATTTGAAGTGTGTAAAGGGGCTTGCAAGCACGTTGAAACCCCGTTTAACTACGATTTCAACACGTTTGTTGACAAGGTGGAACCAGCGGTTTTTGTTAAAGCCAGGGCGCTTGCAAAATTGCTGCTTACGCCTGAGGTTTTCGGAGTGGCAGAGCCTGCTCCGAAGAAAAAAGAGACCGATACAAAGAAAAAAACAACTTAAAAATTTTCGACTGATGGAAAAAAGAACAACAATTGAACTGGCCGGGAAGGAGTTCCCGTTTTACCAGACAAACCGGGGGTTGTACGATTTTGAAAATGCCGGTTATTCAACTACCGACATGGCCCAGGGAAAGGTGAGCGCTATGCTTGCGTTTATTTTCTTCCAAAGCTACGATTGTGCAAAACGGGCAAACCTGCCCTATCCGTTCAAAACGCTCGACGAATTTATTGACGGAACCAGTACAAATGTGATTGATGTATTCGCGCGGCTGAACGAAGCCAGCCCGGAAGGGGAAAGCAAAGAGGACGCGAAGCCCGTTTCTGCTGATGCAACGGAGGGCGGACTGGAAAAGTAGAATCGCAAAGCGAAGAAATTGGCATCGCTATCGGCCAGATGGGGTTAAGCCTGGAGACGTATCTGGACTTAACCCCATTTCAGTTTTCGGAAGCCCGTAAACGGTTTTTGGAACGGATTGAGAAGGAACGGGAGTGGCAGGAACTGAAAGATTGGCAAATAGCACGCTGGAAGGTATGGCGGACGCTTTGCCCGCCACAGGATAAAAAAGAGTATTCGGTAATGGACATGCTGGAACTGCCGGGAGACAAGGAGGCAAAAGAAAAAGCGAAGGCACAGGAAAAAGCAACGGTGGGTGAAAGCAGCCGCGAAAGGTATGAGGCGCTGAAACAACGATTTGGCAAATTAAGGAAATGAGCAGTAAAACGTATAAATACATACTCGATTTTAAGGCAAACACCGGAGCTTTCCGGTCGGAAACCGGCAGGGTAAACAAAGAAGTTGGCGGCCTTGAGAAAACCTTTAAGAGCGCCGCCGTTGCCGCTGCCGCTCTTTTTTCTGTCGATAAAATTATTTCGTTTGGCAAACAGGCTATGGCCGCCTACGATGTGCAGGCAAAAGCCGAAAGGAGCCTTTTGGTTGCATTGAAGGGAAGAACTGATGTTCAGCAGCGATTGATTAAGCAGGCGCAGGAACTGCAGGGGAAAACCCTGTTTGGCGACGAAGAAACGATAAAAGCCCAGGCACTTATTGCCGCTTTCGTAAAAGAAGAAGACCAGATTAAAAAAATCATTCCCCTTGTACAGGATTTGGCAACGGCTAAAGGAATGGATTTAGCTTCTGCTGCCGATTTGGTTTCTAAAACGCTCGGTTCATCTACTAATGCAATGGCCAGATATGGCATTGAGGTGGAAGGTGCGGTTGGGAGCAATGAAAGGTTAGAATCGCTTGTAAACAGCCTTACCGATGCTTTTGGCGGTCAGGCAGAAGAAGCGGCACGCGTAGGAACCGGCGCACTTACGCAGCTTCAAAACAAGTGGGGCGACATTAAAGAAGAAATAGGAAAAACAATAGTAGAGTCAGATCAGTTTACCGAATCAATTTCGAAATTGAATGAAGAAATTGAACGGTTACCCGGACTTATAGACAAAACTGCGAAAGCCTTGAACTTTATGAGTAAGGCTGGTAACGTGGTGACCGGTAAGTTTATGATAGACTTTACAATTGGACTGTTTCGGGGGAAGAACGCAGCAGAGGAGTTTACAAGCTCGTTGGTTACGGTAAACGACCAGTTTGGTGTAATGTTCGATTTTGGTAAAAAAACCACAAAAACACTGGCCGACATTGCCGCTGAAAATAAAAAGGCCAACGAAGCGGCAGCTAAGCAGGTAACCACCTATGGCGACCTGATTGCTAAAATTGCTGAAAAAAACGACCTTCTGAAAAAGGCCGACATAACCGATACCGCTTACATCCGCACCATTTACACCCAAATTGCCGCCCTTGAACAACAAAAGAAAGCATTTGAGGCGCTGGCCGTGGTAAAAACCATAACGCCTCGGGTAGAAGACATGGATAAGCTGGGAACAATTGCCGATGCGCAACTGGCCGGTGGCGGGGTGGACATTCCCGTAAAGCTCAACCTGGAAGAAATGCAAAGCCAGATGCCGCTTTTCCAGGCAAACATGGAAAGCATGGGCACGTATATGGAAGAAATGCAGGAAAGGCATGAGGCAGTGAAGGGAGCGCTTACGCAAGGGTTTACTGAAATAGGACAAAGCGTTGTAAACAGCCTGGGGCTGGCCGAGAGTGGATTTGAGGGTTTCCTTGGTAAAATGATTGAGACAGCTACCCAGCTTATTGCTATTTACCTGGCTCAGTCTATTGCCGGTTCGGTTTCCAACGCAACGCAGTCGGCAGCGGCAACCGGCCCGGCTGCAATTATTACGCAACCTGCATTTCTGGCAACCTTAATAGCCGGTGTTCTGGGCGCTTTTGCAGCCATCCCCAAGTTTGCCAGCGGCGGTATTGCCTACGGCCCCACGGTAGGCATGATTGGCGAGTACCCCGGCGCAAGCAGCAACCCCGAAGTAATTGCCCCACTCGACAAATTGAAAGGAATGCTGGCAGGTTCGGGCGGTGGACGCGACCGGTTTTTTATCCCTACAACCCGGATACGCAAAGGGGATATTTACATCAGCTACAAAGAGGCAGAAAAAGAATTTGGAATGAGAACATAGTTAGTTTAAAGTTTAAAGTTTAATGGCATACGCAAAGAGGTTACAAATTGAATACGACGACATTAACAACATTGCCACGCGCATTGAGGTGTGGCAGGAAGGTTATGCCGGGGCGGTTGAAACCCGCAACTACGCCAGTGGCGATGTTTGTTGCGAAGTAAGCTGGGGCGACTCGACCACCAAACGGCTGCCGCTTATATATGGTTCACAGGTAACCTTGTATTTCGACTCGGAAACCAACTTTGAATTTCACGACTTTTTTACAGCCAACAGCCGCAAAAACAAAATACTGGTGTATAAAAACAACAGTTTGTTTCATGTGGCATTTGGCGAGGCCGATACCTGGGCAGAGCCTTTCAGTTACCCGCCCTACGAGGTAAGTTTTACCGGGTACGATGGTCTGGGGTTGCTTAAAAACGAAGATTTTAAAGACGAGAACAAAGACTACTACGAAGGTGAAATGACCCTGCTGGAAATTCTAACCTTACTGTTGTCGAAAAACGGGCTCGAACTGCCGTTTAATACCGCTGTTAGCATAAGGCCCAGCGGTGCATCTGCCGGAGCCGATGCACTTACCCAGGTGCTGAAAGATGTATTTACATACCGCGACCTGAGTTGTTACGATGTGCTGGAAGCTTTGTTCAGAGGTTGCCGAATTATGCAGCGCGAGGGCGAATGGTGGATTGTTAACAACGACCTATGGAACCAAACCACTATTACCTTTAGAAAATATACGGCAGCCGGGGCAGCCAACGGAACGGTGGTGAAAGACACCAGGTTTGCCGGTTTCTGGATGGAAGGCGACGGCGACCTGTCGTTTCTTCCGGCAATGAAACAACTTAATGTAACGCAGGATTACGGTTACCTTGGTAATATTATTAAAAACAACAATTTTTTCGGGTTTGACGACGGTGTTTTTGAATACTGGACTGCCGTGGGAGTGTTTGCAACGCAGCGCCTGTACGATGGCGATGGTAACAGGTATGTGTATTTGCCCGGAAAAGAGTTCTATGACGATTGGCAACATGCCCGCACAAAGTACTTGAAATCGCACGGCATTCGCCTCGAAGCTACCACCAATATACCTACTTTCAGCCTCGACTTTGCGTTGGTGAGCTATAACCGCCCTGCAGTGGTAATGTTCGGTATTCACCTGGTGGCCGATTCAGGAACGCACTATAATTTAAAGGTTGACCTTAACACAAAGCATGAAGTTATTCATGTATGGGAGCAAACCGCCGAAATAAAACCCGTTCCGTGCGAGGACAAAATGCGCAAGTATGATCAAGGATGGTGGCCAAATAAAACAACACACCGGTATGCTCAGGAGGTGAAAACCGAAGGCTGGCCTCTGGATGAAGTGACCGAGCATTTTGCGACAAAGTCTGTACAAATTAAAGAGGGCATACCTGAAAGCGGAGTGCTGACCGTGTATCTTTTTTTGGCACATGTCGAATATGCACTGTTTAGCGGCGGTGTCTGTTTCCGGAATATTGAGTTTAAGTTTTTAGACGAAGCCGGCGAAGAACCGCCCGTTGAAACAGATTTTTTTATTGTTAATGATGCTGGAAATAACTATTTGCCTGAAGACATAAAAATAATAAATGGAAGCCTGCCCGACATTGACAACCGGCTTACGATTTACCACGGCGGGTTTATAATGAACGACGGTTCGGGCGCAGCGGTTGATGACTGGGTGTGGGACGGTGGCGGAACTGCTTACGGTTATGCCGAGCTAATAGCCCGTTACATAGCTGCCGAAATGAAGCTGCCCCGTTTGTTTCACCAGTCGGTGCTTGCCGATTCGGTACCGTCGCTTGCAGGGGTTTGGTACGATGCCGTTACGGGAAAGTATTTTTTAGAAGCCGGGATAATTTACAACGACCGCATGCAGGCCACAGAGGGGCGCTATATTGAAACAATTGCCTGGGATATAGACACAATGGTATCGGAACGCGATGAAGTTTACAACGGCAGCAGAACGAGAGGAGGAGAGACCACCCGCAGCCGGGGAACGAGCACCAGTGGCGGGCGCACTGGTGAAACCCGCAACCGCGATGCTGAAACAGGTTTGTACACACACGATTATGCCATAACCGGAACAACCGGCAGACTGGTTAGCGACGAGTTCAGGGACATTACCGACGTCGAAACAGGCCGCACCCGAATGGACCAGACCATTACGCGTATAATTGTTGATCAGGCAGCGCATGGGTTTCAAATTGGCGAAGCATTGCGATACGACCCCGGCACAAACCTGTACGTTAGGGCACAAGCCGACAGTGAAGAAAATGCAGCGGTGATTGGCGTTGTTAGCGATATATACAGCTCAGGTGAATTTGGCCTTAAAAGCGCCGGAGTAGTGCCCGCCTCCAATTTTTTACCCGGAAGGAACTACGTGCTTTCGCCAACGGTGCCCGGCCAGGTTGTTGAAAAAAGCGCTGTAACCTCGTGGCCGGAAGGCTCGGTGGAGCTAAAAATTGGTATTGGAAGCAGCGAGGGTTTGAGCATTAACCTTGACGAGACAGGAACCGACGGCGATTCAGCATACGTTTACATCGCCTATGCTTCTGACGATGCCGGAACCGATTTTACCACAACATTTGACCCGGCGCTCAATTACATTGCAATTTTGGCAACTGATACTGAAATTGAAACTCCGGCAGCGGGTGATTTTGCGGGGTTGTGGAAGTTTTTGGGAGGAGGTGAAAATGACTATAAATGGTTTCTTCATTCAAACGATATTTCGCCGGCGATAAGCGAACCGGAAAATGTTCAAGTAATAGTTGACGGTAAGGGTGAAGTAGATCAGTCGTTTCCGTCCGGATTTTTTCAGGTTTGGGCGGTAAACGAAAACGGCAACACTTTGGCGGTTGATACCCCGGCTTTTGATATATTGACCGATACTGAATTAGTCGTTATTAGCTGGGATGCAGTAATAGGTGCGACAGGTTATATAGTGAATGGAGATTTAATCGACGCGCACTGGACTGTCGAAGGAACATCTTTTGATGTGTTCGGATTACCAACCGGGCCTGCGTTGCCGGTACCAGACGAAAATACAACCGGAGGCGGTGGACTTGAAATAGCTAACGGAGATGTGGTAGATGTAGTTGGCGAAGGTATCGGGGTGGAATTTAGTTTTGATGAATTTGACTCAACGAAAAAAATAATCACCCTCAGAAATTTGTTTAATACATTTATTGGCGACATTGATACGCCGGGCAGCTATGTAGGACAGGCCGGGAAAATTCCTGTTGTGAAATCTGATGAAAAGGGGTTGGAATTTAAAAATATTTGTGATTTAATTGTAAACTGCCCTGTAATTCTTGATTTAAAAAGCCGCATTGAGTTACTTGAATTGAGTGCATACATCATAAAGCTTACATACGATGACATTGCTAATGTGCCAGTGGCAACGGCAGATTCAGTTTCGGACTGGAATGCCTTTTTTGATTTACCAACCTACGGCAATGAGTTTACAAGCGTTATAGTAACTGCCAATACTGTAATGCTTTATGGCGGTTCAAATATTACCATTAAAGAACATCTATTTGGCACAAACAATGAGTTTGTGCATAATAATGCACTTCTCAAAATTGAAGACACCAAATGCGTGGTAAAGGTAAATTTAGGTTCCTTTTTTAATTGCAAAAAAATAACTGATGTTTCGTTGCCAGTATGCAGTGAAATTGAAGGTAGCCTTTCGCGAGGTGCTTTTTGGCATTGCGATGACCTTGTTAATTTAAATATGCCAATTTGTGAAACATTAGGCGATTATGCGTTTGGAAGTTGTAGCTCATTGCCTGGGTTAAACGGATTACCGGTTAATATAATTACATATATACCAAAAGGCTGTTTTAATTATTGTACCTCACTGCAAGAATTAAACTTCCCTCTTGCTACAAGCGTGGACGATAATGCTTTTGGTAATTGCACATCTGTTAACGATTGTAATTTTCCTGAGTTGCTTACAACCGGTTATGGCGCCTTTAGCCATTTACATTCAATGTTATCAATCACACCTGCCCATTTTCCAAAATTAACAAACGCTGGCGAGCGCTGTTTTGCCTCCTTGTACTCTGCAACATCTATCCAGCTAAACGAACTATTAACGGCAGGAGACCAATGTTTTTCAACATCCGATCCGGATTTATCAATTGCTGTTTTAATTGATTTGCCAAAGTTAACAAGCGCCGGTTCTAATTGCTTTCAGCACCAGGCTAAAGTAACTTCATTTAATTTGCCTTTGCTGCAAAATGCCGGAACCCAATGTTTCCAGCATTGCAGAGTAATGGCTGATTTAAGTTTACCTGCACTTACAGCGATAGGGCAAAGAGCATTTGAATTTTGCTATGATTTGGCAAATTTATCATTACCTGTTTGCACTGATTTTGGCGGCACGGTTGGTAGTGACACTATGTTTACACATGTATCCGGTAACATAATAAATCTTACAATTCCTGCGGCATTAATGACCTGCAATGGAGGCAATCCTGATGGTGACATACAGGATTTGCAGGCAAATAATACAGTAACGGTTATTCAAGTTTAAACCACATGCCAGATAAATCATCGACAAAAAAAGAAGAAATATAGTCAACTTTAAAATTATAGTAATATGAATAACAATTATGTGAGCAACGAAATGTTTGCCGGGCGGTTATCTGCTCACGGGCAAATTACCGACCTGAGCAATGGATTTAAGCTGGAGGCTGCGCTACCGTTCAGCATCTGTGTAGTGCCGAAAGCAGCTACTACTGATGTGCTGTTATTGGTCGATTTGAAACTCTGGATGGATGCAGGCAGTTCTGATTTTCCGGTGCCACTGAACGACTGGACGCCAGGAGCAATAATGGAGATAGCACCTGAGGCCATCGAGCTGGCGGACTATGATGTGTACTGGGCTTGTGGTCAAACCGTAAACATTTAAAAATGGGACTACTGATAGGAATAGGAAGAAACGGCACCGCTGGCCGCAAGGTGACAGAGGCTACGCACGCCTACGGTGTACAGTGGGACGTAACAAACAGCAGCCCATCTGTTACCAGGATTGGCAACTTAGGACTGCATGCAACCTTGCCGGTACAGGTGCAAATGCGCGGTTGCGTGCTCATGGATAACGGCCAGGTGAATTACTACCTGAAGCCGGATGACTGGACAAAGAAGGCCGATGGAACCGCAGCAAACCTCGACGGAACTGATGGACAGGTGATGGTTCGCATTCCAACCTTTTACTGGAAGTTTGAAACTGACGGCAATGTCCGGCGGATAATGATCAGTGAATTCCCGATATCGGGTTACACCCAGGTGCCTGGCATGTTTGTCTCTGCATTTGAGGCGGCTCTCGATAGGACGAATAGTAAGTTAGCCTCTGTGGTTAATACAGCTGCGCAGTTCCGTGGTGGCAATAATAACGCAGACTGGGACGAAGCAGTTAACACATTGCTTGGTCGACCGGCAACGGTAATAAGCAGAACGAATTTTCGTACCTATGCCCGCAACCGGGGGCTTGGTTGGCAGATGTACTTTTACCTTGCACACAAAGTGTTGTGGTGGCTTTTTGTGGTGGAACACGGCACCCGTAACAGCCAGGCTGCCGTGAACGGATCACTTACTGCCGAGGGTTACCGTCAGGGAGGTTTGGGAACAGGGGTCACTGATGTCAACTCAACGGAGTGGTCAAACTTCAGCTCATATTACCCTTTCATTGCCTGTGGCGCTTCGAACACACTTGGCAACTTCACAGGTGAAGTGTCGGTAGAGGTTACGGACTTTGGAGGAACCGGAGTGAACCGCACGTTTACGGTTCCCCGTTACCGGGGTATTGAGAATCCGTTCGGACATATCTGGAAAAACACGGATGGCATCAACATAAAGATTCAGGCTGATGGCGCAGGAGGCGAAAGCCAGGTCTGGACAAGTGATGATCCAAGCGATTGGAATGATTCTGATTATGTTGGCTATACAAACCGGGGATTATTGCCACGCGCGAATGGTTATATGAGTCAGGCGGTATTTGGTGATGGTGGTGAATTTGTGCCAAAAGTGGCCAGTGGTGGAAGCACAACCTACTTCTGTGACTACTTCTATACATCTATCCCGGTTACTGGTGAGAGCCTTAGGACCCTCCTCTTGGGCGGTCATGCGATTTATGGTTCGCGTGCGGGTTTCGTTTGCTCGAATTCGGCTTATTCGCCGTCGAATACGTTTGCGCATATCGGGTCTCGCCTTTGCTTCTTGGGTGCGTAGCACCCCGGGCGCATTCCCGGCCCGGCCGGGCCGGATTTTAATGAACGAAGTGAAACAAAAGTAAAAAAGTTTTTTGAAATAACAACAGGCTGTTTGTCCGCGACTCTCCTGCTCGGCGGTAATGCGAATAATGGTTCGAATGCAGGTTTCGTTTACTCGAATTCGAATAATTCGCCGTCGAATACGAATGCGAATATCGGGTCTCACCTATGCTTTAGCATCGGACAAAGGCCTTGCCTCATGGCAAAAAATAACAAACTCAAAAGGGTGCTGGTAGCTTAAGCGAAGGCTCCCGGATGAAAGCAAAGTGAAATGAAAAGAATTGGTAATTTATATCAAACAATTGTAAGCCTTGACAATTTACGAAAGGCCGATGAGCTTGCCCGGAAGGGGAAAAAGAAGAGTTATGGTGTTCGGGTGCATGACAAAAATAGGGATGACAATATCCTTAAGCTTCATGAAAGTCTTAAAAACAAAACTTTCAAAACATCGGATTACCATATCTTTAAAATCTATGAGCCTAAAGAGCGGGAGATCTACCGGTTGCCTTACTTTCCTGACCGCATTGTGCATCATGCTGTAATGAACGTGCTTGAGCCTATTTGGATGTCAGTATTTACAGATGATACTTATAGCTGCATAAAAGGGAAAGGGATTCATGCTGCAGTAAGGAAGTTAAAACGAGATCTGAAAGATACGGAGGGTACAGGATACTGCCTTAAATTAGACATTAAAAAATTTTATCCCAGTATTGACCACGACATTTTAAAAGCTATTGTCCGGAGGAAAATAAAGGATCGCGATTTGCTCTGGCTGCTGGATGAAATTATCGACAGCGCTCCGGGCGTGCCAATTGGCAATTACCTAAGTCAGTACTTTGCTAACCTTTATCTCGCTTATTTCGACCATCATATCAAAGAAGATCTGCGCGTAAAGTATTATTACCGTTATGCTGATGATATTGTCATCCTCTTAAATAACAAAGAAGATCTTCATTGCCTTTTAAACACGATTAAAATCTACTTTAAGGATCATTTAAATCTTGAGGTAAAACGGAATCACCAGGTCTTCCCGGTTGACGCTCGCGGAATTGATTTTTTAGGATACCGGTTTTATCACACGCATACACTTTTGCGAAAATCTATTAAAAAACGTTTTGCCCGTGCCGTCTCTCACAGGAAGGGAGATTTAAGACAGGTGCATGCTGCATACTGGGGATGGGCAAAGCATTGTAACAGTACAAACCTCTTAAAAAAATTAACAGCATGAAACGATTTAGTGATCTGGGGATAAAACCGCCCAGTGACCAAATGACAGGAGAAAAGATAAAAATTAGCAAAATTCTCAATTGCGACATTACAGTAACGAATTTTAAAATCGATGACAGTAAATTCCAAAAGAACAAGAGCGGTAAGTGCCTGGTGTTGCAAATTGAATTGAAAGGAGAGCGGCGTGTCGTTTTTACGGGCTCAGATGTGCTTATAAAAATGATTCAGCAGGTAAGGCGCGAAGACATGCCATTCACTTGCCAGATTATTAAAGAAGGTGAGCATTTTGAATTTAAATAAATACGTTATGAAAGGAAATTGTGATTATCAACCGCCGGGAATTATCGAATACGGTAAGACCGGAACAGGTCAGGTGTTGTTCAATATTGAACGCAATGACAAAGAAGTTGAAGGAGAGACTCATGAAAATTGGGACTTTGACTTCTGTGAAGTGCCAAATTTTAAGCGAGAAAACATTATCGCAGCGGTAGTAAGGAGCAGGTATACGCAAGATGAAGCTGAGGCTATTCTTGCTAATTACGCACAACGGAAGGATGTGCGGGAATACCTTGCATTTCAGGAGTGGCGAAACCTTGCAAAATCGGTAGCAAGCGGCAAACACCTCAAAAGCGAGCTTGCAGAACATTACGAAAAGCAGTTAATTCAGGTGAAGATGCCTTTGTCTTTCGTGCTGACCGGCGGCAGGTATGAGATACTTGCGGACCGTGTACTCAAGCTCAACTGTCCTTATGAAATTTCGATTGAAGAAGGAGTAGAAATGGTGACAACCTGGTTGGCATATATAGAGCCGGAGCATGCTCACATACAAAATGACGAAGAATTGAAAATTGAGTTAATTAGTGTTTAAACACTGTTTTAAGAGGCATTAATGCATAAAATGAAAAATAAAACAAAATAAACATGATTGAACTTACAAAAGCAAACCCAGATGTAGAAACTTTAAAATTAACTTTGTGGGCAGCAGGCGGCATAATTGCATTATTACTTGCCGTTGTCGCGTACTTTTTAAAACGACAGATAGCTGTTTCCGAAATTTTAACACGTGCCGTAAATAACCTTACAACCGCTGTTACCGTTTTGGAAAGCCAGCAAAAAGACCGCCACCCGGTTATCGAACGCCGCCTGAACGCCCATGCCAAACGCCTCGATGAGCACGACGTGCGTATCGCCAGAGTGGAAACCACATGCAGTTTAAATCACAAAAAAAAATAGTGTTATGAAAAAATGGTTCAAATGGTTACGAAAACACAACGAGTTTACCTTTGTTGTCGCCCTTGTCGCCCTTATTTGGTACGCCGCCCCGCCGATGCTCCGGCTCATCGACCCGCAGGCCGGGGAGTTCGGTGTTGAAATGCTCTACATTCCCCTTATTGCCGGTATATTTTTTTTTATGGGCCTGCTTATCGTGTGGCTCTACCTAAAACTGGTGTTTCCAAAGGGGTTTCAAATTCTCGACGATTTATTTGAAATCGAAAATTTCAGCAAATGGGAAAAATCAAACATTGTATTGCGCTTATTTGGATGGCTTGTGGTGCTCTACTCAGTGTCGCTGCTGGCTGTAACAGGGCTGAGCTCGATAATGTAAAAGAGGCCACGCCACAACGCTCCTGTTTGTCCCCCTTTCAAAAGGGGGACGAGGCATGTCCGTTAGTGGACATGCCGGAGGGGGTTGATATACGCATCCAGGCAACCGACACTCTCACAAGTTACCTCGGCGTGCGTGAGCTCACCGGCAACAACGATGGACCGGAGGTGGAGATGTTTCTTGCCAGCACCGGCCTAAACCCGAAAGGCCAGTATCCGTGGTGCGCGGCATTTATCAGCTACGTGTTTCAGGCAAACGGGCTGGAAGTGCCTCAGTACAGCGCCAGGGCAGCGGCCTGGTTCCCGCCCGAAAAGGTGATACCCGACAAAAAGGCCATTGCCGCCGACCTCTATTCGCTGTATTACCGCAACCTGGGCCGCATTGGGCACATAGGCATGTACCTGTATCCTTACCTGAACGACACGCCTTATGTGGTTGGCGGCGAAGGAAACACCAACGCCCAGGGCAGCCGCGAGGGCAACCAGTCGGCCAAACGGTTCAGGCCGCGCGCCACCATTTACAACAGCAGCAACTGGATTGACTAATTAAAGTAAAATGAAAATAAGAGACATAGTCGCACAAATTCTACTGGCAGCGCTTTTTATCAGCATCGCCCTTAACGCCGTTCAGTACGTATATTTCCGAAAAGAACCGGTTATCGAAACGGTAATTCAGCGCGACACTGTGACCTCTGTGGATACCGTCATCCAAAAGCTTCGTTTCGACACGGTTATATACCGCCCCCGCCCGGTTCGTATCGACACAGTTGAAAGAATTACGACATATCGAGATACGATTTTCCACGACTACGGTTGGATTGAGCGCACCGAATTGACCACCGGAGAGCTTTTGTCGAAAGGCATCGACTATGAGTTTATTATCCCGGAATATTACAAACAACGCACCATCACAAACACCATTACCCGAACTGTACGTAACGATTTGTTATTTGTACACGGCGGGTTTAGTTATTCGTTTTCCGACTTCCGGGCACAGCCTGTCTTGGGCATTTCGTATATTTGGAACAACCATGCGCGTAAGGTATCGCTCAGTTATAGTTTAGACAAACGTATAGAATTTACGGCAGGTGTTGCATTACGAAAATGACTTGCACATTCCGTTTTGTTTTTGTGCGCTTTTGGTTTTATCGAATATATACGGCCAAATTAAACAAGATT
>Ga0334894_1001142_pt1 | contig 24244 bp, 14 predicted proteins | sample GraSluR3_MG_6_FD_207225 | JGI IMG/M metagenome (GOLD analysis project Ga0334894, IMG submission 207225) | Sludge microbial communities from methane-producing bioreactor in Wageningen University, Netherlands - Granular Sludge_12_05 R3 | ecosystem: Engineered > Bioreactor > Anaerobic >... | reverse complement strand
CCCGGCGTTCAGAAGGAAAAGCGGCCCTTCGAGCAACGCGCGTGGTTCAACCGGTGGGGCGGAAGCTGATCGGGCCCGGCAAGTCTCGCCCGAGACGTTCCGCTCGTCTTACTTCACGTATTCGATCACTTCACGTACTCGATCACGAGTTCGGCCGGCTTGCCGCCCTCGCGCGACACGTAGTCGACGCCGTCGCGGCCCGTGGGATCCAGGGCCAGGCTCAACTCTTCGACGCCTTCGAGCGAAAGCTCCAGCGGGATGTCGACGACCTGGTTCTCGGCAACCGGGCCGATCTTGGCCACGACGTCGCCCAGCTTGGGACGGGCGTTGTACGTGACGCTCTTCTCGCTCCACGGGTCGGTCACAAGCCGAACCTGCCCCGCGTCGCCCGTGGGATTGCCCGCATTGGTGAGCCGGAGCACGGCCGAGACGAGCTTGCCGTCGATGGCCAGCGGGAACTTGAGATAGGCGATGCTGTGATGGTGATCGCCCATCTTCCGGTCGCCGCCGTCGACGTTCAAGCGGGTGTGGTCGCCGAAGTTCTGGGCCGGCGACGACTGCGTGGCATGCGTGTCCTCCGCGGCGGCGACGACCGTGCGTCGCAGGTCGCCCAGGTACTCGAGCTCGGTTTGCTTGCGGCATTCGACCGTCCCGTCGGCGTCGACGAGACGGAACCCGACGGCGTGCGTGGCCGCCGATCCCTTCTTGGCCACGGCGGCCTTCAGGGCGATCGTCGTTCTCTCGCCCGAGGGCACGTGGACCGGCGCCTCGCGGGGCGTGACGTCGAAGCCCTCAGGCGCGTCGACGTGGAGCGTGCCGGTGAAATCGGCCTCCTTGTTGTTGACCACGACCAGTTCGCCCGGCTGCTCGGGCTCGGCGTCGTTCAGCAGGAACGACGGCACGGCGAAGCCGAGGGTGAGCACCTGTTCGCGCTCGACCTCGATGGCCTGGAGGACGGGCATCTCATCGGGGGAGGGCTTGGGCGACTTGGGCACCAGCTCCAGGGTGAGTTCGTCGTCGGCGTCGATCCCCTTGAACTCCTTGACGAGGGCCCGGTTCTTGGCGCCGGCCTCCTTGACGACGTCGAGGCCCTCGGCCACGACCTTGCCTTGAAGCTTGACGTCGAACACGCGTTTGCCCGGGGTGTCGTGGTCCAGCTCGGCCAGCGCCAGCCGCACGGTGTAGCGGGCCGTGCCGTCGACCGGCTCGGCCAACGGCAGCTTCAACTGGCCGAGGCCGCGCGCCCCCGAGCAGAACAGCCACGGCTTGTCGGTGCCTTCGATCGAGCGGCGCGCGGGGTCGTGCTCGAAGTAGCTGCCGCCGGGCAGGAACGAGACTCCGGCGCTGGTTTGGAGCACGAGCGAGCCGCGGAGCCGAGGATACCCGAGCCACAGGCGGCCGGCCTCGTCTTTGCGATCGCCCGGCACACCGAAATTCAGCGCCAGGCGCCGAACCGGGGTCATGGGGCCGGGCTGGCTGTAGTAGGCCCACTGGCGGTTCTCATCCTTGGTCTTGAAGACCACGGTGCAGACGTTGGGGAAGGGGCACATGCAGCCCGAACTGGCCTCGGGAACCAGGAGCAGTCCGTTGGCGGGTACGAAGTTGATCCAGCACCCCGGGCGCTGCGAGCCGAAGTGCTGTGTGCCGTCGTCGCCGACCAGGTCGTACCACCCCAGGGTGTAGGAGCGGAAGAGCAGCGTGTGAGGCGAGGCGGCCGGACATCCGCAGTGATGGCCCGGCCGGGCGAACTGCCAGACCTCGTCCCGCCCGGTCACCGGATGAATGCGTGTTTTCTGCTCGCCGGTTCGCAGGTCGTAGGCCCACGGCTCGGCGTGCAGCGTGTCGCCGACCACGACGGGGCGCACGCGGTAGCCGATCGTTTTCTCCCAGAGCAGGCCGCCGTCGCCTCCCGACAGGGCGACGACCCGCCGCGACTCGAACTGCCCGGCGAAAAACTGTTGCCAGTAGTGTCCGTCGAGGAACACGCCGAAGAGCAGGAGGACGTCGCGGTCGTAGATCGCGCCCAGCGAGCACCAATAGGAGCCGCCCACCGCGCCGGAAACCTCGACGGGCCTTTCCCAGAGCTTGCTTCCGCGGACGGCATCCAGGGCAACGACGCGATGGACCGACGTTTCGAGCTTGTCGTCGCCGGCCGGCTCGCCCGCGCGCCGCCGGGCTCGAAGCTGTTCGGCCAGCGCCTCGCGGCGCTCGGTGTCGGTCACGCCTGCGTCGGCGAAGTAGAAGCACCCGTCGCCGATGGCGATCGCGCCCTGGGCGATGCTCTGGCCTTCCTGCTTCCAGCGGAGCTTTCCGTCGGCCAGATCGAGGGCGAAAACGCAGTCGGCGGTCCGGCCCTTGACCGTGCGGGAACCGTACAGCAGTTCGCCGACCACGCCCACGTACCCCCAGAGTCGAGGCTCGCCGTCGGGGGCCGGGGGCATCGCGTAGGTCATTCGGGTCTCGCCCGTGGCGGCGTCGAGCCGGAGGCACTGGTCGCCGACGGCCACGAAGAGGCTGTCGTCGTTGACCGCGGAGTTGCCCGCGTCGTGGGTCACGCTGACGCGCAGGGCCCCGCGGATTTTCCGCTCCCAGAGCTTCAGGCCGTTGTAGGCGTCATAGGCCATGATCGCGTTTTCGCCCGCGCCGATCCGGTCGGCCGAGCCCTCGCCCAAGACGAACACCCGGCCGCCGATGGCCAGGGGCGCGGCGGCCCGGCGATGGCGCTCGGCCATCTGGGTCGGGCCCGGGTCTCCAAACCAGAGCAACCCGAGGGGGCAGCGCACCAACTGATCGTCGCTGCACGTCGTGTTGCCCGGATTGGCGTATTGGTGGGTCCAGCTTCCCGCGCCGGGCAGGGGCCCGCGGCGGAAGTCGAGCCATCGGCCGTCGTCCTCAATGACCTGCCCCCCGTCGACCTTCGCTTCGGCCAGCCACCGGCGCATGGCCGCGGCCTCGAGGGCCTTGGCCTTGCCGTCGGCCGCGGCGGGCTGGCCGATCGAGATCGCGCCGCCCAGGGGCTTGAGCATGCGAATCGCCTCGTCGGCGCCCGCGGGCATCCGGCCCGAGACGATCGCGTCTTCCGAGACGACCAGGTTGGCGAAGTAGTCGGAAAAGGGCACCTCGGTCAGCTCGGCCTGCTCGACCAGTACGCGCGCGCCGTAAAGCCCGGCCGCGTCGAGCGCTTTGCGAGCCGCCTCGACCTTCTTGGGATCGGGCTCGACGCCGCAGATCGTCAGCTCGGTACGCCGGGCCAACTCGAAGGCCAGGCGCCCCGTGCCGCACCCGAGCACCAGGCAATATCCGCGCTCGATGCCCGTGGCGCGGACGATGCGCTCGGCGGCCGCCTCGAAAACCGGGGTCCACTCGTCGCGCGGGAAGGGCGAGTCGGCGACCGGTTGCTCGATCGCGCCGAGCGCCGGCGAGCCCTCGGGTTCGAAGCAGCGAATCGCGCCCGTGTCGGAGCTGACGAAAAGGCGATTCTGGGCGACGGCCAGTCCGCGGGCGTTGCCGTCGATCTTGCCCGTCCACGGCGATTTGCCGTTCGCGGCGTCGTAGGCCACGACTTTGCCCGGGCCGCCCGCGAAGAGGATGTCCCCGGCCAGCACGAGCGACTCGTCGCAGTCGCAGGCGACGCGCCACATCTCGCCCGCCGCCATGTCGGCCTCGGCCTGGCGGAGTTGCTCGTCGACGGCGTCGAGGTCGGCCTGAAGCTGCTTGCGCCGTTCTTCCGGCGCTTGTCGGGCGGCTCGGAGGTCCCTTGTGAGGTCGCGCTTCTTGTCGAGCAGACTCTTGCGGCGGAGGCTCGCCGGCCCGTAGGTCGCGCGCTGCACGGCGAACAACTCGCGCCCCGTGGCCACGTAGAACGCCTCGGGGGTCACGACGAGCCGGTGGCCCCAGAACCAGGCCGAACGCGAGCGGTGCGACGCCTCGTCGTAGCCGATCAGCTCCTCGGTGCCGGTGAACAGCTCATCGCCGGCGAGCACGGCGCTGGCGCCGCCGATGATGTGCTCGATGTACGCCTCGTACAGCAGGCGGCCGTCGTTGCGGTCGAAGGCGGCGGGCGACACCCGGCCCAGAGGGACGAACAGGCGATCCTTCGAGGCGAGCAGATAGCCCTGCGGCGCGATGCGGCTTTGCGGCGCGGTGGCGCACGAGTCGTTGCGCCAGATCAGCTTCCCGTCTTCGGCATCGACCGCGTACATCGCGACGCCCTCGGCCGGAAAAATACCCGACCCGAAATAGGCGACGCCGTCGTCGATGAGCACGCCGGTTCGGACGGGCCAGAGCGAGACCATCTTGCCGCTGCCCAGCAACTTGTCGGGGCCCAGCCCGCCGTGGAACTTCCACAGCTCCTTTCCGTCGCCGGCGCGCAGGCAATAGACGAAGCCGTCGTCGGACCCGACGTACACCTTGCCGCGCCAGACGGTGGGCGCCAGGCGGACGGGCCCGCCCGTCGTCACGCTCCAGCGCACCCGGCCGGTCGCGGCGTCGAGCGAATAGACCTTCCCGTCGGCCGACGAGCCGAAATAGGCCGTCCCGTCGACGACCGCCACGTGAAAAGCGTCGTCGAAGTGGACCCTGCGCCGTTCGTTCAGCCCGTACCATCCGCCGACCGGGCGCGGATTCGGGTCGCCCCAAGCGGCCTGGGGCGCGTGCCGAGGCTGAAAGGTCCAGCACTCGGCCAGCGGCGGCTCGAGCGGCTCGTCGGTCACGCCGCTCCGCGCCGCGTCGCGGCGATAGGTGGGCCAGTCGCCCGCCCACGACGCGGCCGACGCGACAAACGCAACGACCATCGTGAGCCCCAGCAAACGCACGCCGAGCGCCGGCGCCCGATTCTCCCTCGTTTCGACGGAATTCGCCTTCCCACGGATCATGGTCGAGTCCTCCTGCGCTGATGATGATCGCGTGCCCCGCCGTGCAGGGGTGCCGGCCCTCAGAACCTTCTTGGCGACGAACCGTTTCGTCACGGCCCATGTTATCGCAAGCCTCGGCCGGTTTCCACTTCCAGCCGGAATGCGTCGAAGAATCTTGCCGGCGCGGCCGTCGAAACGACCGTGCGCGTTTAGATCACCGCGCGGAGCGCGGGCATCTTGCCCGCATGGTGCGGCCGGGACGGCCGCGCACCCGAATCGCGCACGGTCATTCAGCGCTGGCCCGATCCCTCGCCGATGCAATAGACGGCCTGGTCGGTCCGCAGGATGATCTGGTTGCCCGACACGGCGATCGAGGCGTTCGCGCGCGTGCCGTCGTCGTCGAACACGTTGACGGCCAGTTGCTCGAACTGGGGCTTTGCGGCCAAAACGAAGGTGCCCCGCTCCTGGGAGACGGCGTAGAGCTTTCCGTCGGCGGCGACCATCGACGAGTAGACGATGCCCGGCCGGGGATCGAGCCGTTCCTGGTAGACGATCTCGCCCGAGCCGGCATCGAGGCAGATCGCGAATCCGCCCGACTCGTGGCACCAGTACAGATGCCCGTCGACGTAGACGGGCGACGAGACGTTCGAGCCCCGGGGGGCGGTCCAGAGCACGTGGGAGCGGGTCACGTCGCCTCGCCCGCCCGCGCGCACCGCGATGGCCGTGTTCTTGCGTCCCCCGATCGCGTAGACCACGCCGTCATGGGCGATCACGCTGGGACACACGTACCCGTCGGGAATGCCGTCGCAGTACCAAAGCTCTTGGCCGGTCTTCGGATCGAAGGCGGTCAATCGGTTGGGAACGTTGAGCACGACTTCCCGCCTTCGGCCCGCGTCGACCACGATCGGCGAGCTCCAGCAGCGGCGGATGCCGGGCGCCCGCCACGCGACCTTTCCCGTCGCCTTGTCCAGGGCCACGAGCGACTCGCTCTCGATGCTCGCGTTCACGATGACGAGATTCTCGAAAAGCACCGGCGAGGTGGCCGAGCCCCAGCCGTGGGTGCCCGAACCGACGCTCGTGCTCCACACGACGTCGCCGGTGAGGTCGAGGCAGTAGACGCCCGAGATGCCGAAAAAGGCGTACAGGCGCTCGCCGTCGCTGGCCAGCGTGCTCGAGGCGTAGCCGTGTTTCGAGTCGTTGCCGCGGCGGTACTCCGACTCGGGCATCCGGGCCGGAAACGTCTTCGACCATTCGATCTTGCCCGTGGTGCGGTCGAGGCACACCACGTGGCGAACCAGATCGGCCATGTCGCCCGGGTCGTCGACCGATTCGCCGTAACCCGAGTAGCAGGTCAAATAAACGCGCGACCCCAGCACGATCGGGCTCGACGTGCCCGGGCCGGGCAGTTCTTGCGTCCAAACGATATTCTTGCGGGAATCCCAGGTGACGGGCAGGTTCTCGGCCTCGGCGATTCCCAGGCCCCCGGGCCCGCGAAAGCCGGTCCAGTCGGCGCCCGGCGCTGCGTCTGCCCTCGCGAGCAGCACGCACGCCAGGATCCCGTATTCCGCCAAACGGTAGAGACGATTTCGCATTCGATGGGTTCCTCGACAACGAATTTGGGGGGACGCCTACTTGTCCCTCAAGTGTAACCATCGGGCCGCCCGTTTCAAGAAGCGCCGTGCCGTTGTGATCCCGAACGGTCGTTGATGCGCCGGCGCCGAGTCGGCCCGACGCCGCTCGGCGCACCCCGGCGTCACTTGGCGGCCCGGGTCGCGCCGCGGTGCACGGGCGGTCGAGAATCGCCGCCGTCCAGGATATCCTTGACCCTCCGACGGGGCGTCTCCGTATTGCACCTTGGGCTCTCGATGCGTTGTAGGTTGGGCAGGTGTTTGCTCGCCTGCACCTTTGGGGGGACATGTGGCAAGGCGGACATCGAACGCCCCCTCCCGGCAGTCGGAGATCGGAGGGGCGGGAACCGACGCCGCCTTGGCCGAGGCGCGCCGTGCGGCCCGCGGCCGTTCCCAACCTCAGAGCGCTTCGGCGCGACGAGGCGTTTCGCTTCCCACGTTCCGCCGCCAAAAACCCGATGGATGCGACTCGTCGCCTCGGCGCCTTCTGGACCCTGCTCTTTGTTGCGGCGCCGGCGCCGGCCGCGGAGCCGCCCCGACGGGCCATCCGACTTCGCGACGTGACCGCGAAGTGCCGCATCGCCTTCCGCCACCACCACGGCGCCAGCGGCGAGCGATCCATCGTCGAGACGGTCGCGGCGGGCCTGATCGACCTCGACAACGACGGGCGCGTCGACGCGGCCGTCCTCAACGCGCCGGCCGCGTCCACGATCCCGCGCAACGAGTCGGAAACCGGCAACCACTGGCTCCCGCGCCGGCGCGGCGTCTGAAGACCCTCGCCAGCGAAGTGTCAAGTGTCAAAAGTTGACCCCAATACCTCACTCACAATACCTCAGGAGCCGGTCTTCGCGGCATTTTCGGATTTCTCGGCCAGCTCCCGCAAGTCGGACAGCAGTCTCTTCTGGGCGTTCTCCAACGATTCGATGCGCTTCAGGTGACGGGCCCGGGCCGCGGCCAGCTTCTCGCGGCGGTCGGCAATCATGCGGGCGACTTCCTCGGGAGCCACGCCGCCGCGGCTGTTGGTGACTTGGATGAAATAGGCCGGGTCGAGCAGCTCGCGGAGACGGGCATCGGTCATCCCCAGTTTCCTGCCAAGCACCTCTTCCGCCGCTTCCTCGAGCAGACTGGCGCGCGCTTCGGTCGCGGGGATTCTCTCTTTCTCGGATGCGAGCACGAATTGCTTCACGATGTCGTGCGCCGTTCGGTAACCAACCCCGTGGTCGCGCACCATCTGGTTGGCCAGCTCGGTGGACGCGATGTAGGATTCACGGATCACCGCCAGCATCCTCTCCGGATGCACCTTCAAGGTTTCCATCTCCCGCTGCATGAGGGTCACCGGTCTTTCGGAGGCCTCGAGGGCGGCCAGCGTCGGGTCCATCAGGTGCAGCATCGCGTGGGTGTCGCCGTGCGGCTCGCGCAGGCCCGCGATGGCCACCGAGGTGAGGTGCCCGATGACCTGGCCCGCATACAGGCCGATGATTTCCAAGCTGTTCGGGTTGGTGCTTTTCTGGGGCATCATGAAGCTCACGCCGTGGGACCCCATCTCGAGAAAACCATACTCCACGCCGGACCAGAACTTCATCTCCAGCGCCATTCGGCTCAGAACGTTGCAGACGTTGGCCAGCCCGGTGACGACCACCAGATAGCCGTCGGCGTAGCCTACCGCATCATTGGCGTTCTCAATCAAACCTTCCATCCCGAGGTATTCGCTGACCAGGTCGCGGTCAATGGGCCAACTGGTTCCCGCCAGCGCGCCGCACCCCATCTCGTTCAGGCTCATCAGGTGGTAGCCCTGTTCCAGGGTTTCCGCGCTGCGCTGGACGGCGTCGAAGCCCGAAAGAAGATAATGGCCGAAGGTCGTCGGCTGGGCGTGCCGCTCATGCGTGTAGCCCGGCATGATCGTTGTCGTATGCTGCTGGGCCAGCTTCAGCGTCGCGACTTGCAGGTCATAGATCCGGGCCATCTGCTTCATGAGTTGGTGCCGCACCTCGAGCATCTGCCGGGCGGAAGGTTGCGTGCGGGCGATCATCATCATGCCGGCCAGCTCCTTGTCGAGCCTTCTCACGAAGAAGTATTGGTTCTTGTAGAACTGGTTCCAGGCTCGCTCGTCCTCGGCAAAGTCGAACTCCCACAGTTCGCGAACGACGCGTGCCGCTTCGGGCGCGTCCTCCGCCGAAATGATCCCCTGCTTGAGCAGCATCGTGGCCCAGGCCGCGGTGATCCAATCCATGTAGCCCGGCTCGTGGATCTTGTCGATCCGGTCGAGCCAATCGGCCTTGGCATCGGGACCCGCAGACGGGCTCTTCCCCGGCGAAGCCGATTGGGCCTCCCCGCCGAAACAGACACCCGCGAGAATCAGTGCCACCAACAACGAACGGACGGTGTGTCGGAGCGTTCTCATTGGACCCTTCCTTTCAGGGCAGGATGCCGTAGGATTCCTGGTCAAGGACCATTTCCGCCGGCCATCGGCAATCGATACGGCGGCTACAGCAGCGGCAACGAAGCGGCTCTGCAATCGGTGCCAGATGGGTTGTGCAATCTAACGCAGTTCTTGCAGAATGGAAAGTGGGGACCAAAGCGGAAAAGGTGCCAGGGGAAGCGCCGGTCAAGGCCGGCGGGGAGTTGCGAATGAAAGAGTCGTACGGGAAAGACCTCGCGGGCCATCCCGGCCCCGAGCGATGCGGCGTCGACCGCGAGGTTTGCTCGTTCCCCCGCGGGAACGCCTCGTGGGCCGCTTTGGGGGCCCGGCCGTGCAGTTGAAAGGCGCCTCGGACCGTGTTCAGCGAATCGTTGTTCTTGCCCCTCCCACCGCCGGTGAAGACGAGCGTGAACGTGCGGCCGTCGGCGCTGAGCCACTTCGGTGCGAAGGAGAAGAAGAAAACGTTGTCCGCCCAGTCGAGCGTGCTGCCGGGCCGGTGGTCGCCGAAGCGGTGGCTCGTGGTCCAGCACTTGACCGTGGTCCAGGGCCCCCAGGGTTCCGGGGCGTCGAACAGAGCCATCACGCTGGCGTGCGAGACCGTGTGCTCGGTGGCCAGCAGGTAGCGGCGAAGCCCCGGATTGTAGCTGGCGCTTGCGCACCAGCCCGTTCCCTCGGGGTTTTCGAAGACTGGGGTTTTCTTCGATAGTGGCCCCCACGTGGGATCGGCGCCGACCATGCCCGTGAACCACTCGTACGACGCGCGTCCCGCAAAGATGCGGTCGTTGCGCACGCGGGCGAGAAACAGCGCGCCGGGCTTGTGCACGTTCAACCCGAAGGCCGATTGGGTGACCGCGACGTCCCGCGGTCGGATGAAGTAGGAGTAGACGTAGTCGTCCCGTGCGCCGGCGTTGTTCTTCCCGTACACCAGGAAAGTCGGAATCGTGAGATCGTCCTCTCGCCACCACCGCCAATCCGCCCGGGTCCAATGCGCGCCGCGGTCGGTCGATCGGGCCAGTTCGATGTACCGGAAGTGGTCTCGCGGCCCTCCGGTATCGGGCTCGTCGGGGACGATCCACGAGTAGAGGACGCCGCCGACGCAGATCGTCCCCCAACTCTTGCCGGCAAACTGCGCGGGATTCTCGGCGTTCTTGCCGCCCCAAACGTTCGATCCCCGGTAGTCGTGCCCGTCGCCCTCGATGCGGGCGAAGCCCAGGCCGACCCGTCCGTCGCTGTTCGTGCCTCCGAACCCCCCGCCGTCTCCCCATGCGCCGTACTGGTGGTCGTCGTCGGCCCAGGTCAACTGCCAGTTGTCGCTGCCCACGGCATGGCGCCGATGGGTGGTCCAGTCGAGAACCACGTCGGCGATAACCGGGCTCGGGGGATACGGCGCCGCAGCGCGAACCGCCGAAGCGGCCAGAAGAACGAACCCGAATGCGCCCATCGTCCTCATCCCGTTCTCCCTTGCTTCAAGGCCCGCCGCGCGTCGGCCCAACGGTCGCGCCCGTCCCGGGTTGGCGACGGAGACCATCATGGTAGCCGAAGCCGGGCCAATTGCGAGTGGGCGGTGAGAGGGACGCGGAAGCGTCCGGGACTTTGGTTCCCACGCGAAGCGTGGGAACCAGGGGAAGCGTGGGAACCAGGGGAAGGCAGCCTGAAGGCTGAACTCCAGCGGGAAGCACAAGCCAGGGCTTGGTTCCCGAGCGCCGCACGCGTGGGCGCGGGGGCGTTCGTGTTCGCCGATTCAATCCTCTCCGGCCCGGCAACTGCCCGGGGCGAGCGGAGCCGGCGTCGCACGCTGCGCGCGAACCTCCGCCAGCAGCGCGGGGGTCACGCCCAGGCGCTCGTGCACGTCGAACAGCGACTGGCCGGAGACGTCGTTGACCCCCTCGATGATTGCGCCGTGGGGGAACGCGCCGGTGGCGGGGTCCCAGAGGGGCTCGTCGGTGAGGACGCCGTTCTCGTAGCGATCGAGGATGCTCGCGCCGACGTCGGCGCCGTCGCGCCCGGCGCCCTTGCAGGGCGATTTGGGCGAAACGGCGATGTAGGAGCCGTCGAAACGGGGGTCCCGATCGGGCAGGGCGTTGGTCGCGCCCGCGGTGCCCGGGCCCCAGGTGCCCCGGTGGTTGCTCCAGCCGCCGCAGTGATCGATGCGCACGGCACGAAAGTTGCCGAGGTCGTTCACGACGAAGCCGCGGCCGCCGTTGTTGACGCTCAGCGAGTTTTCGACGTCGAGCGAGGCCCGGAAAGCGTCGTCGCGGTATTCGATGCGGCCCGTCGAGGCCGAAAACCCTTCTGCCGCGTTGCCGACCGCCGTGCAGTTGCGCATCGCCAATCCCAGGACGGTCTGGATCGCCCAGCCGTTGTGCGTGCTGCCGATCGCCAGGCAGTGCTCGTAGCGCACGTGATCGGCGTCTCCCCGGTTGGTGACCGTCGCCGGAATGTAGCCCTGCTTAGCGCGAAGCGCGATGCAGCCGTAGTAGGCGTTGTTGCGGCCCCAGGCGGCAAACGCGGCGAAGTGTTCCCATTTGTCGGGCACTTCCTCGACGATGCAGTTCTCGATCGTATTGCGCAAGCCGCGATACATCACGATGCCGTCGTTGGGTCCCCAGCGCCGCCCGAGATACTTCGCGTTGCGCGCATTGACGTAGTTGCGCCGCAGGGTGTTGTCGCGCGCGCCGGTCGCGCCGGGCGCGTTGTGGATCGAAATCCCGTTGCGATGGAAATCGTAGAGTTCGCATTCCTCGACGAGCGAGTTTCGGGTGCCGGCCCCGAGGCTGATGCCGGTGTTGTTTCCCCAGCGGTTGGGCCGGGCGGCCAGGATGCGTCGCACGACGCAGTGGTCGCACCCCGCGAGGTGCACGACGCCGGCGTTGCTCGTGTCCCGGTTTTGCTCGTTGTCGGCGTTTTCGACGCGCAGGCCGATCGCGTGCACGTGCGAACAATTCCGAACGTCCAGCGCCGGGCACCGCCCGGTGCCTTGGATGAACGCGCGCCGTTCGTTCTCGGCCTGGACGGTGATCGGCGCGCCCGCGGTCCCGCGCAGCCCCTCCAGGCGCAGCGCATCGTACCGGCCATCGGCCAGGATCATCGTGTCGCCGGCTCGAAGCCGCGCGGCAACGTCGGCAACGGTCTCGGGCGTCACGCGATAGGTGGCCGCCGGCACCCGGCCCGCCGCGAGCGTCAGACCGACGACCGCCAGCCACACCCGGCCGGCTCGTGCAAGCTCTCTGGGCGTCACGCCGTTGCTCCTTTCGTGGTCCTCCCGCTGCGGAGTCTAACGGCGCGCGGTCCCTCCGGCAAGAAGCCTCGCGAAAGCCGCCCCGCTTGGCTGTTTCGGTTGCCCGTTCCCCACCTCGGCGCGATCTGCTACGACCGGCACGATCCGCCCTTTCGGCGCGCTCGAACCGCCAACGCCGCCGTGGGCGCCCGGGGTGACGTTTCGCGCGGGCAGGGCGGCAACAGGCTACCGAGAGCGATCTATCCTTTTTCAGCCACGCACTGGTTTCGCCATTCCTGCTCCCGCCGCCAAGCATTCCGGAGCGGTCGGGAAAGCCCGTTGCCCCAAGCCCGCGAGCGACCGCCCGATCGATACCGTAAGCCCATGAACACACTCCCGCTGCCTTGGCGTTCCAGCGAAGCGCCTGCCTCGGCCGGGACGATCCCACGCCGTTTGCCCGTTCTGCTGCCGGTCGTGCTGCTGGTTGTCGGCGGATCGCTGCTGTCGTGGTGGGTCGTGGCACGGGCCGACCGCCAAATGCGCATGGCGCTGCTGCGGCAGGCGAGCCTGGTGGCCGAGACCATCGATCGCGATCACGTCAAGGCGCTATCGGGGGGCGAGGAGGATCTCGAGAAACCCGAGTATCTGCGGCTCAGGCGGCAATTGGGCGCGATCCGGCAGGCCGACGGCAATTGCCGGTTCGTCTATCTCATAGGCCGCAGGCCCGACCGCCGGGTGTTCTTTCTCGTCGACGTGCAGGATGACGCCCGGGAGCCGACGCCGTCCTGCCAACCGGGTGAAGTGTATGAGGATGCCTCGGTCGAGATGGTTACCCTCTTCGACGCCGGCAACCCCCTCGTCGAGGGCCCCCTTCCGGACGAATGGGGCATGTGGGTCTCGGCGTTGGTACCGTTGGCCGATCCCGCGACGGGCGAACCGATTGCCGCGCTGGGCATGGACGTCGACGTGCGCGACTGGAAGTGGGATCTTGCGCGCGCCGCGATGCCGCCCTCGCTGCTCACGTTGGCGATGATCGCGATCCTGGTGGTGGGAACGGCGCTGTCGGGGCGGCGCGCCCGGCTGGCCGCCGACGCGCCGCGATGGATGCGGCATCTCGAGCCGGCGCTGGTGGTCGCGGTCGGCCTGGCGCTGACGTTGTTTGCCGCCTGGATGGTCCGGCAAACCGAGCGGCAGGCCGGATGCGAGACGTTCGCGCAATTGGCGGCCAGCCAGACGCAGGCGATCGCCGAAACGTTCCACGATCTTCGCGACACCGAGTTGGAGGCCTTGGCGCGATTCTACGAGGGAAGCGATCACGTAACGCTTGAAGAGTTCCATCACTACACCGCCTTTCTCGCGAAGAATCCGGCAGTCCAAGCCTGGCAGTGGATCGCGGCCGTGCCCGCGGCCGACAAGACCCGCTTCGAAGAGGCTGCCGGGGCAACGGGGCGGGCGGGATTTGCGATCTGGCAGAAGGACGAACAGGGCAATCGGGTGCCGGCCGCCGGGCGAGAGGTCTTTTATCCCGTTTTCTACGTCGACTCCGGGGCGGGCAACGAACGGGCACTGGGCTACGACGTGGGCTCCGAGCCGCTCGTTCGCGCGGCCGTCGAAGAGGCCGCACAGACGGGCCAGATCGTGGGCTCCGATCCCGTCGCGCCGGTCGACGAGGCCGCGGGGCAGAAGGAAATGCTCCTATTGCGCCCGGTCTTCGATGAAAGTCGCCCCAGGCGTCTGCGGGGCTTCGTGTCGGCCGTGCTATGCATGGAGAGACTGCTGAAAGGCCCCGGCCCGCACGGCTCGGCAACGCCGCTGGAAATCGCGCTGGTGCGCCCCGACGGCGCGATCGAACCGCTGGCCGCCACGTGCGATTTCGACGGGTCGCTGGAGACCCCGTTGTCCTTGATGCGCCCCGTTTTCGCCTTCGGCAAGGTCTTTGCCTTGACCGCCCACGCGGACGCCGCATTCGTGCGCCTGCATCCGGCCTGGACGAGCGGGCTCGTCGCCCTGACGGGAGTTGGGCTGACCGCGGCGGTCGCGTTCGTGGCCGGCGTGGTCCTTCGCCGCCGAGCCGTTCTCGAACAACTGGTGGCCGAGCGGACTTCGAGGCTGCACGAAAGCGAGAATCGGTTGTCCACGATTCTTGATCGTCTGCCCATTCCCACGTTTGTCATCGACGCGGATCACCGGGTCACGATCTGGAACCGCGCGCTGGCCGCGCTTTCCGGGATCCCGGCCCAACGGATGATCGGCACCCGAAACCACTGGCGCGCCTTCTACGACGAGGAAAGGCCCTCCCTGGCCGACCTCGTGTCGGACGGCGCGTTCGGGCAGGCTCCGCAATGGTACCGGGCCGACGTTGCCCCCTCGCCCCTGATCGACGACGCGTTCGAGACGACCGCGTTTTTTCCCGAGATCGGCGACGGTGGCCGGTGGTTGCACATCACCGCCGCGGCGATCGAGGGTTCTTCCGGAGCGGCGATCGGCGCGGTTGAGGCCCTGGACGACGTGACCGACCGGAAGCGGACCGAGCAGCTCCAGGAGGAATACACCGCTGCCCTGGAAGGTCAGAAGCGGGCCATGGAAGAACTCTACCGTGCCGGTGAAATCGCCAACCGCGCGAAAAGCGAGTTCCTGGCCAACATGAGCCACGAAATCCGCACTCCCATGACGGCGATCCTCGGCTTCGCGGAGGTGCTTCTCGGGGAGCCGGGCCTCGAGCGCGCTCCTCCGCACCGCGCCGAGGCCCTTCGCACGATCCAGCGGAACGGCGAGTACCTGTTGGGCCTGATCGACGACATCCTCGACCTGTCGAAGATCGAAGCCGGCAAGCTGGACGTCGACAACGTGGCCTGCTCACCCGCGCAGATCCTCGACGAGGTGATCGCGCTGATGCGCGTGCGCGCCGACGCAAAGAACCTGCCCCTGTCGCTCGAATACGACGGCCCCATCCCCGAGTCGATCCAAAGCGACCCGCTGCGGCTGCGGCAAGTGTTGATCAACCTGGTGGGCAACGCCGTCAAGTTCACCGAGACCGGCAGCGTGCGCGTCATCGCGCGCCTGGTGCAACAACCTCTAAAATCCGCCTTGCTTCAGATTGACGTGGTCGACACGGGCATCGGGTTGACGGACGAGCAGGCGTCCAGAGTGTTCAACCCGTTCATTCAGGCCGACTCATCGACGACGCGCAAGTTCGGCGGAACCGGGCTGGGGCTCACGATCAGCAGGCGGCTGGCGGAGATGCTCGGCGGCGGCATCACCCTTCGCAGCGAGCCCGGCAAAGGCAGCACGTTCGGCGTGACGGTCGCGACGGGCGACCTGAAGGGCGTGAAACTGCTTACGGCTCCGGAAGAAGCCGCTGCGCCGGCGAAGCCGGCCCCCGCGGCAAGCTCTGCCGCGGCCGTGCGGCTCGACGGACGCATCCTCCTCGCCGAAGACGGCCCCGACAACCAGCGCCTGATCGCCTTCGTCCTGAAGAAGGCCGGCGCCGAAGTGACCGTGGCCGAAAACGGGCAGGTCGCCTGCGACGAGGCCCTGGCCGCGCGCGAGCGAGGCCAACCGTTCGAGCTGATCCTGATGGACGTCCAGATGCCCGTGATGGACGGTTACCAGGCCGCGCGCCGGCTGCGCGGGGCGGGCTACACGGGCCCGATCGTTGCCTTGACCGCCCACGCCATGACCGGCGACGAAGCCAAGTCCCGCGCCGCCGGCTGCGACGATCACCTGACCAAACCCATCGACCGCGCCAAGTTCCTCCCGGCCGTCGCCCAGTGGTTGAAGCGAGCCCCCGGCCCCGTTTCGCCGTTCCCTCCCTCAAACGGAACGAGCCCATCGGGTAGAACGTCGATTTCGCGCACGAGTACCCGCGACGACGCCGAAACGCGCGAAAGAAAGTGATGGGGAACGATCGGCTCGCTCGCCGAGATCCAGTTCGGTAACCGCTCCCTGGGACGCGATTTCCAGAAGCTGCGCCAGGCGATTCTCGACATGGTCGGCCCCGCCTCGCGGCCGGTCATCTTTCGCCGGAGTGCCCCAAGGCCCTCATGGCACCGGACGTCTTGAACAGTGGAGTAGCGTCGACTTGCCATCCTGAAAGGTCGGGTACCTCAATTCCGGCAGCAACTCGTCGCGCATCCGCGCCGTGTCCCCCCAGTAGGACACCCGACCGATCGAAATGAAGTCTCGGGTCAGTGGTGCTGGCTTTCGCAGGAGCGCCGCAGCGAACTCCGTCAGGGCTGCGGCGGTGTAGATCATCCACAACGGCATTCGCCACGGCTTCTTGCAATCCCAGACCTGGCAGCACTCGTCCAGCAGTGCCTGAAGCGTCGTCGGCCGCTCGTCTCCCAGGTGATAGGTGCCCTCAACGTCGGGCAACAAGCATGCGGCTTCGGTGGCGGACAGATAATCGGGGATCGAAATGAGTTGGATATGGGTTGGCTGCGTCCAGACGCCAAGCAGCCAGTGCCTCGCGAGCCAACGAGCGGCATCCACCATGTTGCCTGCGGCCCCAGTGATCAAGAGGGTGGGGTTCTGCGGTAAGGTCACCATGTCCCTCGCCTCTCGGGTCGCAATGTGCCACTGGCTCTGCCCGTGCCGTTCGTGGGACAGATTGGTGTACGGCTCCTTGCCAGTGGGACCCAACGTCAGCCGCCTTTCGTTCGTGTCATGCGGCCGTGTCCGTCCGATCGAGGATGGTCCGTCCTACCAGGGGTGGCGAGTCCCTCAAGGGCAGCAAAGGGCGTGGCTTCCCGAGCCTGCCACGCCCTTCGTTTATATGGCGCCATCTGCGCGGAGGCCGCGCAAATCCTTGGCTGCGGCTCGGCCGCGCTGAGTACCTCAGGGCGTTCCACCCGCCGACCGACGCACGAACGACCGCGCCGATCCGCTCGGACCAATTGCCGCATGGCGGATGGGGGGAAGTCGATGCACCAGGCGCCACCCTACCACTCCGGCGAGGCACGTCAAGCGGCCATGCACCGAAAAAACGACCCGTCTGCGCGAAATCCAAACCCCGCGCTCGCGCGGGATGGCACCCCCGCACCGGACGCCAGCGATTCGCAGTTCTCACGAACGATCAGCCACCGGCCATCCCCCAGTCCTCCGGCCGCTTCCCCTCGAAATTGGGCCAGCAATTCGGGTACAATGGCCCGCGATGGGACGAAAATCACGAGACGAACGAAATGCCCGAAAGAGGGCGAGAGAGTCGCGGATGGGGGTGCTCGGTGGACCAATCGACCAGGAGGATCGCGCCGGATCGAACGCGGGCCCACGCCGGCTTCGCGGCGCAAGCGGGGTGGCGCACCACGTGCGGCCTACCTCGGGTCGCGGGCTTCCCAAGCGGCAGCCACACGGGCCTGGAGTGCGGAACCTGCCGCCGACCCACCATGATCGCCGGGCCGAAGTGGAAAAACCGCCGCCTTGTTGCCCAAAAAGCCCCCCTGAAGGCGACCCGCGCGACGGACGGCAAGCCGGCGCCCCATTTTCCCCTCCGATGGGGCACGAAAACGCGAAAAGCCGCCAGTTGGCGCCCACGTTTCCCCCCTTCCAACGGACCCCCCTCCTTCGCGTCTTCGCGTCTTCGCGTGCCCACTCCCCCCTCCAACGGGGCCCCAAAAACGCGAGAATCCGCCTGTTGGCACCCACTTTGCTTCGAATAAGGATCGAGAAGGCCTGAGCGCCCCGTTTACCGGCATTCGCCGCCAAGCTGCAAGGAGAAACCGATGATCAAGCTCACCGAACGGCCCGAGTGGCGGAAGCTCGAAAAGCACTACGAGAAGGTGAGATGCCGCCACCTGCGGGACTTGTTCGCCGACGACCCCGGCCGGGCCGGCAAGCTGACGATCGAGGCGTGCGGCCTGCTCGTCGATTACTCGAAGAACCGCGTGACCGAGAAGACGCTCTCGAAGCTGGTCGCGCTGGCTGAGGCGGTCCAGCTCGGCGAGGCGATCGAGCGGATGTTCGGCGGCGAGAAGATCAACGTGACCGAAGACCGGGCCGTGCTGCACACCGCGCTTCGCAACCGATCGAGCCGGCCGGTGCTCGTCGACGGCCGCGACGTGATGCCCGCCGTGCAGGCCGTGCTCGGCCGGATGGCGACGTTCGCGCGGAAGGTCCGCACGGGCCAGTGGCAGGGTCATACGGGCAAGCCCATCCGCAACGTGGTCAACATCGGCATCGGCGGTTCCGACCTGGGCCCGATGATGGCCTGCGAGGCGCTGAAGCCTTACTGCGACCGCCGGCTTACCGTGCGGTTCGTGTCGAACGTCGACGGTACCCACCTCGCCGAGGCGACGCGCGACCTCGACGCGGCCGAGACGCTGTTCGTCGTCGCGAGCAAGACGTTCACCACGCAGGAGACGATGACCAACGCCCGCTCGGCCCGGGCGTGGCTGTTGCGCGAGCTGGGCGAGCGGTCGCTGGCGGCCGAGCCCGAGTCGGCGGCGGCCAAGGCGATCGTGGCCCGCCACTTCGTGGCCGTGTCGACCCAGAAGGACCTGGTCGAGCGGTTCGGCATCGACGCCGAGAACAACATGTTCGAGTTCTGGGATTGGGTCGGCGGCCGCTACAGCCTTTGCTCGGCCGTCGGGCTGCCCGTGATGATCGCCGTCGGGTCGGACAATTTCCGCAGCATGCTCGACGGCTTCTACGCCATGGACGAACATTTCCGCACGACGCGCGACTTCGCGCGCAACCTGCCCGTCGTGCTCGGGCTGCTGGGCGTGTGGTACAACAACTTCTTCGGCGCGGCCAGCCACGCCATTCTGCCCTACGACCAGTACCTGCACCGATTCGCCGCGTATTTTCAGCAGGGCGACATGGAGTCGAACGGCAAGTCGACGACGCTGGACGGGTCGCCCGTCGAGTGGCAAACCGGGCCCATCGTGTGGGGCGAGCCGGGCACGAACGGCCAGCACGCCTTCTACCAGCTTTTGCACCAGGGCACCAAGCTCGTGCCGGCCGACTTCATCGGATTTGCGAAGAGCCACAATCCGCTGGGCGACCACCACGACAAGCTGATGGCCAATCTCTTCGCCCAGACCGAGGCGCTCGCCTTCGGCAAGACGGCCGACGAGGTCCGGGCCGCGGGCGTGCCCGAGCGGCTCGTCGCCCACAAGGTCTTTGCGGGCAACCGGCCCACGAACACGATCCTGGCCGAGCAGCTCGATCCGAAGACGCTCGGCAGCTTGATCGCCCTGTACGAGCACAAGATCTTCGTGCAGGGCGTGCTTTGGGGCATCAACAGCTTCGACCAGATGGGGGTCGAGCTGGGCAAGGCGCTGGCCGGCGAGATCCTGCCGATCCTCCGGGGAGAGCGCCCGCCCGAGACGGCCTCGAACGGGTCGACCGAGCAGTTGGTGCGGTGGTATTTCGAGAGGAAACGACTCTAGGAGAATCGCATGGCTACGGAGCTGACCTGGCTGGGACACGGAAGCTGGTCGATCGCGTCGGGCAGTCACCAGATCGTTTTGGACCCGTTTCTCGACGACTCGCCGGTGGCGCCGATCAAGGCCGACCGCGTCGAGGCCGACTTCATCCTCGTCTCGCACGGCCACTTCGATCACGTGGCCGACGTCGCGAAGATCGCGAAGCGCACGGGGGCCACGGTGATCGCGAACTTCGAGATCTGCCAGTGGTTCGCCGACCAGGGGGTCGAGAAGACCCACGCCATGAACCTCGGCGGCGCCTACCGGTTCCCCTTCGGGCGCGTGAAGATGACCATCGCCCATCACACGTCGATGCTGCCCGACGGCGCCAACGGCGGCAATCCGGCGGGGTTCGTGCTGTTTCTGCCCGAGGGAAACGTCTACTTCGCCTGCGACACGGGCCTGTTCGACGATATGAGGCGGATCGGCGCGGCGGGGCTTGCCCTGGCGGCCCTGCCCATCGGCGACAATTTCACCATGGGCCCCGACGACGCCCTCGAAGCGGTCAAGCTGCTCGAGCCCGAGCGGGTCGTGCCGGTCCACCGCGACACCTGGGACCTCATCGCCCAGGACGCCGCCGCCTGGGCCGAACGGGTCAGGGCCGAGACCCGCGCCGAGCCGATCGTGATCGAGCCCGGCGGAAAGATCGCGCTTTAAGCGAGACCCAAGCACGTCGGCGCGGCCGGGATCGACGCCACCGTGAGACAAGCCCGATTCCTCATCGCCCTGTTTCTGCTGGCGACCGTGCTGGTCGACGTCGTGGCCGTCTCGATGACGGTCGCCAAGGGGCATTGGTACCCATTCGATGAGTGGTATCCATACGACAAGTATTTCGTTGGCTCACTGGCCCTGGCTCAATCGGGCCTCGTGGCCGTGTGGGCCGGGTTCGGCGGGCTCGGGATGGCCTGGCGCTTGATGATCCTCGTGCTCGTCGACGTGGCCTGGGGTGCGTTGGCGGCTTGGAGTTACGACCCGTCCTCCGACTTGTCCGATTACTTGGGGCCCTGGGGGATTCTTCTGGTCGCTACGAGCGCCGTGGTCTTCGCTTGCCTCGTTCTGGGGCGATGGGCCGGCCTGCGATTGATGGGTACGGCCGATGAGGACGGGCACGACCGCGAGCCCGACGGGCCGGCGCGATGGCAGTTCTCGTTGGCCTACCTGTTTTCGTGGATCACGGCGGCCGCCGTCGTGCTGGGCATCGTGCAGTCCGTTCGTGTCTTCTGCGCAATCCATGAGCCGATCGACTTCTACAGGGCCGTTGCCGTTCTCGGCGGGTGCTATGCCGCTGTTGCGCTCGGCGCGCTCTGGGCGGTCCTGGGCACCGGCCCGCTCGTCCTGCGAATTGCCGCGCTGGCCTTCGTCCTGGCAGGCGGGATCGCGGGACCATGGTGGACATTGGAGTTCGGGACATTGCGTGACATCGTGGTTCTGCTGTTTCTCACGGCCTTCTGGCTCACGGCCTCGCTGGCCGTGTTCCGCGTGGCGGGCTATCGGGTCGTGCGCCGCGCCCGCAAGCACCGGTCGCACGATCGCCCGAGCGAGCCAGCGCCCGCATAACCGTCAGGGTTTTGCCAGCTTGACGGCGCCACGGGTCGATTCGCTCCAGGCGGCAAGATCCTGCTCACGGCCACAATCGTTTCAGGCCGAAGAAAAAGATGTCGCGTGTTGGTGGTCGGTCCCTTGGCAAAAGGGGCCGACGAACAGGGAACTCCGGTGCAAGTCCGGGACGGCCCCGCCGCTGTAACCGAGCGCGAGGAGGGCTGCTCGTTCTTTGAAGCCATTGTCGCCACGACGTTTTTCCGAGGGCGGCGAGAAGGCCGGGCGAGCCCCAGCTCGGGAGTCAGAAGACCTACCCACGCGCCACGCCGGCGGTCGTCTGCGAGGGACAGCGACCCGGCAAGGCGGCTGCCGAAAACGCCGCCGAGTGCTCGCAGGGAGAACCCGCTCATGCCGCGCCCCGTTCGCACGCGATGGATCGTTCTGGCCTTGTGCTTGCTTTGTTCCAATCGGGCAATCGCCCAGGAGTCCGCCCCGGTCGGCGAAGCGATCGTCTCCGACGCCGAGGCGTCGCCCTTCGTCGAAGACGCCCCGGCGCCCAAGCCGCGGCCGACCGCCGACGACCTGCCCGAGATCCCCGAAACGACCGTGGTGGGCGAGGTGAGCCCCTTCCCCGCCACGCCGCTGGGCGAAGGCACCGTGCTTACGCCGACGCGAACCGAAACGCTCGCCGGCCGGACGGGAAGCTCACTCACGGTGATCACCAGCCAGCAGATCGCCGAGAGCCGCCAGACCGAGGTCACCGAGGTGCTCCGGGGCGTGCCCGGGCTCGACGTGGTCCAGCAGGGCGGACCCGGCGGCGTGACCTCGGTGTTCTTGCGAGGCGCCAACTCGAACCACACCAAGGTGCTCATCGACGGCATTCCCGTCAACGATCCGGGCAGCGCGGGCCGAGCCTTCGATTTCTCGATGCTCTCGGTCGACAACATCGAGCAGATCGAGATCCTCCGGGGCCCCCAGAGCACGCTCTACGGGTCCGACGCGATCGGCGGCGTGATCCACGTCATCACGAAGCGCGGCGAGGGACCCCTGTCGCTCGGGGCCAACCTGATGGGCGGAAGCTACGGCACGCGCCGCGAGGCCATCCACGCCAGCGGCGGCACCGAGAGGTACCACTATTCGTTCGGCGCCTCGTACCTCGAAAGCGACGGCTTCTCCCAGGCCGCCCGGCGCTTGGGCAACACCGAGAAGGACGGCCTGCGCGACGCCAACTTTTCGGGCCGCGCCGGATGGACGCCCACCGCCGGCTTCGACGTCGACTACGTGTTCCGCTACCTCGATCAAGACGCCGCGATCGACGACGTCGACTTCGTCACCGGCCCGATCGACGCCTTCCACCGCGAACTGCGGACCACCGCCTTCTTCAACCGCGTCCAGACCCGGCTGGTGCTGCTGGACGGATTCTGGGAGCAGAAGTCGGCCTTCCATCTCGCCGACTACGAGCGCCTCGACACGAATCCCGGCTTCTACGATCCCCAGTTCCTCGGCCAATCGCGCACCTTCGAGTTCCAGAACAACTTCCGCCTGGGCGACGACCACATCCTGACCGTCGGATTCGACTACCTGGGCGAGGACGGCGGCATCCACGCGCTCTCGGAGCGCACCCAGCACCAGTCGGGCATCTACGTGCAGGACCAGATCAGCCTGGCCGAGCAATGGTCCCTCACCGGCGGGTTCCGCTGGGACGACCACAGCTCGGCCGGCACGGCCGACACCTATCGGGTGACCAGCCTCTATCGGGTGGGGGCCACGGGAACCGACTTCCACGGGAGCATCGGCACCGGGTTTCGCGCCCCGGCCCTCGAAGAGCGATTCAACTCGTGGGTGGGCAACCCCGACCTGCTGCCCGAGACCAGCTTCGGCTGGGATTGCGGCGTGCGCCAGGCGCTGTTCGGTGAGCGGCTCGTGGTCGACGGCACCTACTTCCGCAACGACTTCCGCAACCTGATCGAGTTCTTCGCCACCGGACCCTTCACCGGCGAGCTGCGCAACGTGGGAAGCGCCTTCTCGAGCGGCGTCGAGCTGACCGCCCAGTGGAAGCTGACCCCTTGCACCACCCTGTCGACCGACTACACCTACACATTCACCGAAGACCGGGCGACGGGCCTCGAACTGCAGCGCCGGCCCCGACACAAGGCCGCCGTGCGCCTGCTACGCCGCTTCTGGTACGATCAGGCCAGACTCTATCTCGACCTGGTCTACGTGGGGCCGCGGCGCGACGCGGCCTATACGCTGGGCGAGTACTACCTGCTCGATCTGGCCGCCTCGTACCGCCTCTCGCGATCGTGCGAGCTGTTCGCGCGGATCGACAACCTGCTCGACGAAGACTACGAGGAGGTCTTCGGCTATGAGACCGCGGGAATCTCGGCCTTCGGCGGGGTCGACTTCCGCTGGTAGCGGTTCCTCACGGCCCCTCGGCGATCGTGAACTGGATCGGCACGGCCAGGCGCCGCACGGGCTCCGACGGATCGGGCGGAAACCTCCATCGCCGAACCGCCTCGAGGGCCGCCCGGTCGAGCGAGGCGATTCCGCTCGAGCGATGCACCCCGGCGGCGAGCACCGTGCCGTCGGGCCCCACCTCGACGCGCACCGAAACGCGGCCCGTCTGCCGGGCCGCCAACGCTTCGCGAGGATACGAGGGGGCCGGATTGTAGATCGGCGAGGGCGGCGACGAGTCGGCCCCCTGCGATGCCTGCGACGCCACCGACGCCAACGACGATTCGGCCGCCGACGCGCGAATCCGGCGAAGCCCCGTCTCGGTCTTCGGCAGACACGCCTCCGCGGCCTCGACGCGGGGCGATTCGACTCGACGCGCCCCGGCAGGGGCCCGGCAAAGCTCGACGCCCACCTCGGCCAATGCGAGCAGTTGCCACTCCGCCGACGGTACCCTGGGAAGTTCGGGAAGACTCTCCGCCAGAGTCGCCTCGGGATACGTTTCGGGCACGAACAGCGGCTCGGGTTGCCGCGCCGGCTCCGGCCGATCGAGCGGCTCGACGGCCCGAAGCGCGACCTCCACCTCGCCGTCGGGCTCGGGAGCGGCCTCCGCAGCCATCGACGCTCTCAGTTCGATGGCGGTCTTGCCCGACTCGACCGAAACCGGATCGACGGCGACTGCGTCGAGCTTGCCTCCCCAGATCAGCATCGAC
>Ga0334894_1001112_pt1 | contig 24799 bp, 21 predicted proteins | sample GraSluR3_MG_6_FD_207225 | JGI IMG/M metagenome (GOLD analysis project Ga0334894, IMG submission 207225) | Sludge microbial communities from methane-producing bioreactor in Wageningen University, Netherlands - Granular Sludge_12_05 R3 | ecosystem: Engineered > Bioreactor > Anaerobic >... | reverse complement strand
ATGTTTTCGCACACTTTTCACAAATTCAAAAAGATGGATTCAAAACACTTGAAGAAGGACAAGAAGTAGAGTTTGACGTAGTAGAAGGTCAAAAAGGACTTCAAGCAGAGAATATCGTAACTCTTTAATCAACGATAATCAATCCCTGAGCCAACGGCTCAGGGATTTCTTTTTTTTGTCTCAATATTTTATTGGTTCCATTTCTTCAATATTATATGGTGTCTCCTGATACACGCAGTAGTTCAGCCAATTGGAGAAGAGGAGCTGTGAATGGCTCTTCCACTTGACCTCTATCTCACCCTGCGGGTCGTCATTGTCGAAATAGTTAACAGGCAGCTGATCCTTACCCTTCAAGAGATCCCTTTCGTATTCCTTCTTAAGTGTTTCCCTGTCGTATTCTCCATGACCCTGTACAAAGATCTGTCTCCTGTCAGCTATAGAGGAGATGTGAACCCCTGCCTCCTTTGACTGGGCAAGGATTCTCATTCCGGGAACCTTCTCAAACTCCTCCCTATCTATCTGGGTAAACCTTGAGTGCGGGGCATAGAAGGTATCGTCAAATCCTCTCATTAGCCTTCCTCCCACTGGAGTTACATCATGCTTGAAAACTCCGAAGAGCTTATTATCCATACGGTGCCTTTCAAGGCCGAAATGGTGGTAAAGTGCTGCCTGGGCACCCCAGCAAATATGCATGGTGCTAAACACATTCGCCTTTGAGTATTCCATCAGCTGAACCAGCTCCTCCCAATAGTCCACCTCCTCGTATGGAAGGTTCTCAACAGGTGCACCAGTTATTATCATTCCATCGAATTTTCTGTTCCTGATGTCCCGGAAGGTCAGATAGAAGTTATCAAGGTGGTCCTGTCTGGTGTTCCTTGATTCATGGGTTCTCATGTGCACAAGATGGATGTTTATCTGAAGCGGGGTGTTTGCCAGCATCCTTATGAGCTGGGTCTCAGTCTCTATCTTTGTGGGCATCAGATTGACTATGCACACCTCAAGGGGCCTTATGTCCTGCCCGTAGGCTCTGGCATCCTCCATTACGAATATTTTCTCATTTTTTAGTATTTCAAAGGCCGGGAGAGTCCCCGGTATTACAACTGGCATATGTCAACCTCCTCCCTCTAATTGATTTCTGCAACCTGGGTAATGGCGTTATCAAAGTCTGCGATGATATCATCTATGTTCTCGATTCCAACTGATACCCTTATAAGGTCCGGGCTTACCCCTGCAGCTATCTGCTGGTCCTCTGTAAGCTGCCTGTGGGTTGTGCTTGCAGGATGCAGTATGCTGGTTCTAAGATCTCCCAGATGTACCACAAGGGCTGTAAGGTCCAGATGCTTAACAAGCTCCTTTCCAGCCTGGGCTCCACCCTTGATGCCAAAGGTAAGGATTCCGCTTCCACCCTTGAGGTATTTCTTGGCGGTTTGGTAGGTTTTGTGGGTCTCAAGGTAAGGATAGCTTACCCACTCAACTCCAGGATGGCCTTGAAGGTACCTTGCAAGAGCCAGTGCATTTTCACTGTGTCTTTCCATTCTAAGATGAAGGGTTTCCAGTCCCAGGTGGAAGAGGAATGCACTGAAGGGGCTTAGGGTCATTCCAAAGTCCCTCAGGAGCTGGACTCTTGCCTTTGTAATATAAGCAGCTGGTCCAAAGTCTTTTACATAGCTTATTCCATGATAGCTTGGATCCGGTTCCACCAGCTCGGGGAATTTCCCGTTGTCCCAGTTGAAGCTTCCTCCGTCTATCACAATCCCTCCCACGCTTGTGGCATGACCATCGGTATACTTTGTCGCTGAGTGAATGATTATATCCACCCCGTGCTCAAAGGGTCTGCACAATACTGGCGTTGCCAATGTATTATCCACAATGAAGGGAACATCCAGGGCCTTGGCAACCCTTCCAAACTTATCAAAGTCCAGGATGTTCAGGCCTGGATTTCCTATTGTCTCTCCAAAGACCGCCTTGGTGTTATCCTTTCCGGCTGCCCTGATCTCCTCCTCTGAAGCCTCCGGGTCCACAAAGGTAACCTGGATTCCAAGCTTTTTCAATGTCACTCCAAGAAGATTGAAGGTCCCTCCATATATGGTTGAAGCGGCGATTATATGGTCTCCCGCACTGCAGATGTTAAGGATGGCCAATGTTGTTGCAGCCTGTCCCGAAGATGCGGCCACTGCCCCCACGCCACCCTCCAGAAGGGCCATCTTGCTTTCAAATTCAGCAACTGTGGGGTTGCTGATTCTGGAGTACATATGCTCGGCACTCTTCAGGTCAAAAAGGTCTGCCACATCATCCGAGTCATAGTACTGGTAGGTCGTACTTTGAACAATCGGCAGCACCCTTGGCTGTCCTGTTTTAGGTTTGTAGGTTCCCTGTACGCATTGTGTTTCTGTTGAATATTTTTTCATGTCTTCCTCCTTCTAACTGTAACTTGTCAAACAAAAAAGAAAACCGCTTCAATAAGAAGCGGCAATTACCTTTTCTCCTTATCTTCCAGTATTAACTGTTGGAATTGGCACCTTGCGCATTTGCGTAGGTTGCCGAAGCTTCACAGGGCCATTCCCTCCACTTCTCTTGATAAGCTACAATTATTAATTTTTAGTATTTCATTCGATTCTATACCCTTTTGTTTTCCTTGTCAAGGATATTTTTTAGGCGTGTCTCAAAACCCTCATGGCATTAAGGACCGCTATAAGGGCAACACCCACATCAGCAAAAACCGCCTCCCACATGGTTGCAATTCCAAAGGCTCCCATTATAAGGACGATTCCCTTAACTCCCAGTGCAAAGAAGATATTCTGCCATACGATTCTCCTGGTCCAGGAAGCGATGTCAAGGGCCAAGGGTAGCTTCAAAAGCTCATCGGTCATAAGGACTATGTCCGCAGCCTCAATTGCCGCATCAGATCCAAGGGCTCCCATTGCCACCCCTATGTCCGCCCTGGCAAGGACTGGAGCATCGTTTATCCCGTCCCCCACAAAAATAAGTTTCTTGTTCTTCCCTAGACCTGCTGTCAGTTCCTCTATGACAGCCACCTTATCCTGGGGCAGCAGCTCCGAATACACACTGTCTATGCCAAGGTCTTCAGCAACCTGGAGGGCCACCTGGTCTCTGTCTCCAGTTAGCATTACAACATTCTCAACCCCACGGTCCTTGAGTCCTTGAATGGCCAGCTTTGATTTTTCCTTGATCTTGTCGGCTATGAGTATATAGCCCTGGTATTCCTTATCTATGGAAATATGGATTATGGTCTTGCCGTTATCCTCTGCTTCAGTCCCGATCCCCTTCTCCTTGAAAAGGGACGAATTCCCCAGAAGCAACTCCCTTCCATCAACATGTGCAAGTATCCCAAGCCCTGCCAGCTCCTTGTAATCCTGCAAAAGACCCCGGTCCAGCTCCAGCTTGTTTGCCTTCAGTACAGATTGTGCGATTGGATGGGAGGAGTGACTTTCTCCCAGGGCTGCCAGCTGGAGGAGCTCCTCTTCTGTCATCCTGCCTTTTGAAACCACCTGGACCACCTGGAACTCTCCCTCTGTCAGGGTCCCAGTCTTGTCAAACACCACGGTGGATACCGAGTTCAAGGCCTCAAGATAGTTTCCTCCCTTGACAAGTATCCCATGTCTTGAAGCTCCTCCTATCCCTCCAAAGAATCCCAGGGGAATGGATATCACAAGTGCACATGGACAGGATACCACAAGGAAAATCAAAGCTCTGTATATCCAGTCGGAAAACAGCGCCCCCTCAATTACAAGTGGCGGGATAATGGCCAACCCCAAAGCAAAGAATACCACAGCAGGTGTGTAATACCGGGCAAATCTGGTGATGAAGTTTTCAGTTGGAGCCTTCTTGGAGGCTGCATTTTCAACCAGGTCAAGAATTTTTGAAACAGTTGATTCATTGTATTCCTTCTCCACCCTTACCTTCAACAATCCCTGTCTGTTTATGAAGCCACTCAGGACGGAATCCCCTGCTACTACATCCCTTGGAATAGATTCCCCTGTAAGGGCTGCAGTATCCATTGACGAGGAGCCCTCCATTACAAGTCCGTCAAGGGGCACCTTTTCCCCTGGACGAATCACAATTAGGTCGTCCTTTTTAACCTTTTTCGGATCCACCTTCCTGACTTCACCACCATCCACCAGATTTGCATAGTCCGGTCTGATATCCATCAGCTGGGCAATGGATCTTCTTGATTTGTTTACCGCATAGTCCTGGAAAAATTCTCCCACCTGATAGAATATCATAACTGCAACTCCCTCAGGATATTCGTTTATGGCAAAGGCTCCCATTGTAGCAATTGTCATCAGGAAGTTCTCATCGAAAACCTGACCCCTGGCAAGATTTCTGAACGCCCTAAGGATTACCTCCCCACCGATGAGAAGGTAGGCACCAAGGTATAGCATCAGTATTGGAATCCCTTCCAGCGGAAGCAGCAGGGCAGCCGCAAATAGGACTGTTCCAATCATAACCCCCCGCATATCCTTCGAACCCTGGTGCTTGTGACCATGGCTCTTTCCAGGTCCCTCTCCATTGTCAAGGCTATGGTCACGATCATCCTCCCTTCCCAAAACTCTCACATGAGGCTCAAAGAAGAGTACGATTTTTTTGACTTGATCCCCCATCTCATGGGAATCACCTTCATGGTCAACCTTCAGTGTCTTATTGATAAAGTTAAGGGAGGCATCAGAAACCCCCGGTAACTGCTTTATTTTTGCCTCTATCCTAGAAGCACAGTTGGCTCAGTCCATGCCCTCCAGGTAAAATTCAATTCTGTTCATATCTATGCCTCCACCTATTTATGTCCTACATGGACCAATCCCTGATCCAATATGTTCATTACGTGCTCGTCATCCAGGGAATAGAAAACTATCTTTCCCTCTCTTCTGTACTTGACCAGCCCTGCCTGCTTAAGTACCCTGAGCTGATGGGAAATTGCCGACTGGTTCATTTCCAGAAGGACAGCTATATCGCACACACACATCTCCGATTGGAACAATGCGTGAAGAATCCGTATCCTGGTTCTGTCTCCCACAACCTTGAAGAAATCCGCAGACCTGTCCAGAAGCTGGTCATCAGGCATTTCCTTCTTGACCCTGTTTACTGTTTCCTCATGTATAACCGTACAGTCACACACTGCAATATTCTTATCTGCACTCATCTGTTCAACTCCTTTCATATGAATACCTGTTCATATGTTCAAGTATATTCTACTACCTGAAAGGGCATATTGCAAGATAATTTTGCACAAAAAAACCGCCTCCCATTGGAGACGGTTCTTTAATTAAATTATTCTACTGTTTCTTCCAGTAGCTCCTCAAAAGCAGGCTCAGGCATTTCAACATAAACCTCAATCATTCTCAGCTGCTCGTTCCACTTAATGTCAAAACCGTGGTTGTCAAGCTCCCTGATATGCATCAGTTCATCTGATGGCTCCATTTCAACACCGAATATCTCAACAGCATCCTTTATGCTCATGTATGAAAGACCTTCCTGGGAAATTGTTATTTCAACCTCGCCCTGAATGACCTCTGTTTCCGTTATAATCATGTACATATCCTGGTCAACATCAAGCATCGCTGCTAGATTTCCGCCTTCTACAGGAAGACCCATGCTCCCCATAAGAAGGTTTGTCAAATCCTCCTGAGTGTAAATCTTGACGGACTCAGGCAGTTCCAGTGTATAGTCATCAAGTCTCACTGTTGTGGAAACCATCTCCACAATGATTTCTCCCATTGGAGTTGTAACATACAGCTTCGCCTCTTCGTCGTATTCTTCATCGGTTATTGTGGTAACCTGATTGTAGTAGCTTCCCTTTATTGCTTCCCTTGCAGTCTCAAGCATCGGTGCGAAAACTTCCTCATACATTGCCAAGGCTTCCTGGATTTCCTCCTCTGTCAGCTCCATTTCCATTTCCTGACCGGAAAGCTCCATCAGCTCTGCAGAGTTCTCAAGGGAGAACTTCATGTAGGTATCGAATAGGTCCACCAATTGATCTGAGTCAATGTTAAGTGTGTAGGTGTTTCCTTCCTTTGTCATGTCCAGTTCAAAATCAAGCTCCATGTTCTCAACAAATTCCAGAACATCCATCAGGTATTGCTTGTTGAACTGAGGTACCTCTTCTCCCCCTTGGAGCATAACATAATCCTCTTCAATCTGGACCATTTCTTCCATTTCCATCTTCTCTGCAATGAACTTTATGATTTCAGTGTTAAGGTATATGTCACCTCCCACAGTCATCATATGAATCAAAGGAATCTGAAGCTCTGGATCCTCAGTTGTAACCACGATTTCCATTGAAGTCGTCATGTTTTCCATGTTCCCAACGGACTTTACATTGACATCAAACACCATTGGCTCCTCTTCAGGAACTGCTATGGTTATCTTCATGTCTGATTCGCCTTCCATTGCTGTCCATTCTTCATACATTGCCTTCAGGTCCGCCCAGTACTCTCCTGCCGGAGTCTCTGGAGCAGCCGATGCTATGGTTGTAGAGAACATTGCCAATACTAGAATCAATGCCACCAATACTCTTTTCATATGTATCTCCCCTTTTCTTTTGTAGTTCTTATGACCCATCCCATAGAATTACTGGAATCCATCACACTTCTACATTCGTTTTTATTTTAACACATTTTATTGTAATATTGTGACAAATTTTGATATTTGTGTAATTTTAACCGTTTTGTAACCAAATGAAATCAATTCACAATGCACAATTCACAATGCACAATTGTTGGAGTTGAATTTTGAGGTCGCGGACCCCGTCACAGGGCAGGATAAGGTATCCTTAAGTATTTTTAATTGTGAACTGTGATCTGTGAATTGTGAATTATCATTTCTGCCCATATTTCCTGAATTTCTCCCTCATCCTGACCATTTCCTCCTGTCCGATTACAACCGGCTCACCCATGGATCTGGTCCTGTAATAAAGCTCGCAGCAAAACTCAATATCCTCAGCTATTTTAAAGGCCTGCTCCACTGTTGTTGCTCCAGCAAGCATTCCATGGTTTGCAAGGAGTACTGCCTTTCTGTCTTCCATGGCCCTAAAGGCATTCTCTGCAAGCTCCTTTGTGCCAAATGTTGCATAATCCGCGCATCTTACATTGTCTCCCGCCACTGCTACCATATAGTGAACAGGTGGCAGATCCCAGTTCATGCATGATATTGTTGTGGCATATATTGAGTGGGTATGGACCAGTGCCGATAGGTCATCCCTGTTCTGGTAGAAAATCCTGTGTAGCTCATACTCAGAGGATGGCTTTCTGTCTCCATCAATCACAGCCCCATCCAAATTCATGACAACAACATCATTTGCTCTGGTTTCCATATAGTCAAGACCTGATGGACTAATAACCACAAGACCTGATTCCCTGTGAAAAATGCTTATGTTTCCACCTGTGCCTGTGGTAAGATCCCTTTCCAACAGCATTTTTCCGTATTCTACAACCTTTTCCCTAAGCTCTCCAAGCAGCATGACATTCCCTCCCCTTCCCTTATAAGTCCATAGTAGCAATACCTGAATAGTCTGTCAATTGCCGCGTTTCTGTAACCTGATTGTTACACACTGCAACTCTTTTTTTTATATAATGAATACTAGAAAGGAGCAATATCATGAACAAGAAAATAAATTATCTCCTGCTTCTTACAATCATTGTTGGGCTTGTCCTATCAGGCTGTGGAAGCTCCAGCAGGGAGATGAAGACAATGTCTATGGAGGATTTTTCCATAGAAGACTTCTTTCCCTTCGACCAGTCCTTGCTGGAATCGGATTTTACAAGAAAAAAAATTGAAGACTATCTTCTCAGCATAAATCCAGAGGTTAATATTCAGGAAGGCCATTATGCAATAGGTGATCTGACAGGGGATGAAATTCCTGAAATAGCCATGTACATCCAAAGAGATCCTCAGGATATTGATGATCAGGGATCCTTGCAGATATACACCTACGACTCCACCTCATATGTCTTGGAGGACAAGGTACCGATGAACTATGACAATACAAACTATATCCTAAAGATTGGACATATAGCTGAAAATACTAAAGGGATACTTCTAAGCAACCAGGTTGGTTCCAAGGCTGGAGTGACCTATGGCTATGTCCTTGAGGATGGGGCTCTAAAAAGTGTTCTTAATCCAAAGAAGGTCAACCTTTTTTCTGTCACCACCTCCAACAGCATAGAGGACATTGACGGGGATGGAATCCTTGAGTTTAGCATTCACTCAATCGATCCGGAAACCAGTGCGGATAATCCCTCTGAAGCAGCCACCATTGAATTGTGGTACAGGTGGAATGGCAGAGACAGCGCCCAAGTAGTTTCAACAGCTGACGACATGGTCGAAAGCAGCATGATAATGGCTGCCCCAAGGGAATCACAGCCGGTTGAAGCCGCTGATGGTTTCGGGATAATGAGCGTTCCAGAGGAATCAGAGGCAATCCAGCCTGAAACCATGGAGCCTTCCCCTGGCACCTTGGAATATATTGATTATCTGACCCAGACAAAGGATGGTTATAGCAACAGGGAAATGACAGATAGGCTAAAGGAGCACATCGTCTCACTCAAGGTGAGCAAAAGCTACCGAAGCCTTGACATAGCAACCATGTTTTCCAAATATATGAAGGAATACTCCTTTGATTCATTCTTTGAAAAGTACGGACTTTCCCAGGAACGACTAAATGATCTGGAGTATCTTCAAAGAGACAGGATTCTCCAGTCTGAGCCTGACCTGAAGGAAATGCTTATCCGAAACAGGAGAATGGGATACATGCTGACTGTTGAAAAAGGTAGATACAATTACGAGATTGACTACGGGATGATCATTGATGACTTTGGGGGCAATCTGACAAATGAATTCAGAAAGTACCTGAGGATCATATCCAAGGAAGGCTCTCTCGCTCACATCAAAGACGGTGTTCTTAATATTCCCAAGAGGGAATTGGCTGCAAGGATCGTTGAAATCGAAAGCTTCAGGCTGACCTTCAGCTATTCCGAGTTTCTGGATGAAACCCTCCAGCTTTACCAGGAGTATATGGATTCCATGCTGTACCTCACTGGAGATGGAAAGGTCTTTAATGAGGAAACAGGAATCTTCCAGGGAAGTTCCAGACAGGAGCTTCAGGATATAGTAAATGATTTTCCTGATTCCAACATGGCGGATGTAATCAACTCAATGCTTCAGAAAGTGAAGAGCAGCAATGGCGCAATGACACCTGCAATAAGGGACGAAATTTCGATGATGATACCCTAGACAATATTTAAATCCTGCCCTTGGGGCAGGATTTTTGTGTTCTAATACTCAATTGAAGCTTCCTGGCTTCTTTCACTTATGTAGTGCTCAAACAATTTAGCCACAGTTGCTTCATGATAGGGTCTTACAAATATGCTTCCTATCCCAAAGAATAGAAGCCCCAGCAGATACCAGCCCAAAAAGGACAGGTCCAAAACAAATATATCTCCCTTTTGCCCGTCTGTCATTCTTGTGCTTATGTCTATTGCATCCCTTAAGGGCATGTCAGGATCCTCCGACAATATGTAGGGTACCATTCTGTACTGGTAATACTTGATTATACCTGGAATTATAAGAAGCAATGTCCACAGGAGAATGTATATATCCAGAAGAAAAATTTTCCCAGCCAAGGGCATCCACTGTCCCTTCCTGAAGGTGGTGAAAAGATTTCCGATGCTCACATCTCCCTCAAAGGCCCTCAAGAAAAATCTCTTCTCTCCTACAGTCAAGGCGTTTCCGATGATTATTCCTATTATGATTGAAAAGACAATAAAGGCGGCAAATATTCCAAATGTGGTGTTGAAAACAAATGGATTACCTGGACCTATGCCGTTTGTTGAAATGTTGAAAATATCATTGCCTGGTGAGAAATCAACTATATACTCCCTTTCAACGTTATACATTCCGTTATTAAACTCACTTCTGGACTCGCTTCGCCCGGAGCCACCTGTAACAATCGCAACAATTAGGCACACCACAAATGCCTTCCAATAGTTATTCCTTAGAAAATCCTTTGCCTGCTGCTTCAAACCCGCTCGTGACCACATTTTATCCACCTCCAGCTCTATATTAACAATTTGTTAACCATCTGTCAATAAAAGGGTCTGATCACACATCAGACCCTTCTTTTAAGTCATCTTGACTGTCTGTGAATCCCTTGAAGATTCCTTAAGTGATTCCTCCATTCTGTTCACCGCACTATTCTTTACCCCATCCAGCTTTTCCCTTGCAACCGAGAGCATCAGCTTGATCCTGTTTTCCTGATTGACCCTGGTTGCCCCCGGGTCATAGTCAATTGGTACAATGTTTGCTGTTGGATGTATCTTCTTTATGTTTGCCACAACTCCCTTGCCGACTATGTGGTTTGGAAGGCACCCAAAGGGCTGTGTCACAACTATGTTCTCATAACCCTTTGCCACAAGCTCCATCATTTCAGCAGGCAGAAGCCAACCCTCTCCCATCTTGCAGCCCAGTCCCACTACATCATCAACCATTGATTTCAGATGTTTGAAGGGGGAAGGTGCAGTAAATCTGCTGTTTTTCTGGACAGCCTGAATCATTATATTCTCAAGGCCTCCAAGGTAACGGTTTATCCTGTCCATGATCACGCTTCTCCAGAACTTCCCTCCATAGAGCTGCTGGTCAATTACCCCGTTTTCAACTGTATACATTATGAATCCCATCAGACCCGGGACCATCACTTCACAATCCTCCCTGTGGAGAAACTCTTCAAGCTGGTTGTTGCCAAGACTTGAGAACTTAACATATATCTCACCCACAACTCCTACCCTGACCTTGCTCCTCTCCTCCCTCTGAATTCCCTCAAAGGAAAGGACTATCTCCTTCATCAAGGCCTTCATTTCCCTTTGCTTTATGGTTCTTCCCGACTGAAATTCCTCTCCTAATCTTTCTATCCACATGTCCAGATTTCTCCTGCTCTCTCCCTGGGCCCTTTCATATGGCCTTGTCTGATTGTAAAGAAGCATCAGAAGGTCTCCATAGATCAGACTGGCCATGGATTGCTTTAGCATTGGGAAGGACACCTTGAACCCGCTGTTTTTTTCCATCCCTCCAGCGTTTAGGGAAATTACCGGAACATGACCATAGCCTGCCTTTATCAGAGCCTTTCTCAAGAGGTGTATGTAGTTTGATGCTCTACAGCCACCACCTGTCTGGGTTATGAGAAGGGCTACCCTATCTGTGTCGTATTCTCCTGAATTAAGGGCATCAATCATCTGCCCGATTACAAGAAGGGCCGGATAACAGGTGTCATTATGGACATTCCTCAAACCCTGGTCAACCACTGAAGGTCCTGTGTTCTTGAGAACCGTCATTTTGTAGCCAAAATTCCTGAATACCTTCTCCAGCAAGGAGAAGTGGATCGGAGCCATATCCGGGCATAGAATGGTGTAGTCCTCTTTCATTTCCCTTGTGAACTCGATTCTCCTAACTCTTATGCCCATGTCCCTTCTCCTCCTTATCCTTCTGCTCTATTGCAGATAGCAGGCTTCGTATTCTGATTCTAACTGCTCCCAGATTCGTTATTTCGTCTATCTTCAGCTGAGTATAGATTTTTCCTTTTTCCTCAAGTATTGCCTTTATTTCATCGCTTGTGATTGCATCCAGACCGCAGCCAAAGGATACAAGCTGAACCAGTTCCATATCCTCCTGGTTTCCTACATAGTCAGCAACAGAATACAGCCTGGAGTGATAGGTCCATTGATTTAGAACATCAACAGGAGTCTTGGTTGCAAGGTTGCTTATTGAGTCCTCGCTTAACACAACCACTCCATACTCTGTAATCAGCTTTGATATTCCATGATTCGTCTCAGGATCCACATGGTAGGGTCTTCCAGCTAGAACTATTATTCTCTTGCCATTTTCTCTAGCTTTTTCAAGAAATTCCTGGCCCTTGGACTGCACCTTTCTAATGTATGTCCTATATTCCTTTATTCCCCTATCAACGGCAAACCTAACCTCATTTATCTTAATATCCTTATGGGTTCTTTGCAGTATTTCCAAGAGCTTCCTGGAAAGCACCTTCTTGTTCTTGAGCCCCATGTAGTCAAATATGAAGTTTGTACCTTCCAGTCTCTCAATATTGGCAGCTATCACCTCAGGATAATATGCCACAACTGGACAGTTGAAATAATTGTCCCCCATTTTTTCATCTATGTTGTAGGTCAGGCAGGGATAGAATATTGTATCCACATCCCTGTCGATCAGGTATTCTATATGGCCATGGACAAGCTTTGCAGGAAAGCATACGGTATCTGACGGAATTGTGTGCTGACCCCTAATGAACAGCTCCCTTGAAGAAAATGGTGAACGGATCACCTCAAAATCCAAGAGGGAGAAGACTGTATGCCAGAAGGGCAGCATCTCATACATGTTAAGTGCCATCGGAATTCCTATTGATCCCCTTCGTCCCTTGATTGACTTGTACTCCCTAAGTAGCTTTAGCTTCTCTTCATACATGTCAAAGCGCTCTTCAGAATTTCTGCTCTTAAGTGGCCTGTCACATCTGTTTCCACCGATGAACCTCCTGTTGTCTCCAAAGCTGTTAACCGTCAAGCTGCAGTTGTTCTCACAAAGCCCGCACATTACAACCTTTACCTGATGGTTAAACATCTGGAGCTGATTCTCATTGAGTATGGAGGTTTCTTCATTACCCATGTCCCTTGCATAAATGGCAGCACCGTATGCACCCATCAGTCCTGAGATGTTTGGTCTTATGACCTTCTGATCCAGCTCATCCTCAAATGCCTTGAGTACGGTATCGTTATAGAAGGTTCCTCCCTGAACAACAATATTCTCTCCCAGATCCCTTGCGCTGGAGGCCCTGATAACCTTGTAAAGTGCATTTTTTATTACACTTATTGAAAGTCCCGCTGATATGTCTGCCATGCTTGCTCCGTCCTTCTGAGCCTGTTTAACAGAGGAATTCATAAATACAGTGCATCTGGAGCCAAGGTCAACGGGATCCGTTGAGTATATCCCAAGATTTGCAAACTCACCTATGTCATAGCCCAGAGCTTCAGCAAAGGTCTGCAAAAATGACCCACAGCCCGAGGAGCATGCCTCGTTGAGGAATATGCTGTCAATCACTCCATCCCTTATCTTGAAGCATTTTATGTCCTGTCCGCCTATATCTATAATAAAATCAACATCCGGCTTGTACTTCTTGGCAGCAGTATAATGAGCTATGGTTTCCACAACCCCATAATCCAATGAGAATGCGTTCTTTAGCAACTCCTCTCCATAGCCTGTCACAGCTGATGACCTTATGTTTATGTTTGGATACTTCCTATAGAAGTCCAATAGAAAGTCCCTGATCAGTGGAACCGGATTCCCCTGATTTGATCTGTATATGCTGTGAAGAATCCTATCCTCACTGTCCATGATAACAGCCTTTATTGTGGTTGAACCTGCATCTATTCCCAGATAGGCATCACCCTTGTATGTAAAGGGGTCTGAATAGGTTACCTGCTCCATTTCATGTCGACTTTTAAACACCATGTATTCCTCTTCATCCCTGAATAGTCTTTTAAGACCACCGTATGACGACTTCTTGACCTGGTTGTTTTCAAGTCTTGTCACAAGGTCAGGTAGGTTTACAAGCGTTTCAAAATCGCTTAATGCCGCTCCCATTGCAACAAAATACAGTGAATTTTCCGGACATATTCCGTTGACTCCAAGAGTCCTGTTAAAGGTCTCCCTAAGCTGTGAAAAGAAGGTCAATGGTCCTCCAAGATATACCACCTTTCCCTTGATGGGCCTTCCCTGGGCCAGACCTCCGATTGTCTGATTGACAACAGCCTGAAATATGCTTGCAGACATGTCGCTTTTACTGGCTCCCTGATTTAGGAGTGGCTGAATATCAGACTTGGCAAACACCCCACATCTTGAGGCTATTGTATACTGTTTTTCATGACTCTTTGACAGCTCGTTCATTTCAGTAAGGCTTATACCCATGAGGGTTGCCATCTGGTCTATAAAGGCACCCGTACCCCCTGCACAGGATCCATTCATCCTTACCTCAAGCCCATTGGACAGAAAAAGGATCTTTGCATCCTCCCCTCCAAGCTCAATGACAACATCAGTTCCCTCCACCTCTCTCATAACAGCCAATCTAGTGGCATATACCTCCTGAATAAAGGGTATGTCATGCTTCTCGGCAAGTCCCATTCCAGCGGACCCGGAGATAGAGAGGCTTGCCTTCTTTTCAGATGGAAACCTTCCCATTATTTCATTCAGCAGTACAATAGTCTTCTCCCTGATTTGAGAAAAGTGCCGCTCATAGGAATGAAAGATCAGGTTATCCTTCTCATCCAGCACGACACATTTCAAGGTAGTTGAACCGACATCCAAGCCAATTTTCATTATGATCACCTTATTCTTCAGATTATGCCATCATTTTACTACATTTATCGATAAAAGTCTATCTGGGAAAACGAGTGGAAAGTGAACAATGAACAGTGAACAGTGAACAAAGAACAATGTAAAGAAGTAAGAGATAAGAAACTAAAGATAATAAGAGGGTCAAGACTCTTCGCACAGCTCAGAGTGACAAAAATGTTGTCATAAGTACCCGGCAATAGAAATATCCAAAATCTTTGATTTTGATATATTTCATTGAGAGGGTAGCTGAGGCTGGCCGAAGGATCTTGGTCTACAAAGCTAGACCCATATAATCAATTGTGAATTGTGAATTGAGATCTGTGAATTAAAAAACCAGGCTCTCGCCTGGTTTTAAAACTATCCTCTCTGATAGTTTGGTGATTCCTTTGTTATTGTAATATGGTGTGGGTGGTTTTCAACAAGAGATGCTCCAGAAATCTTTATCATCTTAGCCTTCTCCTGAAGCTCTGGAATATCCTTAGCACCAACATAGCCCATACCTGATTTCAATCCACCTACCAGCTGATAGACCACATCTCCAAGCTTACCCTTGTAGTGGACCCTTCCTTCAACCCCTTCAGGTACATATTTCTTGGTATCCTCCTGGAAGTATCTGTCCTTGCTTCCGGAATCCATAGCTCCCATGGAGCCCATGCCCCTGTATTCCTTGTATCTTCTTCCTTCAAAAAGAACCTCTTCTCCAGGGCTCTCCTCTGTTCCAGCAAACATTGACCCTGCCATCACAACATTGGCTCCAGCTGCTATTGCCTTTGTAATATCTCCAGAATACTTGATCCCGCCGTCAGCTATTATGGGAATTTCGTGCTCTGCAGCAGCCTTGGCGCAGTTCATAACTGCAGTTACCTGGGGAACCCCAATCCCTGTAACTACCCTCGTGGTACAGATTGAACCAGGTCCAATTCCAACCTTAACCGCATCCGCTCCAGCTTTTATAAGGTCCAGGGTTGCTTCTGCAGTTGCCACATTACCTGCAATAACCTGAAGGTCAGGGTAGTTGGCCTTGATCTTTGAAACCGCCTCAAGCACTCCCTTTGAATGGCCATGGGCTGTGTCAACCACCACTACATCAACCTGGCTTTTCACAAGGGCAGCGACCCTTTCCATCATATCAGCAGTAACTCCAACGGCTGCACCTGCAAGCAGTCTATCCTTCTTGTCCCTTGCGGAGTTAGGAAACTCAATTGACTTCTCTATGTCCTTGATTGTAATAAGACCCCTCAATTTGAAATCATCATCCACCAAAGGCAGCTTCTCGAACTTATGCTGCTTCATTATTTCAAGGGCCTCATCCATGGTTATGTCAATCTGTGCCGTAACAAGGTTTTCCTTTGTCATCACCTCGTCGATCTTTCTTGTGATGTCCTTCTCAAATCTTATGTCCCTGTTTGTAAGTATCCCCACAAGGGTGTTGTCCCCTTCAACAATGGGAACTCCTGAAATCCTGTATCTTTCCATTAGCTCCAAAGCATCGGAGACTGCATGTTCCTTTGAAAGGGAAAAAGGATCTGTAATTATTCCATGCTCTGATCTTTTGACCCTATCAACTTCAAGGGCTTGCTTTTCAATGGACATATTCTTGTGAATTATGCCTATTCCACCTTCCCTTGCTATTGCTATAGCCATCTTGGATTCAGTTACAGTGTCCATTCCAGCTGTCATCAATGGAATATTAAGCTTTATCTTTCTTGTAAGCTGTGTGCCTACATTGGTGTTTCTTGGCAGTACCTCAGATTTCCCCGGCAAGAGAAGTACATCATCAAAGGTCAAACCCTCTCCAACAAATTCCAAATTAATTCCTCCTTTTTCAAACCCAGTTTATATTTCTTTATAATGTAACAAAACCAATGGGTAATGTCAAGGAAAGAAAATAGGAGCATCAAGCTCCTATCTTAAAATATCTATCCCGGCTTGAGCAAGCTCCATTGCTTCTTCAAGCAGCTCCAATGCCAGCCTGTTGTTGTGATATCCTTCGCTGTTCTCCACAAAAACAAAGTCCCACTTAAATTGTGCCTGACGGTGATAATTTCTCGCTTCCTGGAGAACCTCATCGCTTACGGTCTGGTTGTTTGTCTCTTCTGTCAACATACCTATGAGGTCCATCAATACTCTTGAAGATTCGTTCATCTTTTCCTCTACATTTCCTTGGATATCCTCAACCCACGCTATCAAAGATTCTGGTGTCTGGTCACTGTGACAGCCCATGCAGGATGCTTCAAGTGTCTTTAAAGGACTTGTCCAGTGATGTGACCTGAAGGCATCCCCTTGGGGACTTTCCTCTGAAGGCATGTGACAGTCAATACACGTCAGTCCAAAACGCGAATGGAGGCTTCCCTGGAAGGTCTCAAACTCAGGGTGTTGAACCTTTAGCAGTTGTGTACCAGTTGAAGGGTGCTCCCAGTCATAGTAGCCTATCTCATCAAAGTACTGAATCATGCCATCGGTGCCGAATCCGTTGTGCCATGGCAAAGTAACCACCTTGGTCTCAGGGTCCTGGTAGTATTCCACATGACATTGACCACAAACCATTTCCCTCGGCTCAAATTCCTCCCCGAGATTTTCAACTCCTGTCATGAAATGTCCTCTGTTGATGTTGATAACACCTGGAGTGTTCTCATGGCAGTCATAGCAGGATATGGTATTGACCATATTCTCTGTTGCCTCCTCAAATGTCATGGAATGGGCTGTTATACCTTCCTCCTCAACCATCTTCAGGTAGTCTGGAGACTTGCAGGCGAAGCAGCTGGCAGCAGCCTTTGGTCTCTCTGTATGTATGACATCCTCCAATGCATAGGTGTGACCCCTTGCCCTCAGGTATTCAATGCTGAATCCATAGCCTTCATAGAAGGTCTTCAACTCAGGATACTTTTCAAGGTAATCAATCGGCACTGATCCGCCAAAGGTTGTCTCTACCATTTCGTTGTTTCTCAGGTAGGTCTCATACACAAGCGGATGCTCATCCTCCCACTCCGAAGCTGGTATAATATCTTCAGCTCCATTTCCGCAACCTGTGGCAAAGGACAGTAAAACAGCCAACAAGAAGGCCGATTTCTTCTTCATTTTACTCACCTCCTTCCCTCGGTTATATTATACCCGTTTATCACTCCCTTACTTCCATCAGCTTCAGGCAGGCAAGAACCATTGTCCTTGTACAGAACTTTATCCACCTTTCGTCTACATCGAATGTGGGACTGTGTCCAGGTCCATAGTTTCCTGTTCCCACCTTATAGTAGAGGGACTCCACCCTCTGGGATATGAATCCAAAATCCTCTGCTGCCATCACCGGCTGGGCATCCTGGATAACACACCCTTCCAGGCAGGTCTCCCCAGGGGAATCCATGTCGATGTCACTAACAAGTTCATTGTAGCTGTCCTTCAGCAGTCCTCCCACAATCCTTGCAGCCTCCTTGCTGTTGCTTACAGAAGGATAACCATCTTTGAACACGCACTCGCATTCCCCTCCAAAGGCCTTGGCAATCCCCGAGGATATCTTAGCTATCTGGTCCCTAATCACCTCCCTGGATCTGCCATCAAGTGACCGTATGATCCCCTTCAACTGGACCATGTCCGCTATTACATTGGTGGCATTTCCCCCAGAGACCATCCCCACAGATAAGGTGGCTGTGGAAAACGGGTCAAGGTTCCTGCCCTGTATTGAATTCAAAGCCACAATAATATGGCCCGCAATGTTAATTGCATCTATACCCTGCTGCGGCTTTCTTGAGTGTGCAGACTTTCCCCTAATGGTTAATGTGAACCCATCTGAACAGGCTGTTATGATCCCTTGGTTCAAATGCACCAACCCTTTGTCCATGGGCATTACGTGAAGTGCCAGGGCCAGGTCCACATCTGGGTCCAAAAGTACTCCTCCTTCTATCATCCTCCTTGCACCTGCTCCCCTTTCCTCGCCAGGCTGATACAGGAACTTGACAATGCCACTCCATTCACCTCTCAAGCGGCTCATTACCCTTGCCACGGCAACAAGATTAGCGGTGTGGACATCGTGACCACAGGCATGCATGATCCCCTTGTTCCTGGATTTGAACTCCGATTCCACCTGCTCCTCAATGGGCAGTGCGTCCATGTCAGCCCTTAAAAGCACAGTCTTGTATTTTTGACCCGGCTCCGGTGCCTTTCCACCTTCCATGGTGAATAAAATTCCTGTATCACCTACAAGTTCAAGGTTTCCGTCAAGTTTGGACAAACTTTCTGCAACAAGCCTTGAGGTCTGGTATTCCACGTGGGACAGCTCGGGGTTCTGGTGGATTTTTCTTCTCAGCTCCACTGTATCATTTTCATATTCATTTGTGAGATTCAATATCTTATCAATCATAAGCTTCACCTGGTCATAATATACCCTATATCATACAGGTTTATAGCACACAAAAAAGTGCGGCCTTCAAACATCCACCATAGAATGTTTGAAGGCCGCACTTTTATTTCGCTGAAGAAACCTATCTCATCTTCATTGGTATTCCAATTTTATCTTCCCATGCCTTGGCCATGGGCCTTATTATCTGAGGCCCAATTTTTGATATGACAACCAGCTGCTCCTCTTCTCTTGGCTCCGTGTTTTTAATGTCCAGCCTGTTGCCGACAACATCAATCTGGCTCCAACCCTTTTCCAGTCTTGCAAAGCCCTTTATTCTGTATGCATCCTTCTTGATTTCATCAATGAAACTGGAAAGCTCCTTTTCCCCAAGAGGGCTTTCAAAGCTTATTGTCAGAGTCTTTGGCTTGTTCTCCGGAGCATTGGTTGAATCTTCCCCTTCGGTCCATTTGTATTTCATAAGGTCCTCACCCAGAAAATTGTAATCCAATCTCCCATGGCTTGATGTTTCAATTGGAACTATTGGATTTATCTCCTTGATCTTCTCTATTGTCCTTGTGAGACTGCTCTCATCCACCAGGTCAGTCTTGCTAAGCACGGCAAGGTGGCAATGCTTTATCTGTCTTTCAACTGTTTCAAGGTCTTCAAGCTGATCCATAAAATTAAGTGCATCCGTTACGCAGATAGCTCCCCTGTAGTCATAAACACTTCCCTTTACAGACTCAACACCTTCCATTATCTCTCCGATGTTTGAAGGATCTGCAAGCCCTGATGACTCAACAAACAGATACCTTATATCCCTGTCAGCCATTTCAACCATTGCCTGAGCAAAATTCAACTTCAGACATGAGCAAAAGATGGATCCCCTGTTTATTTCAGTAAGCTCCAGACCATCCTTCCTTATGATGTCACCGTCTATTCCAATCCTTCCGAATTCATTCATTATGACGCCAACCTTCTCATGGGAAAGGTCCTCAAGAATATTCCTGAGGAAGGTTGTCTTTCCCGCTCCAAGAAAGCCAGTCAACAGATACAGGTCAATTTTTCTATCCACTACTTACTCTCCTCTTCCTTAGCTCTCTTTATCAAATCCTCAACCTTTTCCTTTATTATATCCCTGGTCTCCCTGTAATCCTCAATAGGTCCACCGGAGGGATCGTCCAAGCCCCAGTCCTCCATAAATCTGTTTGGGACAAAAGGACAAACCACATTACACCCCATTGTTATGAGATAATCCACTTCGTCAGGTACTGCATCCATTAGCTTGGGATAATGACCGGACATGTCAACGCCGGCTTCCTCCATTACTTCCTTTGCCAAAGGCTTTACCTCAGGGTACTCCTCGGTACCTGCAGAATATACCTCAAAATCGTCTCCTCCCAGGTGCTTGAGCCAACCTTCAGCCATCTGAGACCTGCAAGAATTGTGCACACACACAAACGCAACTTTAGTTCCCATCTAACCACTCCTTAAAGTTTACATATTCTTGTCTTTCTATGACATATGCAGTTTTCCTTCGGATTGGTCAGATACTCAAGATAACCCGAAAGATCCTCCACGACATCATGATTTATACTGTAATTCATCCATTTTCCTGCTTTTTTCCCTTCAACAACCCCTGATTTCACAAGTATTTTCATATGATGAGATATTGTAGGCTGAGTCAGCTCCAAACCCTCCATAATGTCACAAGCGCACATATCTCCGCATGATAGCATATCGAGAATCAAAAGCCTGTTTTTGTCAGCCAGTGCCTTTAAAACGTCTACTCTACGATCCATACATACCCACACCCCTTTGCTTCTTTTACATTTAAATTTATCTATCTATATGTTAAAAGAATAACCCACTTTCGTGGGCTTGTCAATACTTTATCAATGATTTTGCAATAATTTTACAATAATTCAACAATCATTGCCTAAAGGGTATGGATCCATGGCTACTTTTCTAAAATAATCCTTTTGAAATCCTCAACACTTGGTATCCTGCCTGTTGTCAGGACCTTTTCATCAACTACAATTCCTGGAGTTGTAAGGATTCCATACTTCATCATGGTTACCAGGTCTTCAACCTTTTCCAACTGTACCTCCTGCCCAAGCTCATCAATGGCCTTTTGGGCATTTGCATATGACTTGTCACATTTGTCACAGCCTGTTCCCAGAATCTTGATTACCATATGTCACCTCCGTTCAATGAATATCTTACCCAGCAACTGCAACTTTAAGCTGACTATGTCCATAATTTCTTAAATATCCCGAATATATAAGTTCCAGACCTTCATACTCAATTATGTCCATAGGTGAAGTAAGACCTGGATGCTTGCTTGATAGGTCGATTCCACTCTTAAGGAAAACCTCCGAAACAAATTGGGAGCAGAAGTACTTATATTTTCTACTTAGTGGATAATTTAAGGATGCTGTTATAATTCCAAGAAAGCTGTATGTATACTTATGGCCTTCTGCTCTGAACCTGTCAATTTCATTTTTTATGCTTCTGTATTGCTTCCCGGTAACCTTAAGTTCATAAAGTGAACAGGTCGTATTTGGGAATCTGCTGAATGTTCCGTGATGAATGTCCTCCCTTACGAATCCAGCGAAGAATGGGTTGTATGGATTGAGCCTTCCAAAGCTGTAAACCTGGTCAAGATTTTCATCCAAAGCAATGGATACATGTGTATAAGGATGGTCAGTAAAGAAATTGATCGTCCTTGAAAACATGGAACCACTATGGGATAAAAGTAGATAAACTGAATATTCTTTTTTCATATGTTCTCTCCATCTATATTATTATCTTCTAATGATACTCCTTTTTTTGCATATTTACAATAAAAAAATCTGGATCGAGGATTGCTCCAGATTAGGTTACATCAAAGTTCCATCATTCTCGGACATCAGATAAAATCCCCACCTGTAATCAGGTGGGGATAAATGTCCTTAAGTTATTGGTGGCTACATCATGCCGCCCATGCCACCCATACCGCCCATGCCTCCCATGCCGGCCATTGGGTCCTCTTTTTCAATGTCAACTACTGCACTCTCGGTAGTCAATACCATTGCAGCAACACTTGCAGCATTTTGAAGGGCTGATCTTGTAACCTTGGTTGGGTCTACTATTCCCTTTTCAACCATGTTTACATACTGCTCGCTTAGAGCATCAAATCCAATTCCCTCATCAGCTACCTTAACCTTTTCAACGATGATCGAACCTTCGATTCCAGCGTTTGCCGCAATCTGTCTTACAGGCTCCTCCAAGGATCTCAAAATAATGCTGATTCCTGTCTTCTCATCGCCATCTGTCTCATCCAACAGATATGCAATCTTTGCTATTACATTCAACAGAACAGTTCCTCCTCCAGGAACGATTCCCTCTTCAACAGCTGCCCTGGTGGCTGCCAATGCATCCTCAATTCTCAGCTTTCTTTCCTTCAGCTCGGTCTCTGTTGCTGCACCTACCTGAATGACCGCAACTCCACCGGATAGCTTTGCAAGCCTCTCCATAAGCTTTTCCTTGTCGAACTCTGACTCAGAAGCATCTGCCAGGTTCTTGATCTGATTGATTCTTGCGTGTATGTCTTCCTGGCTTCCTTCACCATTTACAATCACTGTGTTTTCCTTGTCTATCTTTACCTTGGCGGCTCTACCAAGCATTTCTATCTTTGTTTCCTTAAGGTCGTGTCCCAGCTCCTCGGAGATTACCTCTCCGCCAGTAAGGATCGCGATATCCTTAAGCATCTCTTTTCTTCTATCTCCAAATCCTGGTGCCTTTACAGCAACACAGTTGAAGGTTCCCCTAAGCTTATTCACAACAAGAGTGGCCATTGCCTCTCCTTCAATGTCTTCAGCGATTATTACCAGAGGCTTGCTCTGCTGTACAATCTGCTCAAGAATTGGAAGTATCTCCTGGATATTGGAAATTTTCTTATCAGTCAACAGGATATATGGGTTTTCATACTCTGCTATCATCTTCTCAGTGTCAGTCACCATATATGCTGATACATAGCCTCTGTCAAACTGCATTCCCTCAACAACATCAAGGGTTGTACCCATTGACTTGGATTCCTCAACAGTTATTACTCCATCGTTTCCAACCTTCTCCATTGCATCTGCTATCAACTGACCGATTTCCTCATCAGCAGCGGAAATTGATGCGACCTGAGCTATTGCTTCCTTGGATTCAACAGGTACTGATGCCTTCTTGATCTCCCCGACAGCTGCATCCACAGCCTTTCTGATACCCTTCTGGATTATCATTGGGTTTGCTCCTGCTGCAACATTCTTAAGTCCTTCCCTAATTATTGCCTGTGCAAGCAAGGTTGCTGTAGTTGTTCCGTCACCTGCAACATCGTTTGTCCTTGTTGCAACTTCCTTTACAAGCTGAGCTCCCATATTCTCGTATTTATCCTCAAGCTCAATCTCCCTGGCAATTGTAACACCGTCATTTGTAATCAGGGGAGCACCGAATTTCTTATCAAGCACTACGTTTCTTCCCTTAGGTCCAAGTGTCACCTTAACGGTATCTGCAAGCTTGTTAATTCCTCTTTCCATTGATCGACGAGCTTCCTCGCCGAATTTGATCTCTTTAGCCATATTGTATTCACTCCTTTTTATTAATTCTCAATTCTCAATTCACAATTCACAATTGATTATTCAAGTCGAGCTATGTGGTCTAAGATCCTTCGTTTCACTCAGGAAGACAAAATAATTGTCACTCTGAGCTGTGCGAAGAGTCTTAAATCTTCTTATTATCATAAGTTTTCTAACTCTTAATTCTTACTTCTTAAATATTAACTAAATCTTTCAACTTTCAACTGACTACTTTCTGCAATTTAGTCTTCAACCACCGCAAGTATATCCATTAGCTTAAGGATTGTAAGCTCCTCTGCGTCAACCTTCACTTCAGTTCCCGCATACTTTGAGAAGATAACTTTATCTCCCACCTTTACCTGATCTTTTCTCTTTTCGTCATTAAGAATTTCATCCCCAATGGCAACTATTTCCGCCATCAAAGGCTGCTCTTTGGCTGTGGATGGCAATACGATTCCACTCTTGGTCTTTTCTTCAACCTCCATCTTCTTTATGATTATTCTGTCTCCTAAAGGCTTAAGGTTCATTCATACTCCTCCTCGATATATAGTCTTTTTTTGTTAGCACTCATCTCATCTGAGTGCTAACATCTATTTATAATAATACTCTAAAACAAGGAGCTAATCAAGTCCATTTTTGCCTTAAAAATAAATTTTAAAGGGAAATTTTAAGATTTATCTGCCCATTGCTTTAGAATACTATGATTTCCTTGTTATTTCTTTCATTTACTTTAAAATAAAGCCACAATTGAATAATATACAATGGGAATAAATATGGCAGGCAGCATATTTGCTATCTTTATTTTCTTTATTCCAAGTATGTTAATGCCTATTGCCATTATAAGTATGCCACCGATAGAGGACATTTCATTGATGACCTCAGGGGTCAAAAAATCCTTAACTGAGCTGGCCAAAAGGGTTATGGCCCCTTGATACAGAAAAACTGCCACTGCTGAAAATGCAACCCCTATTCCAAAGGTGGACGCGAATATAACTGCAGATACTCCGTCTAGTACCGATTTGGCGTAGAGGGTCTCATGATTTCCTGTAAGTCCGGATTCCAGAGCCCCAAGAATGGACATCGCACCTATGCAATACACAAGGGATGCCATGATAAAGCCCTTTGAGAAGTCAGAGTCACCCTTTCCAAACCTCTTTTCCATGTTGGTTCCCAGATTCTCCAGTCTCTTGTCCAGATCCAATTTCTCGCCTATTATTCCACCAACCACTATGCTTGCAAGTACAACAATCAGATTGTTCATTTCAAAGGCTCCCATAATTCCTATGATAACAACCGCAAGAGCCATTCCATCCATGATTGTGCTGGTATACTGCTCCTTGATTCCCTTTCTCAGAAAAACTCCCAAAAGCGCACCTGCAACTACCGCTATGCTGTTGACAATAGTCCCCATCATAATTATCACCTACCCATTTTTTTGTCTGCTATACTAAATGATAACGCA